>OLOV01001565.1_pt1 | contig 17688 bp, 3 predicted proteins | sample 1672931 | NCBI WGS metagenome assembly OLOV01 (sample SAMEA3136738, study PRJEB25190) | human gut metagenome | biome: human gut; feature: human-associated habitat; material: faeces | place: Austria | collected 2013
TTCAGCGTCAAGGTTTTTCCCAGATAATTCTGTTTGGGCTGGTTGTTTATCTGCCATTCCTTCACGCAGTAGCCCTTAGCAGGTTCCGCAGTAAAGGTGACCGTAGCGCCCTCGTAGACAGTGCTTCCATTTCCGAAGCCATCGTATGTCTTGCCCTTCCGCTCAGCTGTTGCGCTAAGGGTACCGTTTGCTCCACCGCCGGTATCAGATACCGAGAAGGTAACGGTATATGGAGCCAGCTTCTTAAAGGTCGCCACGATATTCACGCCAGCATGCACACCATCGATTGTAAAGGCTTTTCCGCCCTGCGTGTCCTGGGTGGTCTGCTCCCTTCCATTGCAGCTCACGCTCTGAAGCTCATAGCCTTCCTTCTCCTGGATGATCACACGGAGAATCGTTGCCTCCGGCACAGAGGGATTCGTCGTATCTACCTCTGCGTTTGTTCCGTTCTTCTTAATCGTAATGTCAGCTGCATTTGTTACCGTTGTCTCACCGATCTTTTGCGTCACCGTTACCGGATAGGAGTTGGGCGCTTTGCAGTGAACCGTCAGGTCCATACTTTCTGCGCTTAGCTGCAAGTTGGAAATCGAAAGCGTCTTTTTATTGTTAGAGAGCGTGCCAACATTCTGCTCTGTCTCCCCAATCTTCCAGCTGTCTACGATCAAGCTGTCCGGGATGGTCAGATTGATCACAACATTGTCATGCTGCGCGGTTGTATAGGTGTAGGTTCCATCTACACTCGTTGCTTCTTTTGCGTTAAACGAAACAGAGGCTTGCTCACCGAGCTTGACACCATCTTGGCCTACCAGAGTAACTTTGATCGCCTTCTCTGTCTTTTTCGCCGTTTCCACCTCGACCTTGGTGTTTGCGTTGATTGACGACACGGTATAGGTATTCCCCGTGTAGGTCGTTCCGTCATCGTTTTTCACCAGAGTGCCTTCTCTATTTGTACCGGAATAGATTCTCCACCCAGAAATCACCTGCTCCTCCGCCGGAGTCGCCGTGATCCGCACTTTCTTCAGCGGGCTGAGCTTCTTTGTAGCCGTGGTCGGCATTAGGGACGGCGAGGTAGAGTAGAAGGGGGCTCCCTTCATCCCATCATCCGTCAAGTAGTACGCCTCAATGGAGCCGGTTTTGTCTGGTTGGAATCCAATCGTCAAATCATAGTAGACTTCAGCAAAATCAGCCCTAATGGAGTATTTATCTTCTTGTAGCTTCTCAGATGGAATCGTGATCGTGTTCGACGTCTCATAAACATTTCCGGACGAAAAGATCGTAGCTTCTGTCTTATCTCCAACCTTTTCCGTCCACTTCTCCACTCGATACCCCTTCTTCGGGCTTGCCACTGCGATCAGCTTCGCATTTTTCGGTATCTCCCTCGAAGTTCCATACACAGAAACCAGGTCATTGCTGTCTTTCAAGCTATACTTCAGCTCCACGCTGCCGTTACTGTTGTTGGTCGCGTTGGTCACTTTGACAACATTGTCTTTGATTTCATAGACCTGTGTATTGTCGCAGACCACGATGTAGTTTTTGTCAATGACAGGTGTCGCAGTGTACGTCACCGTGATCCGGTACTCGCCAGCTGCCGTGGTGTTGATCCCAGCACAAGAGATGTCAACGTTGCCGTTCTGATTATCCGTTGTTTTTAAGCTAAATAGGGCCTTATCTGTATCATTCGCAATCCCGACCGGCTCAAAACTCGTGTTTTTGGTATCTTTGTCCACCTTCGGCACGATCGTCACCGTTCTCTTATTCACCACGATACTCTTGGTCGCGGTGAGCGTTTCAGAGTCACTGGTATACGTCGCCGTAACAGTATAAGTCCCTGCCGCTGTGGGAGCAAACGTACTACCAGTAGAAACCTCAGTCCCGTCCGCATTCTTCACAGAGTAGGTTACCTTGCTCAGGTTCGTCTCCACACTTGCACTTTCGCTGTTCTTCGCCCCCTTCAGCAACGTAGTCTTCAGCTCAATCGCAGCGTCCCCATAGGTCATGCTGTTCGGGCTGTCGATCATCAGCGTCTTTTGCTCGGGGACCACCACGTTGATCGTAATGGTCTGGCCCGAAACGGAACCCATGTACTTTTCGTTGCCCTCATACGCCGCCGTGATCGTATACACGCCCGCCGCCGTAGGGATCCATTCGGCTGTCGCCTTACCATCGTCTCCAATCGTCGCATCCACCGTCTTGCTGCCGTCACCGATCGAGTTGACGATCTTGAACACGACCTTGCCGGAGAGTTTAAGCCCAGGCTGACTCTGGTCGCTCGGCGTAGCGGTCAGAGTGACGGTGTCTCCCTCCTTGTAGGTCTCTTCAACTGTTTCAGTTTCCTTTTGTTCCGTTGCCAGCGTCAGCTCATCAATGGGTATGTGTCGTTCGCCAACTGTCACAGTCGTCTTCATCTCAAGATCGGCTGCATACTGCTTATCTCCAATTACCACAAACCAGAAGTCGTATGCCTCTTCTGTTGCTGTCTTCGGCACGATGCACTTGTATGCTGTCAAGTCAGTAATACTGGTGTTATATTTTTCATCTGCCGTGTACGGTATCTGGTTTTCATCTTCGTCTTTATATGTGTAGGTTATCGGATTAGTCGCTTTGCTGTAACCATTATCTTTTGTTAGACTTCCATACGGAATGGATTTCACAGTTATAGTATCAGAATCACTGCCGGTATTGTAGGTCAACGCGGAAGGTTCTGTTTGCTTAGTAAGTTTTGTTGCTGTGTTTCCCGAAATAGAGTAGTATTTACCATCTTTATCGAGATACACTTCCACATCTCCCTTTGTATATTTCGTGTACGTTTTATTCTCTATGGTAACCTTTACAGGTACGTCATCCATGACTCCTGTGTTTTTGGGTTCCTTCTTCACATACGAAGCGTTCACCGTCGCGCCCGACTGAACACTAGTCCCCAACTGGGTCGTACTCTTCGCTTTACCGATTGTCAGCGTCACGGGGTCGGTGTAGATATAGAGGTTGGCGTTGTAGAAAACCAGGCAGCGGTATTTTGTGCCGTCAACTGTGTCTTTCGTTACAGAAACACTGAGCTGTGGGCTGCCATCTGAATAGTTATCCCATTTCTTTGTCTTTGTGTTGTACCGTTCCCAGTAATACCTAAGCCCCTGCGACTGACCATTCTTCAAATATTCCGCTTCAACTGTCGTGGTGGCCGTGCCGCCAACATAAGTAGTGAGGTCTTCGGGCTGCTGTTTGATGACAAAGTTGCCGTTCGCATCCGTCAGCGTAATGGCTCGCACATCTGTGGAGTAGATACTTTCGCCCCCTACTTGGCTCACATTCTGTACACAGTATGTATAGATGTTATTGGGGTTGACGCTCGTATCTGTATAAGACGTAGCCGTGCCAGGGACCGTAGCGATACAATATTTTTTATTGTCCCCTGTTGTAGAAGCCTGATAGATTTTATACGCTCCCGCACCAACCACAGGATCCCACTTTAACGTCACGCTGTTAGACGTGACAGAGTCCACCCGCAGGTTTTTGGGCATACTGGGGAGTTGTTTCACGCCATCAAGCTGATACTCCAAAACCAGCACATCATTATTGTTCAGCTTGGCATTTCGCCAGCCAAACTGCCAGGAGAAGCCATATTGGCTCGCGTCCTTGGGCAGGTTGTCCACGGTGGCAGAGTAGGAGTTGCTCTGCGAGCTGCTGATGCCGCCGCCCGCAGTGGTGCCGAGTCCAGCCAACACACCTACAGTCACACCACCGGCACCCGCACCAGCTTTGGCTTCAAACTCATAGTTGTACGCAAAAGTGTGCTCAGTAGTATCTGTCGAGGTCGCCTCTAGAGAAACGTTGCCACCCTCTGCCGTGGTCACACTTTGCTGAGCTCCAATCTTATTAAAGCTGCCGCTCCTCGAATTTATCTTGTCATAGGTTGCAGGTTCACCCGGCGTGCTGTTGAGGATGTTGCCGCGGATGGGTTACAGGCCCTCGGTCTGTTCCGCGATCTCGTCGTAGTCATCCACCGTGATGAGGACCGTGGCCGGTTTCATCGGCACCATGACAGAACTCGGCTGCCAGCTACCTTCGACTGTCGTGTTCTGCGTTATGCCAAGCTCTTTCGCCGCCTTTTCTCTCTCCTCCTCTGTAATCGTACTTTCTGCTTTCCCAAGTTTTTGACTTAAATATGTGTTTAAGTACTTTACATAATTACCGCCTTGTAACGTGTATCCCGGTACCCAAGTCTCATACTGGTACTCCATGTAGGGCACAGCATAGACAACGGCGTAGTCATCCCCGGCACTGCCGCTGTATCTGACTTCTATGCTTTTTTCTTTTGTCGATTGAAATTCATACTCAAACTCGTGGGTTGACTGCGCCTCTGCTTCAATAGAGGCAACCTTCACGCCAAAAACAGAAAAGTCTTGCTCAAAGGAAACATAGGTGCCAACCTTCAGGCTGGTACCTGCGATCACGCTGCTGCTGGACGAGCTTCCTTTTCCGTAGCCCGTCTGCCCCTGGTTAATATAATCCCGCGTATCCTGCAAATCCTGGAAATACGGCGCCGACTGCAGCACCGTCAGCACCTCCGGCTTCGTCCAGGTGACGGTCTGGCCCTTGTAGCGCATGAGCGTACTGTCATTGTCGCAGTCCACCGCCGCCAGCGAGAGGTACAAGCTGGCTCTGCGCTTGTTCTGATCCCGGTTATAGGAGCTTTCATAGTTCATCACCTGCTCCTGGCCGTACCAGTAGCCGGAAGAGCTATTTGCATTGGTATCGCCGGGCTCTTTCTTATTGATATACCCAATGTCATACCAATACCGGTCCGATTCATCATGCTTCATGCCAAAGGCATACACGATCTGCTCCTGCCCGTTCCGGTTGCCGTTAAAGTTCCCGGCCACCACGTTGACCACAAAGATCTCTTCCTTGTTGGCCTTGTTGCCGTTGTCCTTCTTGTACTCACGGTTGGTAGAAATTCTAGTCAGATACTTCAAACTGTTGTCATTGTTTACCGTGTACAGGCAGCCGCCCAAAAACACCTGTTCCGCATATCCCACGCCCTGCGTTGCCGCACAGGTCAGGGCCACCGGTGGGATCAGTTGGTTATTGTTATCCACAACACGATCCAGCAAATCAATTCTGTTTTTGCTTTTATCTACCGCCTTCCAGTCACTATGCGTAAACTGATTATCGCTGCCACCCTTTACGATCATGTAAGCAATGTCGCCTCGATTACAGGTAGCATTGGGCATTTTTGACGATATATAACCAGCAATAACCAGTTCATCCTGATAATCTCCGTCAATATCTCCGGTTGCAACGTTTGCGTAACGAACCATCGGAGCAGCATTGAATATACCACTTGAACTCGGTACTGCTAATGAAATATCATCCTCCATTGCTTTTACTAAAGTGTTCTTCTTAGTTGATTCATTAGTCTCAAGTCTATAGATTCCCACTTTACCGTTAGCTATGTTAGTTGCTCCATAGCCTATATTCTCCGCAATGACCAGCTCGTCCTTGTCATCCGCATTGAGGTCGCCGAAAGCCAGCGTGACAACCGCCGTCTTCAACTTTTTATATCTTCCGTCACTTGACGTCACGGTTGGATTTATTACAGTATAGGTGTCCACCAACTGTCCCAGTGTTCTTCCATCAAAAGAATATAGGTATACACCATTTTCTGCATAAACCGCGATCTCGTCGTAGCCGTCGCCGTCCATGTCGCCGGCGGCGATGTCGTACATGGCGTCGTATTCCCAGTTGTAGATGATGTTGGCTTTGTCATTTGCGCCGCCTCCGCTTTCGCTGGCGTCGCACACCTTCGTACTGCGAACGTATCTCTTGTTCCCGCCCTCTACCTGGTAGATGTAGAGATACACCTGGCTGGCACTGTCGATCGTCATTTCGGCAACGTAGTTATCCTTACCAGTGTTCGGGGAGAATGCTTCGGATTTGCTGTATTGGTAGGTAAGGTGCTTGTTGGCGGAGTTGATGGATTTACCAAGGTGATCATCATGCACGCCACCGGTCTTCGACCCATTTTCTGCAAACAGGGCACCATCCTTTTTGTTCCCAGTTCCATAATTTACTGGCTGCTGATTGGGCCGCCAATAGTCCATGGCACCGTAGAAGTTCCTGGAGTTCGTCCAATTACCCCCGCAGTCATCTCTATACTCCATCGGAATATTATCCAGAATGCTCCAGCCGTAGTGGATACTGCCGTTGAAGTTCACGTACAGCTCATTGATGACGTTGGTAGCAATGGTGTTGCCTACTTCCGCCTTGCCATACGGCTGATCTTTCGGTTTTTCACTATCTGCCACGTTCCGGCTCAGGCCCAACGCGCTGTATGTGTTGGCCGAGAGCTTGGTTTCAGTTTGGGTGGCTGTGCTGCTCTTTTCCCCTGTGGCCGACGCCCAGACGGGTAGGGTCTGGGGGGCTAGGGTGAGGAGCATGGTGAGGGCCAGCAGCCAGCTCAGCGCTCGTTTCTTCATCCCGTTTCCTCCTCTTTTTTCGTTCCGCTTTGTGTTGGGAATACAGTGATCCCATGCTATCTGCTCCCCATTTTACAAAGAAATGGGAAGAGCCCCAGAAAGGTACCAAATTTGTTACCTTTCTGGGGCGCTGTCTCGTGATTTCTTCCGTTTTATGTGTCGTTCTCAGTTTGGTTCTCGTTTGACCAGGCACCGCTTCTTGTAAAACGCAATGCCGTAGCACAGGATCTCGTCATATTCATCCCGGAAATCTTCCGCGTATTGCCGCGCTTCGATCTGCTGTAAAGCCGCTTCACACGCCGCAGGCAACTCATCGGGTGACTTGGCCACCTTCGCCTCGAAGATCACGACACGGGAATTTTCCTCATCGTAAACCACGATGTCGCTTCTTCCCTCCCCATGTTCTCGGTTGGATTCCACAGAATAGTGGAAGCTGGCTAAGATACCAGCCAAGAAAGCATGGTAGAAGTCTTCCTTGTAATCGTGGTAGCTGATCGTCTTGCGGAGCAGCTTTCCAATCTCTTTCGTCAGCGTTTCACTATCCCCGGCCCAAAGCGCCTGAAACATTGCTTGCCGGTTCCATGTCTGGGAGCTATCCTTGAACCATTTCTGGATCGTGGACCGGAAGATCTCTTTCACCTCTGCGTTGGGGATGGTCAAGGCAAGCGCTCCATCTGAAGCTGGAATTTCTCGGACCCGTGTTAAATAGCCTGTCAGGTACAGGATACTCCATAAGTTGTCCTCAGAGGAATGGAGATAGTCATAGGTCAAGTCTTCTTCGATCGTCTGGACAATGTAGCCGCCGGAGAGAAGAAGTTCCAACTTCTTAGAAATGGACGGGCCACTATAATCAATGAAGGAACGAATAATCGCATTGTCGCTGGTGTTCTTCCAATAGCTGACGGGTTTCTTCGATGGGTCAAATTGAAGATCCTGGAGATAGTTCATCACATCCCAGGGGCAGTAAATGTCAAACTCTCCGAAGTGATAGCCATCATACCACGCTTTGATGTCCTCTGCATGGTCCGTCAGGCCAGTATCTTCTAAGAGTTTGTCTACTTCTGCTTGGGTAAAACCGAAATATTCGTTCAGACGCGAAGAGGCAATGGTATCTGAAACAAAGTTGTTCGTCCCGGTGAAGATACTCTCCTTGGCAATACGTAAGCAGCCGGTAACGATGGCAAGCTGCAAAGCTGAATTATCTTTCAGTGCCGTACTCATCATCGTCTTGATGACTTTCAACATCTCGTCATAGTACCCGTTGGCACTGGCCTTAGCGATCGGTACGTCATACTCATCCAGTAACAGAATGACCGGCTTGCCATAGTGCGCCTGCATCATTTTCATCAGCGTGAGCAGTGCGGTTTTTATTTCTTCTTCCGATGCTGTCTTGTTTTTTAACGCATAGAATTGCTGCTTCATTGTACGATCTACTGCGTTGCTCTCCCCCAACTCGTTGTGATCAATGCAAAACTGTGACAGAGTAAATTTCAGCAGATCGAAAGCATCTTCAAAACACAGCCCATCCACGTCCTTAAAGGATAGAAAGAGCGTAGGATACTGGTTCCTCCACTGCTCACACAGCGCCTGGTCCTTGCTAATCTCCAACCCTTCAAACAGGGCCTTGCTGTCCTTCTGGATGTCAAAAAAGTTGGCCAGCATGTTCATGCCCAACGTTTTGCCGAAGCGCCGGGGGCGAGTAATGAGCGTGACCTTGGCCTTTCGGGTGTTCAAGAGATCTCGGATCAAACCGGTCTTATCTACATAATACCAGCCCTCGCGTCGAATCTCTGCAAAGTCAGACGTTCCGATCGGTAAGTTTACTCTTTGCATGCGGACCAACTCCTTTCCGTTTTGCTTATCATAGCACGAAGCCGCTTATTTTACAATCCGCACGGATGGGAGATGCCGTCAAAGAAAGCATCCCCCTGCCATCTGTTTGGACTGCAAGGGGATGCTTTTTTGTATTCTGCCTTCAGGCAGAAGGACTCACATAGTTTTTGCTTACCGCTTCACGGTATCCAGGAAAGTCACAAGGATCTTCGCCACCTCTGCACGAGTTGCGCTTCCCTTGGGAGCCAGGGTGGTGGAGGTCCGGCCGTTGAGGAGCTTCATCGCATTGGCCCACTGAACAGGGACACGCGCCCACTCGCTGATCTGGTCAGCGTCCTGGAAGGCCGCCAGGTCTGCGGTCTTGGAGGTGTTGTAACCCTTATAGGTGGCGTAGCGGTTCAGAATGACCGCCAGCTGCTCGCGGGTGATGGTGTCTTCGGGGCCGAACTGCGTTTCACTGTACCCGGCGACGATGCCCTTGTCCGAAGCCCAGGCCACGGCCTTGGCGTAGTAGGCACCGGCGGACACATCCACAAAACGCTTGCCGTCACCCTCAGCAGTCGGTTCCTTCTCCATCCGGTACAGGACCGTCACCAGCATGGCGCGGTTCATGGCCTGGTCAGGGTGGAAGGTCGTGGCAGAGGTGCCGGTGAACAGGCCCTTGGCCACGGCGCTCTCAATGGCGCTCTTGGCCCAGTGGGTGCGGATGTCCAGGAAGGGCGTGCTGCTGGAACCATTGTTTCCGGTGTTCCCGCTGCCGCCGGAGGAAGAACCACCCCCGGACGAACCGCCACCGCCACCACCGGAACCACCGCCGCCGGTGTTTCCGCCGTCCTGCTTGGGCTGGACTTTGACGACCACATAGGCTTTCAAGCTCTTCGGGTTGGTAATGCCGTCGGTCAGGAGCAGGGTGCCCTCAAAGGTATAGTCCCCTGCCGTGTTGCCGTCATACTTGTCGCAGGTCCAGTGAACGGACAGGTTCACCTTCTTGTTGTTGCTCAGCGTGACTTCCACTGTCTCAGGCAGCTTCAGGGCATTCTTTGCCGTTCCATAGGCCACGCTCCGCTGCTCCAGCAGAGCAACGCTTGCCACGTCCACCGTCACAACGGCAGTGTCGCCAAAGAGGACACGGTCGCCGGTAAGCTTCCAGGAGAGGAAGCCGTCGTCTGCCTTATCCTCCCAGGTGGAAACCGCATCCGTCAGGAGGTTCTTTCCCTTGAAGTAATCGCTGGCCGCTTTCTTGATGTTATTCTTGGTGTTGCCGTTCAGCACCATTGCAAAGGCATCGGAAGCCAGCTCAGAAGCGGTCTTGGCTTCGATGAAGCTCTCGTCCGTCTTGCCCTCCGAGCCATTCTCCCAGCCAGTGGCCTGGCGGCGCTCGGTCTTGCCCTCGCTGGGGTCGCCAGCCATGTCAGAGTTGCTGAACTGGTCCGCGTTCTTGTCATAATAGCAGTCATATAGGGCCGCACCAGTGGTAGAGCTGCCGATCAGGTGGCCGATAGCTGTTGTTGCCGCAGCATCGTCTGCTTTAAAGTCCGTACCCATCAGCGTTGCTTTGGTGGTGCTACTGGTGTAGCAGTTGTAAATTGCACCTGAGGTCTGACCGACCAGACCGCCGACACGCAGCTTGCCAGTCATCACCGTCGAGACTACTGAACCGAAACTTGCACTGTTGGCGATCAGGCTGTTCTGGGCCTGCTGGCCGCAGATACCACCCACAGAGATCTGGGTATTTAGCGCCAGAGAACCTGCGCTGATGTAAATATCACTCCAGCTATTTGCGACCAGGCTGTTGGACTTCATGTGTCCCACCAAGCCGCCAACAACTTTCGCCGCAGTTCCTTCATCAGACAGAGCAAAGTCCGGTCCGGTCACAGAGCAGTGGTCGATCACCGCCTTGCTCTCCAGAATACCAACCAAGCCGCCCATAGCAATATTGTACTCACTATAGGTATTATAGAATTTGTCGATCTGCACGTTCAGGTTCTTCACCGTGCCGCTCACGACACCGAAGAAGCCAATGGCCTCATAGCTTGCAGCTGCACCGGCTTTGCCGCAGTTCACATGGCTCACGGTGTAGCCCTTACCGTCAAACGTGCCAGCAAACGCATTGGTCTTACCATGGTCACTATTACCGATGGGTGCCCAGATAGCGATCTCCGACAGGTCCAGGTTTGCGCCCAGGACAACATACTTGCCCGCATAGCTGTTCCCCTTATTCACCGCATCGGCAAAGGCTTTCAGCTGGTCAATATTGGCGATAACATAGGGGTTGCTCTCGGAGCCGTCTGCTTCTTCTGCGCTCTTCAAAGCGTTCTGCACAGCTTCCTTGATGGCGGTGCTGCTCTGTGTTGCGCCGGAGATCGTCGTTACATCGTCAACCGCGCTGTCATTGCCCAAGCCGAGCAGCTTCTCGATGATGGCAATTGCCTTCTCCCAGTAGCCTTTCGTCTCATTCTGCTTGGTCACATCAATGCGGCTGATGTTGCCGTTCTCGACCGTCACAGTTACCGTGACGGGAACCGTGCTGTCGTGGCCCTTTGCAGAGCCGGTATACGTCCCATCCTTGTAGGAGCCGGTCGTCGGCTGCTCCGCATCCTTTTCAAACAGAGCGGAGACCGTGACTTCCTTGGCGGGCATCGTGAAGGTATAGGGAGCGCTGGTCAGCGTCTTGTCCCCTGCCATCAAAGACTTGAGGTGATAACCTGTATCGGGCTTGACCGTCAGCGTGACCGTCTCGCCCTCGGTGGCAGTAGCCTTATCTGCGGTCACGGTACCGTTCTGCACGGTTGCAATGGTGATACCATAGCGTTCAGGCGCAGGGGTGGAGCTGGTGTCCAGAACCACGTTATCCACAGCCACGGAACCATTGCGGCGGTCGGAAGACTCAAACACAAACGCAAACTGTGCGCCGTCTACACAGAAGGTAGAGGGAATCGCCACATTGCCCTTGCCGGTGATATCTTCCACAGAGCTGTCCTCGTCCACGGTAGGCAGGTGCTCCTTCGCATTCCAAATCTCCGTCCAGGTCTGGCCCTTGTCCTTCGTGGCTTTCACAGTGAACTTGATGGAACCGCTGCTCAGCTCTTCATAAGAACCGCCGAAATCGAAGGTCAGCGCCATACCGCTCTTCATCTTGATCTGAGGCAGGATGAGTTTTTCTTTTTGCTCCTGCTTGAACATAATGTTCTGCGTGCAGATGGCCGCATTGCTGCTGTTCAGCGCTGTGTACCGGTCGATCTTCCAAGTGTTGTAATACTTGGAACTAGGGCCATCAACCGTCCAGCCAGCAGGAAGTGCTTCACTGTTGTTAAAATCCTCGTGAATGCTGTCCGGCAGAATCACAGCCTTCTCCGTAAAGGTCGCTGCGATGGTGTGCGCTTTGGTCACATTCTCGAAGGTGTACTCGGTCTTCTTTCCGACAGACTGATTGTCCACCTTCACGTCCTCGATCTCATAGTTGTCAGAGGGCTTGATGGTAAAGGTCTGGCTACCGCCCTTAGCCACAGACACTGCGCCGCTCGGCGTGATGCTGCCGCCCTGACCAGCGGAAGCGGTGATGGTGTAGCTGGTGGGTTCCACAGGGGTGCTGCCGCCGTCGGAGGCGGTGAGCTTCACGTTGTCAACAAACACGGTGCAGCCGCCGGTATTCTTATTTGTGGTTCGGTAACGGAAGGCAAACTTGACGTTTGCAACCTGATACTCTGCCGGGATAGAAACCGTAGCATCTGCCGTTTCGATGTTGCTGGCCAGCACATCGGACTTCAAGTCATTCGCAATGCTTGCGGCGTTCCAAATGGGATTCCAAGTGGTTCCGCCGTCCGTGCTGGCTTCCAGAGTGACTGTAGTCTTGCCTTCGGTAACAGCTTCACTCAGAGAGTTCTTCTTACCACTGAACTGGAAGGTCATAGTCGCATTCTGCTTGCCGGAGAGGTCCAGAGCCGGGGTGATGAGATACTCATCCTGACCCGCGCCCCAAGTTTCATACACGGAGTCATAGTCCGGGGAGCAAACTGCACCGACCTGGCTGTAGCTCTTGTAGATTCTCCAGTTGTAAGAGGAACCAGCAGAACTCTTCTTCGTGATTTCCCAACCATCCGGGACCTTGCCCTGATAGTTGTTAAAATTCTCATCCAGCAGAGTGGATTCTTCCCCACCACCGGAGGAAGCCTGGTTTGCCATAATGCGGATATCGTCTAACGCACCACGGCCAGAATTTTCCCCTGCCGGGCGCTCATAGCGGAAGGCCAGCTTGGTAGTCGCGCTTTGCAGGTCTGAGGGGATGTTGACGGCTACCGTTGCGGAAAGGGTGTTCCCGCCGTATCCGATCTCATCGTAAGTCGCATTCTTCAGCTCGGTAGAAGTCCACAATGTCGTCCAAGTAGTGCCGTCCCTGGAGGCTTCCAGCTTCACGGTGTAGTCACCACTCAGGGTCGGGGTCTTACCGCCGATGTAACGGAAGGAGATAGAACCACCGCCGTTGCTCATATCCAGCACGGGGGTGATGAGCCGCTCGTTCTGCTTGGCGTAGCTGGTGTAGTCATCTCCACAGGAAGCCGTCAGAGTATTCCCTGCATAGTAGTACTTGTAAACTTTCCATGTTTCATTGCTGTTGCTCTTCTCAAGAGTCCAGCCATCAGGGAAAGAGCCATTTGCGGTGCACTCCTCGAAGTCCTCTTCCAGCAGAACGGTCTTATCCCCGCCAGTGCGAGAGGTAAACTCTGCCGTGATGGAGTGGTCTTCCTTGACGTTTGTAAAGGTATAGCTGGTCTTGGGTCCAATGGACTTGTTGTCTACCTTCACGTCGGACAGGAAGTACCCCTCATCAGGCGTGATGGTAAAGGTCCGGCTCTTGCCGTCCGTGATCTGCACGGCACCGGAAGGATCAATAGAGCCGCCCTCGCCTGCTGTTGCGGTGATGGTGTGGATCTGAGAGGGGTCCTCTACATAGACCTGAACGTTATCCAGCCAGAGGGAGGTGCTGTCCTTGCCCTCGTAGACGAAGGCGAACTTGACGCTCTCGGCATTCTGGAACTTATCGGGGATGGTCACTTTGGCCTGGGTCTTTTCCCAAGCGCCGAACTCATTCTTCTGGTTCCAGTCCCACAGCTGCCAAATCTGCTTCCAATCTGTACCATTGGTGGAGGCCATAACCTTCAGATTGTGATGATGATTCTGCACACTCCAATAGTAGTTTGTGTAGAGATCGAAGACGATCCCTGCCTTGGTGGTCTGCTCTTTCAAATTGACCGAAGGGCTGATGAGCCACTCGTTCTGCTGCTCGGTCTTGGAGCCATCGACAATGGCCATTTTGGAACCGTACTCCGTGCCCTGGTACCAGGTCTTGTCTTTCACCGTGGATTTTACGCTCCAGCCTTCCGGTGGGAAAGTGGTTTCCTCGAAATCTTCTGTCAGCACCGTCTTGGTGGGAACGATCACTTCCGAAGCATCGGTGTTGCCCTCGGCCTTGATGGGGTAAACTTTCCGGTTGCAGGCGTAGTCGTTGACCACGACTTTCAGGTTCTCGCCGAAACCGGTGATGTCATACTTGCACTCGGTGGTGGCCCCAGCGGTCGTCTCGGCCACGGGGAAGCCGGCCAGCTCCTTGCTCTCGGCGTTGTTGGAGATGGTCACGTTGGAGACGAACTGGTTGTCTGTGACCTTCAGGCTGACATAGTATTTGCCGTTCTCATTGGAAACCGTGATGTCCTTGGCCTCCGGCTCTTCCGTGTCGATGGTGATGGGGAAGGACCAGGAGGATTTCTGGTTGTTGGCCTCGTGCTTATCGTAAGACAGCTCACCAGAAACTGCCACGATAACTTTGTCGTTGTTTTTCAGCTTAGAATAGCCATCCTTCTTCGTACCGCCCCAAGAGAGCTTGTTGTAGTCAGAGGCTCCGGAGGGGACGATCTGATAATAGTTGCTGCTGTAGACCGACTTGGTTTCGTAGTCTACTTTGTTGCTGTAATAGACGTCCCCTGTTTCGGCGTCTTTGATCTCATAGTTGAGGGCCTTGACGTTCCGCAGCAGACCGGTATAGACAAAGCTCAGGGTGTCCATGTAGTCATCCCCGTTGGGAGAGATGGCATTGCGGGCTGCCAGATAGCTCTCGCCGCTGTGATACGGGTTGTCGCCCAGGTAGGTGTTGACGGTGCCCTCCAGGGAGTTAGAAGCGGCGGTGTTGACATAAGCCTGGGACCACTCGGCCTCGCCATTGAGCATATCACCGTAATCGGTGGCGTCGATGATGGGGGCCTTGGTCCAGTCGCCGTAGAAGCCCATGTAGGGGATGGAGAGGGTGGGCTGGGTGTCGGATCTGGGGGTCAGGGTGACGAAGCCCTCGATGTAAGTCCCGTTGGCAAAGGAATCCATATAATCCCTGTCAGGCTGATTCAGGCTGACAGGGACTGTGACAGTCACAGTCCCGCTCGCCGGTACCGTAATCTCCTGGGCGGCGATCTGGGTGCTCAGTTTATAGGGCAGCTCCGTGACCTGCTCCACGTCCTTGTCACCCAGCTTCTTGGTCACTTCCTTAGCATCGGTCTGAACGTAGCCACCGATGGCGTAAGTCAGGGGCTTGTCACTCAGGTTGTGAATCTCGAACTTGATAGTATACTCACCCGTCTTGTTGGCATCGTCACCCAACTCAACTTTGGGGCGGCCACCGCCTATGGCGGTCAGGTAAGCCTTGGTAGAGGTTGCGGCGGCGATATTCACGCTGCCGGCGCCCTGCTTCCGGGGAGAATAGGGGGCGGTGCCGGCCATGACCAGGTCGGCGGTGCTCATGAGCAGGTTGCTGACCAGATTGGCCTTTTCCGTCTCGGTGGAATCATAGTTTTTCTGCTCCACATACTGCTTCACCAGGGCCATGGCACCGGAGACGAAGGGGGCGGACATCGACGTACCGCTCTTCGTGGTGTAGCCGCCGCCGGTCGTGGCCGACTTGATGTTGCCGCCGGGGGCCGTGAGATCCGGCTTGAGCGTCAGCTCCGGCGTAACGCCCCAGGATGAGAAGTCAGACATTTCCCCGGAGGTGGGGTTATCCACCTTGCCATAGGAATCGGAAACCGTCAGCTTACAATCGTCTTCTGCCACTGCCGCCAACGCCTTGCCGTCGGCCTGGGAGATGAAAGCGCTGGGCAAATCGTAGCTCTCCAGCTGCATGTACAGCATACCAGGCTCGTTGTTATAGACGAGGATGCCAATGGCACCGGCCTCTTTCGCGGCGTTCTTCTTGGCGTTGTACTCTACGGAGCCACGGGACACCAGAGCGATCTTGCCCTTGACATTCAGGCCGTCGTAGTCCTTCGTTTCACCTGCATTGGGCACGACCACGTATTCCAGCTCCTTGCCCGCCAGGGAGCGGAATCTGGGGGACTCGTCTGTCACATTCTCTACGGTCTTATCTTCCACAGTGTCGTTGAAAGCAACCTTGCGCTCCCCTACCGTCAGATAGCAGGAGTTAATGCTGTCGGCTTTCTCCACGCTGGCGATGGACAGCGGCTGGCTGTAGCTGGAGGGGCTGGCGACGGTGCCATAGTCCGGGTTCTGGGTCAGGGCGTGGCCCTTGCCGATGCGGGTCCCCAGGGCAGCGCTGTACTCATTGCCGGCCGAGATGGAGAGCATCACGCCGCTGGCGGCGATGTTCTGCATGACTTTGGCCACGCCTTCGTCGCCCTCAGGGGTGCTGAAGCCGCAGGTGGAGCCTAAGCTCATGTTGATGACGTCCGCGCCCAGGGCCACGGCGTCGTCGGCAGCGGCGAGGATATCGGCCCAGGTAGCCCCGTTGGAGCCGCTGGAACTAAAGACCTTCATGGCCAGGATCTGGGCCTGTGGTGCCACGCCGACCACATCGGCCACCACGCCCGCGTTGGCAGCGGCGATACCGGCAACGTGGGTGCCATGGTCGCCCGCACCATTGGGGGCAACGTCCAGGTCGTTGTCTGCGTAGTCAAAGGCAAAGGGGACCTTGGCCGTCTTGTAAACCTGGCTGGCGGTGATGCCGGACTTTTTCTCCTCCGCTTTCAGGTTCTTGCTTGCCAGAACATTTTCAAGGTCATTTTCCGCCAAAGCCGGGGTGGTAGGTGCCTGCGTAAACAGCGGGTGGCTGATCTCCAGGCCACTGTCCACGATGGCGATGACCATGCCCTCGCCCTGGTAGCCGGAGGTGTTCTCCAGGCCGCCCAGCTCGGTCATGGTCGTGGGCATATCCGGGGCGACCTTGAAGACTGGGGCGGCGTAGGCCGCAGCCACACCGGGGAGCTGGCGAATTTCTTCCAGCTTACCATAGGGGACCACGGCGGCGAAGCCGTTTTCCACGGTGGTGTAGCTATGGAGAACTTCTAGCTTCTCCCCGTCCAGCACGTTCTTGCTGATCTCGTTCTGAATGCTTTTCTGCTGGAAACGCGCCAAGGGGCTGATCTTTTTCTCCAGCACGATGATGGCGGTCACTTCCTCGTCCGGGCTGATCTCCTCCTCAGACTGCACGACCTCCGGTCCGCTGTCTTTGAGGGATTCCGGCCGGTACGCAGAGGTACCGGTGGCAGGGGGTTCCTTGGACTGGGCATCCACAGCCCCTGCGGTGGGAATGCACGGCAGCAGCATCGCTGCTGCCAGTACGCTGGCGATCCATCGTTTCATTCCATCTGTCCTTTCTCTGGGTAATTTCTCTCAGGTTAGTCTACGCTAACCTTCTATCCAGTGTAACAGAAGAAAAAACAAACCGTCAATTCTCGATCCAAACAGTTAACTAACGCTAACTCTCAAGAATTTCTATCAATCCCACAAGCAAGCTTAGTTTTTCAGCAAAGCCTCGTCCTTCTCGTACCAGTTGGTTTTTCACAAAAACAGACCCCTTTTCTCTTTTATATCGCAAGAGAAGAGGGGTCTGTTAAACTTGATATTTATTTCATTTTGACGAGGCATCGCTTTTTATAAAACGCAATACCATAGCACAGGATCTCGTCATATTCATCCCGGAAATCGTCTGCATACTGCCGTGCTTCGATCTGACGCAGTGCCGCGTCACACGCCGCAGGCAGTTCCTCAGGAGACTTGGCTACCTTCGCCTCGAAAATCACGACACGGGAATTTTCTTCGTCGTAAACCACGATATCGCTTCTCCCCTCGCCGTGCTCTCGGTTGGATTCTACGGAATAGTGGAAGCTGGCCAAAATACCGGCTAAGAAGGCATGGTAGAAATCCTCTTTGTAGTCGTGGTAGCTGATCGTCTTGCGAAGTAATTTTCCGATTTCCTTTGTCAGTGTCTCGCTGTCCCCGGCCCAAAGCGCCTGAAACATCGCCTGTCGGTTCCACGTCTGGGAGCTGTCCTTGAACCATTTCTGGATCGTGGACCGGAAGATCTCTTTCACCTCTGCGTTGG
>OLOV01001573.1_pt1 | contig 17605 bp, 15 predicted proteins | sample 1672931 | NCBI WGS metagenome assembly OLOV01 (sample SAMEA3136738, study PRJEB25190) | human gut metagenome | biome: human gut; feature: human-associated habitat; material: faeces | place: Austria | collected 2013
CACTTCCTTGGTAAGGAAGAGGTCACGGGTTCGATTCCCGTCGTAAGCTCCATTTATTTTTCTAATATTATTGTTACTGGTCCATCATTTAGTAAAGATACTTTCATATCTGCTCCGAATATTCCACATCCTACATGTTTTACTTCTGCTTTACATTTTTCTTTGAAGTACTCATATAATTTATTTGCTTTATCTGGAGATGCAGCATCAACAAAACTTGGTCTATTTCCTTTCTGGCAGTCTGCATATAATGTGAATTGTGATACTACTAATATTTCTCCATCTATATCTTTTACAGATAAGTTCATTTTATCTTGTTTATCTGTAAATATTCTTAAATTACAAATCTTTTTTACTAATTCATCTGCATTTTTTTCAGTATCTTCTGGTCCTACTCCTAATAAAACTAATAATCCTTCTGATATTTGACCTGTTACTTTTCCATCTACTTTTACTTCTGCATTTTTTACTCTTTGTATAACTGCTTTCATATTTACCCCTCCTACATTAAATTAATGAATTTTATACTCAATGTCTTCCATAAAATCAAATAATTCTTTTACTGCTTTTAATGTAACTATTTGAGTTTTGGGATGTGGACTTTTGTCGCTTTTACTAATCAACTCTCTTGAATAACAATTTTTATCTAACTTAGATAATATATACCTTTTATTCATATAGGTGTAATATATTTGATATCCTTCATTTAGTTCTTTCCACAATCTCTCAAATGTGTATCCTTCCATATTTAATTCCTCACTTTATTTTATCATTTCTTCGAATTGAGTCTCTGTAATTACTGGTATATCTAAAGACTGAGCTTTTGATAGCTTGTTACCTGCATCTTCTCCAGCTAATACGTAAGATGTTTTTTTAGATACGGATCCTGATGTTTTTCCTCCAAAATTTTCAATTATTTCACTTGCTTCATCTCTAGTATATTTTTCTAGTGTTCCTGTTAATACAAATGTTTTTCCTAAAAATCTGTTATCATTATTAACATCATCTTTTTCTTTCATATTAACACCAGCAACTTTTAATCTGTTTATAAGGTCTTTGGTTTGTTCTTGCATAAAGAATTCTTTTACGCTATTTGCTGTTATTTCACCTATTTCTTCAACAAATGTTAGCGTTCCAAATTTTGCTTTCATTAAATTGTCTATGTTCTTAAATTTTTTTGCTAATATTTTAGCAGATTTTGCACCCACCTGTTCTATTCCTAAGGCGGTTATTAATCTATTTAAGTTGTTTTCTTTGCTTTTATTAATACTCTGTACTAATTTTTCAGCAAACTTTTTACCATTCTTTTTTAGGCTTGCTATATCTTCGGCTTTTAGAGAATAAATATCAGCAATGTTATTTATTAATCCTTTGTCATACAATTGTTTAATAAGCTTTTCTCCTAATCCTTCAATGTTCATTGCTTCTTTTGATGCAAAGTGTTCAATATTTCTTAAATTTCTTGCAGGACATTCTATTCCTATACATTTATTTACAGCTTGACCTGGCACTCTAATTACTTGGCCTCCACACACAGGACAGGTTGTAGGCATTTCAAATTCTTTTTCTTCACCTGTTCTTTTTTCAACAACTGCACTTACAACCTCTGGAATTACATCTCCTGCTTTTTGGATTATTACTCTATCTCCTATTTTTAAACCTTTTTCTTTTACAAAGTCTTCATTATGCAAAGTAGTTTTTGATATTTTAGAGCCTGCAACAACTACTGGTTCTAATATTGCCATTGGTGTTAGTGCACCAGTTCTACCAACCTGACAGATTATATCTTTTAATGTTGTTTCTTTCTGCTCTGGTGGATATTTATATGCCACAGCCCATTTAGGTGTTTTAAAGGTAGTTCCAATTTTTTCCCTTAAATCTAAATTGTCTACTTTTACAACTGCACCATCTATTCCAAAACCTAAGTTTAGTCGCATCTCCCCTATTCTTTCTATTGCATTCTTTACCTTTTTTATTGTATCACAAGGAATAAGTACAGGATTTATGTTAAATCCTATTTTCTTTAAATATTGCAAAGAATCATAGTGCGATGTAAATTTTATAGAATCACATTTTTGGACATTAAATATAAAAATATCTAATGGTCTAGAAGCAGCAATTTTACTGTCTAATTGTCGAAGTGAACCGGCAGCTAGATTTCTTGCATTTGCAAATCTATTATCTTCATCTAATTCATCATTTAATTTTTCAAAATCTTCTTTGCCTATAAACACTTCTCCACGAACTATAATGTCTATTGGCTCTTTTAGTTTTTGAGGTATATGCTTTATTGTTTTTAAATTTTCTGTAACATCCTCTCCTACTAGCCCATTTCCTCTTGTTGCACCTTTTATGAATTCTCCATTTTTATATTCTAAAGCAACAGATAGTCCATCTATCTTTGTTTCTACAACATATGATACGTTTATATCTTCTTTTTGCATCTTCACACAAAATTCCTGTACTTCTTCTAAAGAAAATACATCTTGCAAACTCTGAAGAGGAACAATATGCTCTACTTTTGCAAAACCTGTTTTTACAGTTCCTCCAACTCTTTGGGTTAATGAGTTTTTAGAAATAAATTCCGGAAACTCTCTCTCCAAATTTTTAAGTTCACTCATAAGCATATCATACTCGAAGTCACTTATTTCAGGACTGTCATCATCATAATATTTGGCAGCATAGTATGCTGTTAATTTATTTAATTCATCAATTCTTTTCTTTGCTTGTGTTCTATTCATAAAATCATTTCCTTTATTTGAATAATTCTTTACTTCCTCTTAAATAATCAATTCCAGAAAAAACAGTCGCTATTGTTGATATTAATATTAAAGAAGTTGATAATACGTTTATAACTAAATTATATCCAGTTAATCCTTCATATATAAATGCTCCAAAAAAATTAGAATCTAAAAGTGCTAGAATTATAGCTATCATTTGTGTTGCTGTTTTTATTTTCCCCCAGATACTTGCTGCTATTACTTTTCCACCATTTTCGACTGCTATTAATCTATAACCTGAGACTACGAATTCTCTTGTTAATACTATAATTGGTATCAATGCAGGTAAATAGTCCATTTCTACTAGCATTAACATTGCGGATAATACTAATATTTTATCTGCTAAGGGGTCTGCAAACTTTCCAAATGTTGTTACTAAATTATTCTTTCTTGCTATTTTTCCATCTAAGTGGTCTGTGTATGATGCTATGGCAAATATTGCTATTATTACCAGATTTTGAATTGGTATATTCAATATATCTCCTGGTATTTTTAAAAAAGGTATTATAACCATTATTGGTACTAAAATTATTCTAAATATTGTTAATTTATTGGGTAAGTTCATAAAAACACTCTCCTAAAATTATTTTGAATATATTATATAAAACTTTTAAAAATAAAACAACAGTTATTTAGAAAAAATATTGCAAATTATGTGAAATTATAGTAAAATACTCTTATTGAAGGAGTGAAAATAAATGATTGATATTAAATTGATTAGAGAGAATCCTGATATGGTTAAAGAAAATATAAAAAAGAAATTCCAAGATTACAAACTAGAATTAGTTGATAAAATTTTAGAATTGGACAAGAAAAATCGTGAGATAAAACTTAATGGAGATGAACTTCGTTCAAGCAGAAATTCTTTAAGTAGCCAAATTGGTAATTTAATGAGAAGTGGTAATCGTGAGGAAGCTGAAAAGATTAAATCACAAGTTAATGAGATTAATGAAAAGTTAGTTGATAATGAAAAATTGGAAGAAGAATTAGCCTCTCAAATTAAAGAAACAATGATGAAAATTCCAAATATAATAGATAGCTCTGTTCCTATTGGAAAAGATGATTCAGAAAATGTTGAAATCGAAAAGTTTGGTGAACCAGTTGTACCTAACTATGAAATTCCATATCACACTGAAATTATGGAAAAGCTTTCTGGTATTGATTTGGACTCTGCTCGTAGAGTTGCTGGAAACGGATTTTATTACTTAGTGGGAGATATTGCAAGACTTCATTCAGCAGTTATTAGTTATGCACGTGATTTTATGATTAATAAAGGGTTTATCTATTGCGTGCCACCTTTTATGATTAGAAGTGATGTTGTAACAGGTGTTATGAGTTTTGAAGAAATGGATGCTATGATGTATAAAATTGAAGGCGAGGATTTGTATTTAATTGGTACAAGTGAGCATTCAATGATTGGTAAATTTAAAGACCAAATATTGCAAAAGCAAAATCTTCCATACACAATGACTTCTTACTCTCCTTGTTTTAGAAAAGAAAAAGGTGCACATGGATTAGAAGAACGTCGGAATTTATAGAATACATCAATTTGAAAAGCAAGAAATGATAGTAGTTTGCGAGCCTGAAGAAAGTTACGAATGGTATGATAAAATGTGGAGTTATACTGTAGAATTATTTAGAAACCTTGAAATTCCAGTCCGCACACTTGAATGTTGTTCTGGGGATCTAGCAGATTTAAAAGCAAAATCATGTGATGTTGAAGCTTGGTCTCCTCGTCAAAAAAAATATTTCGAAGTTGGAAGTTGCTCTAACTTAACAGATGCACAAAGCAGACGTTTAGGTATTCGCGTTAAAGGAGAAAAAGGAAATTATTTTCCACATACATTAAATAACACAGTAGTTGCCCCTCCTCGTATGCTTATAGCATTTTTAGAAAATCACTATCAAGAAGATGGAAGTATAACAATACCAGAAGTATTAAGACCATATATGGGTGGAAAAGAAATTTTATATCCCAACAAATAAAAATAGTTATAGGAGGAATATATGATTATAAAAAACCCAAAATTTGAAATTTCCGCTGTTTCTGAAAAGCAGTATCCTAATTCTAGTTTACCTGAAATAGTTTTAGTTGGTAAATCTAATGTTGGCAAATCTTCTTTTATTAATACTATGCTTTGTAGAAAAAATTTAGCTAGAACTAGTAGTGAACCAGGTAAGACAAGGCAAATCAATTTTTATAATGTAGATAATAGCTTCTATTTTGTTGACCTTCCAGGTTATGGCTTTAGTAAGATGTCTAAAGCTGAACAAATTAAAGTTGGAGAATTTATTGAACACTATTTATCTACCAGAAAACAAATTGCATTAATTGTATTTTTAATTGACATACGCCATTCTCCTACTAAAAATGATGTTATGATGTATAACTACATAATCAATACAGGTTTTCCTTGTTTAGTTTTGGCTAATAAAGCTGATAAGCTTGCCACAACTAAGGTTGATAAAGCTGTTGCTGATTTACAAAACGAGCTTAACCCCTTAAAAGATTTAAAATTCTTGCCTTTCTCTTCTGAAAAAAGAATTTATTCAGAAGCGGTTTGGAAAGAAGTTGATGAGAACCTATATTTATACTAATCTATCTGCTAATTTTTCGGCATTATTGGCATTTTTGCCTCCTTTTAGAAATAAATGATTTATTGAAAAAAATATTTAAAAAATAATATGATATAAATTTTATTTATTATATCATATTATTTCATTTTTGTGTTGATTTTTTCAACGTTGCCAAAAATCTCCGTCCCCAATGACACCCAATGACATGAATTGGGGATAAGTTGTTCTTTGACTATTATTTCTTTATTTTTATTATATATTTTTATAGTGTTTTTATTAATTTTTCTCCCCCATACTAGAACACATAATATATTTATAAGTATTAATATTAATAAAACTGATGATATTAAAATTATAACTATTTTTTTATAAGTTTCTTCTGTTTTAAAAATTTCTTAAATTCATTTGTAGTTCCCTTAATGAATCCATCTTTTTTCAATACAATTGCTAACTTTGCTTTGCTAACTAAAGTGTAATAGTTTTTCGTTTCTATTGTTTTTTCTATATTTGCAAATTCTATATTCATATCTTTTTTTGAATTTGTAAAAATATCTATATCTTTTTCTGTTATTAATATTTTTACTTCCATTGGATTGCCTTTATTTCTTTCTAAAGCTCTATTATATGCAAGATTTTTGTTTCTAAAGAAAACATACAGTTGAAGGCATAGTATTATTAATACCGAAGCAATATTTGCCTCTGCCGTATTAGCCTCTAACATATTTAATTGGGGAAATATTATGGACGATATACTAACAATAAAATTTATACTTAATATTATGTTTATAATAATCATTATGGGTTTTTTAAAACAAATATATTTATAGTATTCATTATAATATTCTTTTGTACATATAAATTGATTTTCAAAAATAGTTTGCATAAAACTTCACACTCCTATATTATTTTACTTATTACTTATTTAATCTATAATCTATGTTAAATACTTTTTATTTAGTATTCTGGTTTTAGAGAACCATTCCAAGAACCTGTCTTTACAAACATATAAATTGCTCCAGCAATACCACCATTTATACTTGAATTAGCATATGCCGATTCATAAACATTTTCCACTATTTTTGTTTCAACTTCTACTTCAAATCCTATCTGTAATTTTGTAATATCCATTTTAAATGCTGTGCTAGTAGTTATGTCCTCATTTGTTATTGAAAATTTTAATGCTGTGTTATCTAATCCAAAACCAAGGTCTAAAGAATATTTTCCAATATTAATTTTAAACCCTGCACTAGAAGATAAAGGTCTATTGGAAACTCCATTAGAATAAACTGATATCGGTTTAGATGAATTTCCTTTACTTGATGTAACAGTACTCACAGAAGTACCCGTTTTAACAGATATTGGAAAATATGTTGGTGTTGAAGAAACATTCATATCCTTTTGAACTGAAACTTGTGAAGAAACACCAAAAAAACCTGCAATTGCATTTCCAACACTTTTAAAAAAGTTTCCTATTTTTTTCCAAAACCTTCCATTAGGGTCAACTCTATTTATTGGATTATTTTCGCAATATGCAAACATATTTTTATCTAGCATACCGTGTCCACTCTGTATTAATCCGTCCGCATTTATAAACCTTCCCCATTCTAGGTTGTAGTATCTACTTTGCAAATAGTATAGTCCTGTTTCGGTATCGTATCTATAACTTCTATATCTATATGGATTTATTAGCCCTATATTTGTTGTATCTGTTATTTCATTTCTGTTTGCGTCTTTAATTGCTATTAATTTTCCCCAACTATCATATGTATATGATACTACTTGCGCTAGATTATTGTCAAGTATTCCTATTATGTCTCCTTGTAAGTTTTTCAAGCTTTTTTGTGGAATTTGGTAAAAAATGTCAAAAAAGTAAATCTGTTGTTTGAATTACAAATACTGTGCTTGGTTTTTGGGTCAAAATTATCCGCTCCTTTTGATTATTTTTTTATTACTAGTTCATCATCTTTGCAGTCTATTGTTACTCTTTGTTTTGGTAATATTGTTTGTTTTATGATTTCTCTTGCTATTAATGTTTCTAGTTTCTTTTGTACAAAACGTTTTAATGGTCTTGCTCCATAAACTGGGTCGTATCCGTTTTTTATTAGATATTCTTTTGCTGATTTTGTTAATTCTATTGATATTTCTTGATTTTCTAAACGTTTATTTAAGTCTATAATTAGCAAGTCTAATATTTTTCCTATTTCGTTTTGTGTTAGCGGTTTGTAAAATACTATTTCATCTAGTCTGTTTAAGAACTCTGGTCTGAAGCTTTGTTTTAATAATTTTTCTACTTTTTCTTTTGCTTCTTCTGTTAGTTCTCCTTTGTCATTTATTCCTTCTAGTATATATTCAGAACCTAAATTTGAGGTTAATATTATAATTGTGTTTTTAAAATCTATTGTTCTACCTTGTGAATCTGTTATTCTACCATCATCTAGAACTTGTAGTAATACATTGAATACATCTGGATGTGCTTTTTCGATTTCATCAAATAATACTACTGAATATGGTTTTCTTCTTACAGCTTCTGTTAATTGTCCACCTTCTTCATAGCCTACATATCCTGGAGGTGCACCAATTAGTCTTGATACTGAAAATTTTTCCATATATTCAGACATATCTATTCTTATGATGTTGTGTTCATCATCAAATAGGCTTTCTGCTAATGCTTTTGCAAGCTCTGTTTTACCAACACCTGTTGGTCCTAAAAACATAAATGAACCTATTGGTCTACGACTGTCTTGAATGCCTGCTCTTGAACGTATAATTGCATCTGTAACTTTATCTACTGCCTCATCCTGACCAATTACTCTTTTATGCAAAATTTCTCCTAAATTTAGTATTTTTTCTCTTTCACTTTCCATTAACTTAGAAACTGGAATTCCTGTCCATTTTGCTATTATTTTTGTTATTTCCTCTTCTGTAACTTTAGTTCTAAGCAAACTACTCTCTTTAGATTTTGTAGCAATTTCTTCTTCTTTTTTTAATTCTTTTTGTAATTCTGGTAGTTTACCATATTTTAATTCCGCAGCTTTATTAAGTTCATAATTTCTTTCTGCTTTCTCAATTTCGCTATTGACCTTTTCTATTTCCTCACGTATTTTTTGAACTTTAGAAATAGCATTTTTTTCGTTTTCCCATTTTGCTTTCATTTCGTTAAATTTAGTTTGCATTTCTGCAATTTCCTTTTGAATTATAGCTAAACGTTTTTGTGATTGTTCGTCTTTTTCTTTTTTAAGTGCTGTTTCTTCTATTTGATGTTGCATTATCTTGTGAGATATTTCATCAAGTTCTGTTGGCATTGATTCCATTTCTGTTTTTATCATACTGCAGGCTTCATCAATTAAGTCTATTGCTTTATCTGGTAAGAATCTATCTGTAATGTATCTATGTGACAATGTTGCTGCTGCAATTATTGCATTATCACTTATTTCAACACCATGATATACCTCATATCTTTCTTTTAACCCTCTCAAAATTGAAATTGTATCTTCAACTGATGGTTCATCGACTAAAACATGTTGGAAACGTCTTTCTAAAGCAGGATCTTTTTCTATATATTGTCTGTATTCATTTAATGTTGTTGCACCTATACAATGAAGTTCTCCTCTTGCTAGCATTGGTTTTAATAGGTTTCCTGCATCCATTGCACCGTCTGTTTTTCCTGCTCCTACTATTGTGTGAAGCTCATCTATAAATAGGATAATTTTACCTTCACTCTTTTTTACTTCTTGTAATACTGCTTTTAGTCTTTCTTCGAATTCTCCTCTGTATTTTGCACCTGCAACTAATGCACCCATATCAAGTGAGAAAATTGTGCAGTCTTTTAAGTTTTCTGGAACATCTCCTCTTACAATTCTTAATGCTAAACCTTCTGCAATAGCGGTTTTACCAACACCAGGTTCTCCTATTAAACATGGATTGTTTTTTGTTTTTCTTGAAAGTATTCTAATTACATTTCTTATTTCATCATCTCTACCTATTACAGGGTCAAGTTTTTGTTTCCTTGCCATTTCTACTAGGTCTGTACCATATTTCTTTAAAGCATCATATGTTTCTTCTGGATTATCAGTTGTCACTCTTGTATTCCCCCTTACTTCTGATAGAACTTTTAAAAAACTATTTTTGTTTATGTTAAAAGTTCTAAATAATTCTTTTAATTTTGAATTTGCTTTATCAATTAAACCAATCATAATGTGCTCAACAGAGACATATTCGTCTTTCATTTTTTCTGCTGTGTTTTCTGCAGCTGTTAATGCTTCATCTACATCCCTTGAAATATATACTTGATTCATCTGTCTTGCATTTGAATGCATACTTGGCTTATTATCTATTTCTTTCTTAATTGTTCTTTCAAATTCTTCACTTACATTCATCTTCTTTAGTAACTCTTTAATTAAACTATTTTCTCCAATTAGCAATGCATATAGTAAGTGTTCTTGGTCTATCTGGCTGTTTTCATGCTCTATTGCTAAATTTTGTGCTTTTTGTATAGTTTCAATTGATTTTTGAGTAAATTTTTGAATATCCATATACATTCCTCCTTAATACAATATTAGCAGTCGGCATTATCGACTGCTAATATTGTATAACTTTTTTAATAAAAAGTCAATATATTTTTTAAAAATTCTACAAACATTTATTTTTATATTGTTTCTTTTATCTTTCCGCTTTTGTATGCTTCAAGAAGCATTTTTAAAGCATCAATATCTTTTTGTATACCTTTGCCAATATCAGTATCAGAAACTCTTAATCTTTTAGCTGCCTTTTCATTTACCATTATATCATATTTTATGTCTTGTGCTTCTCTGATTGCTGTCATTTTTGAGTCAAATGGTTCATTCGCTGCTAATATTAATCCATAAGAATTATATGTAAGAGTATATCCTGCTCTACCAGTTTCTTTTCTATAGCTCTTAGCAAAACCACCATCTATTACAAGTAATTTTCCATTAGCTTTAATTGGACTTTCACCATCTTTTTCTTTAACAGGAATATGTCCATTAATAATGTGTGAGTTTTTCTCATTTAGTCCAAATTCTCTAAAAATCTTATTACAAATTTCTTCATTTTGAACAAGTGAATAATATGGATTTTTCTTTTCCTTCTTCAAATCCTTATCCTCTGTGAAATACCTTTCAAAAGTTGCTGCTTTATCCTTGCCAAATACTGGTGATTTTTCACCACACCAAAAATACCACATTGCATCAAGTGCATTTTCATCAATTAAGTTATTGTCTTTTTCTGTATATGCTTTACTTATTACTTGCTCTATACAGTCTAAATATTCTTTACCTGAAACTCTATTTCCATACAAATCAATTGTTGAAAATTCCCCGTTTTCCTCCATTGGTATACAACCATGAAATAGTAGATTTGAATTAAAGCACCTATATATACTGCCTTTTGAATATAAAAAATTAATATGCTTTTGTAAGCTTTCACTATTTTTAAAAGACTCTTTTAGCCTATCTATTATTTCTTCTTCTTCTTCTGTAAGTGCATATGGGTCTTTTGGATCAATTGTAGGAAAATTTTTATCATTTAATTCATATTTTTTTCCATTAATTTCTACAATTCCTTTATTATAGTTTATACGGTCTAGAAACAATCTATTACCCATTTTATATTCTGGATGTTTTTTTATAAGATTTCCTTCCACCTTAAATTGTATTATAGAAATTGCTTTATGTATTTTAGATATTGTTTCTTCATCTTGTTTTAAATACATTTTATAATCAAATACTTTGGGTTTAAAATTAATACAAGGATCATCTTTATATGTTTCTAATGCAAATGTTGCAAGAGGTCTAATGTTTATGCCATATCCATCCTCTAAAGTATCTGTATTATCATATCTACTGCATATTCGAACTACATTTGCTATGCAAGCTTCGTTTCCCCATGCGGCTCCCATCCATAATATATCATGATTTCCCCATTCAATATCTAAACTGTGGAAATCCATTAAGGTATTTAAAACTTGTTTTGCATCAGGTCCTCTATCAAATATATCTCCTACCACATGTAAATGATCTATTGCCATCCTTTTTATTAGTTTTGACATAGCAACAATAAATTCATCTGCTCTATCCAATTCAATTATTGATTTTATTATTTGTCTATAATATTGTTCTTTATCAGGTCCTGCTGCTTGCAAATGTAGTAATTCATCAATTATATAATCAAATCCATCTGGCATTGCTTTTCTAACCTTTGATCTTGTATATTTTGAACTAACTTCTAGTGCAATTTTTACGAGTCTGTATAATGTTATACTATACCACTCGTCTAAATTTTCAACTTCCGATTTTACCATTTTCAATTTCTCTTCTGGATAATATATTAATGTTGCAAGTGTCCTTCTTTCGTGTTCTGTTATCTGGTTCATAAAAATTTCTTCAATTTTACTTTTTATAATTCCAGAACCGTTGTTTAAGATGTGTGAAAAAGAGCCATATTCTCCATGAATATCACTTAAGAATAGTTCTGTTCCTTTTGGTAAATTTAAAATTGCTTGTAAATTTATTATCTCTTCAGATGCTTTGCTTATGTTTGGATATTGTTTGTTTAGAACTTTTAAGAATTGTTCATTATTATACTCCATAAAGGTTCCTCCTTTAATAATATTTTACCCACGTAAATTATATCATTTTTTTTTTATATTTGCAAAAGTATATTAATTTTACTAAAAAGCTAAACCTTCACTATTTTATTGTTTTTTGTTGATAATACTTGACAACTATGTTAATAATATTATAAAATAATAGATATTTGAAATGCGTTAGTACAATGCAAAGCTGTAAAAGGTTGCTAGTAGAGAGTAAGGGTCATGGGCTGAAAGCCCTTTTAGCAAACATTACAAAGTGAAACACATTGGAAGCATATTAAAAAAGTGAAGCATTATTTTTTTGATGCTTAAGCTGGGTGGCACCGCGAATTGTATTCGTCCCTGCATATGTTGCAGAGGACTTTTTTGTTCTTACTGCAAATAAAATTTAAAAAGGGGGATTTTTAGTATGGAAAAAATCAAAGATTTATTCACAAACACAAACAATTTTGTAGATAAGGAGGTTACAATTGAAGGTTGGGTAAAAACTGTTAGAGATTCAAAAACTTTTGGTTTCTTAGAGTTAAATGATGGTAGTTTCTTTAAAAACGTACAAGTTGTTTTTGATAATACATTAGATAATTTTATTGATATTTGCAAACTTCCTATTAGCTCTTCAATAAAAGTAGTTGGCAAGTTTATTAAAACTGAAGGTGCTAAACAACCATTTGAAATTAAAGCAACAAATATTGAGATTGAATTTTTAGCAAGCTTAGACTATCCACTTCAAAAGAAGAGACATACTTTTGAATATTTAAGAACAGTAGCACATTTACGTCCAAGAACAAATACCTTTAATGCAGTATTTAGAGTTCGCTCTGTTTTGTCTTATGCAATACACAAATTTTTCCAAGAAAGAGATTTCGTATACGTTCACACACCAATAATTACTTCTAGTGATTGTGAAGGTGCTGGAGAAATGTTTAATGTTTCTACTTTAGATATGAACAATGTACCAAAATTGGAAAATGGCAAAGTTGATTATTCAAAAGACTTTTTTGGAAAGCCTGCGCATCTTACAGTAAGTGGACAATTAGATGTTGAAACATTTGCTTTTGCTTTTAGAAATGTTTACACTTTTGGTCCAACTTTTAGATCAGAAAACTCAAATACAGTAAAGCATGCATCAGAGTTTTGGATGATTGAGCCTGAAATATGCTTTGCAGATTTAAATGATGATATGTGTTTAGCTGAAGATATGATTAAATATATAATTAATTATGTGTTAGAACATTGCCCAGAAGAAATGGAATTCTTCAATAATTTTATTGACAAAGGATTATTAGACAAACTTCACAATGTTGTAAATTCTGATTTTGCTAGAATAACATATACAGATGCAATTAAGGAATTAGAAAAAAATAATGATAATTTTGAATTTCCTGTACATTGGGGTTCAGATTTACAAACAGAACATGAAAGATATTTGTGTGAAGTATTATTTAAAAAGCCTGTATTTGTAACAGACTATCCAGCAGAAATAAAAGCTTTTTATATGAAGCTTAATCCAGATGGAAAAACAGTTGCAGCAGTTGACCTTTTAGCTCCTGGAATTGGAGAAATAATTGGTGGTAGTCAAAGAGAAGACAACTTAGATATATTATTAAATAAGATAAAAGAAAATGGTATGAAGGAAGAGGATTATTGGTGGTACTTAGATTTAAGAAGATATGGAAGTGCGAGACATAGTGGTTTTGGTTTAGGTTTTGAAAGAATGATGATGTATTTAACAGGTATGCAAAATATTCGTGATGTAATACCTTTTGCAAGAACACCAAAAAATTGTGAATTTTAGTTCAAATTATATTAAATTTGAATATTATGCAAACAAGAGACTCAGAGTTGAGTCTCTTGTTTTTTAAGTTACAATTTCTACATTATATCCAATAAATAGTCCTGTTTCAATTACACCGATAATTTGTTTTAACTTTGCCTCAAAGTTTTCATCAACATTTTCAAATTTTGTATCTATTATTAAATTTCCATTTTCAGTTATTACAGGTCCATCCTTCTTTTTCGCTAAGCGGATATCAGCTGACTTAGCACCTAATTCGAATAGTTTCTCTTTTACTGAATATACGCTGTCTGGAAAAACTTCTATTGGGATTGGAAATTTCTCGCAAGGCTTTTCAACAAATTTGCTACTGTCAACTAAAATATATGTTTTCTTAGCATTTGCAATATTTAGCTTTTCTCTAAACATTGCTGCTCCTCTTCCCTTAACAAGCCATTTTTCTGGTGTTACCTCATCTGCTCCATCAAAACACCAATCAGGTTTTGCAGTAATTAAATTTTCCACAGGAATACCTAAATACTTACAAACCATTTCAATTTCTCTTGATGTTGGTATAGCTTTTATATTTAAGTTCTCTTCCTTCATTCTTTTAGCAATTGCTTGTATTGCTAAAAAACTAGTTGACCCAGAACCTACACCAATTATATCTCCATCTTTGGCGAGAATTGCAATTTTATCAGCAATTTTTTGTTTTTCCTCAAAATTACTGATTTCCCCATTCCATTCTAATTTTTGAACAACCTTTTCATCCCAATACATATATTTCTCCTTTCAAATTGGAATAAGAAATGAAAAAGAAGCGAGTATTGCTAGGCAAATCGAAGCAAAAGATCAGAGGTATACTCTTGCATATTAAGCATTTTTTGACTTAGATTTAGCAATGCAATACAATGCTTATTTCTCGTTTTTAAACGTCTGGTTCACATAGACCAAAATTTTTATTATCCTTTAATTTAAATAGTACATTAACTTTATTTGTTTCTGAATTTATAAATGTTACGAATCTATCTGTTGATTTTTCCTGTAATTTTAAAATTGCATCTTCTGGTGTCATTGGCTTTAAATCATAATATATTGTTTTGATTATTTCGCCTTCTATTTCTCTTTCTGGTAAATCTACTGGTAAGTTTTTAATTGAATCCTCTTTGTTTGCTTTATCTTTTTTTGTTTTCATTTTTCTAACTTGACCTTCAATTATGTCCAAGTCCTTGTCAATTGATGCATATAAATCATTGTGGGCTGTTACAGCTCTAAATGTACCTGTTACTGATTTTACTGTCATTTCTGCAATTTGTTCATTTCTTTCTGCTCTAAATGTTATTGATACATCAAAGTCCTCTCCAAAATATTTTTCAATTCTGTCCATTTTCTTATTTACATAGTCTTTTATTGCCTCTGTTGCTGATACATCTTTTCCTAAAATTGTTACGTTCATATGTTTTCCTCCCTTATTAAATTTCGAAGCATTTTGTATTATTTATGTTTTATATTTTAGCAATTTCTTCGAAGTGCAGGCGAACATTGTTCGCCCCTTACACATTTTTATATAATAATTTTTATTATATACATAATTATTCAGATTGTTCCCCTATTTTCTTTAGGCTTATTTTTCCTTGTTTATCAATATCTAGCACTTTTACAATTACCCTATCTCCTACTGTTAATACATCTTCAACCTTTGCTACTCTTTCCTTTGATATTTTTGAAATATGAAGTAATCCTTCTTTTCCTCCGCCTAAATCTACAAAAGCTCCAAATGGCATTATCTTGGTAACAACACCATCATAGTATTCTCCAACTTCTATTTCTCTTACAATATTTTCAATTCTATTTATTGCCTTTTGAGCTGCTTCTTTATCTATAGAGTAAACTACTACATTACCATCTTCAGAAATGTCAATTTTCACACCTGTTTCGTCAATTATTTTGTTAATTACTTTTCCGCCTGTTCCAATTACATCTTTTATTTTCTCTGGGTCAATTTTCATTGTTAATATTTTTGGTGCGTATTTAGAAACTTCTTTTCTAGGTTCTGCAATTTGTTTTAGCATTATTTCATCTAAAATATATTGACGTGCTTTTTTTGTTCTTGCAAAAGCTTCTTCTATTATTTTATATGATAATCCATCTACTTTTATATCTACTTGTATTGCTGTTATACCATTCTTGGTTCCGCCAACTTTAAAGTCCATATCTCCAAAGAAATCTTCTAATCCTTGTATATCTGTAAGCATTATATAGTTGTCTGGATTTTCACTATCTGTTACTAATCCTGTAGATATTCCTGCTACTGGGTTTTTTATTGGAACTCCTGCATCCATCAACGCTAATGTACTTCCACATATACTTGCCTGTGAAGTTGAACCATTTGAACTTAAAACTTCTGATACAACTCTTATTGTATAAGGAAATTCTTCTTGGCTTGGAATTACTGGAACTAGGGCTCTTTCTGCTAATGCTCCGTGTCCTATTTCTCTTCTTCCAGGTCCTCTTACTGGTTTTGCTTCTCCAACACTATATCCTGGGAAATTGTATTGGTGAATATATCTTTTTGATGATTCTTCATCTAATCCATCTAGCAATTGTTCGTCTGTCGTCATTCCAAGTGTCGCAACAGACATAACTTGTGTTTGCCCCCTTGTAAATACAGCGCTACCATGTACACGTGGTAAAATTCCTACTTCGCATGAAAGTGGTCTTATTTCATCAATTTTACGTCCATCTGGTCTTTTATGCTCATTTAGTATCATTGCTCTTACAGATTTTTTTTCTAATTTATATAAACTATCTGCTATATCTGTTTTTATTTCTTCAGCTCTTTCTTCTCCGTATTTTTCTACAAAATATGCTTTAACATCTTCAGCTAATTTATCCATATTGCTATCACGTGTTTCTTTATCAAGAGCTTGTACATCTTTGTACATTCTATCATAGAAGTTTGTTTCAATCTCTTCATAAATATCATGATCAACTTCAAATGATTTATATTCAAATTTTGGTTTTCCTATTTCTTCTTTTATTTTTGAAATAAATTCGCAAACTTTTTTAATTTCTATATGCCCTGCTTTTATTGCTTCTAACATTTTATCATCTGGTAATTCTTTTGCACCAGCTTCTATCATAGCAATCTTGTCCATTGTTCCTGCAACTAATAAATCAAGTTCTGATTTTTTTCTTTGTTCTAATGTTGGGTTTATTACAAATTCTCCATCAACATAACCAACTTTAACTGCTGCTGTTGGTCCCCCAAAAGGTATATCTGATATTGAAAGCGCTACTGATGTACCTATCATTGCACATACCTCTGGTGAGCAATCTATTTCTACTGATAATACTGTTGCTGTAACTACAACATCGTTTCTAAAATCTTTTGGGAAAAGTGGTCTTATTGGTCTGTCAATTGCTCTTGATACTAATATTGCTTTATCTGCTGCTTTTCCTTCTCTTCTTGTGAATCCTCCTGGTATTTTACCTACTGCATACATCTTTTCCTCATAATCTACTGATAATGGAAAAAAGTCTATTCCTTCTCTTGGCTCTTTAGATGCTACGACATTCACCATAACAACTGTATCGCCATATCTTACTAGCACATTAGCATTGGCTAATTCTGCTAGTTTTCCTGTTTCAATTGTAAGTGTTCTTCCTGCTAATTCCATTGAATATGTTTTAAACATAATTTTCTCTCCCTTTCTCTTTTTGAAAACTAAGATACAGTTTAATTTTCTAATAATATTTTTTAAGATAACTTTATTATGAAGTAACCTCTAAAATATATTCTAGTTTAGAATACATTTTGCAAGCTACTTTCCATAATATTTTATCTTAAAATAGCACAACAAG
>OLOV01001574.1_pt1 | contig 17601 bp, 11 predicted proteins | sample 1672931 | NCBI WGS metagenome assembly OLOV01 (sample SAMEA3136738, study PRJEB25190) | human gut metagenome | biome: human gut; feature: human-associated habitat; material: faeces | place: Austria | collected 2013
GCAGGGCCAGCGATGCGCGAATGGTGGGCACGCTGAGCGCCAGGGCCACCACCACGGCGCTGACCAATTTCAGCGCAAAGGCGGGGAAGGCACCGATTTTCAGCACGATGGCGATGATAAACCGATACACCACGGCGCCTATGATGGCGCTGAAAAGGCCCCAGGAGAGGCTGCGGCGGCCGAGGAGCACTTCGCCGATGATGACGCTGGCAAGGCCGACGACCACGATGCCGACGCCGGTGTTGATGTCGCCGGTGATCTGACTGACGGCGCTGACGAGGGTCGTGCCCATGAAGGATGCGCCTTTGCCGCAGATATCCAGAAGCCCGAAATATTCGCCGGACTGCTGCGGCGGGATGATGCGTGTGAAATAGGAACGCGAGAGCGCCTGGATGCCGCCCTGGAACATGCCGACCATGACCGCCAGGAGCCAGAACTGCCACTGATGTTCGAGAAAGATCGCGAAAACAGCGATGCCGAAATACGCGAGAATGCAGATGGTGATCAGCTTTGCAGTTGCGTAGCGCGCTGCCAGCCGGCCGAAAAGGATCGCGAACGGAAAAGCGACGATCTGCGTCACCAACAGCGCCAGGAGCAGGCCGGTGGTGTCGAGCCCAAGCGCGGTGCCGTAGGCTGTGGCCATGTCGATGATCGTGTAGACGCCGTCGATGTAGAAAAAGAACGCCAGGAGGAAAAAGAAAACCTTTTTCTCAGCTTTGACGTTTTTGAACGTGCGGCCCAGCCGTGCAAAGCTTTCGCGCACGGCGTGCTTCGGACGCTCGACGTAATGCTTCTGCTCGTAGCTTTTCAGGAGCGGCAGCGTGAAAATCAGCCACCACGCAGCCGTGATACAAAATGCCAGCTGCATCGCCAGCGTCATCGAGATGCCGATGGATCCGCCGCCGAGCACTAGCGCCAGCGAGAGGATGAATGGCGCGCAGCTGCCGATATAGCCCCAGGCGTAGCCGCAGGATGAGATCATGTCCATGCGCTCGTGGGTGGTGACGTCTGAAAGCATGGAATCGTAGAAGATCAGGCTCGCCTGATAGCCGATCTTTGCGACGACGAAGATCACGAGGAAGATCAGCCAGTTGCTGGAAGCGCCCAAAAGCACACAGCCAGCCAGCCCGATCACCAGAAACAGCAGAAAGATCGGTCGCTTGAAGCCGCGCGTGTCTGCCAACGTGCCGAAGGTCGGCCCCATGAACGCCACCACCAGCGTGACGATCGATGCGGCATAGCCCCAGTAAGCCAGATAATCGACGCTCGACAGTCCAGCGCTCTCTGCCAGGCTGTTGAAATAGATCGGCATGATCGTCGTGATCAGCAGTGTGAATGCTGAGTTGCCCACGTCGTAGAAAATCCAGTTGCGTTCCAGTTTTGTGAGTTTAAATGATGCCATAATGAACTCCTTTGCGGAAAAATACCATCTACCAGTGTAGTGGAATCGCACAAAAAATGCTATAGCAAAGACGTTAAATCTGCGAAAAATATGCGCGAAAAAAGCTGCTGCTCCACGCGGAGCGGCAGCTTTTGCTGTGCGGAAAACTCAGATCTCGATCTTGGCGCCAAGAAGCTTGGCAAATTCGCGGCAGATTGCCGTGTTGCCAGGCCATGCTGGAGAGGTGACGAGGTTTTTGTCGACGACAGCCTGATCGGCAGGAACGTTCACATATTCGCCGCCAGCGAGGGTGATGTCCGGACCGACAGCCTCGTAGCAGGTGGCTTTGTAGCCTTTCAGCACGCCAGCAGCAGTCAGCACCTGAGGACCGTGGCAAATCGCAGCGACAGGTTTTTCAGCCTGGAAAAATTCCTGTACGATCTCGATCACGCGAGGATTCAGACGGATGTATTCTGGTGCGCGGCCGCCGGTGATGAAAAGTCCGGCGTAGTCGGCAGTGTTGACAGCGTCGAAATCAGCGGTCAGGGCAAAATTGTGGCCAGTCAGTTCGGTGTAGGTCTGTTTCCCGAGAAAATCGTGGATGGCGGTGGCCACCGTGTCGCCAGCTTTCTTTCCCGGGCAGACGGCGTCCACCTGATAGCCGAGCATCGAAAGTGCCTGGAATGGGACCATGGTTTCGTAATCTTCGGTGTAGTCACCGCAAAGCAGTAAGATTTTTTTGCTCATAGAAAGGCCTCCTGTTCATTATCCTGCGGCGATTCGCCGCGACATTGTTATTGCTATTATTTTACCACGTTTTTGTGAATCCTGACGTGGGAAAATGGTAAAGAATGCGCAAACTCAGCGCATGACCATGCCCATCTTGCGCTCGTTCCAGCAGGATTCGAAGCTTTGGGCGCTGACCCAATACTGATAGATCTGGCCGCGGTTTTGCAGATTGTAAGGATCGCTGACGAAATAGCCGCGCGCAGGATCGTAGCCGCAGATCAGACGCACGTGGTTGTTGGCGACGCGCGCCTGGTAGGTACCATTGATGAGGAAATTGCCGTAGCGCACCGGCGCCCAGGAAAACGTTTGCCAGGCGACGATCATGTTGCCGGCGAGCAGCTCGCGCTGCACGTCGGTCACGGATTTTCCGTTGAACACTTCGCAAACGTCAGCGCCGTTTGTGTAGCGGTTGCAGAAATCAGCGAGCGGCGCAGGATCGATGGAGCTGTAGCGTCCGTCGCTGTGATACGGCGAGCCGACGAATCCTTTCGCAGGATCGGAGCTGGTGATCGGCAGCGCGTTCAGAAATGCAGTCGGCGTCACATTTTGCGCATAGCCGAGGGCTTTCAGTCCCATGAGCGCGCTGATCGGTTCGCAGCCCATCCAGGCGTAGATCTCGTCGATCTGGCTGATGTATGGCACATAGCTCTGCTGGTAAGAGGACGCCGTCTGTGTGAGCACGCCGTTTGCATCTGCCCAGTAAGCACCGACATTTTTGTTAAGCGCCAGTTTTCCGTAACGATCGACGCTGTAAAGCTGGCCAGAGATTTCGTGGACGCCAGGCATGAATGTGTAGCTTCCGAGCGCGACACCGCTCCAGGTTTCTGCAGCGCAGCTGCCAACATTTTCGTGAGCGACCGACGCTTCAGCGACCGTGATCGCCGCCCAGTGATTCTCGGTGATATCTGTGTAAAGCCCCAGACCCATGAGCTTCTGCGCCTGTGCCGTGTCGCCGTAGCGGCCAGTGACGCGGTTGATGATCGAGCAGGCTTCGGCGCGCGTGAGGCCGTTTTCCGGACGGAACGTGCCGTCTTCATAACCGCCGACCCAACCAAGGGACGCAGCGATACCAATCTGCTCCGCCGCCCAGTAATCCGCCGGCACATCGCTGAAGGAAACCGTCACAGCAGTTTCTGGCGCCAGCCGCGTCAAGAGATCGACCATTTCTGCGCGGGTGATCGGTTCGTTTGGACGGAACGCAGTGCCGTCGTCAAAAAGCCCGAGCCGACAGAGTGCGCGCACGTTGATCGCAAACCAGTCGCTGCCCTTGACATCAGCGTAAGAGCAGGAACCTGTGCCAGCTTCCGGATCTTCGAGCAGACGGTAAACGATCGCCGCTGCTTCCGCGCGGGTGACCTGGCGCTCAGGGCGCACGCTGCGATCCTCGTAGCCGCCAAGATAGCGCACATGGGCGCTGGTCCAGGTGGTGGCGATTACGCTGGGATCGGTTGCTGGTGGTTCTAATGCTTCACCAGGATCTTCCGCTGGCTGTTCAGGTTCGGTGACGGGCTCCTGGTCGGGCGGTGTTTGTTCGCCAGCAGGATCTTCTTCCAGCGGAGGTTCGGTGTTTTCACCGACGACTGCAGCATTTTCGCCGCTGCCGTTGGCAGCAATTTCCGGCGTACACGCGTCGGTTGCTGCAGCATATTCTGTTGGCACGTTTTCTTCGGCAAAGGCTGGCGCCGCTACAGTCGACAGTGGCAGCGCGAGCAAAAGCGCCCAGCTGATAAAACGTCGCAAATGATGGCCCATAATGATCTCCTCCTAGTTTTGTTTATACTTATATTTTACCGCCGAATGCGCAGCGAAGCAATGCGCCGGCAAAGAAAAACGCACCCTCCGAAGAAGGTGCGCAGGTGCTCAGCGCATGACCATGCCGACCTTGCGCTGGTTCCAGATATTGTCAAAGGTGGCGGCGTTTTCCCAGTATTGGTAGGTTTGGCCGCGGTTGTAATAATTGTACGGATCGCTCACCAGATAGCCGCGCGCAGGATCGTAGCCGTAGACGAGGATGGCGTGGTTGTTGTAGACGAGGCTCTGCAACTGTCCGTCGATCCAGTAGTTGCGATAGCGTGGCTGCTCCCACCAGAGCGTCTCGTACGCCACGACCATATTCCCAGCGAGCAGTTCCTGGCGCAATTCTTCCACAGAAGCGCCGCGGAAATCTGCGCAAACTTCTGCGCCGTTGCAATAGCTGTTGCAGTATTCAGCGAGGGCGGCGGGATAGATTGTTGTGCGCAGGGAATTGTCAACAACATACGGCGAGCCGACAAATCCCCACTCAGGATTGGAGGAGGAAAACGGCAGGTTATTAAGGAAGGTTGTGACGTGGACATCCTGTGCATAGCCGTAGGTTTTGAGGCCCATGAGCGCGCTCACTGGTTCGCAGCCGACCCAGGCGTAGATATTATCGATCTGGCTGATGTATGGCACATAGCTCTGCTGGTAAGAGGACGCCGTCTGTGTGAGCACGCCGTTTGCATCTGCCCAGTAAGCACCGACATTTTTGTTAAGCGCCAGTTTTCCGTAACGATCGACGCTGTAAAGCTGGCCAGAGATTTCGTGGACGCCAGGCATGAATGTGTAGCTTCCGAGCGCGACACCGCTCCAGGTTTCTGCAGCGCAGCTGCCAACATTTTCGTGAGCGACCGACGCTTCAGCGACCGTGATCGCCGCCCAGTGATTCTCGGTGATATCTGTGTAAAGCCCCAGACCCATGAGCTTCTGCGCCTGTGCCGTGTCGCCGTAGCGGCCAGTGACGCGGTTGATGATCGAGCAGGCTTCGGCGCGCGTGAGGCCGTTTTCCGGACGGAACGTGCCGTCTTCATAACCGCCGACCCAACCAAGGGACGCAGCGATACCAATCTGCTCCGCCGCCCAGTAATCCGCCGGCACATCGCTGAAGGAAACCGTCACAGCAGTTTCTGGCGCCAGCCGCGTCAAGAGATCGACCATTTCTGCGCGGGTGATCGGTTCGTTTGGACGGAACGCAGTGCCGTCGTCAAAAAGCCCGAGCCGACATAGCGCGCGCACATTAAGCGCAAACCAGTCGCTGTCCTTGACATCAGCGTAGGAGCAGGAGCCTGTGCCAGCCTCCGGATCTTCGAGCAGACGATAAACGATCGCCGCCGCTTCTGCGCGGGTGACCTGGCGCTCTGGACGCACACTGCGATCCTCGTAGCCACCAAGATAGCGCACATGGGCGCTGGTCCAGGTGGTGGCGATTTCCTGTGGCGTGTCAGGCTCTTCACTCGGTTCTTCTGTTGGCTGTTCCGGTTCGCTGCCAGGATCTTCCGGCGGCAGGACTTCGGTGTTATCGCCAGAGGCTGGCGCTGCTTCCGCTGTCGTCACAGATGCGGCCGGCGTTGCTGCATCGTCGGCCAGCGCTGGCAGCGCCGTGAGCGAGAGCGCAAAGCAGAGCGCGAGCCCGCCGGCGATGAGACGTCGTAGAGATTGTTTCATAGTTGGTCTCTCCTTTGTTATTTTTCCTTGATAATATTGTAGCGGAAAGGTGCTGTGCTGACAATAAAAAAACACGCTTCTCTAATGAAAGAAAAGCGTGCATAGATCGAGACTCAGCGGATGACCATACCCATCTGGCGCTGGTTCCAGCAGTAGTCGAAGAATCCGCTGGCGACCCAATACTGGTCGGTGCGCCAGGCGTTATAATAATTGTAGGGATCGCTCACAAGATAGCCGCGCTCAGGATCGTAGCCGCAGATGAGACGCACGTGGTTGTTGGCGACCATCGGCGTGAGATTGCCGTCGACGCTGAAATCGGCGTAGCTCACCGGTTTCCACCAGAATGTCTGATAAGCGACAATGTAATTGCCGGCGAGCAGCTCGCGTCGCACATCCTCGACGGAACAGCCGCTGATGTCGGCGCAGAGCAGGGCGCCGCAGAGCGCGTTGCAGTAGTCGGCCAGCGGCGCAGGATCGATGGAGCTGTAGCGTCCGTCGCTGTAATACGGCGAGCCGACGAAGCCATCCGCCGGATCGGATTCGGCATAAGGCAGATCGTCGAGAAATTCCTGCGGCGTCACATCCTCGGCAAAGCCTTTTCCCTTTAGCCCCATGAGCGCGCTGATCGGCTCGCAGCCCATTTCTGCATCCAGCCCGTCGAGCTGGCTGATGTATGGAACCGCCGATGCAAAGCTGCGGGAGGTTTGCGCGAGGATGCCATTGGCGCCCGCTGTGTAAGCGCCGACTGTTTGCTCTGTCAGAAGCAGGCCGTCGCGATCGACGGCGTAACGCACGCCGTTTACCTCGTGGATGCCGGGCGTGAAATGGTGGGAGCCTGTGTCGATCGCATCCCAGTGTTCGCTGAGCAGCGTTTGGCCAGGCGTGTGGGAAATGGAGGCCTCAACGATGTCGGTGCCGGCCCAGTGATCCGCTGTTACGTCGCTGTACAGTCCGAGGGTGAGCAGCGCAGCCGCCTGCTCTTTGTCGCCGCTGCGCGCGGTGACGCGGTTAAAGATCGCGCAGGCTTCAGCACGGGTGAGGGTTTTATCTGGCTGGAACGTACCGTCTTTGTAGCCGAGCACCCAGCCCAGCGTGGCAGCCTTGGCGATCACATCGGCAGCCCAGTGATCCTCTGGCACATCGCTGAAGTGCGCATCGCTGGTGACGTCGCCGGCGAGCTTTACGAGAATGGCCACAAATTCTGCGCGGGTGATGGCGTCATCTGGGCGAAAATCCGTGCCGTTTGCGATCAGTCCCAGCCGACAGACAGCGCGTACTGGCTCAGCGAACCAGTCGTCGTCTGCAACATCAGTATATTCGCAGGGCGCTGTGCCGCTGTCGGGCTCTGCCAGCAAACGATAGAGAAAGGTGACCGCTTCCGCGCGGGTGACGGTGTCGTTTGGCGCCATCGTCCCGTCGGGATAGCCGGCGATGTAGGCGATGTGCTCGCTTGTGAGCGCCGGTGTCACCGCGTGGACAGGCTGCACAATGCTTTCGGCCAGCGCTTCGCGATCGAGGCTGAGGCCGCAGGGCAGCGTCAGCACACCAAGCACCAGCAGTGCCGACAGCGCGCGCTTGAACGTTTTATTCATGAGAACCTCCTTTCCTTATATAATATAATGATCGTTGGCTTTCAGTGTAACAGAGATATTGTACAATATTTCCGGCGCTGCGTCTAAAAAAATCTCGTAAAACTTGAGAAAAATAACAGCCATTTTTCGCGAAAAATTTTCGCCGAAAATCCGCACTCCTTCCTTGACAAGAAAAATACGCGCGCTTATAATTGTTTAGGTTGAAGTGTATCATGCACAAGGAGATAAAACATGGCTTTGATCGTAGATTTATCCAGCCTGCGGCAAAATCCCGGCAGGCGGATGTCGGTTTCTCTCGACAGCGACAAACTTGACGGACTGACAAATGGCCTGGCGCTGAATGGTCCAGTGCAAATCGACGCTGAGCTCGTCGGTGGCGAGCGGCGCGTGGCGTTGCACGCACGCGTGCAGGCGACCATCGAAACAGTGTGCGATATGTGCCTGGCGCCGGTGGTTTATCCGTTGGATTTCGAGATCGACGAGATTCTCATGAGCACCCATGACGTGGATGTGCTCGCAGAACACGGCGGCGATCGCGAACAGCTTGAAACAGAAAATTGGATCTACGATGATGTACATTTGGACTTGAATTATCTCGTGCTTAATGCTATACTGACACAGTTACCACTTCGGCATTTATGTCGGCCTGACTGCAAGGGCCTGTGTCCACACTGTGGCGCGAACCTTAACGACGGTCCTTGCGATTGTGAAAATACAGAAATAGATCCACGCTGGGCGATCCTCGCGCAGCTTCAGGATGAATGATTGGGGAGGTGTAATAGATGGGATTACAGAAAAGTAAGAGAGGCAAATCCAGAACTCACAGAAAACGCAGCGCATGGTCCAAGCTCGACTCCGTTCAGTCTATGACCTGCCCTAACTGCCACGAACCAAAGCTTCCACACCGTGTATGCCCTGCTTGCGGCTATTATGATGGCCGTAAAGTCGGCACCAAGGCTGAAGCTCCAGTAGCAGCTGAAAACTAATATCAACAAGCGACCGGTCAAGATTTTCTTGACCGGTTGTTGTATTTTCAGGAATTTTTTTCAATCTTTCGCTATTTAATTAGGAGGAAACGATGCTCAACCAATCGAAAATTCGCAATATCGCCATCATTGCGCATGTCGACCATGGCAAGACGACCCTCGTAGACCAGATGCTGCGCCAAAGCGGAACCTTCCGCGCCAACGAGACCGTTGTCGAGCGCGTCATGGACTCGAACGACCTGGAACGTGAAAAAGGGATCACCATCCTCGCTAAAAATACATCCATCGACTACGACGATTGCCGCATCAATATCGTCGACACCCCGGGGCACGCCGATTTTGGCGGCGAGGTCGAACGCATCATGAAGATGGTCGACGGCGTGCTGCTCGTTGTCGATGCCTATGAAGGCTGCATGCCGCAGACCCGCTTTGTATTAAAGAAAGCGCTGGCAGCAAATCTGACGCCGATCGTCGTCATCAATAAAATGGACAAACCATTCGTGCGTCCAAGCGAAGTTGTTGACGAAGTCATCGACCTCTTTATCGACCTCGATGCTTCAGAAGATCAGCTCGACTTCCCAGTCCTTTACGCCAGCGGTGTCAAAGGCATCGCCAGCGAAGATCCAGACGATCTCGGCGATAACCTCAAGCCACTTCTCGATGCCATCATCAAATACATCCCATCGCCAAAGGGCGATCCGGAAGGGCCACTGCAGGCGCAGATCACCCTCATGGATTACAACGAATTTGTCGGCAAGATCGCCATCGCCACCATCAACCGCGGCACTGTTCATACCAATGATATGGTTTCCATCATGAACCGCGACGGCAAGGTGCGCAACGTGCGCGTCACCAAACTTTTTGGCTTCAAAGGTCTCAAGCACACACCGATCGATGAAGCCTCCGTCGGTGAGATCGTTGCCGTCAGCGGCCTCGGCGAGATCAACGTCGGCGAAACCATCTGCGCCCAGAACCAGCTTGACCCAATGCCGTTCATCAAGATCGAAGAACCAACCCTGGAAATGATGTTCCTCATCAACAATTCTCCCTTCGCCGGCAAAGATGGCGATCCAATCACCAGCCGCAAGCTCTGGGCACGTCTCCAGAAAGAAGCAGAGAGTGACATCGCTTTGCACATTTCTGAAACAGACAGCGCCGATATGTTTCGCGTCGCTGGTCGCGGCGAGCTGCATCTCTCCATCCTCATCGAAAAAATGCGCCGCGAAGGCCTCGAATTCCAGGTTTCGATGCCGCAGGTCATCATCCATGAGGAAGATGGCGTGAAGATGGAACCGTACGAATACGTCACCCTCGATGTGCCGGAAGAATACATGGGCACCGTTATGGAAAAAATGAGCACCCGCAAAGGCGAGATGCGCAACATGCAAAACCGTAATGGCGAAGTGCGCCTCGAATACATCATCCCATCTCGCGGCCTCGTCGGCTTCCGCACCCAGTTCCTCACCGACACCCACGGCTACGGCATCATGAATGCCACCTTCGAAGATTATCGCCGCTACAGCGGTTACATCGAAGGGCGTCGCAGCGGTGCGCTCATCGTTTTTGAAACCGGCACCACCACCGCCTATGGCCTTTCCAGTGCCGAAGAGCGTGGCACCCTCTTTGTCGGACCAGGCGTAAACGTTTACGAAGGAATGATCATCGGGGAATCCAACCGCGATCAGGATATCGCCGTCAACGTCTGCAAGGGCAAGAAGCTCACCAATACCCGCGCCGCCGGCAAGGATGACGCTGTCCAGCTCAAAGGCGCCCGTGATATGTCTCTCGAGCAGTGCATCGCGTTCCTGAACGACGATGAATATCTCGAAGTCACACCGAAAGAACTGCGTCTCCGCAAACGCTTCCTCAAAGCCGACGATCGCGCAAAATATAATAAGAATAAAAAACTCAGCCGCCAGCAAGAGGGCTGAACGTGAACCGCGCCGCGCGCTCATCAAAATCGATGGGCACGCGGCGATTTTTGTGATGCCAGTGTTGCAATCATTACGGCGAACTTTTATACTGGAAGCATCAGTGAGTGAGGGAGCGAAACGAGCCATGCGCATGACAGAGAAATTGATCCGTCCAGTGACAGAAGTCAAATATTTGAATGCGGATAATGCTGAACGTTATCGGAGCATTATGCGCATTTTTTTTGAGAATTACGAGAAGCTGCATTACTGGATGGATCTGGATGAGATATATGCAGAGATGGTGGCAGATCCGTATTTTGAAGCGTATCGATTAGAACAGTGCCAGCAGGATCTGGCGATGCTTGTGGAATGGAAAAATCTGACGACGATCCAGGATACGCGCAATATTCGTACGATCGAGGACTTTCAGAGCAAAAAATTTCGTTATCAGCTGACGCCATACAGCGTAGAGATTGAACGACTGGTGTTACGTCTGGAAAATTTGCAAATTGAGGGGGCGTCGTTGGAGCCGTCGTTGCTGGAACGGATTCAGCAGCATGTGGTGCGTTTCGCAGAGATGATCGAGGCTTCGTTGGAAGAGGTGCACATCTGGTGGGAGGATGTGGAGCGGGATTTTGAACGTCTCAACCGCAATTATCAGGATTATATGCGCGATCTCAACAGTGTGCGTGCGGAAGAAATGATGCGCACCCAGGCCTTTTTGGTATTTAAGGATAAGCTCGTGGAATATTTGCGTAACTTTGTGAAAAGCTTGCAAAGTCATGTTGGTGTGATTGAGGAGGCGCTTCGCGCGTTGTCCCCGGAGACGGTCGAACAGGTGCTCTCAAAGGAGATTGATTACATTGAAGCGATTCCGCGGCTGGAACAGGAAGTGACACGCGCGGAGATCGAAGAGCGTGTATATGGCCGCTATGCGAGCATTTATGGTTGGTTTGTGGCCGATGGCGGTGGTGAAAATGAAGCGGGGCGTCTTTTTGATGCAACCAACGAGATCATTCGCCGCATTACGCGTTATGCAGCGCAATTGAGTGAGCGAAATTTGATGGGCGCGAATCGTCGCGAGGAATATCGCAGGGTGGCAGAATTTTTTATGGCGTGTGAAGATGTGGAAGAGGCGCATCGGATGTCGGCGATGGTATTTGGCTTAGAAGAGCCACGGCATCTGCGCCTGCTGGAGGAGCGGGCAACTAATAGCACGAATGCAAGCGTCTATGAAGAGGCACCGGCAGAAATCGTTCTGAAACCACGTGTACGTACCTATCGGGAAAAATCGCGCCGCTCAGGTATTCGTGATGCATCCGCGGAAAAAGCGCAGGCTCGGGAGCAGGCGCTTCGACAGATCAAGGAAGATCGTGCACGGGTTGCTGTGTTGGAGCAGGATGGCGTGATCGATTTTGGTGCATTGCCGCCGATTGAGACACGTACGCGCGCCATCCTTTTGCGCTGGCTGTCGGATGCTTTGGAAGACGTTGCATACACTGCGCGCACCGAGGACGGCAGAACTTTTCGGCTGGATTTTTCGAAGAGTGATGAAACCTGCGTGTTGCGCGCCGAAGATGGGGATATGACCTTGCCGCGCCTGGCGATTGTTTTTGAAGAGGAGCGTATGTGATGAAAGAATTGGAGATTTTGCTGGAGCGTCGCTGGGTGCTGCGCGCCGAAGATCGTCAACTGTATTATCGTATTCGCGACGCCATCGGCGACATCCGCACTTTTGCGGCTGAGAAGCTGGGGGCTCAGGTGATAGAGAATGCGCAGCTCGTGAAGCTTGAGAAGATTCCGGCGATTCCGGAAGCATCCATGGGGATTGGATGCTTTTCCACGAAGGAAGAGTACGCGTTTCTCTGTATTTTGCTGATGTTTCTGGAAGATAAGGATGTGGAGGAGCCCTTCATTCTTTCACAGTTTGCAGATTATGTAGCGGCAAATATGCCTGGAGGCGGTGTGGATTGGACGCTGTACAGAACGCGTCTACAGCTGGTGCATGTGCTTCGTTATGCTGCTGCTCAGGGTATGCTGCGTGTGCGAGATGGCAGCGAGGAAAGTTTCATGGCTGATGAAAGTGGGCAGGTGCTTTATGAAAATACCGGCGTATCGCGCTATTTTATGCGCACTTTTCCGCGGGATATTTCAGAGTATAGCAAGCCAGCGGATTTTAATCAGGGAGACGGGCTGGCTATCGATGAAGAACGCGGCATTGCACGGCGACATCGCGTGTATAAGCGGTTGCTTTTTTCGGTGGGGCTATTGCAAAACGAAGGGGCACCGGAAGATGCGGATTATTTGAAGTACTATGGCCATCGCTTGGCAGAAGATCTGGAGAAAAGTTTTGATGGCAAATTGCACATCCATCGTGGGAACGCTTTTTTCATGCAAGGCGAAGACTGCCATATTGGCAAGACGCTGCCGGATGGAACCGGAATTTCCGATGCGTTGCTGCTTGTTTGCGCGAAGATTCGTGAGCAGGTGCAAGGTGCAGTCTGGACGCCGGGAAAAGACGATTGCATTCAGGTTGCTTTGGTGGAATTTGAACGGTTGCTCAGAGAGGTACGGCGTGAGCAGGGCGCTGGGATGCTCCAAACGTTACGTAAGTTGACAGATGGTGAATTTATCGTCCGGATAGAGACAGAAATGACACACTGGAAGTTACTGGTTCTGGACAGAGAAAATCAGACAGCAACGATTTTGCCAGCGGCAGGGAAGATGACCGGGAGATATCCATCCGATTATCAAGGGAGGATAAACGATGAACAGTAAATGGCAGGCGAGCAAGATTGGTTTTATTAATTTCTGGTATTACGACGAACAGGAATTTCCTTTCGCCAATGGACGCATGCTCCTGCGTGGGGCGAACGGTTCCGGTAAATCGGTCACTATGCAGAGCGCCATTCCCTTGCTTTTAGATGGTAACATGAGTCCAGAGCGGCTGGATCCCTTCGGTTCGCGCGATCGAAAAATGGCGAGCTATCTTCTGGAAGAAGATGACGAGCGGGACGAACGCACTGGCTATATTTATATGGAATTTAAACGCAAAGAAAGCGATGTCTGGCTGACCATTGGCATCGGTTTGCGTGCGCGTCGTGGTAAGCCGTTGGAACGATGGTATTTTTCGCTGAATGACGGCAGACGTATTGGAAAGACGTTCTTCCTTTATAAAGCGATGGATGAAAAAATCCCGCTTTCAAAAAAAAAGTTGGAGAATCGCATCGTTGATGGCGGATGTGTCATCGAACGACAATCGGAATACGAGGCCTATGTCAATCAACAGATCTTTGGCTTTGACACTGTAGAAGCGTACAGGGAGATGCTCGATCTGCTCATTCAGCTGCGCACACCGAAACTTTCAAAAGACTTCAAGCCGTCGGTGGTAGGCGGCATTCTCAGCGATTCACTGCAGCCACTTTCGGACGATGATCTGCGTCCAATGGCTGAGGCAATCGAGAATATGGATACGAAAGCGATGAATCTCAAATCCTTGAAAGAAGCGGTGGCTGCGGCAGAAAAGGTGCAACAGGGATTGGATCGCTACAACCGCTTCATGCTTTACGAAAAAGCTGCACGTTGCAGTGAGCAGAGTGCGCAGCAGCAAACACTCGATATGGAAGCGCAGAAGATGCGCGAGACTCAGGAGAAGTACGAGACGGAGATCACACGTCTTCTGCAGGAGCAACAGCAGCTTGATGCGGAAAAAGCGGCTAGGGAAAAATTGCGCGATTCTCTGGGAAAGAGCGACGCGCTCTCTCTGAAAAATCGGGAACAGGATTTGCTCACGCGCATTTCTGAACGAGACCAGTTGTTGGCGAGCAAAGAAGAACAACTTGCAGATAAAAATCAACAGATTGTGCAGCATGAAACTAAGCAGCGCGAAGCTGCTGACAAGGCGTTCGGCTGGGAATATCAGATGGAGCAGCTTCTGCAAGATATGCAGCTTGAGGCAGAGACGATGGCGTTCGAAGAGCATGGCTTTTTTGCCGATGAATTCACAGAAGCGATTGCCGGCACATTCTCCTGGCAAGGGCATGAGAGGCAGTTGGCGCGCATTGAACAGGGCATTCGCGAAGGTCTGATTGTGCTGGAGCAGGCAGAGCAGTACCGTCGCGAAGCAGATGCGTTGATGCAGAAACGTGACCGGATCGTGCGCGAAGTGGATGCTGCGCAGCGTCGGGAAAATGAGCGTGCAGCACTTCTTGTGCAGGTGAAAAATGAATGGAAGGAGTCTTTGTATACCTGGTCCAGAAATAATCAGGAGCTGTTCATTTCGGAAGATGCACTGCAGAAAATGGCTGCTTTTGTTGAGGACGATGACGAAACTGCGGATTTCGCTCGTGTGCGCAATATTGCTGCAGACCATTGGCTGACCTGTAAGGATGCACTGAATGATGTGTTGCGCAAACGGCGGAACATTTTGCAGGAATTGGAAGCGGCAAATGCACAGCTCTCTGAAGAACTGAGCGCATGGCAGACGCAGCGCGAACCGGAGCCAATGCGCAGTGAAGCCGTGCGGAAAAACCGCGCAGAGCTGCAAGCCCAGAACGTTCCTTACGAGGTATTCTATAAACTGGTGGACTTTAAACCGACGCTGAGCAACGAAGAGCGTGATCATCTTGAAGAAGCGTTGCTTGATATGGGAATTCTTGACGCCCTTGTTGTCGACGAAAACCACCGGGAAAAAGTTCTGGCGGCAGATCCGGGTTGCGCGGATCGGTATCTTTTCGTACAGCCAGGACAGCGGAAAGAAAGCTTGCTTGCTCAATTGGATCTGGATGGTTCGGTGCAGGATCTTTTTGCTTATCAGCGAATCAGTGGCATTCTCGGGGGTATTTCCTGGGAAAGCAAGGAGGGAGCGCCGCAGACAGCTGTTTATGCCGATGGCAGTTATCAGATCGGTGCAGTGAGCGGCAAAATCAGTGGCGAGCATCGCGCCAGTTTTATTGGTGCCCAGGCGCGGGAACGAGTGCGTCAAGACGAGATCGCACGTTGTTTGGTAGCACTTGCGGAAAACGAAGCATCCATCGCCCAGGAGAAAACGGCGCTTACAGAGCTTGAGAAGCGCCTTCGGTTACTGCAGCAGGAATATGAAGCGCTGCCTGGCGACAGTGATTTGCGAGAAGCTTGGCGGTTTTTGGCAGAAAGCCATCGTGAGGTTTTGCGAGGACAGGAAGCGCAGAATGCTGTGGAGCAGGAATGGCGCGAAGTAAGTGAAACCTTGCGTGGGTTGGATGCGCAGGCTGCGGAGATTGCCTCAAAAATCTATCTGGCGCCGCGTTATGCGGTGTTTCGAAAAGCTGCACAGGCAGCGGACAGCTATCGCCGTTGCTTTGAGCGACTCAAGAATATTCATGAGATGTATTTGCAGAATCAGACCTATCGCAGTGAACTGGCAGAATTGGTTGCGCAGTTGGAAGATGAGCAGGAACAGATCCGCTATGAAAGCGGGCAGATCGAACGTGCACGCTCTCGTGAACAGACAGAACTCAGAACTGTACGCGAACAATTGGCGCTCACCGACTATGACAAAATTCGCAAAGAGCTCGACCATTGTCTGCGGTGGCTTGCGAATTATCCTGCAGCGTTGAGATGCGCAGTAGAAACCCGCGCACGCATGGAATCTGAGCAGCAGGCGCTTATTCTTCGGCTGGACAAGAACAACGAAGCACGCGCTGTTTGCGAAAAACGCAGCGCGCATCTTGCGCATTGCTATGAAGCAGAACTCGGCCTTGGCTATGTTGTTCTGCCGGAAGACGTGGGGACGACGGCAGGAAAAGTGGAAGCGTATCTGGCGGCAGAATGCCAGGCTGAAAACAAAGAACATCTGCTGCAAAATCTGCTTGAGCGTTTTTCGACAAACCGCGACAGACTTGTCGAGTACCAGCCGGCGATTATCCGTGATCTTTTTGCTGAACTTGATACGCCAGGCTTTCCATCAGCTGCGCGCATGGATATACGTGCACGTTACCATGGTGAGCGCGTAGCTTTTGGACAGTTGCTGATCCATCTGAAAGAAGAGGTTGACAACCTTGAAAAACTCATTCGTGACGCCGACCAGGAGCTTTTTGAAGATATCCTTACCAATACGATAAGTCGGAAAATTCGTGGCAAAATCAACAGTGCCGGATTTTGGGTGGAAAAAATGAATGCGCTCATGGATACCATGGACACCTCCAGTGGGTTGAAGTTCCATTTGCGCTGGCACAAGCGCAGCGCAGAGGTTGAAGATCAGCTTGACACGCGTGAGCTTGTGGATCTTTTGAAAAAAGATTATTCCGTCATGCGTGAAGAGGAAGCCGAAAAGCTTTCCAGGCATTTTCGCTCGAAAGTGGACGAAGCACGCCGGCGTGCCAGAGACAACGGTGGAACGATTTCTTTTTATCAGGTGATGAAAGATACTCTTGACTATCGTCAATGGTTTGAGTTCCAGCTTTTGTTTCAAAAAAATGGAGAGCGTCAGCGTGAACTCACCAATAGCATCTTTGGGACCTTCAGTGGTGGGGAAAAAGCCATGGCGATGTATGTCCCGCTTTTTTCAGCAGTGGTGGCCAAATACGACGGTGCACGGCAGGATGCACCAAGATTGCTCTCCCTTGACGAAGCTTTTGCTGGTGTGGACAATCGCAACATCCGTGATATGTTCCGATTGATGAGTGAGTTGGGATTTGATTTTATCATCAATAGTCAGGTGCTCTGGGGGGATTACGATACCCTTGATGCGATCGCTGTTCATCAGCTGCTGCGGCCGCAAAATGCGAAATTCGTCAGCGTGATGTCGTCTGTGTGGAATGGTAAAAAACGCACGCTCTACGATGATGAGTCTGCCCTGGAAGATGCATGTGATGTCATTGGAAGGAAGGAAAATTGATGGACAGTGAAAACAATCTGCAGGCGTGTCTCTCTTTTTTTCGGGAACGTCCTGTTTTTGACGAAATTCTTGTCCAGCTCCGCGAAAAATATCGTTCCTATGGGCGCTGCGCAGGTAGTGCGCAAATCTGTGTAGAGAGCGAGGAAGCACTGGCAGATCTCGAAGGATTTATGCGAAAAAACTATCATGGCAAAAAGAAGGTGCGAATTACTGCGCGTCAATTTGCTGCGGCGCTGCAGGAAAGCAGATTCTCGGAATTCGAGCTGGAAGAATTATTGGAGAATTATTTTGACGAACCCCTTCTATCCAAAAAAGAACAGCAGGAAGCGATAAAGCAGTCCTGGCAAGCACTCATCGAAGAAAGTTTGGATGAGGCCAGAGCCGCACTTCCGAGTGCTGGTTAAAAGAGTTGTTGACTGCCGTTTTTGAGCAGGATGCTTCTAATAAAAGTTTGGCTTTTATTAGAAAACAGACACGTCCGGCAGAGCCTGGCGCAGAAGTGCGCGCTTTTCTCGACCTTGGCAGACGCATTCTCGATAGCCTGCCGGCGCAGCCGGAACGCTATATGGCTGTTTTCGCGGCGGAGCTGACAGGTGATCCC
>OLOV01001576.1_pt1 | contig 17591 bp, 14 predicted proteins | sample 1672931 | NCBI WGS metagenome assembly OLOV01 (sample SAMEA3136738, study PRJEB25190) | human gut metagenome | biome: human gut; feature: human-associated habitat; material: faeces | place: Austria | collected 2013
CGGTGCCCGTATCGCCCGCTCCATCACCATCCAGTACGGCGGCTCCATGAAGCCCTCCAACGCGGCGGAGCTGCTGGGCCAGAGCGACATCGACGGCGGCCTGATCGGCGGCGCAAGCCTGAAGCCCGCCGAGTTCGTGGAGATCATCAACGCCGCCAACCAGGACTGACATACCGCAGGAAAGGAGTTCTGTCATGAACAAGACGCCGACTACGCTGATCATTATGGACGGCTTCGGCCTGGCTCCCGCCAGCGACGACAACGCCGTGACCCTGGCGAAAACGCCGGTGCTTGACCGGCTGTTCCAGGAATACGCCCACACCACCCTGTCCGCCAGCGGACTGGATGTGGGTCTGCCCGCCGGGCAGATGGGCAACAGCGAGGTGGGCCACACCAACATCGGCGGCGGCCGCGTGGTGTTCCAGGACCTGCCCCGCATCAGCCGTGCCATTGAGGACGGCAGCTTCTTCCGGAACGAGGCCTATAACAAGGCCATGGACGACTGTTTGAAAAACGACAGCAGCCTGCACCTGTACGGCCTGCTGTCCGATGGCGGCGTACACTCCCACATCGAGCACCTGTTTGCCCTGCTGCAGATGGCCAGGGACAAGGGCCTGACCAAGGTGTACGTCCACTGCTTCCTGGACGGGCGGGATGTGTCCCCCACCAGCGGCAAGGGCTTCGTGCAGGAGCTGCAGGATAAGTGCGCCCAGCTCGGCGTGGGCAGGATCGCCACGGTGATGGGCCGCTATTACGCCATGGATCGCGACAAGCGCTGGGAGCGGGTGCAGATGGCCTACGACGCCATGGTCTACGGCGAGGGCCACCGCAATAGCGACCCCGTGGCCGCCGTGGCGGAGAGCTACGCCAACGGCGTCACCGACGAGTTCGTCGAGCCGGTGGTCATCGACCCGGACGGCACCATCAGCGACAACGACAGCATCATCTTCTTCAACTACCGGCCCGACCGGGCCCGAGGGTGCGGTCGTCCGCGCCGCGGTAACGGCGCGAAAGGCCTCGGACGACACCGTGCACAACGACGGCAACGTTCTCTCCACGCAGATGTTCTCCGCGCCCGTCGGCACGGGCGTGGAATACGACTCGGATACCGGCGCGGTCACCATTCAGACCGACGGCCTGTATCTGTTCAACTGGTCGCTGCTCCTTCGCAACGACAACGAAGCCGATACCAACGTCGTCGTCGCGCTGGAGGACAGCGCGGGAACCAACCAGTACGCGCTTTCCGGCGCGCACACCGTGGCCGGGAATCCCGACGCGGTCATCGTCGGCACGGCGCTTCTGGACGCGCGCGCGGGCGACACCTTCGTTCTGCGCAACCGCTCCGGCCACGCCGTCCGCTTCAATGCCGCCAGCGGCGCGTCCGCGGGCATTGCCGGCAACCTGACGGCCATGCGCGTATCGTAAGCGGGACTTTCTTCCTATAAAATACGAAACCGCCGGGCGGGAGCGCGTCTCCCGCCCGTTTGAAGGGGAGGAAAACGGCGGTATGAAAATCTGCGTATACGCGATCTGTAAAAACGAGCGGCAATTCGTCGAGCGCTGGGTGCGTTCGATGCGCGAGGCGGACGATGTGGTCGCACTCGATACCGGCTCTACCGACGGAACCGTCGAGGCGCTGCGGGCGCAGGGCGTTTCCGTCTCGGAAAAGGTGATTTCGCCGTGGCGCTTCGACGCGGCGCGAAATGAATCGATGAAGTTGATTCCGGCGGACGCGGACGTTTGCGTCTGCACGGATCTGGACGAGGAATTCGCTCCCGGCTGGCGCGCGGCGCTGGAAGCGCAATGGCGACCCGGCGCGCAGCGGGGACGCTACCGCTACACATGGAGCTTCAACCCCGACGGCAGCGAGGGCACCGTGCTGTGGCCGGACAAAATTCACGCCCGAAGCGGATACAAATGGGTCTACCCCGTGCACGAGGTGCTCGCGCGCGAGGACGGCCGAAGCGAAACGGCGGCCGAGGTCGTTGTGCTTCAGGGCGTGCAGCTGAACCATCACCCCGACCCCACGAAATCGCGGGCACAGTACCTGCCGCTTCTGGAGCTTTCCGTGCTGGAAAACCCGGACGACGCGCGCACCGTGCACTATCTGGGGCGGGAATATATGTTCCACCGCCAGTGGCGCAAGTGCATTGAAATGCTCACGCTGCACCTGAACATGCCCGGCGCGACGTGGCGCGAGGAGCGCTGCGCGTCCTGCCGCTTTATCGCGCGCGCCCATGCCAATCTGGGCGAACGAGGGGACGCGCGCGCGGCGCTGTTCCGCGCCATTGCCGAAGCGCCGTGGCTGCGGGAGCCGTATTTTGAAATGGCTCGCCTGCTTTTGAATGACGGTGAATTTGCCGGAGCCGCTTTCATGGCGCGGCAGGCGCTCGCCATACAGACGCGCCCGGAGGTCTACATCAGCGAGGACGCGGCATGGGGCGACGAGCTGCCGCGCCTGCTCGAGCGCGCGCAGACAGAGCTGAAACGAACGCTTCTTATAAAATAAAAATGGCGTGCCCGCTTCCTTTTCCGAAACGGGCGCGCCCTTTCTGTTTTGTCAGTTCATTTCCTCGATGTGCGATATGTATTCCAGCGACTTCAGCGCCTCGATGATCTCGGCGTGGCTGCGGTACTTTTTCAGCGTCTCATTGTTGATGGACAGCGAAATGGAGTACACGCTCAGGCCGGAGTTCGCGTAAGCGGGGTTCAGCTCGATGTCGTCGATGCGAATGTCCAGCTTGCGGACGGTGGTCACGAAGTCCTGCAGGTTCGCGCGGTTCTTGAGCTCAAGGTGCACCTCGAAATGGTTGGAATGATCCTTCAGATACTTTTCCAGCGACGGGAACAGCGAGATGATGCACAGAAGCGACAGGAACGACACGACCGTGAGCGTGTAATAGCCCGCGCCGGCGGCAAGGCCGATCAGGCCGCTCGCCCACAGACCGGCGGACGTGGTAAGCCCGCGAATCTGGCTTTTGGAGTTGAACAGGATGGAGTTGCCGCTGATCATCGCGCCGCCCACGACGGTGGCCGCGGAGATGGCGGCGAAGCTCAGCTTGTTGGCGCTCATCAGGCTCAGGTCGATCAGCATGGCGACGGTGGAGGCCAGCGACACGAGGATGAACGTTCGAAGACCCGCGGAGTGGCGCTTGCTGGAGCGCTCCCAGCCGATGATCGCTGCGAAAAGCACCGAAATCAGCACGCGGAACAGGATGGAATACGCGTTTACGGTGATCGACCATTCGCCCAGCAGGCGGGCGATTGCGTCGGTATATACGTTTGTCATGGAATCAGAACCTCCTTCCGAATCTGTGTCGGCGATTGATGTTTCCGATGGCGTCGTACTGTTCCTCCGCCGCCTCGGTAAACGCGGCCTCCTCCTCGCTCGGCGGGGACACGCGCGGCGGCAGCGAGGCCTGAATCTGCTGAATTTCCCGAATCAGCCGGTCGACCGGCGAAAGCGCGGGCTCCTCCGGCGCGGGCGCTTCGTCCGCCGTCTGACCGTCGGGGGAATACGAGTGGGACAGGTACAATGACAGCTTGGCGCAGGCCGGGCCGATCAGCTCGTAAAGAACGCTGGACGCAAGAATGATCGTTTCCAGTGCCTCGCCCTCCTGTCCGCCCAGCGTGCGCGCGCCCAGCGCCGCAAGGCCGATGGCCACGCCCGCCTGCGGAATCAGCGCCAGACCCAGATAGTTGCGCACCCGCTTATCCTTCTTCACCGCCCAGCAGCCGAGGAACGCGCCCGCGTACTTGCCCAGAATGCGCACGAAGAAGTAGCACACGCCCACGACGAGCAGCGGCGTTTTCCCCACCGCGCCGGAGGCGGACACCAGCGAATCCAGCCGGAATGAAAGGCCGGAGCGCACGAAGAACAACAGCAGGATGGGCGGGCTGAAGTAATTCAGCTGCTTAAACAGCTTGTCGTCGCCGCTGATGTTGGCGTACACCGTGCCCATCGCCATGCAGCCCAGCAGCGGCGAAACGTCCACCAGCGCGCACAGTCCGCAGAAGGTAAACAGCAGCGCGATGGAAATGATCAGCCGGTTGTCGGTGGAGCGCTTGCGGGTGATGAACATCTTCAAAACCCCGCCGAACACGCCGCCCAGCACCAGCGCCGCCAGATTGAGCGCAATGGGCCTGGCGATATGCCCGACGCTCATGCTGCCCATCGCCGAAGCCAGCGCCACGGCAATGGCGATCGAATACGCGATCAGCCCCACCACGTCGTCCAGCGCGACCACCTGCAAAAGCGTGTCGACGAAATCGCCCTTCGCGCCGGTCTGGCGGATGGTCATCATCGTAGACGCGGGCGCGGTGGCCGAAGCCAGCGCCGCCAGCACGATGGAAAACGCCAGATCGATGCCCAGAACAAAGTAGGCCATAATAAATACGAACACGGAGGCCATCAGCGCCTCCGCGACCGTGACCAGCACGACCTTCATGCCGTTTCGCTTCAGCGTTTCCAGCTTGAAAAACTCGCCCGTCGAAAACGCGATAAACGCCAGCGCAATATCGGAAAGGAAATCCATTCCCTCAATCACGTTGTCGGGCACGAGATGCAGGCAGAACGGCCCCAGCAGAATGCCCGCCACGATGTACGCCGTCACGTTCGGCAGGTGCAGAAGGTTGGTGATGCGCGTCATGGCAAAGCCCGCAAACAACATCACCGCCACGGAAATAATCACCGCCGCGACCGGCGACGCGTTCTGATAAATTCCCGACAGGTCCATAAATCGATCCTCCTTTCAAAAAGAAACTTCGCAGGGAGCCCCACGTGCCCCTTGCGGATAAGTGTATAATATGATATACTGATTTGAAATAAAATCAAATTATTTTATTTTTGCCATCGATAAATCCTGCTTATGGAGGGCCTATGCTGGACGCAAAGCTGGAAACGCTGCTGGCCGTTTCGGAATATCAGAATTTCACCCGCGCCGCCGAGGCGCTGTCGCTGACGCAGCCGGCCGTCAGCCACCACATCGCCCTGCTTGAGCAGCAGCTGGGCGTGACACTGTTCGTGCGCGGCAGGGGCGCGCTAAAGCTCACGCCGGAGGGCGAAATCGCCGTGCGCTACGCCCGCCGCTTCAAGGCGCTGAGCGCGAAGCTGCGCGAGGAGCTGGCCGGGGCGGACAGGCGCGCCACCCGTCTGCGCATCGGCATTACGCACACGTCCGAGAGCAACCTGACCACCGAAGCGCTGGCCAAATGCTCCGGCACGGACAATCGCCTTACCATGACAATTCTCACGGATACGATAAAAAACCTTTATGACATGCTGGACAGTTACGAGATCGATCTGGCCATCGTGGAGGGCGGGCAGCACCGGGAGGGCATGCGCTCGCTGATGCTGGACACCGACTATCTGGTGTGCGCCATGTCCAACGAGAACCCGCTTTCCAGAAACGCGATGGTCACGCTGAACGAGCTCAAGCGCGAGCGCATGATCCTGCGCCTGCCCTCGTCCGCCACGCGCGCGCTGTTCGAAAGCACGCTGCAAAGCCTTGGCGACAGCATCGACAATTTCGACGTGACGCTGGAGGTGGACAACATCGCCACCATCAAGGATCTGGTGCGCAAGAACTTAGGCGTGTCAATCCTGCCCCGAAGCGCGTGCATGGACGAGCTGCGCAAGGGCAAGATTGCCGCACTGCCGATTGAAAACCTGAGCATGGTGCGCGAAACGCGGCTGATCTACAAGGACGATTTCACGCACATGGATATTCTGCAGGAAATCACGAAAACCTATCAGGAAACCGCGAAGGCCTATCACTGAGCGCTTGCGCAATGGGTCCGATTTTGCTATAATAAATGGAAGGTTTATTCCCTGAAACCGCCGAAAGGATTTCTTACGCGATGATACTTTTAACGCTTTCCAATATTTCCAAATCCTTTGTCATGAACCGCGTGCTGACGGACGTCAGTCTCACGCTGCCGCAATACGCGCGCATGGGCATCGTGGGCGTGAACGGCTGCGGAAAGAGCACGATGTTCCAGATCATCACCGGCCGTCTGCAGCCGGACGAGGGCACGGTGTCGCTGATGAAGGGCACGACGGTGGGCTTTCTGACCCAGCACGCCGACATCGAGAGCGACCTGACCGTGACGGAGGAGCTTTCGCGCGTGTTTGACGACGTGAAGCGCATGGAAGCCCGTCTGCGCGAGCTGGAAGCGGAAATGGCCGAAAAGCACGCCGACGCGCAGGAAATGAAGCGCCTGAGCGACGCCTACGCCCGCCTGACCGCGCGCTTTGAGGACGCGGGCGGCTATGAGTGGCCCAGCCGCGTGCAGGGCGTGCTGGCCGGTCTCGGCTTCTCGGAGGAGCGGCGGCAGCAGAAGGCGAGCCTGCTCTCCGGCGGCGAAAAGACGCGGCTGTGTCTGGCGCGCCTTCTGCTGCGCCAGCCCGACCTGCTTCTGCTGGACGAGCCGACGAACCACCTCGACCTTCCGTCCATCGGCTGGCTGGAGGACACGCTCAAAAAGTACAAGGGCACGGTCATGGTGATTTCGCACGACCGCTATTTCCTGAACGCCGTGTGCGACCACATGGCCGAGCTTCGGCAGACGCATCTGACCCAGTACACCGGCAACTACGATCAGTTCGCCGTGAAGCGCGAGGCCGACCTCGAGCGGCAGTTGAAGGAATACAACATGCAGCAGGCGGAGATCGAGCGGCAGGAGGCCATCATTCGCCGCTACCGCATGTACAACCGCGAAAAGTCGATCAAGCTGGCGGAGAGCCGCGAGAAGCGGCTGGAAAAAATGGAGCGGCTGGAAAAGCCGGTGGACGACCAGAAGGTGCGCTTCCATTTTGAAGCGCGCCGGCGCAGCGGCGACGACGTGCTGATCGCCAAGGACGTGAGCAAGTCGTTCGGCTCGCGCACGCTGTTCCGCAATTTCGCCATTCATCTGCGCGCCGGAGACCGCGTGGCGCTGATCGGCCCCAACGGCGTGGGCAAGACCACGCTTCTGAACATCATCACCGGCAGCGAGCGCGCCGACACCGGCTCGTTCCGCTACGGCACAAACGTGGACATCGGCTACTACGACCAGCAGCAGGCCTCCCTGCACCCGGAGAAGGACGTGATGAGCGAGGTCTGGGACGACTTCCCGACCATGGAGCCCGACCGCGTGCGCGGCACGCTGGCGCTGTTCCTGATCACCGGCGAAGACGTGTTCCGCCCGATCGCCACGCTGTCCGGCGGCGAGCGCGGGCGCGTGGCGCTGGCCAAGCTGATGCTGCGCAAGGACAACTTCCTGATTCTGGACGAGCCGACGAACCATCTGGACATGGACAGCCGCGAGGTGCTGGAATGCGCGCTGGACGATTTCGACGGCACGATTCTCACCGTGTCGCACGACCGCTACTTCATCAACCGCGTAGCGAACCGCATCATTGAGATGACGGACGAGGGCGTGACCGAGTACACCGGCAACTACGACGACTACCTTGAAAAGAAGCGCCAGCTGGCCGAAAACCAGCTTGTGATCGACGCCGCAGGCAAAACGCGCACGCAGATCGACAAGGAAAAGCGCGCGGAACGCCTGTCGCGCGAGAGCGCCAGGGCGCTGAAGCTGCGCTTCCAGCAGACGGAAAAGGACATTGCCGCCATCGAGCAGCGCCTGACCGAGATCGAAGCGGAAATGGGCCGCCCGGAAACATGGCAGGATCGCGCCGCCGCGCAGAAGCTGGAGGACGAGCGGCAGGAAAAGACCGAAACGCTCGCGCGCCTGTATGAGGACTGGGAAACCCTCGCCGAGCAGATGACGGAATAACCGCCCCGCCGCGCGGCTGTACAGAACGCGGAGTCGCGTGATGAAAAACGTTCGCCGGACCCAACTGAAGCGCGGCAACATGCCTCTTGGAAATCGGCGGCAGCCCGGCTTCCCCATTTTGCGGCGCTTGCCCGTCCGTATGAGCAACGGGAATCTTTCACCGAACCGACGGCGGCGCGCTTTTCTCCGCGCAGGTCTCTCCGGGGCGCAAACGAACGCGGGCAGGTTTCAGTCGATCATTCGGCCTTGAAAATCCTTCGCCGAACCGACGGCGGCGCGCTTTTCTCCGCGCAGGCCTCTCCGCGGCGCGAACGAACGTGGGCGCTTGCGCGTCTTAAAATAGAAAGATATCGAGTGGACGATAGTAAAATTTCGACGGTAGCGTCGCGCCGCGAACAGACGGGCGCGCGGATCGAAAGGGTGACGGAGGAATGAAAATGACGCTTGTTCCGCGGCTGCGGCCGCCGCGCCGGGAGCAGCTGCCGGAATGGTTTGCCTGCGCGTTTGCCGCGGGCGTGGCGCTTCTGCACCCGCTGATTTTCGACGACTTCTTTTTCAACATCAATCGCTTCAAGTTCGGCGTGTTCGCAGTCAGCGCCTACGCGGGGCTGATCGTGTTTCTGCTGCTGTGCGCGGCGCGCAGGCGCGCGCTGGCCGGAGAGATTCGCCAGCCTTTTTCCCTTTCAGCGGCGGACTGGGGCATGGGCGCGTTCGCGGTGCTCGCGGCGGCGTCCACCATCCTGTCGGACAACGCATTTTCCGCGCTCACCGGCGATGAAGGCCGCCTGTGCGGGCTGGTGTTCATTCTGGCGCTCGCGGCCATGCACGTGATCGTGTCCCGCGCGCAGAACGCGGACGCGTGGGCGGCGGGCGGACTGCTGATTTCCGGCTCGCTGTGCGCCCTGCTGGGCGTCCTGAATTTCTTCAAAATCGACCCGTTCGGGTTTTATCCGCGGCTGAACCAGAAGAGCGTCGACGGCTTTATCTCGACCATCGGCAACGTGGATTTCTTCTCGGCGTTCCTCTGCCTGTTCCTCCCCGCGGCGGTGGCGGCGTTCATGCGCGGCGGGCGCTGGGTACGCCGTCTGTCGGTCTTTCCTATCCTGCTGGGCACGGGCGCGGTCATCGCGGCGCGCGCCGACGGAGCCCTGATCGCGTTGGCCTCCGCCATCCTGACGGCACTGTGTCTGGGCGCGCTTCCCCTGCCCACTCCCTCCGAAAGCAAGCAACATGCTGACAGCGCGGCGCCGCGTTTGGAAGCAAACCTCGCTGAATCCGCCCCCTGTTCAGAGGAAAACGACGCGCCCTCCCGGTTCAGTCGAACGCTCTCCTCTCTCGCCGCGTCGCTGCATGGGAAAGCAACCGGCGCGGACGAGGAAAAGAAGCTGCATCCCCAGCGGGAAGCCCGGACGCGCATGTGTCTGGCGCTGGCCTGTCTGATGGCGGGGCTGTTTCTCGTGGGCGCGGCCACGCGGCTGTGGCCGGACGCGACGCTTTCGCTGAAGGATCACGCGTGCGCCAGGCTGGCCGCGCATCCGCTGCTGTTCGCCGCGCTGAGCCTGCTTCTGACCGCCGCAGCCTACGGCCTTCTGCACACGCGCCGCGAAAAGCCCGTATTTCCCGCGCCGCGCTCGTTCCTGCTGACGCTGCTCGCCTGCGCGATCGTGGCGCTCGCGGCGGCGGCGGCGCTGTTCCTGTTCTACACGTATGTGGACACGGACACGAAGCTGACGGGCATGCTGAAGCTGTTCCGCTTCCGCGACAAGTGGGGCACGAACCGCGGCGGCGTGTGGGTGCGGTGCATGAAGCTGTTCGCCCAGTCCGACTGGCGCGTGAAGCTGTTCGGCTTCGGCCCCGACCTTCTGAAAAAGCCGCTGGCCGACGCGTACGGTGCGGAAATCGCGGCCTATTGCAACCTGTCGTTCAACAACGCGCATAACGAGTATATCCAGTACCTGCTCACGCACGGCGCGCTGGGGCTGACAGCCTACCTGACGTTCGCCGTCGGCGCGTGCGCATCGCTCTTCCGCCGCGCGCGCAAAAGCGCCGCCGCCGCGGGCCTGCTGGCCGGCGCTCTCGCCTACCTCCTGCACGCCGCCGTAAACGTCAACCAGCCGATCACCACCCCGCTTCTGTTCCTCTTCCTCTCCACGTCCGTCTCGGCTCCCACGGAGCCCGCGCCCGCGCGGAAGAACCCTCGCGCACAGCGCGCGGAATGAGCCGCTCGCCCAACGTCCGCCGTCGGCGCGTGCGTGTTGTTCTTTCGCCGCGCGCTTTCTGGCTTTCTCCCATGAAGCCGACACAACCCTCGCACACGGCGCACGAAATGGGCATGAGCCGTGTTCTCGCGGAAGGATGCGTTTCGCCCTCTATGCCCCGCGCAAGAGAAACTCCCCCATGCCGGCGACGCGTTTCTGTGAAAGAACGTTTGCAAATTTTACTCCACGCTTCAGCGGAAGAATAGCGCCCGCGCTCCGCGTTCACAATAATCGCGGGGGTGAAATCATGAGAAAGCTGAAATTCGTGCGGAGGGAGCGCGTAGCGCGCAACCCCATGCCCGCGGCGAGCGCCACCGAGCAGACCGGCCTGATACCCGCGCTGCCGGAGGACGACGCGCAGAAAGCCAGCTATCAGGCCGTCCTGCGCACGCACAGGCAAAAGGAACACTGACAGACGGCAGGGACGGCGCTGACGATGCGCATCATCCCTGCTCCTTCTTGCCGAAGGACGACGCGCAAAAGGCCAGTTATCAGGCCGTCCTGCGCACGCACAGGCAAAAGGAACACTGACGGACGGCGGGGACGGCGCTGACGATGCGCATCATCCCTGCTCCTTCTTGCCGAAGAACGACGCGCAAGATGCCAGCATCAGGCCGTCCTGCACACGCACAGGCAAAAGAAACACTGACAGACGGCAGGGACGGCGCGCTGAATCGATGCGCATCATCCCTGTCCATTCTGATTCTTGATACAACGGAGGAACGCCCCATGACGCGGTACTCAACATTGATCTTGATTTCTTCCTGTCCAATCCCTGCCCCTTCGCGCCGGAGGGCGAGCGCCCGACGACGGCGTGAGCTGGAACATACGCGCACGCAATTTTGAATCCGGCTATACAACGGAGGAATGCCCTATGACGCGGGTACTCGACATTGATCTTGATTTCTTCCTGTCCAACCCCTGTCCCTTCGCGCCGGAGGGCGAGCGCCCGTCGGAAAGCGCCGCCGAGCCGTGGACGGAAGCGGAGATGTGCGCATTTCTGGAGGATCATCTCCACCTGAACCGCGCGCGTCCCATCCCTGGACGGGTGTTTCCGACGCACGACGGCGCGCTGTTTTACTGGCGCGACCTGATTCGGGAAGGACGGCTGACTCCGCCGTTCCATGTGACGCACGTCGACGCGCACACCGACCTTGGCATTGGCGACAGGGGACACACGTTCGTGCGCAACAGCGTGCTGTGCCGTCCCGTCGCGTTGCGCGTCGACCCGGAGGGCTACCGCGCCGCCGGACAGCTGAACGAAGCTAACTACCTCGTGTTCGCGCTGGCGTTCCGCTGGCTGGGCGGGCTGGACAACGTGCGCATTCCCACGTCGCTCCCCGACTTTCCGAGCGACCTGCGCGCGGAGGACGGCCATTCCCTGCGGCTGAAGAGCGCGTTTCCGGCGCTGTTCGAAGCGCACTATGGCGAGGAACCCGCCGTCCCCTTCTTCGAAACGACGGACGGCCGCAAATACACCGCTCCCGTTCCCTTCGACATTCTTTCGCTGGCCATATCCCCCCGCTACGCCCCCGCCTCCGCCGACGCGCTGGTTCCCGTGATCATGTCCTACGCGCTGCCCACGTGACGCACGCCAAAGCGCAGCCACGAATACTGCCCCCGTCCGCCGACGCGCCGGTTCCCGTGATCCCGTCCTGCGCGCAATCCACGTGACGCACACCAGAGCATAGCCACGAATGCCGCCCCGCGTCCGCCGACGCATTCGTTCCCGTAATCATGTCCTACGCGCAATCCATGTGAAAACAGCAAAAGCGGCCGCGAATTTCGCAGCCGCCGATTTGTTTCTCCCCGCCGCTTCCCTTTCCGCGCACCCCATGCGTCGGACGGCGGGCGTTCGGTCTTTCACCTCCAATATTGTCCGGCGGAAAGTCTATCACTCATCTCCGACAGACGGACTCTCGCCCTCCGGAATCGGCTCCGCAGCCGTCTCCGGCAGCAGGCGGCAGGTCAGGCTCCATTCATAGGCGGAAATGTCGCGATATCCATCCCCGATGCGGTTGACCGCCACGCCCGCCCACGCGTTTTCCTTCGCCAGCGGCTTCAGCGCCGCGAGCGCGTCGGGCGACAGGCCGGACAGATACTCCACGTCCACCTTCGCGCCCGCGCGGCGCACGTTGTAGGCGGCGATGATGCCCTCCGGGTTCGCGTAGGCGAACAGCAGCCAGCTCGCCACGATCACGGCGAAGGCCGCGCTCCACGTGCGCGTTTCGGGGCGAACCGCATGCCACGCCGCCGCGAGCGTGACCGCCGCCATGGCGAAAATGCCCCAGTACGTGATCAACCGCAGGAACGACAGCCCGAAGCGCGCCGTGTACAGCGACATGCGCCACGCCGACGAGGCCAGCATCACCGCCGTGAACGCGTACATGCCCACGGCCGCGGCGCGCACGACGCGCGCGCCGCCCGAGCGGCGAACGGCCAGCCCCGCGAGCAGCAGGTTCAGCGCGCAGATAACCACAAGCTCGAAAAATCCGTTCCTTGCGTATTGCGCGTAGCCGCCGCGCATCGCCGCGGCTTCCCGCCCGCCGAACAGGTAGATGAACTGCACCGCTGCAAACAGCGCGTACAGCGCGCACAGAAGCAGCATCGGCGTCGCCAGCGCGCCCGTCGGAAACGGCGGCTTGGCTTCGCGTTCCGGAAGCCGTTCCAGCGCCTTCTGCGCGTACAGGAACGAAAACGCGATCAGCCCCAGCAGCAGGAACAGGAGCGGCTTCACGAGCAGCGCCCACACATCCGCTTCGTACAGCCGGTTGAGCAATCCCGTGAACATACCCTCGAACACCGCGTCAGCCGAGCACAGAAGCAGCATCGCCACGGCCAGCACGGGCACGGAGATGATCAACCCCACCACGATTCCCGTGGAGAGCCTCGCCCGCGGCAGCGCGCGGAACGGCACCGGTATGTATCGGACGCACGCGCGCGGCAGAATCCGCAGCGTTTCGCCGAGCGCGCCCGCTTCCGCCGCGCCGTGATTCAGGCGGCCGTTCAGCGAAAACAGCGTCAGCGCCGTAAGCCCCGCCGCGACCGGCAGGTTCATCAGCCGCAGGGAGGTGCTCATAAAGAAGAAAAACGTCAGATCCTCCAAGACGCACGCGGCGACGAGCAGCCATTCGCGCGTCCCGCGCGGAGAGCGCCCGCCGGCCAGCAGACCGGCCAGCAGCACCAGCAGCAGGCTGATGGACAGTCCCGCGCCGGGCAGGTAGACTCCCGTCCACATCCACACCACGCCCGCGGCCACGAGCGCCGAAACGATGGACGCAGCCGCCATTCGGACGGACGCGGCGTTCCAATTCATTTTTTCCATAGGCTCAAAACCCTCCTTTCAGCGGTATTATACCTCTATATTTATCGATTGTCAATATAAAAAACACGCATTTCGAGAAATTCTTGTTGGAAGCAGGTGGGGTTTACAAGGAATGGAAAGTATGATAAAATACAATCATGAATAAGAACATGCATAAACCCGGCCGACTGGCCGCATGGCTGGCGGCGCTGGCGATTCTGCTTACGTGTTCGGGCGCACTTGCGGACGCCGTTTTACCGGAAGGAATCGAGGTCATTGAGGAATCCGCCTTCGAAGGCTGCGACGCGCTGAAAGCGGTAGACCTGCCGAAGTCGCTTCGCGAGCTGGAAAGCCGTGCGTTTGCCCGCTGCGCGTCGCTCGGGCTGATCACCGTGCGCTCGCAGACCCTGAGATTCGGAGAGGACGCGTTCGGAGAGGACGAAGAGGGCAAGGTCATCGAAGCGTATCCGGGAACATCCGTCTACTTCTACTATACGAGCCTGCCAGAGGAATACGGCTGGGAGGTCTGGTCACTGGTTTCCCCCAGTCAGAAGCTGATTGCCTATGCCGAAACGCTGCTGGGCACGTCCTATTCCAAAATGGACTGCGTGACCTACGCGCGCCACTGCTACATGAAGGCGCTGGGCATCACCATCGACAACACCTGCACGAAGGTGCAGCGGAACACGGGCAACCGCGGCGGCACGCGGATCGACAACATCGCCGATCTTCAGCCCGGCGACATTCTGTGCTGGTCGGCGGACAGCAACACGGCCGACCCCACCCGCTGCACGCACGTGGGCATCTACGTGGGCGCGGGCACGGTGGACGGCAAGGAATACAAAACCGGCGTGTTCATTGAATCCTCGCGCGGCGCGGGCAAGGTGCGCTACTGGGCGTTCCAGAAGGCGACCTACTACACCAAGCGCTTCATGAACGCGTGGCGAATGTTCTAAGGCAACACCGCACAAATGAGGTGGTCGGCCGGCGAATGGATTTTTCGTCAGATGCAAATGCAAATTTCGAAGGTTTACTGGAGGTAAATCGAGAAATTTGCATGCCGCAGATGGCGGAAAAGACTTCGCCCGACGCGCCGCCGAATTGTGCGGTGGTGCCCTAAGCGGCCAAAGTCGTCCCGTCTGCGGACGTCTTTTTCATAGAAACCCAGAAACCATAGAAATGAGGAAGCGCACATGGACAGAACCCTGCTTTCGCTGAACGGCGAATGGGCGCTGTATTACGCGCCGGAAAAGGGCGGCAAGGAAGAAGCCTTCCGGCCGGACATGCTTCAGGCGTGGCCGCGCGTGAAGGCCAGTGTGCCAGGCAACTGCGAGCGCGCGCTGGTGGACGCGGGCGTGATGGGCGACCCGTACTGGGACGAGCAGCAGCTGGACGCGGCAAAATACGAGTATTACCAGTGGATTTACGAAACGGGCTTTGACGCGCCCGCGGCGCAGCCGGGCGCGCGCGTATTTCTGCGCTTTGACGGCATCGACACCATCGCCGACATTTATCTGAACGGCGCACATCTGCTCCGCGCGGAAAACATGTTCGTCGAGCACGAGGCGGACGTGACGAATCTGCTTCGCGAAACGGACAACCGCCTGATCGTGCACATTCATTCCGCCATGAACTACGCGCGCGGCCGCGAATACCCCATCGGCATGCGCGGCACGGCGCACCGCAACGAAATCTGCCACATCCGAAAGGCCGCGCACAGCTTCGGCTGGGACATCGCGCCCCGTCTGGTGACCAGCGGCCTATGGCGCGGCGTGCGGCTGATCGAAAAGCGCCCCACGCGCATCACGGAAACCTACTACGCCGTGCCCGAGGTCGACCGCGCGCGCGACACGGCTTTGCTGGAATACGCCTTCCGCTTTGAGACGGACGCGGACACGCTGGAGGGCTTCTCCGCGCGTCTGACGGGCGTGTGCGGCGCGCACACGTTTGAGCAGGAAACACCGGTGTGGTTCGTGAGCCACAACTGTGAAATGACCATCGACCACCCGCTCCTCTGGTGGCCGCAGGGCTACGGCGCGCAGAACCTGTACACCGTCACGCTCGCGCTTCTGCGCGACGGCGAGGTGGTCGACAGCGTAACCGAGCGCATCGGCCTGCGTTCGCTCTCTCTGGAGCGCAGCTTCGAGCGCGGCAGCCAGAAATTCCAGATTTTCGTGAACGGCGTGCGCCTGATGGTGCGCGGCACCAACTGGGTTCCGCTGGACGCGATGCACGGCAACGACCAGAACCGCGTGGACGCGGCAATGGCGCTGATTCGCGACTGCGGCTGCAACATGCTGCGCAGCTGGGGCGGCGGCGTGTATGAGAGCGACCGCTTCTTCGACCTGTGCGACGAATACGGCGTGCTCGTGTGGCAGGATTTCTGCATGGGCAACACCAACTATCCGCAGGACGACGCGTTCGCGCGCGTGATGTACGACGAAGCGTCGCACGTCGCCCGGCGCATCCGCAACCACGCGTCGCTGGCGCTGTGGTCGGGCGATAACGAGGTCGACCACAAGAACATGGGCTTCCACCTGCCGACCTACGACGCGCGCTACAACCGCGTGACGCACGAAACGCTGGTTCGCGCGCTTCAGGCGCACGATCCGTATCGCTTCTTCCTGCGCTCCTCGCCGGAAATTCCGGACGGCTTCCGCACCGACGACGTGCCCGAGCAGCACACGTGGGGGCCGCGCGCCTTCTACAAGGACGACTTTTACAAGCATTCGTCCGCGTCGTTTATCGGCGAAGCGGGCTATCACGGCTGCCCGTCGCCGGACTCGCTGGCCGAGTTCCTTCCCGCCGAAAAGCTGTGGCCGATGGACAACCGCGCGTGGGCGATTCACTCCACCGAGGACGTGCGCATCGAGTCCCGTCTCGGCGGCCGCAACCGCCTGATGGCCGATCAGGTTCGCCTGCTGTGCCGGCAGGAGCCGGACGGGCTGAACGAGTTCGCGCGCATCTCGCAGCTTTCGCAGGCCGAGGCCGTGAAATTCTTCATTGAGCACACGCGCATCCTGAAATGGCGGCGCAGCGGCATTATCTGGTGGAATATGATTGACTGCTGGCCGCAGATTTCGGACGCGGTAGTCGACTATGCCTACCGGAAAAAGCTGGCGTACGACTGGATTCGCCGCGCCCAGCAGCCGCGCATCGCCATGATGGACGAGGTGAGCGGCTGGCAACAGGCAATTGTTCTCGCGAACGACACGCTGGAAGCCGCGGATTTCCGCTGGCGCGTGGAGGACGCGGACACGAGCGAAGTGCTGGCCAGCGGCGAACGCACGGTTCCCGCCGGTGAAAACGCCGAGGTCGGAAGGCTGACGGTCGACCCCAGCCAGCAGCGGCTTCTGCTTCTGCGCTGGACGGCAAACGGCGAGGCGGGCGTGAACCACTACCTGACCGGCTTCCCGAAATACGACAAGGCCGACCTGCTCCGCTGGACGGACGCGATTCAGGCGCTCGCATAACCGCGTCGCGACGAAAGTTCCCGCCGCTGAAAACGCCGCGGTCGGAAGGCTGGCAGCAGCGACTTCCGCGCCGGACGGCGAAGCGGGCGTGAACTACCGCCTGACCGGCTTCCCGAAATACGACAAGGCCGATTTGCTCCGCTGGACGGACGCGATTCAGGCGCTCGCGTAACCGTGCCATGGCAAAACTCGGAAGTTGTGACAAAAAACGAACGCTTGACGGACAAATCCCTCCAAACGCTGGACACGCGGGCGAACAAAGCGTATAATATACACCAGTCGGATACCCCGCATATCATTGGAGGCGATTTACGTGTTTGGTCACAATCTGAAGCACATCGAAAAGCTGGCGGAGAAGCAGGACGGCGAGAAGCTGGTGAAGCTCGCCGAGGACAGGCATCTGGAAACGCGCCTGGCCGCGCTGGACGCACTGGGAAAGTGCCGTGACAACGAGGACGCCTATAACGCCCTGATTACGGCCGTTCATGATGAGGAACCGCAGGTTCGCGCGCATGCCGCCTCGGCGCTTGCCGAGATGGGCGACGTGAAGGCCCGCGCGCACTTGGATCACCAGCGCACAAAGGAAACCGATCCCGCCGTGAAAGCCGCGATCGAGGAAGCACTGAAGCACCTGCACGGCAGAGAAGAGTAACCCCCACCCCCATCCCCTCCGGGCGAACGTTCCCCCGTCCGCCCGGAAAAATCCCCCCCTCGCGCGTCCTACATACAAGTTTCGCCCGAATGCGGCCTATATATGAGAGAATAATTTTGAAAGGC
>OLOV01001577.1_pt1 | contig 17590 bp, 19 predicted proteins | sample 1672931 | NCBI WGS metagenome assembly OLOV01 (sample SAMEA3136738, study PRJEB25190) | human gut metagenome | biome: human gut; feature: human-associated habitat; material: faeces | place: Austria | collected 2013
GACGGGGCTGTGGCCGGTATTGCATCGCCGGACGTGCTCCAAATGTTGATGCCGGAAGATCGAAGAACCTGTGGTCAGCTTCTTTTCCGGTTTCATTTTGAGCATTTCCCTCGCCATAGTATCTGTTGGCAGAGTCCCACGTAGTATCAAGATAATTCCATGTGCCGTTGTAATATACAGCATTCCATGCATGGTTGATTCCTTTGTTCTGGTCGCCTTCCTCTAATAGTCCCTTGGCATAGCCATTGATTTCCATGCAAGGCACTCCTGCTGCACGACACATTAAAGATGTCAGCTGTGCATAGCCTCCGCAAACAGCATAACCCTTCGTAAATGCTGCTTCAATTCCGCTTTCTCCTGCATATGTTCTGGTCATATCATATGCGATATTCTGACATATCCAGTCGTGTACGGCCTTTGTCTTAGAAGCATCATTAGAGCATTTAGCTGTGATTTCCTGCGCTTTTTTGACAATTGCATCATAGCTGCTGCCGGCTGATTTTTTTAAGATGAGTGACTCTGCATCCTTGTATTTGTCAGGGCTGTCATCAGCGTTCAAAGCATTCAGAAAATCGATCGATGGCTGTCCATAAGGATTATAGAATGAAACCTGATTATCCTGAATTTCTATAAAGAATGTGCGGTCCCAAATTACATATCCATGATTATCTGTATATGATTTAACCCTAAAAAGAAAATTATATAACCCGTTATCTCTTTTCTGTTTAGCAAAGTCTATGTTTAAGACGCACTTGTTGCCATCAAAGTCAGCTACTCCGGCCCATGATCCCGGAACTGTCTGCGCTTCAATTCCCCATTTGCCTGCGCCCGGAAGAGTTGCACGTGTATCAACTACTTCAAGTGTCAGAACGCTTCCGCTGGTAGATGCCTTCCATGTATAGTTCAGGGCATCTGCAAGAGCATTGTTCTGTATCTGTGTATTATTGTCTCTTTGCAGAGCATGAACAGAAACAGGAGCGCTGAACACTGCCACCATGACCAGCATCAGTATAAAAACAAATAGTTTTTTTGAGAATGAGATTGATCTACTCATAAAAAAGCCTCCTAAAAATGAAATATATATTTTTTTACGACTTGATTATACAGCAATGTGAAACATGTTTTCCGCTTTGGCGTGAAATGTCATATTTAAGGCGTGAATTGTCTGAATTTCATTGTGCTTTGTCGAAAAATCAAATATAATTAAGATAACATATTCGACAACAGAAAGTGAAAAGCATGATAAAAATAGCCATATGCGATGATGATAAAATGTGCCTTGACAATATTGCAGGTGCCGTTGCTCGCTGGAGCACAGATAATAATATACAGATCAAAACAGAATTCTTTGATAACGGAGACAGTCTGCTTGACTATTGCAGCAGGGAAAACCCCGATATAGTTCTGCTTGACATTATTATGCCTTTGTTAAACGGCATGGATACGGCCCGTGAACTGCGTCAAAGCAGCGATACCGCAAAAATAGTTTTTCTTACATCCTCCCCTGAGTTTGCAATTGAATCCTATGATGTAAAGGCCTCCGGATATATCCTGAAGCCGTTTTCCTATGAAAAATTATGCATTGTACTGAATGACTGTACAGATTCCATAGTCTCAAAATCAGATTCCCTTACAGTCCGCACCTCATCAGGCTATCATAATATCTATATGCACCGGATTGAATGTATTGAAGCTCAAAACAAACAGCTAATCATAACTCTTGCAGACGGAACAGAGTGCAGGGCTCATGGCACACTGTCCTCCTTAGAGAAAATATTAACCTGTGATATGGGATTCTTCAAATGTCACCGCAGTTATATTGTCCGGATTCAGGCAGTTGATTATTTCACTTCGTCAGAAATAGTAACAAAAAGCGGACGCCATATTCCGGTAGCGCGCAGTATGGGTAAAAATTTCAAAGCCTTTTATTTTTCCCATATGTTTAAGGAGGTTTAACTATGTACGGTATATTCCTGTCTGCTGCCAGATATATGCTTATACTCTTTTTTGGTGTTTTTGCTTCAGCGGCGATTGCAGACATCAGGCTAAACAAAAAAAATCTTTTAATACTTATTGTCTTTTATATATGCAACTGCCTGATACAGCTTGTAATTCTGCTCACAGACAATATACAGCATGTTATATTGTATTATCCCGTAATAACTCATCTGCCGCTGTTTCTTTTATTTGTTCTCGTATTTAAAAAGACATATATAACCTCGCTTGTTGCAATTACCAGCGCATACCTGTGCTGTCAGATATGCAACTGGAGTTCTACCATCCCAAGATATATGGGGGCTGCCTCATGGATTGTAGATATTACATATATTGCAGTACTTATTCCGTTATTCCTCATAGTTATGCGCTGTATCGCACCCTCCATGTCCAAACTGTATACAAAAGAAAACACATATGTACTGATGTTCGGAATAGTTCCTGTTTTTTACTATGTATTTGATTATGCTTCCACAGTATATACAAGACTGCTGTATGGCGGAAATATTATAATTACAGAGTTTGTTCCGTTTTTACTTTGTCTTTACTATATCATCTTCTGCATAGTTTACTACCATCAGTATGAAGAAAAGCAGAGAATTGCAACCGAAAACATGATCATGGATCTCAAACAGAGTCAGTATGAACGTGATATCAAAGCATTCGAGCGTAACGAAAAGGCCGTACGCCTTATCCGTCATGATATGCTGCACTTTTTAAATAATATTTCTGTTTTAATAGAAACCGGGCAGCTGGTGAATGCTCAGAAATACATACAGGAAATTATAAATACCACACGAAGCACCGACAATAAAAAATACTGTTCCAACAAGATGATCAATATGATTCTTTCTTTGTATGGCGACACATTTGACAAAAACAACATCAGCTTCAGCTGCAATGCCGGTGTACCGGAGCAGATATCTGTATCAGACATAGATATAACCTCGATTTTATCCAATGCGCTTGAAAATGCTCTTAATGCTGTGCTTCCTCTTGAACAGAGCCTGCGTACTGTAAATCTCAAAATCATTCAGAAGGATACAAAACTGCTTATTCTTATCTCAAATCCATATGGCGATAAAAAACCTGTTCTGACAGACGGATATCCGGTATCAAGAGAACAGGGACATGGCTTTGGTACTCAAAGTATACGTCATACCGTAGAAAAGCTTCATGGAAACTGTAAATTTTCAGTAACCGATAGAGAATTTGTTCTTCAGATAATAATATAAGTGATAATCACCGGCAGTTTTATCGGATTTATCACACAAAAAACAGTTGCCGTCAAATCAGCAACTGTTTCATTTTGCAAAGGCTGTTTAGTAATTGTCATTGTTAATCTCAAGAACACCGCTGAGCAGCAGCTCGTCTGCCATTGCTCTGGTACCGATTACCCACAGCAGATCTCCTGTTTCTATTATCGTGTCCACATCGGGATTTATAATCGGCAGATTGTCTCTTTCGATTCCGATTATGAAGCCCTTGTAGTCTTTTTTGAAATTACAGGTTCTGATAGGCTTCCTGTTGAAAGACGAATCCTTATTGGCAGGAACAGGACAGCATACAATCTGGTTCTCGGCGCTTACACCGTCAAATACCTGACCGTAAATATATTCTTTAAGAGTCACAGTTTCTTCACCTATCATATTCATGCCGTTTGACCTTTCGAGCACAATCATAAATGCGGCAATATCATCTTCTGTACCAAGTATATGAAGTATATCGCCTTTTTTGATGCGCGCATCGCCGTCAGGCATATTTATATGAGAGCCGTTTCTGAGTATCTTTATAACCAGTATGCCCAGATACTTGTTTCCCGCAAGCTCCTTTACTGTTTTTTTCTTAGGCTCACTTGTTATCTCTATCTCGCATATATGTATAACCTCATCAAGCCAGATATGATTGCTCTTGTATTTGCGCTCCTGCTGCAGCTTGGCAAGCTGCTTTTCCGACAGGTTTGATATGAACTGCATCTCCATTTTGATTGCGGCGCTGCTCATAAAGTCTGATTTAATTGCTATACCTACTATCACTGCACCTATAACTATATTTATAACTATAGGTATGTTCCAGAAGTCGCGTATCAGCATCATTATTACAAACATAACAAAAACAATTCTGATACCGTACAGTGCGGCAAGCGGCAGTCTGTTTGTGTTGCTTCTGAGCCACAGCTTTGTAAAGTAAATGCTTCGCTTTGAGCACATTATGCTTGTAAGTATAAGTATGCAGGCAAGCAGAAGAATTACAGCTACGATATCACCTGCTCCGGCACCCATCAGTTCTTCAAACACAGGCACAACAAATTTGATACCTGCAAAGTAGGTAACCAGTATGCCGCCTCCGCATATAAGCGTTCTGATAATATATTTGGTGAGATACTGTTTCCATTCCGATTCCTGCTCTGTTGAGGTTTTGCGGTCAGATGTATATCTTCTGATAAATCTGTGCGCCTTGTCAGGCAGCTTGTCGTCTACAAAATCATATACCTTCTCGGAATTCTTTATGAATATCGGTGTTGTAAATGTGGTTATAACCGATACGCATACAACTATAGGGTACAGGAAGTCGCTTGTTACTCCGAGAGTGGTACCAAGAGTTGCAATTATAAATGAGAACTCACCTATCTGCACCATACTGAAGCCGCCTCTGATGGCGGTATTCAGGGAATTTCCCGATATCAGTATGCCAAGGGTTGAGAACGTCATCTGTCCGATAATTGTCACTACAGTTATAAGCAGTATCTGCCATATATATTCAACCAGCATATCCGGTACAATCATCATACCTACGGATATGAAGAACACTGCCCCGAACATATCCTTGATAGGCTTGATAATGTGCTCAACTTTCTCTGCAAGCACAGTTCCGCCTATGATTGAACCTGCTATAAAAGCTCCCAGCGCTGATGAAAAGCCTATCACATTTGCAAGTATTACCATACCAAGACATATGGCAAGTGATACTATAAGCAGAGACTCGTCGTTCATAAGCCTAGAGGCTTTTTTGAGAAATGTAGGTATCAGATATATACCAAGCGCCAGCCACAGCACCAGATATAAAATGAGCAGTCCAAGTTCTCCTGCAATAGCCATGCCTCCTGCGCTCTCTTTGCTGACTGCAATAGTCGAAAGAATTATCATCATAAAAATTCCTCCGATATCCTCTATTACAAGTGTTCCAAGCACCAGCGTGGCGAATTTCTTTCTCTTGATGCCGAATTCCTCATAGGCCTTTAATATTATCATAGTCGATGACATAGACAGCATCCCGCCGAGGAATATACTGTCCATCTGGCCCCAGCCCAGAAGCCTTCCGATCAGAAATCCTATTAAAATCATTGCAGTCATTACGGTCATTGCCGTAATAATCGCGCTTTTACCTACGTCTACGATTTTTTTGAAACTGAATTCAAGTCCAAGGGCAAACATAAGAAATACTATCCCTATTTCACCCCACATGGAAATATCCTCAACAGCCACCACCGTCGGCAGTAGTTTGAAATTAGGACTTATCAGAAAGCCTGCCACTATATAGCCTAAAACAACAGGCTGCTTTAATTTCTTAAAAAGAAGGGAGACAACTGCTGCTACCAGCATCATAAGAGCCAAATCTGCTATGAATGCATCCAAATGTTCCAAATTATCACTCCTTTCTCTTTAATCCGATAATATTTTATCAAAAAATCCACCTGTTCACAATAGAACTTTGTTATTAGAGCATTATTATTTTGCCATTATTTTATCTAAAAGCCCGTTTATCTTCGTATTCACTTCTTTTTCGGGAGATATATGTATCATCTGCTCCTTTAATATAATGCTGTCTGGGCAGTAATCCACATATACTGCGTCAGATGCGGCTGTTTCATCATCATCGTGTACCGTAAATTTATTTACGGCATTTATCACGCTGCCTGCCGCAAGCCCTCTGATATGAGCCTCATAGACACTGTCCTTCATGCATATATCGCTGCTTTCATCGCTCACCTTAACTATATTGCTGCACAAAGAAATCGCACTGTCGTAAATTCCGCCTATGCCGCTTCCTATATCCAGCACTATATGGGTAAACAGACCCGACTCAGCTGCGGCGCTTATAAACTTTACAAACTCTCTGTCCTGAAGCTGCAGCAGCTTATTATACGGTCTTACATAATTAAGATATGAAACTCTATACTCGTCTAATGACAGGCAGGCGGTTAAATCCTCTTTTCGAAATCCTCTGGTAAAAAAATTAAACAGCAGCCTGTTTATATTCATTTCACATTCTGCCCCTGCAGGAGAAAACGGTATCATATCAAGGCTGATATACAGAACCTGCTGTTTTCTTGCTCTCTGCATTTCCTGCGCTATGCCTATTGCAATACTGCTGCAGCCCGTGCCGCCCCTTGCAGAGCATACGCCTGTAATACCGCAGGGGCTTCCAAGGGCCAGCTTGGTGTAGTCGTCATAATATCTGCAGTATTCATAAAGAACTTTTTTGCATATATGCTCTGCGCTTTCAAACCTGTACACTATATTATCTCCGCATATGGCTCTGCTGTCTGCAAGGTAAATCACACCCTCACTGCAGGGGCTTTTGGCATCATAATCCGTAATCAGAATATTTCCCTCAGAGCCGCTTTCTGACAAATTAACAGTGAAGCTGCCGCTTAATGCCCTGCCCAGTCTTTTTTCAAATTCCTTGTCTTTTAAATCAATATTTACTATAATCATTTCTTCTACCCTTTCTGATACTTTTTTACCATTATAATACATACATTGTTACTATTTGTCAATGCTTCTTAATTTTTTTATTGCGCTGCTGATACCTCCGGTTTCATCTATAAGTCCCGCATCTACTGCTTCTTTTCCAAAAAGAATTGTTCCCACATCGTTTGCCATATTATCGGTACAGTTAATCAGGCTCAGTATTTTTTCTCTGCCTGCGCAGCTGTGCTCCTCAATGAAGCTTACAACTCTTTCCTGTGTTTTTTTCATATATTCGAATGTAGGCTGCGCTGTAATCACCATGCCGTTTGTTCTGATCGGGTGCAGCGTCATTGTTGCGGTTTTGGTAATAAAGGAATAATCCGCAGCAACTGCCAGCGGAATACCTATGCTGTGTCCGCCGCCTAAAACTATTGATACCACAGGCTTTGAAAGGCTTGCTATCATCTCGGCTATGGCAAGACCTGCCTCCACATCGCCGCCCACAGTGTTAAGTGTAAGCAGCAGCCCCTTGATTTCAGGGTTTTCCTCAACGGCTATAAGCTGCGGTATTATATGCTCGTATTTTGTGGTTTTGTTTTCGGGCGGAAGTACCGTATGCCCCTCAATGCTTCCGATTATATTTATATACTGGATATCTGTTTTAAAGTCGCTGTACATATTTAAAACGCCCAGTTCTCTGACAAGCTCCTCTGCCGATATGTTGTTGTTTTCTTTTTTTTCTTCGGATTTTTCACACATAATTTTTCACCTCTCAAATATCATTATTAATAATAGTATTTACTCATGCGGAGGTCATTATGCGGTTAAGTGAAATAGGCAATAAGGAAATTATAGATCTGTCAACAGGTTCAAGACACGGACAGCTGTGTGACTCGGAGCTTCTTTTTGACCCGCAGACAGGTGAAATAAAGGCGATACTTATATCCGATTTCAAAGCTTCAAAGCAGATGAGACTGGACGAATACAGACAGCTTCCGTGGCAGTCCATATTAAAAATCGGCGAGGATATGATAATATTTCAAAGCAGCAGGTACTAAAAAAACTGCCATCGGCAGTTTTTAAATCGTAATATTATAGCAGTGCGCTTACGCCGTAGGTCAGGCAGAAGACTATAATTCCCGCTGCAAGCACGCCCAGCGCTATTGCAGGAAAGCATCTTTTGAGCCTCATATCCAGAAACGCCGCTACCAGCGCTCCTGTCCACGCTCCTGTCCCCGGAAGCGGAATCGCCACCAGTATAAACAGCCCTACATTCTCATATTTGTGCACCTTGTCTGCGTTCTTCTCAGCCTTGGCTTCCATTCTGGCAACGACTCTGTCAAGAAATTCGCTTTTGCTTCTGAGCCATACAAATATTTATGAATATAACTATAAAAGGCACCGGAACCAGATTTCCCAGAAATGCCGCAGCCAATGCCAGCCTTGGATCAAGCCCTGCCGCCGTGCCTATGGGAATAGCGCCCCTAAGTTCTAAAACCGGCAGCATAGCTATAAAAAATGTCATAATAAAATGTCCCAGTGTACTCAAATTCCTACCTCCGTTAACCCCAGTAGATTAATTTTAGCAAAAAAATGGATAGTACGCAACGAAAATATCATCTGGCTTTTCTTTTTTTAACAAGTTCTATGGCTTCCTTGCCTGTCATATGCTCTATTTCCATAACCGCCACAGCAAGCTGGTCATATTCCCTGTCAATGGCAGCCTTTCTGTTTTCGGCTGTATCCTCCGGGGCATATTTCCTTGCAAGCAGATCTATGGCATACATTGTCTCGTTTTCGTCATCTGAAAATCTCACTCTTCCGAAAGCTATAACGCTTCTGAAATATGTCGTATATTCAGGCGGAACAACTTCATCTTTATCTATAACGCAAAACGATGCTTTGTCGCAGGCCTTTATTGCGCTCACCTTGTGACCCTCTCTGCCGCTGTGAAAATATATCTTATCGTCATCATATACATAGCTCAGCGGCACAGTATACGGATATTCGTCATCTCCCATAAGTCCCAGAACACCTGACGTATTGCTTTCAAGTATCCCAATGCTTTCCTCTCTGCTTAACTCCTGCTTAAATCTTCTCATTTTTCTAAACATAGTCTTTTTTCCTCCTGAAGTTTTTTTCGTTTCTGCCAGCTGTAAAAGCCGTATATGTCATTGGCAAGAAACATTGCAAAGCACATAACCATAGGCAGATATGCCGTATCCTCAAGGCTTGCCATTACCCACAGAATTATAAGGATTATGTCGTTTGCCCCGTAGGCCAGCGCATAGGCGCTGCTTCTAAACAGCATCAGTGCTGATGCAAGGAAACTGGTGGTTATTGATATTGTGCTGAAAAACAGATTTGCGTTATTGAAATATCTGAGTATGAAATAAAAAATCACAGTAACAATTACGGCGGTTATGCAAAGCATAATGGTTTTCTTAAGACTCAGTCTGGCTATACTAACCTCTCTTTTACCCTTTTCCTCAGGGTGCCTTATCCATGTATAAACAGACATGGCTGCTATTGGCGCAGTCATAAACATATATGTAATCATTTCACCGTAGTAGGTAAATTTAAATGAAATCACAGAATATAGCATGCTGAACATGACTGTAAGCACCTGCCCTGTCACATCGCCCTTTGCAACAAATATCAGCGCCGTAACACCGATTAATGACGCGATCAGAGTAAGCACTCTGAAATTCCCGCCTATGATAAACGAAGCAGACACAACCGATACCGAAACCGCCCACAGCCCTAATTCAAATTTTGTGAAGCTTTTCATAATGTCCTCCAAAAATAAAAACACCCGCAATGTATATCTTCTAAGACCTAATGATATACAAACGAATGCTCTAAAGCAGACTACCCGGTGGCAGTAAGTATTTTTTCTCAGTATATCAGAAGCTCTCCCGTTTTTCAATAACTTTCTTGCTGTCTTGCTCTAAATTCAAAATAAGCTTGCTGTATGTGTCGGCATATGATAGTATATAGTTAGTATTCTAATTATTAGCTTTATAACAAAGGAGAAACCTATGAACACACTGCACTATTATCTGATGGCAGACCACAGCCTTTTTCACAAGGCACTGTTCGCATCCATCAAATCAACAGGGCTGACCTCCGGACAGCCAAAGGTCCTTGATTATCTGGCCGATAACGACGGAGCTGTCCAGAAAGACATAGCGGCAGGCTGCTGCATTGAGCCTGCAACACTTACAAATCTTTTAAACGGTATGGAAAAAGAAACGCTGCTGGAAAGAAGAACGGCAGACGGCAACCGCAGGTCATACCATATATATCTGACGCCAAAAGGCAAAACGCTGTGCGAAATAATAAGGCAGGAGTTTATGGCTATAGAATACAGAGCCTTAGACGGCTTCACCTCAGAAGAAAAACAGCTTCTGAATACTTATCTTGACAGAATACACGCCAATATGAAAGAAGGGTTATAGTGACATTAAAGGAAACAATCAAACGATATCTGCTGTTTATAATAAGTCTGTTTATTTCCGCAGAGGGCATTGCGCTGACAAGGCATGCGGAACTGGGAGTATCTCCAATATCCTCCATTGCCAATGTGGTAAGCTACAAGCTGCCGTCATTGTCTTTTGGAGTACTCCTTATAATATGGAACTGCATCCTTATTCTCGTACAGATTATTGTATTGCGAAAGGATTTCAATCCGGTGCAGCTGCTGCAGGTTCCCCTTTCGGTACTTTTCGGTATATTCGTAGATTTCGGAATGTGGTCGGTTTCATTTATCCCTGCAGGGATTTATCCTGTCAGGCTGGCGCTTGTAGCCGCAGGCACGATAGTCTTAGGCTTTGGCATTTCGCTTTCTGTAACGGCAAACGTTATTATGAATTCAGGTGAAGCCATAGTTAAGGCCATATCTGATAAATACGGCACAAACTTCGGCATGACAAAAATAACTCTTGACGTATCCTATGTAATTATCGCAGTAATACTTTCTCTCATATTCTTTGACTTTAAAATTGTCGGAACCAGAGAGGGAACTGTAATTGCAGCGCTTACTACAGGTCTTGTGGTAAACTTCTTCTACAAAAGAATAAACAAGACTGTATCCTCACTGCTCTGTGATAAAAATGCACCTGCAAAACCGCAAAGCCCGCTACTTGAAATAATGAAAAAAGACGTATATACGGTAAACGAAAATGCCAGCCTGATTGAAGCTCTGAAGCTCATATCTGAAAAGAAAGTAAGCGGTATGCCTGTTACCGATGATAACGACAGACTTACAGGCTTCATATCAGACGGAGATATTATAAGGTTTCTGTCCGACAGCTACCCTTCCTTTGTCAATATCTACTCATTTATAACCATAGATTTTGACAGCAGACTCAAAGAGATTGTTCATACAAAGGTAAAGAATATCTCCCGAAAATCAGTTGTAACCGTAAACGCAGATGATGATATTTCAGATGTCTGCAGCAGACTCAGCAAAAAACATATCAAAAAAGCCCCTGTCATCAAAGACGGAGCTATGGTGGGAATAATAAATGTGAGCAATATTACCAAATATGTGCTCAAAGATTTAACAGAAAACATCGCCTGAAAAGCGGTGTTTTTTTCTGTTACAGCAGAGAAAATCCGCCATCATTATTCTCTTTATTTCACATATATTCTCCTACCAGAACACCCTTATCACCTTTGATGCAGGTCTGTTCATCTTTCGCTTGCTGACACCAAGTTTAGGCGTACTGTCATACACATAGCCTCCTCCTGCATACATTGCAACGTGGTATACGGGATTACCGTAGAATATAAGGTCTCCTTTTTTCTTCTTGCTGAAGCTTACCGTCCTGCCAAGCTTCCTGTCTTTAGCAAGCCATTTTGACGTGTATTCATATTCTGCAAGCGCGTGATCCACGATGTTTGTGTCAGGATTTATTCCGGCTGCATAAAGGCACTGATATATAAGGCCGCTGCAGTCTGCGTATGTGCCGGGCCTGCCGGAGCAGCCTATGCGATACCTTGTTCCCGCTCTTGCATATTCCGCTGCGGTATTAAGCATTGCGTTTATATAATCAGACTTCCTGCTTGCGCCGTCAATCTTAACCGGCGTGACATAAACGCCCAGGCTTTCCCATGATTTCTTTGAATATCCCATAGCCTCCCACGTCTTCAGGTTTACATTGCCTGTAGCCTTGAGTCCGTATTTCTTCTGAAAGTTTTTTACCGCGCAATATGTCCTGTCTGTATAACTTGCCTGTGATGTGCCGAGCATTTTTCTGTTGACATATATCACTTTAAGACCTATATTTTTTCTGCTCACATTATATGATCCCGGCGGCAGCTTTATTTCCTGTGTTACTGCGTAGTATCCGCTGCCTCTGCTGTATAATCTTTCTCTGACCGTAACATTATAGATTTCTTCGATTTCGGGGTTCCGGCTATCTGTGCAGGTGACTGTGCAGCTGCCGGGCTTTATTCCCTTAATGCTTCCCTTTGCCGTCACTGACGCAGTTTCAGGGCTGTCTGATTTCCATACGCCGCCCGCAATGCTGCTTTCGGCCTTATGGGTTTTCCCTATATGAAGCTCTACATATACAGACTCCGGAATTATAATTTCATTTTCGTCTGCGGTATTCATATCCTCTGCCGCATATGCAGCTGCCGGCATCAGTAAAAAGGCCGCTGTGATTAAACTTACGAAAAATCGTTTTACTGTCATTTGAAAAGCCTCCTTTTTCTCTTTACCTGCATTTTCCTTATCCTGCTATGTGATGCTCATGACGGCAGTTTTATTTCAAATACTGCGCCGGTTTCACTGTTGTATGCTCTTATATTACCCTTGTGCAATCTGACTATTTCCTTTGTAAGAGCCAGTCCTATGCCTGTATTGCCTGTTTTGCCTATGTAGAACCTGTCAAATATATGCTTTATATCCTCCTCTGCTATACCGTCGCCGTCGTCCTGTATTTTAATAACGGCATTGCCTCCCTCCGCATGACAGAATATGAGAATTTCACTTCCGGCATATCTTATACCGTTCATAAGTATATTAAGAAAAGCTTTTTTCATCTGTGTTTCATCATAAACCGCAGAAACCGGACTGTCCGAAAAACAAGGTGTAATCCTGATGTTTTCACGCATTGACACAGGCTCAAGCATCCTGAGGCAGTCATAAAGACATTCCCTTATATCTCCCAATGTTTTGTTCAGGTTTATCTGCTCCATATCAATTTTAGAAATCTCCAGCAGTTCTTCAACCAGCTGAGTCATTCTGTCGCTTTCTTCCAAAATAATGCGGGCTGAATCGCCTGCATCAAGCACTCCTGTTTCTATCCCCTCTGCATAGCCCTGTATTGACATAAGAGGTGTTTTGAGCTCGTGTGATGCGTTCTGGAAAAAAATTCTCTGTTTTTCCTGAGCGTTTTCTACGGTTCTGCCGAAATACAGCCCTATTATACACATAATTGCAGAAACTGCAATCAGAACTGCGAAAAATATCTGATTAAGAGAAGTCATATATTCTGTAACAGGATTTACATCTATATACATAATGTACGAATAGTCTTCGCTGTCACCTTCTGACGCCGTCATAAAAACGTATTTGCTGCTGTCTGTTTTACAGATATAGCATTCGCCGTTTTCTGTATTGTTTTCTTCACAGTATTTTGTGATTGCCGTTCTGGCTTTGAGAGTATCTTTGCCGTAGCCGTACAGCTCATAAGGTATATTCTCCTCTATATACTTTATATTGTAGCTCAGAAAACTCCATTCATAGTCACTGCCATCCTCGTTCATATAATTGATTTCCGCTTTCAGCGCTTCTTTGGCTTCATTTGCAAAATGCCCCGGAATAAATACGTTCATAATTAAAAAGAAAGCAGAAAACAGCAAAAAAACCGATGAAAGAATTATGTAGATAATTTTGCGTTTAATACTTTTCATTTCCGGTTTCCTCTGCTGTTTTCATTCTGTATCCGAATCCCCATATGGTTTCGATTTTTACGCTGCTGCCTGCCTGAAGCAGTTTTTTCCTTATTCGCCTTATGGTTTCATCCGTCACTCTTGTTTCAACTTCACTCTCATAGCCCCATATTTCATTCAGTAATTCTTCTCTTGAATATGCTTTTTCGGCTCGGTTCATCATAAAAGTAAGCATTTTTAATTCTGTCTGCGAAAAACATATTGTTTTATCATTGCAGTATACGGTATTTTCCTCCGGTACAAACCTGAGATCTCCTGCTGTGATGTTTTTTTCCTCGGAAATTTTGTTTTTACTCATTTCAACACGTCTTAGGAGAGCTTTGACACGCATAAGAAGTATTGTAGGACGAAACGGCTTTGTCAGATAGTCATCACTGCCCTGCGTTATCCCGCTCACATAATCCAGTTCTGAATCCTTTGCTGTAAGCAGTATTATCGGCACGTCTGTAAACTCTCTCAATCTGCTGCATATTTCAAGTCCGTCTGTTCCCGGCATCATAATATCCAGAATTACAAGATCGGCAGGATTTTTCCGGAAAGCTGTCAGCAGCTCATCACCGTTTTCAAATGAGATAACGGCATATCCGTCGCTTTCAAGAAATCTGTGGATCAGCTCCCTTATTTTTTTGTCATCTTCTGCTATATATATCGAATACCCCATTTGAGCCTCCTGAAAAATCCTGCATCATCATATGCAAAACCGTATCATTTATATTGTCTGCTTATTACTGATTTTACACATTATCATCATCAAAAGCAATAGTATCATCACCGTAATCTTCACCCCATACAGATTTATATAATTCATCAAGTTTCTTCTCTATTTCATCAAGCTTTTTTATGTCTGCAATCAGGGCAGCTTTTTCAGCTTCTGTCAGGCTCTTAACCCCCTTTATAGCTTCGATTTCGTCATAGTCTTCAAAATCATAGTCTTCCGGAAGGTCTTTTTCGGCATCATATACCTTTTCCCACAGATCCGAATGAGAATTATAAATTCTGAAATATTCTTCCTCCAGAGAATCCATTTCGGCTGCTGTTTCAGGATCTATGTTTTCGTCTTCGAAAAGCATATCCCTGTCGAGCATCGGCATTACTTCTTCATATAGTCTGTCCATCTCCTCTGAAAGCCTGTCAAGCTTCTCTATATCTGCAATAAGTGTATCTTTTTCGGCTTCTGTCATTGTCTTGAGACTGCGTATAAACGTGTTTTCGTCAAAATCCTCAAAATCGTAATCCGCTTCAAGACTGTTATATGCATCATACAGCTTGTCCCACAGGTCGATATGAGAATCATATATCCTGTTGTACTCATCTGCAAGAGCATCAATTTCTGACAGAAGCTTATCCTGACTCACCTCTGCCATCTGCGCCGGAGGTATATCTCCACCGGTCTTTTCTCCTGCGAACACAGCCGTTGATGACCCTATAACGGAAGTCACCATAATTGCTGCAAGGGTTATCCCCCAAATTTTTTTCTTTTTCATAATCCGTATATCTCCTTTTCACATTTTAGCAATCATTTACGATTGCACTTAAATGATAGCAGATAGCAGATCTCATTTCCTACTTGAAACTGTATGAAAAGTGTCATAAAAGTGTCACAGAAAACCACAAAAAACAGATGGACAAAAGCAAGTCCATCTGTAAAAAGCTAATCTATGTAGGTTTCACCCTGAAACCCAATGGAGATCGGTTTATTTAATTAAGCGTTTGCCTTTCTGTATGCATCAGCATCTGCTACGAATTCAGGATCTGCGAATTCAGGTCTCTGTAATGGCTTCTTAACCATAAGAGTACCAGTACCATATGCGCAAAGTTCAGGTGGGTTGATCATTTCTGCGCCTGATCCGTTGATTACGTTGCCGTCAGCATCCTTTGAATCCTTCATCCATTTGTAAGCGAAGAATTTGCAAGTAAGTGAAGTGTTACCAACCTTTTCGATATATCCGCCGTATTCCATCCAGTCGCCTGCGAATACTGGAGCAGTGTATCTAACTTCTGAGTAACCTACGAATAATGATTCGTCACCGTGAAGTCTGATAGCGAGTTCTGTTCCAACGTCTCCCCATGCAGTTACGATGTGTGCGCCTTCTACAAGTTCACCAGCATAGTGAGCATCGCCAGCTGACATTCTTGTCTTTAAGTTTACATATGAACCGATCATCTTAGGGTTGTTTTCTCTCTCCATTATGCATTCTAAAACTGTCTTAATCTTAGCCATTTTAAATCCTCCTAAATTTTATAAATTATTATGTTGTGCATTCATTCTCACAACCGTTTTTCTTTACAATTAAATAATACTATTTTGAACCTTTACTGTCAATGGGTTTGTTAATATTTTATCTAAATTTAAAGCGAAAAAATTCAACAAAAAAGACTATCAACATTTATAAAAAAACAGTAACAAAAACACAGCAACTTTGTATTTTTTTCTGAAAATTGCTGTGTTTAAAATCCTTTATTTTTTAGGCTTCTGAGGTACATAGTGACGTCCGGAATAATCATATTTAATGTCAATCATACATATAGCATTGGCTATATCATTCTCGTCCTTTGATTTAAGCGCATTCAGTATAGGCTCATCGGCTTTGCAGGTATTTTCGAGATAATCTATGTAGCCTGCAACACTGTCAAAGTCCTCCGGTTTCTCTCCGTTTACCGCAAAGATTTCAAACGACTCGTTAAAAACAAATGCATACATTTCATCAAGATTATTTGTAGTCTCTATTGTCAGCTTAAGGCCGTTTTCGTGAAACATCTCACCTGTAAGCTCTCTGAATGAAATCGATGCAGGATTCTCTTCATCTGCCGCCCTTTCAAGCTTCTCGTGAAACTCTCTGATGCTCTGACCCAGAACCTCTTTGTTAGGCTCATACCACGACTTCATAACATCTATAATCATAAGAGCAAGATTCTTTGTCTCTGAGCCGTACCACAGCGAGTCAAGGTGGTATCCCCAGTCATTCTCCACTACTATATTCACAAGATATATCTGGCTGTATTTAACTCCTTCAGTCATAAATTCATTCTCCTTTTGTATGTATATGTACCATTATACACTAATCCAAAGTCAAAAGAAACAGAAACAAAGCTGTGACATTTAAATCGGTTTAAAAACGTCTATCAGTTACTTTCTGTTCCACTCTTTCATGCTGCTGCCCTGCTGTTCTACAAATCCTCGATGCCCATATACAGTAATCTGTGCAAGAGCATCTTCCAGTGCGGCAAACTCCTCCTCTATAAGCGATATATTCCATGCTCCCAGATTTTCAAGAATGCGCTGCTGGTTTTTATAGCCCGGAATAGGCACAACATTAGGATATTTATGAAGCATCCAGCTCAAAGAAATCTGTGCCATTGTCACATTCTTGCGCTCTGCATAGCTTCCCAAAAGTTCAAGAACAGGCTGATTTGCTTCCATATTCTCTTTGCGCAGCTGCGGTACAAATTTTCTCACATCATCACTGTGGGAAAAATCCGAGTTTACAGTTACTTTACCGGATAAAAAGCCGCTGGCAATCGGGGAAAAAGGTACAACACCGATATTGTGTTCAATGCAGTATGGAATAACCTCCTCCTCTACTCCGCGTTCCAGCATGGAATATATATTCTGAACTGCCGAAAGCGGCGTTACTTTATGCGCACGATTGATTACATCAACATCTACCTGAGACAGCCCCCAGCCGCGTATCAGTCCCTCACAAATGAGTTTTCCCATTACCTCTGCCACATCCTCTACCGGAATATCAGGATTTATACGATGCAGATAGTAAATGTCTGCATAATCTGTCTTTAGTCTTTCCAGTGAAGCTGTTAAGTGCTCCCGCATGGCAGCTTCAAGCCCCTTTGAACGATAGAAAGCTGTCTAATGCATATACCGAAAACATTAACAGCCAATTGCGCACATACCTTTCTGTTTCAAGAGGAATAAGCAA
>OLOV01001590.1_pt1 | contig 17480 bp, 9 predicted proteins | sample 1672931 | NCBI WGS metagenome assembly OLOV01 (sample SAMEA3136738, study PRJEB25190) | human gut metagenome | biome: human gut; feature: human-associated habitat; material: faeces | place: Austria | collected 2013
AAAAAAATATATTTATATTTTAGAATATAGTAATAATACTACAATTAGCGGGCGATTAAAATCGGCCCTACATTTTTCATAGATTACTTTACACTATCATTTCTTAATAAAGATTCTAATATTATTATTTATACGACATTTTATTCTCTTCAGAAATTACTAATTTAACTCTAAATATATAATATCATAATAAGAAATTTTTAGCAATGTCCCTGGAAAAGTTTGCTATTCTTTTTATAAAGTGTTATAATATAAATATATTTTAAGAAAAGGAGTGATTAAATATGTCAATGGAAGAACTAAAATACTTTAAGAATATCGACAATATTGCAGAATATGTAAGAGAAGGAATTAAATCTGGGAAATTGACAGTTGAAGAAGTTGCAAAATTTGCTAGAATACAAGCCAGACAAGGCTCTTTGGGAGAAGAAGTCGTTACCAAAATGGCTAATGGTTTGGAGGAAACAAAAAATACTGTAATAGCGGATGAAAAAACAGGAGAACCTGGATGGGTTGTAACAAATCCAAATGGAGAGCAATACATTGTTGCAGATTCTGTATTCAAAAATAAATATGAGATTGATCCGGAAAATCCCGATCAATATAAGCCTAAAGGAGGACCTGTATTATCTGTTCCAATCAATGAACATATTATGTTTACGGCACCATGGGGTCAAGAAATGAAAATCGAATGTGGTGGTTCTTTAATATTAGGCGGTCCAAATGATATTTATGGAATTCAATCAACTGAATTTAATAATACTTATGCTAGTACAGGAAGAGATAAAACAGCATGTTTAGAAGCCGCTTTAGCATTACTTGGAATATCTAAAGAAGAATTTATAGAGGCACAGCAAGTAGCAACAAACCACCCAACTCTAGATGATGAATCAAATGATAAGATTGAAGGAAATGACGTTCCAAATTTATAACAGATAGCTTTAGTTCTTTTAAACCAAATACTAGCGGGCGATTAAAATCGCCCGATTTTTGCTACTATTACTGTCATATCGTCTTTTTGTTTTCCATAATTGTTATCTATTGCTTCTGATAATATTATATCTGCTATTTTTTGTGCATCTGTTGTTTGCATGTCTTCTAATAAGTATTTTATCCATAATTCTTTGCTTATATATTCTGTATTTGATTCTATTACACCATCTGTGCACATTACTATTAGGTCGTCTGGTTGTAGGTCATAGTCGTATACTACTAAGTCCATATTTTCTACTATTCCGGTTGGCAGTTCTAGCGATTTTAATATTTGTATTTCTTTTCCTCTTTTTATAAATGTTGGACATGCTCCATTTTTTATAAATTCTAAGTTTCCCTTATACAAATCTAATATTGCTACATCTAATGTTGCATACATGTCTTCTTCCAAGTTTGCTATTAATGTAGAATTTATTAATTTTATTGAAATATCTTTGTCAAAACCTGCTTCCAATAATCTTTCTAACATTTTTATTGCTATTTTACTGCTTTTTCTTGCTTCTGGACCTGAACCCATTCCATCACTTAGTGCTAACAAATATTTTCCATCTTCTAATTTTGTCTGTAAGTTACTGTCTCCCGAAATTGGTGAATCTGCTTTTGTTGTTTTTGCAACACCTATTTGTATATTATATTTGTCTTGTAACATATATGTAAACTTGCATTTTGTTTTATTCTCTCTTAGCCCACATTCTTGATTTTGTATTATAAATTTATCATCAAATGCCTTGTTCAATATCTTTCCAATTCTCTTTATTTCGCATGAGGTTCCATCTAAATTATCACAGATATCTGTATATACATCTACAACATATCTTCCTGATTTTTGCTTTTTAATACTTATATCTTTTATATTTATTTCTTTTTGATTTAGCAATGTTTGTATCTCTTGTTTTTTTTCTTCATATTCATCAGTTTTCTTATTCATCTCGTTTGCCAGTTTAGATATTGCCTCTGAAACTCCTTCTAACTGGTTAGATACATTTTTTTTGCTTTCTTCCATCTTCTTTTTCCATATAAAGTTTAGTTTACTAATTCTATATGAATAATTAATTACTTTTGTAATTTTAGAAACTTCTTCTTGTACTTTTTTATTTTTCTCTTCATATCCTACTATGTAATTATTATGGTTAGCAAAAATTTTAATCAATTCCTTTTCTACCATAACTTCTTCTTTTAGTAAATATTCAAAAACATCTTTTAAAATATCTTTATCGTTATATATATCATCATACAGCATATTTTCTTCTAAACCGCTTAAGTTTATTCTTAGCTCATCTATAAATATTTTTTCATTAGAAAGCTCTTGTTCCTTAAGTTCTTCTTCTGAAACAATTGTAGCTGCTGCTTCTTGATAAGTTTTTGCCATATCTGATATAGTTTGAGACATACTTGTTAATTTATATATTGTATCTTTATTTTCTTCTAAAGTTTTTTCTGTTGTTTCTGGAAGCATCTTTGTTTTACTTACTAAATCCTGAATATCTATTTTAATATTTTTAGGCACTGCTAAAAGTCCAAGAGAAGCTATTAAAATTTCTTGTATTAGTATTATAGGCACTGTATTTCCATTTGCAACATATGTTAATAACACATTTCCTATTATAAATCCTAATATAACCCCAATTTTTCCAAATTTGTTAAATATACCTGCTACCATTCCAGATATTGCATATGAAGCTATCATAACAGGTTCATTATTGCATATTATTCCTAAAACAACTCCTATTGTAATTCCAGAAGTTGCTCCTACAAGTATTCCATTTTTCCAACCTAATATTAGTACCAATAATATACTTAATATATTTTTTAAGTTATATCCAAATATTGTTGTATCCCCTAATGTAGTAAATGCTATGGCTAAAAGCAAGCTCGTCCCCATTACTTCTTCTATTGAAAATACTTTTTTTACTCCAGCTTGTCTAATAACTGTTATTGAATTTGAAAATATTTTGTAGAAAATATATGTACAAATACTTAGCATTATTGATGTTAATAATTCATATAATATAAATGTCCTAAAAAACATTGGAATAACTTGTACTAATAAAGTAGATACAAATAAGTGCATACCTAATCTTTTTTGTTCATTGACTTCATCCTGTATTTTTGGTTTTTTTATTAATATTGCTACAAAGAATACTAATGTTGTTAAAATATATGTCAATAAACTATTTGGCCCAAATTTTATAAAAGTAGATATTAAAGATATTAAATACATTATCCCTACAGGCATATTACAGCTCAGAGCTGCTGCTATTATTGCTAATCCAAATGGTGTTATTGTAAACATTATATTATCTGTACTAATTCCCACCATTGAAATCATAAAAGTTATTGTATACAAGATTATATTTTGCACTGTAAATAGGTTTTTTAATATAACCTTTAATTTATCTTTTTTATTTACTTCTATTTTCTCATTAATTTTTTGTTCTCTTTCTTTTGAAATGTTTTGAAACATTTTTACCACCCTTCACTTTTTTTATTATGTTCTATTTTAATACTTTGTTAAATATTTTTTTGTCGTTTTAGATACATAATTTAAAAAAGTTTTTTACATTATGCGTTTATTTTTTTTATTTTACTTTTTTATAAAACATTTTCTTTTTATAATTTTATCGTATTCTGTAGTAAAACACAACAATGTAAAGAAAAAAGGACGAAAATTCATCCTTTTTTCTTTTTATCTTAAGTACAATTTTTTATTTTACAAGAACTTTCTTCTTAATGAAGATTATTCCTACAACTAGCATTCCAGCTATTACAATAGTAAGTATATAATAGAATACTTGACCTATACCAAATGGTGGCATTACTGCAACATCTTCAGCTTTTGCTTCATCATTTTCTACTGGATTATTAGCAGGGTTAAAGTTACCAACTATACTTGTTTCCATTCTTCTACCTACTGCATTTTCTAGTTCTACTATTTCTACTTTACATTCATATCCGCCTTGTGCACCTTCTTTTGTAATTAACTGAGAAATTGTTAGCATGTTGTGGTTTAAATATTCATTGTTTATATTATTTGCTTCTATTTTGCTTATAGTGTTAGATTGACTTGATATAGTGTCTTTTAGTCTATAATTTACTAAGTTATTATTAATATTTTCACCATCTTTTTCTTCTGCTGGTATTATTTCATTAATGTCTGTAATTGAGTTCCAATCCCCACTTTGAGTTTTATTAAATTGCATTTTATTAGGAATATAACATACTAATTTTTTAGCTTTTGATTCTACTTTAATTCCGGAATTTGTACGACCTTTTGCATAATATTCTAATCCCTCATATTCTACATAATCATCATTTTTCTCATTGATTTGCATTTTATACGTAATCTGTATTGTTGCACCATACATTAGCTCTTCATCCAAATACAATTGTATAAATCCTCCTGTAATTCCTTTTGTTGCAATTCTATTTGATTTCCATATTACATTTTTTGTTGCTTCTGCTGTTTGTGTAGCATCAAATACAATGCTTCCATCTGATAATGTAACCTTAACATTTTCTACATTATTGGTAATTTGTAATTGTGTTATTGGTCTTTCCACTAATCCTAAGTCAACATTTGGAATTCTTTCACCACCTTTTACCTCTGTTACTTCAATTTTTGGAGTTTTTGCTATTTTCCATGTATTAGTAGTTAATTCATCAACTAATCTTCCCATTAAATCGCTTCCATACTGTTCGCCCAAATATGTAGGTACTTTTGTTGGAGATGCTAATACTTCTGCTATATGGTTAGTTTGAATTTTAGAATATTCATTTACTTCTTTTACTCTACCCCAGTCATCTATTGCATCTGATACATATTTATCATTTAAATTCTTATCATATTCTTTTATTTTCTCTAAATCGTATTCTCCGTTTTCTAAATTTGCTTGGAATATTGTAGACTTGTAATCTTGACCATTATATGATTTTGTGTTTGAGCCAGTTTTTCCCAATATTTTGTTTGTTTCATTTTCTTTGTTATTTGTTAAAATTGTAGCATCGTCAAGTCCATACCCAAATAATACATAATAATCACCTTTTTCCACATCCTTAAAACTGTATTCACCATTTTGGTCTGTTGTTTCTTCTTTTACTACCTTATATGTATATTTATTATAATTTTTTTCATTATAGCGTTGTATCCAGTCAACCTGCTTTTCTCCTGTACTTAATTGATCGTTTATCTTATCTTCTCTTGTACATAATGCAACTTTTACACCCGCTATTCTTTTTTCACCTGAATCTCTTATACCATTTCCTAAGCTTGCTTTCCCAGTTTTTGCATCTTCCCATACACATCCACTTATTGTATTTGTAGAATCTATTGGTGTATTGGAATCTGGTGGTGTATCTGGATCTGGTGGTGTTGGGTCATCAGTTATGGTTAATGTAGCTGTTGTTTTGTCACTATCGTCCTCAAAGTTTATTACTCCATTTGTTATCTCTTCTATTGTTTCTAAGTTACCTGGTGTTGAATTTACATCTACCAATCCAGCTACTGTAGTATTATTTCCTATAATTGCTCCATGTCTATTTGGAGTTGATGTATTTGCTGAATAATATGTTTTATATCCATTTATTTCTGCTATATTAGTTTTTTCTCCAATATTTATATAGCCTTCAAATCCTTGTAAAGCCATACGTTTAACTTTATAAGTTAAATCAATTGTTATTCCTTCTCCTGTTGCTAATTGTTTATTTTGTAGTCTTATATATACTTTATTAAATCCTGGAAATGATTTTTCCGTCACTTGACCATATATACTTTCAGATACCGCTGAAGATTTATCTTTAGAAATATTTTTTCCATTAGTATTTACAACAGCTGATGTTAGCTGTAAAGAATCATCATAATAATCTACAACTTCTGTAATTTGTGTTTCTAGACTTTGTGATAAATTATATATTGTTATTCTATATTTAATCTCTACTTCTAAGTTTCTCTGACCCATATATTCTGATTGCTTTATAGGTCTATCATAATATTTATTATAGTAATATTGTGCATTTAATCTATTTATATATATACCTTGTTGTGAATCTGCATATTGTTTTGCAAGATTTATTTTGCCATTGTTATCTTTTATTGCATTTGTATAGTCATTTATATAGTCTTTAATACTATCTAAAGCATATGTTTTACCATTAAATACTGTTTTATCTGAATTTCCATTTTTTGTATTTGTAGTTGTTACTTCTACTACGTCTTTAGTTAACTGTGCATTAAATTCTTGCCTTCTCCATAGTCCTAAGTTAACATAGTTTGTCAATAAATCTGTTCCAAATGTTGCGTTTTTATTAGTAGGGTAATATTCTATACCACTATTAAATGGTGATTTTGTTAGTGCTGACATTTTGCAATCTTCTATAAATTGTAATTTATTCCATGCCTCATTATCATTCATATCTCCAACTATACTTCTATAAATTCTTACTTTTTCAGCTTCATTTGGATAATGTCCATTTGCAACAATAAACTCTTTTATTTTCTGGCTAATTAAACCTTCTGACCATTCGCTTGTTATAGCTCCATTGTCGTCATAATCTAAAGTTCCATATTTGTTATATTTATAACCATCCACTAATTGTATTTTATCTTGTACATATGCTACACCTTTTGATGTTTTCTTTAAAGTATATCCCATTAGTTCTAATCTTGTGTAAGACTTATTATAATATATTCCTTCTTCTTCAACTAAATATGTACTTATTCCTAAAGTGTTTTTGCTTATATAGTTCTTTGGAGATGCTCCAATTTCTGCAAATCTATTATTAAATGTTTGTCTTCCTTCTATTGTGTTTTTTCCAGTATTTGTTTCAAATTCACTTGCCTTTGAATTTGCTTTCCATTTTTCAAACCATTCTGTATTTGTTTGGGTATTTTTACCTGAACCCGTATTGGTTCCTGTTCCGGTGTTTTTTCCTCCGGTGTTTCCACTATTTCCATTATCTCTTCCTGTACCAATATTAGTTAGTTCTCCCAACATTTCTTCTACTGAATTATAGTTTTGAATTGTATCTCCGGAAATTCCTTTTGCCAGGTATTCTGTTGGCATATATACTTGACCATCATATTCAAATACAACATAATATTTTTTGCTTTCGTCCACACCTTCAAATTTGTAATTTCCGTTTGCATCTGTTAAAGTAGGGTTTATTCTATTGTATATGTTTGTTACACTATCAGCTGGCATTAGCTCTGCAAGTTTCATATCTTCTGTATATAAACTTACTTTTATGTTTTCTAAATTTTTGTCAACATTATTTGTTGTACTGTTTATACCATCTCCTAAACTTGCTTTTCCAGTTTTTGCATCTTCCCAAACATTTCCACCAATTGAAATTAGTTTTATATCTTTTTGGTTTGGTATAACAATAGATATTTCTCCTCTTCCATTTAGTTCAATTGTAACACCTTCTGGAGCATTTACATTTATTATTCCTGTTATTCCATACTTATCTGTTCCATCTATTGTTATTAATTTTTCCTTTTTAACATCAAATTCTATTGCTCCATTTATCATTTTATATCCAGCAGGAGCTTCTATTTCTTCTATTTTGAAATGATCTTCTCCTTCTGAATTAAGTCCTAATATAGGTATTTGACCTGATATAACAAGATCTCCGTTTTCATTTGATGTTGCTTCACTTGTTTTTCCTGTTGGCCATGTTATATTAAACTTAGCACCTGCTAGTCCATTTCCTTGTTCATTTACTTTCTTTGCTTTTATCTCGTATGTATCAAGTAGGTCATCTGGATTTTCTGGATTTGCCTTAATATTTTTTATTTGTACTGTAATAGTTTGATTTTCTTTATTAAATGTAACTTTTGCATTACTATTTGCTGAAACAATTTCAATTCTATCTACTTCATAGGTATTTGTCGTTGAGTTATATACTTTATATACATTAAATACTATTTTTAATGGTTGCGTAATATATCCTTCTGGTGTACTTTTCTCTTCAACTGTCCATGTTTCAGTTCCCGAAGCATTTATAACTTGATGACTTCTTAATATATATCCATCTTTATCTGATACATACGTTAGAAGACCATTAATTAAAAATTCTGCTCCTTCTAGTCCATCTCCTTTTTCATCAATTTTTCTCATGTTAATAGAATATGAACCCTCTTTTGAAGGTGGTTGAACTGTGCCTAAGTCTAAAGTAAATTCTTTTAGTTTTCTTTCTCCATTAAATTCTGTTAATTGTTGAGTAAACGTAGCTTCAAATTCTATTTTTTTGTTAGCATCAGGTTTTAATTTTGTTTTTCCATTACTTTTCTTTAAACTGTCTTCTGAAATTTGATAACTTATTCCATTTTTTACACATTTTTCTCCTTTAGCTTCCATCCATGTAAAATGTGCATATAGTTTTGCATCATCTTCTAATTCTGTTTTTGGAATTAAAATGTAAAATTCTTTTTCTGATGAAGGTCTCATAAAATCAGTTGTGTGTTCCACATAAAGTCCTGAAACCGGATCACTTTCCTCACATGGTTTAAAGTTTTTTGTATTCCTTTCGTTATCATTTGTTATTATCTTTTCTACTTTTATTTTCTGATTTCCGTTTTGAATATATAATCCAAGCGTTTCGTTATCTACTTTTCCACCAATTCCACCAAATATGATTTTTTCATCTTTGTATTTTCCGTTTACATATTTCATAGTGTATGGTCCGACTTTTATATATTCATTTGAATTACTTGTATAATATTCTGATGTTATATTATCTACATCTGTAAGATTAGTTGCATAGCTCCCACCATTAGAAAGTGCTTTGTTAACTCCATTTTTAAATCTTCCATAAGCCTTTGCTTCATTGTAAAGTTGCTTAATGGCTTCTATGTCGCTCCTTACAAACTCCGCTTTGCTACCATCAAGTTTCAGTTTTGCAATAATAGTTTCGGCATTATCAACATTTATTCCACCAGTTATTTGTAACATCCACATAACAATTTGCTTTCTTGGTGTCCATTGATTACAAGGATCTGCAGTAATAACATATGCTTTATCTGCTGAAATAGTTGTATGATTATTACTACATTTATAATATCCCCTAGTTCTTATTGTAGCTGGCAATCCAAAGTTATTTACATTATTAATTGCTTTTATTTCATCATCGGTTAATGTTTTTGACCACATTCCATTTGCTGGGTCAAATATATTAGATACTATCTTTGGTCCCCAATTGTAGTAGCTATATGCTGTATTTGTTCCCCTATACATATTTGAATTCATAGCAAGAGTAACGCCTCTTTCAGTACAATATATAGCTCTTCCTTCTACTTTAGGAACTTCAAAACCATTGCTCTGTAAGTTATCAGGGTCAACTTCAAAGCCTGTTTCATTTCCCCAATTCAAATTATCTTCTTGATTAGCATTAAGCATTGCAGAATATATTTCTTTATAATTTGTTTCTGCATCTGGAATACCATTAATTGAATTAATGCATAAAATCAATCCAGCCAATATAACTGTTACTAATAGTATTATTTTAACTGTCCATTTGTTTTTTATCATTTCTACTAACCTCCTTTCCTATATTTTTTTGTTCAAAACTTGTTTTTTTATCTCATATATACCAAATACCAATATTGCTAATATAAATAATGTAAGTGTTGTATATCCTACTATTTTACCTGTTACTATTGATACAGCTATATCTGCATTTGACATATCATCTTCTGTTGGTATTTCATTTCCTGCCTTTGAGTCTATATCTTGTAAACCTTGTTCATTATAGCTTTCATATATTTCGGCATTGTTATTTACTATATTTCCTATTAAATCTTCTGTAATATTATAGCTTAATACTAATGTTAGTTCTTTGCTTTGTCCTGGCTCTAATTTTACATCTGCTAATATAGAATTATATGCATTTCCGTCTTTTGCTAAAAACCAATCTTTGTTTAACTCAGAGTTAAATTTTGCTTCTTTTGGTAAGTAGTCTACTACCTTTTTAACATATCCTGCTGCTGTTCCTTCGTTAGTTACAATTATTTTGTATTCTACTATAAAGCTACTTTGTCCAACATTCTTGTTTAGAACTTCTACTTTTGATAGCTTTTCATTATTTTTGTTATATACTTGTGTTCCTATTGTTGGTGTTGTTAATGTTATTTTGCTTATATGTTTATCTAATTTTAAGTCAAATTTTTCTGCTATATATAATCCTATGTCTATGTCTCTAATATCTGTATCCTCTATTTTTAACACATCAGATACTGCTACTTTTTTATTACTTCCTTCTATTTCCATTTCAAATTCTATTGCATCTGAGTTTATGCTTGGTTCTACACCTTTCGCATTAAATTCTGTAACACTATATTTTTCTGTATCATATATAAATACTACTAAATATTCGCCTTTGTCTAGATTTAGGAATTCATATTTTCCATTTTCATCTGTTGTTATTTTTTTAGGCATATTTGTTTCTGAATCCTTTACTAATTCGCCATTTTCTTTATATACTAACATTACTTGCATATTTGGTAATAATGTTTCTGTTTCTTCTCTTTGTCCATTTTTGTTTGCATCTAACCATGCAGTACCAGATATTTTGTATTTTCTGTTTTCTAATGAAGGTTGAATATAAAATTTCAATTTATTTGTAGCTTGTATTTTGTCTATTGCTGTTGCTGTTAATGTTGCAGGTTCAATTATTACTTCTTTTTCTTGTTGTTCTCCTAATTGTTTTGCAACAAGTTTTACATTTATATCAATTTTTTCGTTTGGTTGTAAACTATTTATATCTATAGACAATATGTTGTCATATGTTGAATCTTCTACATATTCTGTTCCATTGTATATATATTTAGCTTCTACCAATCTTGTTTCTGTTGGAATTTTTATCTCTACTACATTTTCTGTTGAAACTAATTCTCCAATATTTTCTACAGTAACAATGTATTCTATATTTTCTCCTTCTTTTACAGTTTGTTTTTGCCCTTGTTTTACATTTTGTTCTATTTGTAATTCTATTTTCTTTCCATAGAATATAAATTCATTAGAATAATGCTCTGGTACATTTTTTGCACTTACTTTTGAAACAATATTTATTTCTTCTGCTGGTTCTTGTACTCCTAATTCTATTGTTACATATTTAGTTTCCCCTGCTTTAAGGTCTCCTAACAAGATTTTTGTAGCTCCAGATTTAGTCTCGCCATCATTACTGTTGTCTTTTGTTGATATAAAATCATTATGGCCTATAGATTTCATTACTTCTAATCCTGTTGGAATATTCATTTCCCAGATTACATCATTCATATCTTGTTCAGAAACATTTTTTATTGATGTCATAAATTCTATTTTATTCCCTTTTATTAATAAGGTTTGTGGTTTAATTGGAGTTGTTGTTTCAACCTTTAATGATGCTTTTTTAAGTGATAATTTGTATTCATTAGATGTTGTACCTGATGCTTTTACCTTATTTAATATTTCTATAGTTTCTGATGAATCTTCTATATTATTCATTTTAAGCTCATATATTTTTTCTACAGACTTTCCTGGTGCAATACTTCCTAATAATACTTTTTTGTTCTTCTCATTTGCTTCTATAAAACTTCTTGTTGAAACATCATATTCAACATGTGTTGTATGCTCTGGTGCATCTATGCTTAATTCAACATTTTCTGCTGTTGTTTCTCCCACGTTTTCTACTATTGCTGTGAATCTTACAATTTGTCTTTCTCTAACTTCTGCTCCTTCTGGCATATTTGATGTTAATGTAACTTTTAATCTTGGTCCTTCTCCTGTTGATATACCTATTATTGGAGAAAGCTTTGTTTCTGCTGATGTTCCAGCTTGTTCGTTATTATCATAATATACTTTATATGTAGTGTATGAAGTATTATTGTATGGTAACTCTGATGGAATTTTTACTTTATAATTGAATTCCACTTTATCGCCTGTGTTTAAATCTGTATCTAATATTATTAAATATGACTTAGCTTTTTCCATGTTATCCATTTCTAATGTCCATGCATTTTCTGCATTTTCTAAATCTTTTGTTGCATTTGCATTTTCTGAATAATATACTTTTACTGTTTCGCTGTTAGCATTTATTTGTATTTTATCTTGCAATGTAGCACTAAATGTACTTTTTAATTCTGTATCTGTATCTATTTGTTTGTTACCTTTAAATGGTAGTCTTCCTAATATTTTAACATTTGAAATACTGTTGTTATTGTTGTTAAGTATAAGTCCGTTAATTGTTGCTACTTTTTCATCTGCACCTACTGCTATTTTTCCAACTTGTGTATCTCCTGACATTGATAAAATAGCTTTTTCTCCATCTGCATAGTCTTTAACTCCATTAGCTGTTACTACTCCTGTTGGAGCTACAAGATTAATATTTGTTTCTGTTATTCCTATTTTATTTTCTGTTTTATCATAAAGGTTTGTATTTTCATTTGTATAATACATTTTTATTTTTTCTTGCATACTTGGTGTTAGTTTTTCTAATGTTATATCAGCTAATATAGATATTGTTGCACCTTTTGTTGTTGCTTCTGAATTATATTTTGTTTGTGTACCTTCAAATGATAAAGTTAATACTTTATTTCCATTTTCAGTTGACCAATTATTGTTTTTTAATTTCAATTCATTCTCAAACAACAATTTTGCATCTGATATTTCTATTTTTTCAAAGTATTTTGGAAATACCAATTTTATTGTTGGGTTTTTATATAAGCTGTTATTAATATTTGAAGTATCTAGTGTTGCTCTTATTTCTACATTTTCATTTACAGTTATTGTAGATAAGTTATTTTTGCTTATTGTTAATTCTGCTTTTGATATAGGTTCTTTTAAAGTAATTTTTCCCTGTTTTGTTTGTTCTGCCAATTCTGTTTTTCCTATTACGCTTGCATTTATTTCTTTAAATGATTTAATTTCTTCTTTGCTATATCCATTTTCGCCTTTTATTGATTTTTCTACATATATATTCAATGTACCTTCTGTTGTTGGAGCACTTGTTTTTAATGTCAATTTGTTTAAATCTAAGTCTTTACAATCAAATGTATATAAACCATCTTTTAAACTTTGTTTATTTATTGTTCCAACTTTTTCTAGGTTTGGATTAAATATATCTATATATCCTTCTGTTCCCAAAATTTTGTTAAATACATTTTCTGAAACGCTTATCTTAGTTGTATAAATTTCATTTTTACTAGAAACTACTGTGCTATATTCTGTTGTTCCATCTTTGTAATTATCTGCCTCTTGAGTAAATTCTATTGCATTAATTAAATTTGCGTATGCAATGTTAGCTGTATATTTTACTGTATATGATGTTTCAACTTTTTCTTTTGCATTAAAATTTGCATATATATGTCCTTTACTAATTTCCTTTGTAGCTTCTATATTAAAATCCACAATTTCATTTATTTTCTTTGTAATTTCTGCTTTTCCTGTAAATTCTTGTTCCTTTATTGTTTCTATATTATTATACGCTTCTATTTTTGCTGTAAAATCTGTTGATACATTAAATTTTTCTGTTGAATTTACATAGTCATATATTTCTTTTCCTTCATATTTAAAAGTAACTAAATATTCATCTGTACAATTCTTTTTCCATGTTATGTTGTTATTTTCTAAAATGTTTTCTACCTTTATATCAACTAATTTTGCTTCTTCATTATAGTTCCAGTTAGTTTGTACAAAATCTATTCCATCTTCTTTTCCATTTGTTGCTTTTGTATTGTTTGCCATTACTTTTATATCATTTGGAGTATTTTCATTTATTGTTGGAACTTTTACTTGTAATTCTGTTGTTTTTATTGGTAGATTATTGTTTTCTAATCCTGTTTTAATTTTATATTGTAAAATTACTCCATATTCTTCGCCTAATTTGTAAGGAACATACTTATTAATAGTTGCTTCTGCAACTATTTTTGCTTCTCCATTTAATATTAATTTAACAGTATGTTCTTTTTCTATTGCTATTTCTTTTCCTTTTGCATTTACATATGTACCATCTATTCTAACTTTGCTTTCTTGTATAAAATTGTCTGCTGATACAATATCATCTTTTTTTGGAATTATTGGAAGTTCTATTAATATATTTGAATTTGTATCTAGTTGTTTTAAATATATTTTGTCTTCCTTAATCTCTTGAATGTATTCATTTTCAAATCCAGTTTTCACATTAAAGTTTGCACTAGAAAAACTAACTATTCCATTTTTTAGATAGCCAGCTTCTTTTACTTTAATATTTAAATACATTTTTGCATCTTCTGTATTTACGTCTGATACTATTTCTCTTTTTTCATTTGCAAAGTAAACATCAAATTCTACATTTTGATTACTTGTTGCAGTATCTCTTGCTTCTGTTGCATATGCTATTCCATACATTCCTAATGTTGATAGCTCTGCAAAAAATATTATAAATGTAAGAACTGATGCTAATAATTTTTTTGTAATTTTTTTCATAAAAACCTCCCAATAAAGATTAATATTTTTTATATATAATTATGGTTCACCCATATTAATACACTATAATTTTATTATACTCAATTTTAGTTTAATTTTCAAGAGTTTTCCGACTTTTTTCAACTCTTTATGTATAATAATAGACATTTTCATAGTTTCTATATATACATATACTATATTTTAGCATTTTTTATTTATTTTTCAACATATTTTTTACGCCCTTTCTCCCTTAATATGCTTAACACATTACGGAACTACATTTTACTCCTCTAATATTAAATTTATATTACAAATCATCGCTTTTGGGATGTTCTTTTTTGTAATTTTTTGTTGCTTTAGGGACACGCCCTTTTGCAGTCATTGTTATTGTTTTAATTCCATTTTGTAAGGCAACTTAATATTTTATTTTGTTATTGTAACATTTTTTCTTTTTTCTAATATTATATTATAGTATTTTATACATATATTTTATAGAGGTGATTTTATGAATAATGGCAACAATATGGATATGGCTAAGTTAATGTCAATTTTGTCTAAAATGGATAAAAAGGATTTGGAGGCTGGCATTGCAAAAGCTAGTAAAATTTTAAACTCTAAAGATAAAGAAACTATTATAAATGAAATTAAAAACAATAATAATAGTGATCATTAAGTCTTACGGGCGATTAGCTTCGCCCTATTATTACCTATATAGAAGGAGGAGATTTTATGAGTAACGATATGTCTGATATTATGAACAAATTAAATAGTATGCTAAAAAACAATGAATTGCCTGATGATATTAAAAACATTGTAAATAATTTCTCTAACTCTGCTAAAAACGACTCAAGTACTTCTTCTAATAATGATACCTCATTTGATACTTCTGGTATAGATTTTGATACTATTTTAAAAATGAAAACAATTATGGACTCCATGAATAATCCTCAAAATGACCCTAGGTCTAATCTTTTAAAATCCTTAAAGCCTTATTTACGAGATAGCCGAAAGTCCAAAGTAGATCAGTACATAAAAATTTTTAGTATGGGCAAAGTTTTTGAAGCATTTAACCCATTAGGTGGTGACAAAAAAAATAATGTTTAATTTTCCTTTTTATCCTTTTTACAGAAGAAATTACATGTCTCCTTACGGATATGCTAATTATCCGTACAATAATCTAAAAAAGATAATGCCTACTTGTACAACGCAGAAAGAAAAGGCAACTGCAAATCAAAAAAAATCCGCAGAGCCTAAGCCTACGGATTCAAAGGACGAGGATATTCTATTTGAAATTTTTGGTATAAAATTATACTCTGATGATATACTTCTTATGGGATTACTTTTCTTTTTGTATACCGAAAAAGTTGATGACCAATATTTGTTTATTGCTTTAATTATGCTGTTACTTAGTTGATTTACTCCATTGTTATTTTGTCATCTTTTTCTATGTATGCATATGTTTTTAGTATATCTACTTCATCTCTTTCTATCTCTTTAACTATATTTGCTATTCTTATTTGTAAAGTTTCTATTGAGTTAGCAGCTATTATAGCTGATTTATTACCATTTGCTCCGGCATGTGCCAAGCCTCTAAGTGTTCCTAATATTACTACATTACCACCTGCTATAACTTCTGCTCCCCCATTTACATCTCCTAATATTACAATACTTCCCTCAAATTCTAGTCTTTGCCCAGATCTTAAAGAACCCCTATGGAATTTTGTTTCAAAAGTAGAAATTTCTCTACAATAGGTTTCTTGTATCCCGTATAGCCCTAGAGCTTTTGCCCCCTCAAATCTTACCTCTACATCTATTGCATCTTGTATTAATGTTTTAATTTCTTTTTTTTCTTTTGTTGATAATATTTTACCTTTTATTAATATTGGTGTTTTGTCTTCCTTATATAGCTTTTTCAACTCCGGAATCTTCTTTTTTAGATTTGCCATAACCTTTTTGTGGTCTGCTGTTACATCTATTTTTATAATTACTTCATTTTTCTTTAGTGTTACATTAATACAATCTTTAATTTCCATAATTGTTTCCTTTCTAATTTTGAATTTCTGTACTTGGCATTGCTGTTAAGTCCTCTTCAACTTTTTCCATATTCATTCCAAAATATTCTTGCAATATATCTCTTGCAACTTCTGCCGTGTATGAACCAGAACCGGCATTTTCAACTAAAACTACTACTGCAATTTCTGGTTCTTCATATGGTGCAAACCCCACGAACCATCCATTTATTTTTCCTTGTACGTCTGTTTGTGCAGAACCTGTTTTTCCACCTAGTTCTATATTAAAGTTTGCGAATGTACTATATGCTGTTCCGCCTTCTTCACTTGTAACGCCTTTCATTCCTTTTAATATTGCATCTATATTTTCCTTTTTAATATTCAAGTTTTCCTTTTTTTCTTTTGTCAGTCCAAGTTTAGCATTTACAAATTTGGTTATATCTTCTTTTGAAACTTGATTGCCATTTACATCATTTATTGATTTTACAATTGTTACATCTATTGGTTCTCCACCATTTGCCAACATACTTATATATTTTGCCATTTGTAATGGAGTAAATGTGTTGTAACTTTGACCTATTGCAGCAGAAATTGTTTCTCCTGGATTCCATACTCTGTTTTCTTGTTTTGCAATTTCGTTCGAATTTTTAAAGGAACAGACTTTTACAAAATAACCAAAACACATAAGGTAGAATGGCAACATTTGTTCAATAATATGATTTCTCATGAGGAGTATATTGAAATAATACTAAGAGTTTTGAAAAAATCATATATATTTTGATTTAATACTATTGATTATTATAATTTTTATGACAAGAAAATATTGGAATAAACAATTGTGTGCAGAAGAAGCACTTAAATACAAAACAAAAACAGACTTCAACAGAGGAAGTGTTGGAGCTTATACTCATGCCCTTAAACATGGGTTTCTTGATGAAATTTGCTCTCATATGGAAGTAAAATGGCAAAGGAAATGGTCTAACAAAGATGTCTGCCGTAAAGAAGCATTAAAATACAAAACTAGAAGTGAATTTCAATATAAAAGCAATGGTGCATACACATA
>OLOV01001592.1_pt1 | contig 17459 bp, 14 predicted proteins | sample 1672931 | NCBI WGS metagenome assembly OLOV01 (sample SAMEA3136738, study PRJEB25190) | human gut metagenome | biome: human gut; feature: human-associated habitat; material: faeces | place: Austria | collected 2013
GTACCGCGGGCACAGACATGGTAAAAGCCGGTAACCGTTCTCCAAACGCGCTGCATGGCGCTCCCTTCACCGGGATCTGCTTGCCATCCAATACAGCACGATTGAAGCGTGCCATCAAAACATTCACGCAAAACAATACACTCACGCGGCCAAAGGCAGTAAACAGGCGGCGAACGGCACCGTTGCAACAGGTCAACCCCTGCAACGCTTACAAGAGCTGAGCAAAAGCTTGCCAAAGACTGTCCCACTCAACGGAAGTTCCCGGACACAAAACGCAAAGTTAAATCGTTTCAATTGAAAGTTCCGCGCATCTCGCTACGAAAACTGAGCCGTTCGCCGAATATTCCGTGCATTTCGCGGTATTATAGGGGCTGCATGTCATGTCCCTTTCGAAGGGTCGCCCGGCAATCGCCAGCCACGACCCCCAGACGGGACGCCAACACGATAGAGAGGAGAGGCATGCAGTACTCACAGGAAGTGGAGAACATGTGCCCCGTTGCCAAGGGTGCATACCACGGCCCCGCACCCATCCCCGAGGAGGGCAAGTGGGTCCAGGCTAAGGAGATTTCCGACATCTCCGGTCTTACGCACGGTGTGGGTTGGTGCGCACCTCAGCAGGGCGCCTGCAAGCTCACGCTGAACGTCAAGGACGGCATCATCGAGGAGGCCCTCGTTGAGACCATCGGCTGCTCGGGCATGACCCACTCTGCCGCCATGGCTTCCGAGATCCTTCCCGGTAAGACCATCCTCGAGGCCCTCAACACCGACCTCGTCTGCGACGCCATCAACGTTGCTATGCGCGAGATCTTCCTGCAGATCGTTTACGGCCGCAGCCAGACCGCGTTCTCCGAGGGCGGCCTGCCCGTGGGCGCCTCCCTCGACGACCTCGGCAAGGGCCTTCGCTCCCAGGTCGGCACCATGTTCGGCACCAAGGCCAAGGGCGCTCGTTACCTCGAGCTCGCTCAGGGCTACGTCACCCGCATGGCTCTCAACGACAAGAACGAGATCATCGCGTTCGAGTTCCTGAACCTCGGCAAGTTCACCGACGCCGTCAAGGCCGGCAAGACCCCCGAGGAGGCCATCGCTGGCGCTATGGGCCACTATGGTCAGTGGGAGAACGCTGCCAAGTACATCGACCCGCGCACCGACGAGGAGACTCACTCCGTCGCCAGCGTGTTCCCGGTTCACGAGTAGAAAGGGAGGGAAATAACTATGACTGTTACGTTCGAAGGTTACGAGCGCCGCGCTGACAAGATCAACAAGTGCCTCGCCGACAACGGCATCGCCTCCCTCGAGGAAGCTCTGCAGATCTGCACCGACAAGGGCTTCAACCCGCGTGAGATCGTCAACAACACCCAGTCCATCGCCTTCCAGAACGCCGAGTGGGCCTACACCCTCGGCTGCGCTCTCGCTGTCAAGCGTGGCGCCAAGTCCGCTTCTGAGGCTGCCGCCATCATCGGCGAGGGCATCCAGGCCTTCACCGTTCCCGGCTCCGTCGCTGAGGACCGCAAGGTCGGTCTGGGCCACGGCAACCTGGGCGCTATGCTGCTCTCCGACGACACCGAGTGCTTCGCCTTCCTGGCCGGTCACGAGTCCTTCGCTGCCGCTGAGGGTGCTATCGGCCTGGCTCTGAACGCCAACAAGGCTCGCAAGAAGCCGCTGCGCGTCATCCTCAACGGTCTGGGCAAGGACGCTGCTCAGATCATCGCCCGCATCAACGGCTTCACCTACGTGAAGACCCAGTTCGACTACTTCACGGGCGAGCTCAAGGTCGTCGAGACCATCCCCTACTCCGATGGTCCCCGCGCCGCCGTCAACTGCTACGGCGCCGACGACGTCCGCGAGGGCGTTGCCATCATGTGGCACGAGAACGTCGACATCTCGATCACCGGTAACTCCACCAACCCCACGCGCTTCCAGCACCCCGTCGCTGGCACCTATAAGAAGGAGCGCCTCGAGGCTGGCAAGAAGTACTTCTCCGTCGCTTCTGGTGGCGGCACTGGCCGTACCCTGCACCCGGACAACATGGGCGCCGGCCCTGCCTCTTACGGCATGACCGACACCATGGGCCGTATGCACTCCGACGCCCAGTTCGCCGGTTCCTCCTCCGTGCCCGCGCACGTCGAAATGATGGGCTTCCTGGGCATGGGCAACAACCCCATGGTCGGCGCGACCGTGGCCGTAGCCGTGGCCGTGGAAGAGGCAATGAAGTAATCCCCTTCGCAATATGATTGAAGAAGCAATATGCCTGCGTTTTTGTGCATATTGCTTCTTTTATCAAACGCCCATGCAGCTCTCAGAAAGGATGGGAAACATGGTCTACGATCGCTACGCATTCGCTGTCCCGCAGGAGAAACAGGTGCGCCTGATCACCGATACCGACGCAAAAAACGAGGCCGACGACCAGTTTGCCGTTGTGCAGGCGCTGCTGAGTCCCAAGATAGACAATGTAGGATTGATCGCCGCGCATTTCGGTACCGATCGCGTACCCGATGCAATGGAAGCCAGCTACCGGGAACTGGAAACCATTCTGGACAAGATGCACCTTCCGAAAGACGGTTTGCTTTACCACGGCGCACCCCACGCCCTGCCCGACAGAACGGCTCCCGTTGTCAGTGAAGGTGCAGAGCTGATCGTGCGCGAAGCCCTGAAGGACGACCCGCGTCGACTGTTCGTTATCTTTCTCGGCCCCCTGACCGACTTGGCCAGTGCCTACCTGATGGAGCCCCGCATTGCAAACCGGCTGACCGCCATATGGATTGGCGGCGGCGTTTACCCTTCCGGGAGCCCGGAGTTCAATTTGGGTAACGACGTCAACGCCGCAAACGTAGTATTTTCCAGCAAAATCGAGCTGTGGCAGGTGCCAAAGAACGTCTATGAAATGATGCCTGTCTCTTTAGCAGAATTGCAGGTTCGTGTGCGGCCTTACGGCGAAATTGGGCGCTATCTGTTCGATCAGCTGATCGCCCACAGTCAGGAGGAGATTCCCCGAAAGAGCAATTTCCGTACAGGTGAAACGTGGGTATTGGGCGACAGCCCTGCCGTCGGACTGATTCTGTATGAGCACCGCTTTGAATTTGACTATGTTCCCGCCCCCTACATCACGCAGGAGCAGGTCTATGTGCACACCGGGCTCAGCCGCCCCATCCGCGTGTACAAATCGATCGACAGCCGTTTGATTCTGGAAGATCTGTACGCGAAATTGCAGCTTTTCGCCGCGGAGAATTGTCCGCGGTAAAATCGAAAGATGTTGATGGGAGGCGATCTGCGCGTGGGAAGCTGGGGAAGCCGGTTATGTGAAAACGACACCGCATTGGACGTAATCGATGATATTGAATCGATCTTCTCCGAGGAGACGGATAACAAGGCGGCGTGCAGCCGAGTTATAGAAAAGCTGAAGAATTCGTATTCCGACGCGGACGATCAATCCATCGCGTGGCTTACGGCGGCATATAAGCTCATACCGAAAAGCGGAGAGCTTGTTTCCGAGCTTTACAAAGGAATCCGGAAATCCTCCGGCGTTCTGTCTGATGAAACCATTCGAATGCTCGAAGAAAAGATCATCGAGTGCGGACGAAAACCGAGACAAAAGCGGACGAAAAGGCCTGAAAGCACGTGGAAGGTCGGCGAAATCTATTGTTATGATATAGACCCGGCCTATGCCGATAACCCCGAGCTGAAAGGCTACACGATCGGATTTCTGTGTGTTGACTTTTACAGATACGCAGGTGTGCATCCGCTCGTTTACACGTTTCGCTCGAAATCTTCCATGGAGGAAATACGCGCAAACCCCGATATTGTGTTAAACGGCGAGTTTTGGCGTGGTGCTAAATGGGGTAGTTTTTTATGTATCGAACGATTCTCTGGGCAGAAAAAGCGGATGAGGTTCCGCTGAACAAGCTTCACGCTTGCGGGAGCGTAACTGCATCTCCGACGATTCCTGATGAAGTTGTCATGAGCGATATACTTTATTACCGCAGAATCTACTTCAGTATGATTGAAGGCGACCTTCTCAGAACCGATAAACTGATGCACATGTAATTTCTCGCAAAATCGCCGTTTCATCGAGAACTTTTGCCGCATGCGTCAAAACTATGCGGCAAGCATCCCCTTTGAAAACACCCGCCGGAGGCATTTTCCCCGGCGGGTCGGCTTTGGTTTACAGGCAGGCGCTCAGCGTCCACATCCATTTATTGGCCGGGCTGATCCAGACCTCCTTATAGGTCGCGGTGCACACCTGCGGCCAATAGGGTGCGTCGTGCTCCCACAGCGACTGGATGCCCACAGGCATCTGTCCCACCGTCTGCCCGGGCTGCACGGCGTATTCGTTCGTCCAGTCATAGCCCTCGCCGAAGATGAGCGACTGCGCGAACGGGTTGCGTCCCACCGTCCATTCCAGCTGACGCTCGACCAGCTGGCGCGCGTCGGCGTCGCCGGTGGCCTGCGCGGCCATGGCCAGCGCCGCCGTCTGCGACAGGAGCACGTTCAGGTTCCCGCGGAACGAGAACCAGACCGGGAACCGGCGCAGGTAATAGCCCTTGCCCAGCGCGACGCCGTTATGCACCTGATCCTTGAAGCCCTTCAGCTCATCCCCGGTGCCCCAGATGATGTCGGCCAGCGTCTCCTTCGGATAATCGATTGCTTCGTTCTCATGATACACGCCCTCGGGCAGCATGTACCACGGCGCGGTGTGCGCCGCCGCGGCGCGCGCGTACTCGCAGTACAGGCTCAGCGCATGCTTCCAGCGCGGACAGTCCTCGTGCGCCGGCAGAACCTCGACGAGCGCGGCCAGACCGGCGGTATAATACTGCTCGCAGGAGAAATGCGCGAAATGGCTGGGCAGCGTGTGCCCGCGGTCACGCCAGAAGAAGCCGCGAATCGGCTCATCCCAGTCCGGCCATTCCGTCTGCTGACATTCCATCAGCAGCCGCGCGTAGCGCACGGCGGGCTCTTCGAATTCCGCCGCGCCGGCGCGCACCAGCTCCGCGGCAGCCGCCGCTGCGGCGGCGAACAGGTTCACCTCATAGCGAACCGTTCCGTCCTCTTCCTTCGGCATGCGCCTTTCCGCAAGGCGGAAGTCCTCGCGCGCGATTTTCAGGCTGTACGCCGCGTAGGCAGGATCGCTCTCCCTCAGCCCCTCCGCGCCGAGCGCTTCGGCGCAGGCGGCGCAGAAATTGGCGAACGGATCGTCCGACGGCTCGGAAAGAATGTCGTCCTCCGTGCCGATCACGCCGTCCGTCCAGATGGACGTGGACGAATAGGAAGAGCGATACCCGTCGCCGAAGCGCGTCTTCAGCACATAGTCCAGTCCCCAGCGCGCTTCCTCCAGCACGCGCTCATACAGCCGCGCCGCAAGCCCCTGCGCGCCCTTCAGCCGACGCGCCAGCCGGAACAGCGCCGCCGTTCCGTCGGAGGTGTTGTTCATGCCCTGCGCCAGATCGGCCGCGTCGTGCCAGCCGCCGTTGGCCACGATCGCGCGGCCATTGTGCTTCAGAAGCAGGTCGGTATGGCAGGCATGATGCTTACCCGGCACATCCCAGCCGCAGCGCTGCGACAGGTAGAAATTCAGCACCTTCCACACCGACGGCTCCCATACGCGCTCGTCGATGGGAAACACGCGCGTGGACAGCTCGCCCGCGAGCAGAAGGTAGCGCCCCGGCGTTCGAAGCGCGGTGAAATCCATCACAGCCAGCCCGTTTTCGCGGCGCACCTCGCCCTCATACGCGCAGCGCCCCGTTTCCGTCTCCAGCACGCGGAAGCGCTCGGCGCAAATCTCCGCGCCCGCAATGGCCAGCTTGCGCCCGTCCGGACGGTACCCGCTGCCGGAAAACGCGATCCGTCCGCGCCCGGGCACCCAGCCCTCATACATTTCCGGCTCCACATGCTGAAGCTCGAGCTTGTCAATGTACCATACGGCGGTATCGGCCGCGTCGAACTCGTGGCCGCACATGTCATATTCCAGCGCGATGCCCACCGCGTCGTTCCGGTGCAGGTACGGAATCTCCACGGTGATGTGGTTCCACTCGCCGTTTTTCAGATTCACGTTGTGCGCGCCCTCGCGCATGTAGCGGTCGGGCACGGGATGATCGCCCTCGTTATACAGCTGCACGCGCAGGCACACGGAGCGCATGCCGGGAATCTCCGGCCGCACGCGCACGGAGATACGGTTCCATTCGGTCAGATCCTCGTGCGGCAGCACGCGCATGGCGCCCGGCTCCGCGTAAATACGCCCGCGCCCCCGTCCGGGAAGCCAGTCCGGCAGGTTCGTTGGCGCACTGAAGCGAATGCTGTGCCGTCCCTCGTAGGCATGCTCGTCCGAAAGCTCCACCTTCGCGTACGGTGTGAGCGCCTTCCAGTTTTCAAGGCTCCCGCAGTCGTCCACCAGTCGGGAGCGAAGCGCCGGCTTGCGGCGCAGGCGGTCATCGGCGGTCTCGCGCTCGTCATACTCCATGATCCGATGCGCGTCGCGCGTCTGTTCCAGAAGCCGCGTCAGTCGTTCGTCCATCCGTGTTCCCTCCTTTTGCTCTATTCGGTTTCCAGCATGCGCGAAGCCGTCTCCTGAAGCCATCGCGTCAGCTTCGCGCCGTTTTCGGCATGCGCCGTACTGGCCATTTCCGCCGAACGGCGTTCGTCCTCCTCCGTCATCTCCAGCCAGTATTTCCCGGTGCAGGGATCAATCGACAGGCTGTTCAGCGGCCAGCCGGGCACGCGCCCCGCGCACGGCGCGTCCACCATGTCAAACGCGTTCGCGAGCAGCATCTCCCGGTCGAAGGTGTAGGAATAAATGTGCGTCTCGTCCTTCAGAAGGCAGTAGGAATCCTGCCACGCGCACCTCAGCCGCCCGCCGTGCCGGTGAACCACGCCGGCGAAGTAATTCAGCATTTCTTCGTCGTCCATTGCGTACCCGGGCGCACGGCGCACGTGCACCCCGGGCTGGTCGGGATCGTCGTCCGGCAAGTCCAGAAACACCAGCCCCGCGTCCAGCGCCAGCACCGGCATGCGCGCGGCATGATACCACGCCAGCGCCTTTTCAATGGCGTTGTCCTCGGCGGTCTTTGCGTTTTCCGGCGCGTCAAACCGCGCGAGCCCCAGCGCCGCCGGAGATACGCATTCAATGTCCGTGTCCTCGAAATATTCCATCAGATACGGCAGCTTGCTCACGTTCGCCGTGCCGATCAGAAGCCGTTTGTTCATCGTCCCTCGTCCCCTTCGCATCGCTTACACACGCCTGACCGGCGCGCCGGTTCGGCATTCCTCCAGAATCTCCATCACGCGCAGCGTCTCCTCCACGGGCACAAACGGCGCGCCGCCCTCGATGAAATACGCGCGGCAGCGGTCGTAGAAATCCACCGCCATGTCCGGCCGCACGGGAAAGCGCTCGCTTCGCCACGGAAGCGTTCCGTCCTGATCATACCTGCGCCCCTTCGCCAGCAGGCACCCGTCCGCCTCCAGCGGCGGAAGCTCGTCCGGCTTCAGATAGCGCACGAGGAAGCGCGCGCCTTCATCCGCCTTTTCCAGCTTCGCCGCGCCCAGCGTGCCCAGAAGCAGCCACGGCTCGGCGGACAGCGCCGCCGCCTGACTGATGTCGACATCCAGCAGCGGCCCGTTCGCGGTGCGGATGATCACCTTCACCACGTCGTCCGCGTCGCCCAGACTCACCTCGCGCATGCGCCAGCAGCGAACCTCCTCCGGCACGCCGCCGGTGAGATACAGCAGCTGATCGATGTAATGCGCGCCGTAGTTGGACAGCATGCCGCCCCCGTTCTTCTCGAACGCCTGCCAGTCGGCGCGGCGGTTGTAGCCGTTGCTGGCGCGCCTGATCATATACACCCGCCCCAGCAGTCCGCTTTCCAGCACCTGACGCGCCGCGACGGCCTCCGCCGTGGCTCTGTGCGGCTGATATACCATCAGCTTCCGGTTGCATGCCCTCGCGCGGTCGACGATTTCCCGCGCTTCGGAAAGCGAGCAGGCCATCGGCTTATCCAGAAACACATGCGCGCCCGCGCGCAGGGCGTCCATGGCATGCTGCCGGTGGAACACCGTCGGCGACGCGACGACGACCAGCTCGGGCGCTTCCTTCGCCAGCATCTCCGCCGCGTCCGCGTAGCCGCGAACACTATAGGCCGCCTCAGCCTCCCGCAGGCGCTCCGGATTCGTGTCCACAACCGCCGCAAGCTCAAAGCCCTCGTGCTTCACGATCTGCGGCAGGTGATACTGCCACCCGATGCGTCCCAGTCCGATCAACGCGGTTTTCATGTGCATTCCTCCTATTCTCCGTATACCGATTATAACAGATTCTTCCTCCGTTGAACAGCGTTTTTAAAAGAAGACCTTGGTCTGTTTTCATCGGTTGACACGCGATTCGCGCCGTGGTAGAATGAATTCATGTTCCTACACACAAAAGAATGGAAGGTGCGCGCGTGAAATTTCTGCACATTGCCGATCTGCATCTGGGCAAGCGGCTGAACGGGGTTTCCTTTTTAGAGGATCAGATTTTCCTGCTGAATCAGATTTCGGCGCTCGCGGAAGCCGAGCATGCTGACGCGGTGGTCATCGCGGGCGACGTATATCAGAAGGCTTCGCCGCAGAGCGAGGCTATGGCGGCGTTCGACGCGTTTGTTACCCGTCTCGCAGCGGCGGGCATTCGCGTGCTCGTCATCAGCGGCAACCACGATTCCGCGCAGCGCATCAGCTATTTTTCCGCGCTGGTTCGAAACGCGGGCGTGTATGTGTCCGAGGAATTCACGGGCACGGTGCAGACGGTCGCGCTTTCGGACGCGTTCGGCGAGGTGCGCTTCGGGCTTTTGCCCTTCCTCAAGCCCATTCAGGCGCGCCGCTTCTACCCGGATGAGAAGATCGAGACCTATGAGGACGCGGTGCGCGCGGTTCTGCGGCATTCGCCGGTCGACCCTGCGGCGCGCAATGTGCTCGTGTGCCATCAGTTCGTGACCGGCGCGGAAACCTGCGATTCCGAGGAAACCGCCGTCGGCGGGCTGGACTGCGTGGACGCTTCCGCGTTCGACGACTACGACTACGTGGCGCTCGGCCACATCCACGGCCCGCAGCGGCTGAAGCGCGACACCCTGCGCTACGCCGGCTCGCTGATGAAGTATTCCTTCTCCGAGGTAAACCACAGGAAGTCGGTCACGGTGGTTGAGATGCTCGAAAAGGGCGACGTTCGTCTGCACACCGTGCCTTTGACCGCGCCGCACGACATGCGAACCGTGGAAGGCATGCTTTCGGACGTTATGGCCATGCCCTACTCCGAGGACTACGTTTGGGTGACGATTCACGACGAGCTGCCCCCGCCGGACGCGCGCGTGACGATTTCAACGGTATTTCCCAACATGCTGAAGTTCTCCGTGGTCAATTCCAAAACGAAGATGGATATCGACGTGCTGGCGCGGGAGCAGATGGAGAGCAAGTCCGTTCCGGAGCTGTTTTCGGACTTCTACCGGCTGCAAAACAACGACGTCGCGCCCAGCGAGCGCCACCTTGAAATGCTCACGGCGATTCTGAAGGAGCTGGAAGGAGAAGTGCGATGAAGCCTTTGAAGCTGACGATGTGCGCCTTTGGCCCGTACGCCCGCACGACGGAAATCGATTTTGAAGAGCTGGGCGAGAACGGCCTGTTCCTGATCACCGGCGACACCGGCGCGGGCAAGACCACGATTTTCGACGCCATCAGCTTCGCGCTGTACGGCGAGGCCGCGGGCGGCAAGGATCGCCGCGCCGCGAAGTCCTTCCGCTCGGACTACGCCGCCCAGACGGAGGATACGTGGGTGGAGCTGACGTTCCGCCACAGGGGGCACGACTACTGTCTGCGCCGCAATCCCGAATACACCCGCGCCAGCAAGCGCGGCGACGGCGTGATCGTGCGCAAGCACGCGGCGGAGCTTCAGTCCGACACCGGCGAGAGCTGGTCTGGACTGGACGAAATCGCGCAGCGCGTGCAGGAGCTGATCGGGCTGACCCGCGACCAGTTCGCGCAGACCGTGATGATCGCGCAGGGCGATTTTCTGAAGATTCTCAACGCCAAGTCGGCCGAGCGGCGCGACCTGTTCCAGCGGCTGTTCGGCACGTTCCAGTATGCGCAGCTGCAGCTTCGCCTTAAGGAGAAAAGCGCCGCCGCCCAGCAGGCGCGCGGCACGCTGGAAAAGCGGCTGCAAATCGCCGCGTCGCGCGTGAACGTGGACGCGGATTACGCGGACGGCGCGCCGTTCACGCTATACCTGTCCGAGCTGAAATACGCCGACCGGCTGCTCGCGGCGATGGACGGGCTGCTCGCGTTCGAGAACGAAAAGCGGGCAAACGTCGCGTCCCAGCTGGAAGCCGCCGACCGCCGACTGGCCGACGCTTCCGCCGCGCTGGCCGACGCGAAGCATACCAACGAGGACTTCGCGCTGCTCGACCGCTGCCGCGCGGCGCTGGACAGGCTGATCGAAGCTCAGAGCGCCATCGATGACGACGCGGCCCGCCTTGCCCGCGCCCGCCGCGCCCTGCGGCTTGCGCCCGCCGAAGCGCTGTGCCGCCAGAACGCGCAGGGGCTGCTCTCCGCCGAAAAAGCGCTGGCCGAAGCCGAACGGCAGTGCGCGGCGATTCGCGAAGCGCTGCCCGCGCTGGAAGCCGCCCACGCGGACGCGGAGCGCGCGCTGCCGGAAGCGGAGAAACAGAACGGGCTGGCCATGCAGCTTCGGGAATGCCTGCCGCTTCTTTCTGAGCTGGAAACCCGCGCCGCGGAGGAAGCCAGGCTCAAGGCCAAGCTCGTGCAGTCGCTGGACGCGAGCCGCGGCGCGGACGAAACCTATACCCGCATAAAGGACGCGTACTACCTCGGCCAGTGCGGCCTGCTGGCCGCCGGTCTGCGCGAGGGCGAGCCGTGCCCCGTGTGCGGCTCCACGAAGCATCCCGCTCCGGCGAAGCCCGCCGACGCGTCCGTCTCCCGCGAAGCGCTGGAACGCGCCGAAAACGCGCCGCGGCCGCCGCGGTTCAGGCGGTCGACGCGTCGCTTTCCGGCGTGCGCGCCGCCATGGAGGTTCAGAAAAAGCAGCTTGCCGTGCGCGGCATTCAGGAAAACGACACGCGCCGCGCGCTGGAAGCGCGCATCCGGCAGGCAGTGGATGAAGCCAATCGAATCACCCGCGCGGAGCTCGACGCGCGCAACGCGCTGGAGCGCACGCGCCGCGCGCTCGCGGAGAGCGAAGCCCGGCGGCAGAGCGCCGCGGAGACGCATGCCCGTCTGACCGAGGAGGGTGCGCAGCTTCAGGCAGCGTTTGCCCGCTTACTTTCCGAAAACGAATTTGCGGACGAAGCGGACTACCGTCTCGCCCGCCTTCCCGAGAATCAGGTGCGCGAGCTGGAAGCGCGCATCACCGCCCACAACGAGAACCGGCGTTCGCTGGCCGACCGCATCGACGCGCAGAACCGCAAGCTCGCGGGCAAGGCGCGCGCGGATCTGGACGCGCTGACCGCCGCGTTCCAGAACCTGAACGCCGAGCGGGACGCGCTGCGCAGGGACGAAGCCGACGTTGCGCGCCGGCTGGCGCTGAACGAGTCGGCGCTGAAGGAGCTGCGCGACGTGCGCCGCCTGCAAACGTCCCACGCCGGGGAATGGGCGGTGCTGGACGACTTATACCGCGCCGTCAGCGGGCAGCTGTCGCAGAAGGTGAAGATCACGTTCGAAACCTACGTGCAGCAGTACTATTTCAAGCAGGTCGTGGCGGCGGCGAACAAGCGGCTTACGCTTTTGACGGACGGCATGTTCGTCCTGCGCCTGAAGGAGGAAGCGCGCGACCGGCGCAGCCAGGCCGGACTCGATCTGGACGTATTCGACCGCTCCACCGGACAGTGGCGCGACGTGACCACGCTCTCCGGCGGCGAGTCGTTCATGGCCTCGCTGGCGCTGGCGCTGGGACTGTCGGACGTGGTGCAGGCAGAAAGCGGCGGCGTGCGGCTGGAAGCGATGTTCATCGACGAGGGCTTCGGCACGCTGGACGAAAACGCGCTGCGCAACGCGCTCGAGCTGCTCTCCCGTCTCGCCGACGGTGACCGGCTGATCGGCATCATCTCTCATATGCCCGAGCTGCGCGACCGCATCGACAAAAAGATCGTCGTCCGCAAGCACCTCTGGGGCGCACAGGCGACGATTGAAGCGTAGGGATATGATTTCGCCCGCGGGCACGGCTGCGCGTCCGCGGGCGAAAGTCGGTTTATCGGCTCTTACAGGTCGTAATACATTTCAAATTCCGCAGGGCTGGGATAGCTTTCCACGTAGCGCGCCTCTTTGCGGACGGTCTTCATCCACGTATTCAGAAGGCGCTCCGGGAATACGCCGCCGACGGTCAGGTAGTCGTGGTCGGCTTCCAGCGCGTCCAGCGCTTCCTCCAGCGACGCGGGCAGGTGCGTGAGCTTCGCCTTTTCCTCCTCCGGCAGCGCAAACAGGTTAAAGTCGAACGGCCCCCAGTTGTAGTTCGCCGGGTCGATCTTATTGCGCACGCCGTCCAGACCCGCCATCAGGATGGCGGCATAGGCGAAGTAGGGATTGCACGTCGCGTCCGGATTGCGCAGCTCGAAGCGCTTCTTGTCCGGGCTCTTGACGTATGCCGGAATGCGAACTACGGCGGAGCGGTTCGCGCTGGCGTAGCCGATCGTAACCGGCGCTTCAAAGCCGGGCACAAGGCGGCGATAGGAATTGGTGGACGGGTTCGTCAGCGCGCACAGGGAGCGCACGTGTTTAAGCAGTCCGCCGATGAAGTACATGGCCGTGCGGCTCAGCTGCGCGTAGCCGTTTTCGTCGTAGAACAGCGGCCTGCCGTCCTTTTTCAAAAGCATGTGCACGTGCATGCCGTTGCCCGCCTCGCCGCGAATCGGCTTGGGCATCAGCGTGGCGGTTTTGCCGCTGCGCGCGGCGCAGTTGCGAAGCACGTACTTGGTCGCCATCGTGTCGTCCGCCGCCTTGCACACCTCGATCAGCTCGGTTTCGATTTCCATCTGTCCCGAGCCGCCCACCTCGTGATGATGATACTTCACCGGCACGTTCCAGCGCTCCAGCTCCTCGCACATTTCGTTGCGCAGGTCGTAGTGAATGTCGCCGGGCAGGTCGGCGTGATAGCCCTCGTGCGCGCGCACGTGGTAGCCGTTCGAATCCTCACTGCCCGCCGACCACGCCGATTCCACGCTCGTCAGGCGATACCCGGCGCAGTCAGGCTTCACGTCGTAAGCCACGCCGTCAAACACGTGGAACTCGAACTCCGGCCCCACGATCATCTCGTCGGCAATGCCCTCCTCGCGCATGAATTCCACGGCGCGGCGGATGATGTTGCGCGGGTACTGATCAAAAGGCCGGTTGTGCGGATGGTCGATCACCATCACGTCGCCCACCATCGTCAGCGTCGGCGCTTCCACAAACGGATCGACGATAGCCGTGCGCACGTCCGGAATGAACACCATATCGCTGTTTTCCACGGCCGCGTAGCCGTAGTTGGAGCCGTCAAAGCCGATGCCGCTTTTCATCAGGTTCTCGTCAAACCGTCCCGCCGGAATGCACAGGTGCCGCCAGCGGCCATGCAGATCGATCATCTTGAAATCCACAAAGCGAATGCCGTTTTCCTTTATGTATGCCTGAACCTCCGCCGCGTTCTGAAACAAGTCACGCGCCCCCTTTGCCGTATTTTGTCCTCTTCATTGTATCAGAGCCGGAGGGAAATAGCAACCCCGTCCGTCATCTTCGCGGCAGAATAAATCAGACAATTCATTTTCTCCAAAATCCATTTCCGCGCGCGGAGCGTCTAACCTATGGAACGATCGATCGACGTACCGGATGAAAGGAAACACGTATGGACAGGCAGCAATTTACCGAACGCGCGCGGAAGCTCGAAGCGCGGCTGTACCGCATCGGCTACGGCCTTCTGCGCGAGGAACAGGATCGCATGGACGCGGTGCAGGAAGCGCTTCTGAAGGCGTGGCGGCACTGCGGCCGTCTGAAGGACGACGCGTATTTTGATACCTGGCTTACGCGCATCTTCATCAACGAATGTACAAACATCCAGCGCCGTCAGGGTCGACAGCGCGCGCTGGATGAACGAATCAACGTCCCCGCGCCCACCGCCCACGCGGACAACACCGCGCTGCGCGACGCCATCCTGTCGCTGAAGCCGCCGGAACGACTGGTGGTCATCCTTCAGTACATGGAGGGCTACACGCTGAGCGAAATCGCGTCTTTGCTTGGCGAGCGCGAGGGAACGATCAAATCGCGGGCACGCAGAGCAAAAATGCAGCTCAAGGCGTTTCTGACGGACGACGACAGGGAGTGATTTTATGAAACAGAGTGACTGGCAGCGCGCCTTCGGTCAGCCGGATCAAGCATTCCATCGAGCCTTCACGGAAACGCTCGAGCAATTGGAGGAAATGAAAATGAAGAGACGATACAGGATTTCTACCCTTCTGGCAGCGGCGGTTCTTCTGACGCTGGCTTTCGCCGGCGCGGCGCTGGCCACGGGCGGCTTCGGCATCTTCGACCGAGCGGACGTACCCCCGCTCAAGGGCGCGGAAGCGCTGGTCGAAACCGGCCTTGGCAGGACGGCCAACGATCTGGTGCGGCTGACGGTGGAGGAGGCCGTGCGCGACGAGGGCGAGATCACGGCGCTCATCCGCCTGACCCCGCTGGATCCCGAGCGCTACGCGCTGTTTAACGACACGCTGGAAGACGCGCCGGATGGCGTTTACGACATCGAAAAGACCGTCGACGCGGACGGCTATGAAACGTGGACGGTTAAGGGCCGCGCGGACGGCAAGACCGTCATCGACTACTGGCCGAGCTTTGACATGGAAGGCGCAACCGCCGGAGCCTCCCTCGACGCGATCTCGCAGCCGGACGGCAGCGTGCTGATTCGCGCGACGATTGAGCCGGAGGACGACGTGACGGACGATACCGTTTTCTACGCGCTCGCCACGCTCACCGTAAACGGCGAACAGACGCGGCTGGAAGCCGTCCGCTTCACGCTCGCCCAGAAGGAAGAAACCCGCAGCGCATCCTACGTCCCCGTGGACAACGGCGAAGTCGAGCGCGTGAAGGTGTACGGCGTGAAGCTGGAATCCACCAGTGTGTCGGCCATCGCGCACGTAAGCTATGCGTACCTGCCGAAGAAGACGGACATGGGCGTCAGCTTCCGCTACATGAACGGCAGCGGCGTTCTCTACGAGGTCGGCAGCGGCGGCGGCGAGGCGCTCCCGGACGGCGAATACGAGATTCCGCAGGGTTACGAGGGCATGCTGTACAGCGACCGCCTGCAGGCGATAGCGGAATTCCCGGACGAGCTGATTCTCGAAGCCAAGGTCATCGGCGAGGATACGATTCTCGGCCGCGTGACGCTGAAGCGCGTGGACGAATAACCGCATTCCCGATCAGATAATCAACGGCCGCGGTCTGACGAATTTCTCAGACCGCGGCCGTTTCATACTGTCATCCAAGACCGCCCAGCGCCCACACGGCCAGCGTGATCATCGCCAGCATCAGCCCGGACGCGGCATACATCATCCGCACGGCCAAGCGTATGTCGCGCTTCTCCGGCGCGCGCAGGTCGTCGCCGATGGTCGGCTTTACGACCGGCTTCCCGAAATACAGGTGCGTGCCGCCCAGCTGTACGTGCAGCGCGCCGGCTGCCGCCGCTTCGCTCCACGCGCAGTTCGGGCTTTTGTGGTTGCGGTGGTCGCGCTTCATGATGCGGAAGGCCGCGCCGCCGTCCAGCCCGCAGAGCCACGCGGCAAGGCACAGCAGGCAGCCGGTCAGCCGCGCGGGCAGATAGTTCAGCAGGTCGTCAAGCTTCGCGCTGCTCCAGCCGACGTCCCGGTATTTCTCGTCCAGATAGCCCACCATGGAATCGAGCGTAGACGACGCCTTGAACGCCCACATCAGCGCCGGCCCGCCCAGCATGCCGTACAGCATGGGCGAAATCACGCCGTCGGTCGTGTTTTCCGCCACGGTTTCGATCGTCGCGCACACCACCTCGCGCTCGCTCAGCGCCGCCGTGTCGCGGCCTACGATGCGCGCCACCTGCGTGCGCCCCGCGTCCAGCCCGCGCCCCAGCGCCTTTTCCACGCCGACCGCCTCCTGCGCCAGACACCGGGCGGACAGCCCCATCCAGCTCAGAAGCGCCATAACGATCAGCCGCGGAACGCGCCCCAGAAGACCCGAAAGAAACACCAGCAGCCCCGCCGCCAGCGCCGTCAGCAGCACCGTCGACGCGGTGAGCCACACGGCGCTTCGGCGCAGGTTTCCACCGCGCGCCCGCAGCCGCTTTTCGCACCAGCTGATATACTTTCCAATGACGCACACGGGATGATACAGCCACGCCGGATCGCCCAGCAGCAGGTCAAGCGCGCAGCCCGCCAGCAGCGCAAGGTAAAAATCCGTCCACATCAGCGTTCCCCCCGTATGATCGCGTAAATGGCTTCCATATCCAGACTGTCGCGCACAATCGCGGCGACGCGGTCAAATTCCCGCTCGCGGAAGGCTTCCATGGTCATGGGCGCTTCCGCCGCGCCCTGAATGCCCTTCTGTTCCCGGATATGCGCGGCGATGCGGCCGAACAGCTGTCCATCGTCAAACAGGCCATGCAGGTAGCTGCCCAGCACGTTGCCCTCCGCGTTCCGCACGCCGTCCACCTCGCCGCCGATGCGCATCCACGGCACGCAGCGCGCGCCGAAGCGGTTCTGCCCCGCGTGAATCTCATAGCCGTCCACCAGCGCGCCGTTCAGGCTCTGAAGCCAGCCGTCCGCGTCCTCCACGCAGCCCGTCGCCTGCCGCGTGCGCTTTTCCTCCGCGAAGGTAACCTCCATGTCCAGAAGACCCAGTCCGGAGACCTCCGGCACGCGAGACTCCACATGCATGGGATCGCGCAGCACCGTGCCCAGCATCTGATACCCGCCGCACACGCCCATCACCAGCCCTCCGGCGCGGGCGTGGCGCACGATGGCCGCGTCCATGCCCCGGCGGCGCAGCTCGAGCAGGTCTTCAATGGTGTTTTTCGTGCCCGGAAGGATGATCATGTCCGCGCCCGCCAGCTCTCCGGCATGCTCCACGTAGCGGCAGCTGACGCCCTCCATCAGGTTCAGCGCCTGAAAATCGGTGAAGTTGGAGATGTGCGGCAGACGGACGACTGCCACGTTCACATCGCCCTCGCGCCGCGCGCCGTGAAAGCGCTCGGTCACGCTGTCCTCGTCCTCCAGCTCCACGTCCATCCACGGCACCACGCCCAGCACCGGAATGTGAATGCGCTCCTCCAGCATGCGAAGCCCGGGCTCCAGAATCTTCACGTCCCCGCGGAATTTGTTGATGATTACGCCCTTGACCCGCGCGCGCTCCTCGTCCGTCAGCAGCATCACCGTGCCCAGCAGCGACGCGAACACGCCGCCCAGATTGATGTCGCCCACCAGCAGAACCGGCGCGTCCGCCGCCTCGGC
>OLOV01001595.1_pt1 | contig 17444 bp, 15 predicted proteins | sample 1672931 | NCBI WGS metagenome assembly OLOV01 (sample SAMEA3136738, study PRJEB25190) | human gut metagenome | biome: human gut; feature: human-associated habitat; material: faeces | place: Austria | collected 2013
ACAGCCCCCTTTGCAAGGGGGCCATGAGTTTGGCCGCTTTCGTAATGCCCGGTGTGAAGCTTGCAAAATGGCCGAAGGTCTTTTTCACAGACTTCTGGACTGATGAAGAATATGTGCAGCTATGTAAAGAAATAAGGCAGACCCTTGCCTCCCTTGCAAAGGGAGGTGGCGAAAATTCATAAAATTTTTGCCGGTGGGATTATCCTTTTTGCCGCGGTTACTTTGCGCGGGAGTTTGTGTCGATGGTGCCGCCGAAAACGACGAAGCGGTCAAAGAAATACTCCGTGACGAGGTTGAGCAGCATGTTTATCCCCGTGACGAGGTATTCGTTCCACATCAGCCCCTCGGCAAGCCAGCTTCCCAGCACCGTCGAGGCGGGCGTGAAAGCGCAGTAGTACAGCGCAACCAGCGCCATGGCGCGCGGGATGTTGGCGGTGCTGCGGAAGGTGAAGGCGCGGTTGAGCGTGAAGTTCCACACAACGGACAGCACCAGCGCGATAAGATAGCACGGCCAGTACGGCCAGCCGGCAAGCTCGTTGAGCAGCGCGAACGCGCCCAGCTCGATAAGCCCGGCGGAGGCGGAGAACAGCACGAACTTCAGCGCGCGTGCGGCCTCACTGGCTTTGACGGATGACATATAAACTATTCCCTTCAAAACTTTGAAATATACGGCTGCGCTAATTATTACCTTTTTACTTCAAAAAATCAATATGCAAAAGCGACAAACTGCGCGCCTTTGAATGCGGCAGCTTGTACAAAGCCACAAGAATGGCGCGCGGCGAAAAAAATGCTTGCAATTTTACGGCGCGTCGTGTATACTCACAGCGATAAAAAAGATTTTTAAGCTGCGGTACAGAGAGACCGGCAAAATCGCTCATAGTATGCATGGGGGCCTTATAGGGGCGCTCTGCATCATGTTGTGTCTTGCCGGGAGGCAGGGCATTTTTTGTTGCCCGGCACGCCGGATATGCGCCGCTGTATACGGAAGGGGGAGCCGCCGTGAAGCTGAAAGCACAGATAATGGACGAGGCCGCGCTGCGCCGCGCGCTGATGAGGATCTCCCACGAGATCACCGAGAAGAACAAGGGCGTGGACAACGTCGTGCTTGTCGGCATCCGCCGCCGGGGCGAGCCTATCGCCCGCATGATACAGCAGAACATAGAGAAGATAGAGGGCGTGACCGTTCCCTGCGGCAGTATAGACATCGGCTTTTACAGGGACGATCTGACGACCATCACGGAAAGCCCCCTTGTGCGCCGGGCGGAGCTCGACTTCGACGTGACGGCGAAGGACGTGGTGCTGACGGACGACGTGCTGTACACCGGGCGCACGGCGCGCGCCGCGATAGAGGCCGTGTTCTCCTGCGGCCGCCCGCGCAGCATACAGTTCGCGGTGCTGGTGGACCGCGGGCACAGAGAGCTGCCCATCCGCGCCGACTATGTAGGGAAGAACATCCCCACCTCGCGCAGTGAGCTTGTGGAGGTGCGCCTGCCGGAGTATGACGGCGAGACGGGCGTGTTCCTCATGGAGCTGTGAGCGCGGAAAAACCATATATGTAACCGGCGCAGGCCGATTATATAAAGCCGCACGGCGCGCGGACAAGGCGCGGCGGGCGAAAATTCAATAAAATATCTACAGAGAGAGGTAAATTGAATGAAAAAAACGACCATCGACGGCCCCATCTATGACGCGCGCGCCCTCGGCACGCCGCGTATGCTGGTGCTGGGGCTTCAGCACATGTTCGCCATGTTCGGCGCGACAGTCCTCGTTCCGGCGCTGACCGGGCTTAACGTCGCCACGGCGCTGCTTTTCGCCGGCATCGGCACGCTGCTTTTCCACCTGCTGACCAAGGGCAAGGTCCCCGCGTTCCTGGGCAGCTCCTTCGCCTTCATCGGCGGCTATAACGCCATCCGCACTGTCGGCACCGCGGCGGACGGCTCCGCAATTTACAATAACGCGCTTCTCCCCTACGCCTGCTTCGGCGTGCTGATAGCGGGGCTTATGTACGTGATACTCGCGGCGCTGTTCAAGCTGTTCGGCGTGAAGAAGGTCATGCGCTTCTTCCCGCCCATCGTCACCGGCCCCATCATCATCGCCATCGGCCTGACGCTCTCCTCCTCCGCAATAAACAACTGCAAGGGCAACTGGCTCGTCGCCGTGGTCGCCATTGCGATAGTAATCGGCTTCAACATGTGGGGCAAGGGCATGACGAAGATCATTCCCATACTGCTGGGCGTGCTCGGCTCCTACATCTTCGCGCTGATAGTTGACCCGGCGGAGCGCGAGGCCGTTTCCACCGCCGTGGCGAACGCCGCATGGATAGGCGTGCCCGTCAACTGGAACAGCACCGTGTTCGGCCTGTTCTCCGGCGAGGTCGATACCGCGCTGCTGTGGTCCGCGGTGTTCACCATCGTTCCCCTTTCCCTTGCCACCATGGTCGAGCATATCGGCGACATCTGCGCCATATCCTCCACCGTCGGCAGAAACTACATGACCGACCCCGGCTTCCACCGCACGCTCCTCGGCGACGGTCTGGCGACCTCCCTCGCGGCCCTCTTCGGCGGCCCGGCCAACACCACCTACGGCGAGAACACCGGCGTGCTGGCGCTCTCGAAGGTCTATGACCCGCGCGTCATCCGCATCGCGGCCTGCATCGCCATCCTCGTCTCCTTCTGCCCGAAGTTTGCCGCCCTCGTCTCCGCCATGCCCACCGCCACCATCGGCGGCGTGTCGCTCATCCTGTACGGCATGATCTCCGCCGTCGGTGTGAGAAACGTCGTGGAGAACCGTGTGGACTTCACCAACACCCGCAACGTCATCATCGCGGCGCTCATCCTCGTGCTGTCCATCGGCATCAGCTACTCCGGCAGCATCCAGATCGGCATCGTCAGCCTGTCCGGCCTCGCCGTCGCCTCCATCGTCGGCATCGCCCTCAACGCTGTCCTGCCCGGCAAGGACTATGAGTTCGAGCAGGAGCACGAAGGCTCCACCTCCGTGGACCTCTCCGGCGCGATAAACATGGAAGAGAACCAGTAATAGAAGAGCAAAAAGAATCGCCGCCCGGCAGGACAATCTGCCGGGCGGATTTTGTATGCCGGGAAATATGGGCGATTTATGACCGGCATGGCTCTGTGCATAGACTGTCACTGCTGAGCGCATTACCATTTGCGCGTTCATGGCCCCCTTGCAAAGGGGGCGGCCACATGCATACTTTACGTATGCGATGTGGCGGGGGATTGGCCGCGCAGCTGCGACGGCCGCTTGCGGCTCAGTCTATTTGTGCTGCGGGAAAATCCCTCCGACAAAAATCTGGCGATTTTTGTCACCTCCCTTTTCAAGGGAGGCAAGAGTGCGCCCGGCTTTTTACAGAAAGCGATAACTCACGTGCGGCGAACCAAGTGCGCGGTGTGTCGAGTTTTCCGGGGCATGAGGCCGTTGCGAGCTTTCAGAATCATATGACATATATCCGTATTTTGAAATACGCAGATCAATATACGAAAACCGCCGGCACGGGGCGCAGGCCCCGCGCGCAGCGGTCAACTTTGCCCCGGGAATCAGGAAAGAGGAGAGACCGGGGCGGAACAAACGTGCTGGTGTGAGTGTGATGCGGAGTGTCTGTGGGTCAGGACTTCTTCGGCTCCAGATCGTCGAATATTATATCGTCACGCACGTCGATGGTAACATCGCTGTTGTCAATGGCGTCGTCCGGAACGTCCATGTTCTTATCTTTGGGTACAAAAGCGTCACTGGGCTCAAAGGCGTTGTATTCGCCGCTAGTGTCTTTTTCATAGCCCTCGGGTGCGGCATCCTTTATAACGTAGGAGTTGCTGTCCATATTATAGTCGAGCAACTCTTCCGCCTTCGGCGTCACATTGTTGAAGTCGATGGTCTTGACGACGTTGTTCCCCGCGGCGTCGGTCGTTACCTTGATCTTGACCGTTGGAAGGGAATCAAAGTCGAAGTCCTTGTTGGTAAGGGCGCCCATAATGTCGGATTTAAGAAGCTCATTCCCCGTCTTGCCGGAGGCATCCTTTGCAAGAAAGCTGCCCTCATCATCCAGCCATTCGCCCTCGCTGTTCAAGGGCGGGATCTTGATGTTTTCGCCGTTTATCCAGACGTAGTACTGGACGCCGTCGTCAATATCCTTCTGGCTGTACGCCAGAGCAAGACTCAGCATGAAAGCACGCTGTCTTGTTATATCCGGCTTAACAGGCTCCTCCTCGTCGCCGCCGCCCAAGTCTATGTCGCCGCCGTCCTCGCCGCCCAAATCGATGTCGCCGCCGTCCTCACCTTCCGAATAGCAAACCCACTCGGAGCCGTCGTCAAGAACAGTGTCGTAGCCGGTAAGGCCATAGTAGTAGAAATAGACGGTGGTGACCTCGGGCCGCTCTATGGACTTCTCCATATCGAGAGCCTTCACGTCGAGCGCGCGCTTTTCACCGGTGGAACCGCCGGAGGAAGCGGGAGCAGCGCCGCTGCCCGCGTCGCCATAGGCAAAGCCGCGGATCTTCACATGCAGCTTCACATCGCCCGCATTGCCGAGGTCGAATATATCGTCCACGCTTATGCCGATGGCCGCGCCCTGCTTGAGCGCGCTGATAAGACCCTGAACCTCCTTCACCTCATCGGCATTGCCGGTATCCTTGGCGAAGATAACGCCGTCGGCGATATATATCTTTGCATAGTCAAGGCCGAGCTCCGCCGCCTTATCGCGGCTTTCGCGCAGAAGCTTCGCCGCGGCGAGGTCGGAAAGGCGGATGTAGATATGTCCGTCCTCCGTGCGCGCGTCATAGCTGACGCCCTCAAGGGTGATATCCTCCGCGCCCAGCTCGTGCATATCCACGGGCGCGGGGTCGGGCAGGCCGACGCCGTAGCTGACGTATTCAAGGGGCAGACCGTCCTCCGCGGTGTCGGCGAAAGCCGCCGCGCCGAGGGAGAACAACAGCGCAAGGGATAGCGCGAGTGCGAGGGTGAATTTCAACTGCTTTTTCATCGTGTACCTCCCGACGATATAAATATTACATTTCCTGCATTTCGCGGACAGTTGTCCGCGAGCTTTCTCCATGTACAGTATACCTGACAATATGTAATATGTCAATGAAAATCTGGTACACATACCTCAAAACTAGGAAAAGAACGCCCCGGCACGTAAGAGAGGAGACGTGCCGGGGCGGGTATGCGAAGCGGCCAGCGCCGCGGTGGGAAACGATATCGAGAGAAATCCCTCCGGCCCGGCTCGCGCCGACCCACCTCCCTTTACAAGGGAGGCAAGGGTGCTGGCTTGGTTATGGCTTCACAGCATATATCTTGACCTGTCTGAAAACCAGAAAGAAAGACCTTCGGGTCTTTGGCAAATCACTTGCTGTGTGTCATGACCGCGCCATATCATGGCCCCCTTGTAAAGGGGTCTGGCAATGACATATTTATATGTCATTGGCTGGGGGATTGGCCATTCGGCTGCTGTCGAATTACGTTGAACAGAAAAATATAATTGATCCATCCGGCAGGCAGAATCCCTCCGGCTCGGCTTGCGCCGACCCACCTCCCTTTACAAGGGAGGCATGAGACGAAGCGCGGCTTCGGCGCATCCGGCGAGGCGTTGCGGGCCGCGCGGGCAATAACGCTTGCCATCTCATGGCCCCCTTGCAAAGGGGGCTGGCAATGACATATTTATATGTCATTGGCTGGGGGATTTTTATCGTTCTTCTCTGAAATACGCCAGACCCAGAGACATGGGGGGCTGATCCTCGCGCTTGTTGCGCATACTGGTGCCGACGAGGACGATTATCGTGACGACGTAGGGCAGCATTTTGTACAGCTCCTTAACGGCGAGATTGCCGCCGGTGGGGATGAAGATATAGAGGATGTACAGCCCGCCGAAGAGGATGGAGGCCAGCACGCTGAGACTCGGCCGCCAGACCGTGAAGATAACGAGGGCAATGGCGAGCCAGCCCCTGTCGCCGAAGGCGTCGTTCGACCAGACGCCGCAGGCGTAATCCATCACGTAGTACAGCCCGCCGAGGCCGGCGATCATGCTGCCGATGCAGGTGGCTTTGTACTTATATTTGTTGACATCGATACCGGCGGCGTCGGCAGTGTTCGGGCTTTCGCCGACGGCGCGCAGGTGCAGGCCCACGCGCGTGTGATTGAGCACGTATGACGCGGCGAGGGCGATGATAACAGCGACGTAGGCAAGGAAGCCGTAGGAGAGGAATATCTTGCCGAACCAGCCCAGCTTTGACGCGAAGGGAAGCGCGCGGCTGAAATGCTGACTGGTGGCAGAAAGCGCGATGGAGGGGATCTCACTCCCGGTGAGCTTGATGAGCGAGCCGCCGAAGAAGTTGCCGATGCCGACGCCGAAGGTCGTCATGGCAAGGCCGGTGACGTTCTGGTTGGCGCGCAGCGTCACAGTAAGAAAGCAGTATATAAGCCCCATCAGAAGCGAGCCGCACAGCGAGGCCAAAAGCGGGATGGCGACGGTGAGAAAGCCGTTCATCGCATCGGCGCTGCCGCAGGACTGCTCATAAAGGAATGCGCCGATAACGCCGCTTATGGCGCCGACGTACATTATGCCGGGGATGCCGAGGTTGAGGTTGCCGGATTTCTCCGTAAGGGTCTCGCCGGTGCTGCCGAAGAGGAGGGGGATGCCCTGCGCGACGGCTCTCGGGATAAAGGAAATTATATCAAACATGCCTCACTCCTCCTTCCCCGCTTTGCGGAAGTTGATCTTATAGCTGATGAAGAATTCGCAGCCGATGATAAAGAACAGGATGATGCCCGTGAGGATATCCGCGAAGGACTGGTTGAGAGAGAACTGCGTGGCTATCTCCCCCGCGCCGCGGTCGAGCAGGACGAGAAGGAAGCTCGTGAAGATCATGATGATGGGGTCGAACTTGGCAAGCCACGACACCATGACGGCCGTGAAGCCGCGCCCGTCAGCGATGGTGGTGGAGACGGTGTGGTTTATCCCGCCGACAAGCAGCAGCCCCGCCACGCCGCACACCGCGCCGGAGAGCAGCATCGTGCGCACGATGACGCGATCGACCTTTATGCCGACGTAGCGCGCGGTGCGCTCACTCTCGCCGACGACGGATATCTCATACCCGTGCTTTGAATAGTTGAGGTAGACGTATATGAACACCGTCAGCACCGCCACGACAAGCACGCTCAGAAGGTACTTGTTGCCCGCCACGACGGGGAGCCATCCGGCCTCGGTGCTCTGGTTGATGATGCCTATCTGCCCCGCGCCCTTTGGCACCTCCCACACGATGACGAAGAAGGCCACAAGCTGCGTGGCGACGTAGTTCATCATGAGGGTGAAGAGAGTTTCGTTCGTGTTCCACTTCGCCTTGAATATGGCGGGGATGCCCGCCCAAATCGCGCCCGCCGCGACGGAGGAGACAACCATCACCGCGATGAGCGCGCCGCCCGGCAGCACGTCGGCAAGGCACTTCATGCACGCGGCGGAGGCGAGACCGCCGATGAGCACCTGCCCCTCCGCGCCGATGTTCCAGAAGCGCATCTTGAAGGCCGGCGTGACGGCGAGGGAGATGCACAGGAGGATGGCGACGTTCTGCGCGGTTATCCACGACTTGCGCGCCGTGCCGAATGCGCCGGTGAATATGGTGGCGTATATCTTCAGCGGGTCAAGCCCGGTCGTGACGCCGGTGATGAGCGCGCTGACAATGAGCGCGAGGATTATCGCAAGCGCCCTTATGCCCCATGCCCTGTACCACGGCAGGGCGGCGCGCTTGGAAATGTGGAAAAGAGGGCCGCTCTGTTTCTTATTCATCTGCGCTGTTACCTCCAAGCTTCGTCATCATCATGCCCACGTCGCGCTTCTTCGCGCCGCGGCCGGGGATAAGCCCGCTGACCTTGCCGCCGCACAGCACGAGTATCTTATCGGCCAGCTCCAGCAGCACGTCAAGATCCTCGCCGACATATATGACGGCGACTCCCGCGGCCTTCTGCTTGTTTATAAGCTCATATATGGTATAGGAAGAGTTGATGTCCAGCCCGCGCACGGCGTAGGCCGTCAAAAGCACCGTCGGCGCGGAGGCGATCTCACGCCCGACAAGCACCTTCTGCACGTTGCCGCCGGACAGGCGGCGCACCGGCGTGCTTATGCCGGGGGTGCTGACCTCAAGCTCGTTCACGACGTCCTGCGCAAGCTTGCGCGGGGATTTCCTGTCAGTGAATATGCCGCGGCCCTTGCGGAAGGAGCGCAGCATCATGTTGTCGGCAAGGTCCATGCTGCCGACAAGGCCCATGCCCAGCCTGTCCTCCGGCACGAAGCTGAGCGCGACGCCCATCTCCGCGATGGCCAGCGGGTCGCGGCCGACAAGCTCCTCACGCGTGCCGTCGTCCTCAATATAGCTGATGCTGCCGCTTTCAATGGGCTGAAGCCCGGCGATGGCCTCCAGCAGCTCCTTCTGGCCGCAGCCGGATATGCCCGCGATGCCGAGAATCTCACCGGAGTTGGCGGTGAAGCTGACGTCGTCAAGCTTCAATATGCCGTCGATGCTGCGCACGGAGAGGTTCTTCACCTCAATGCGGGGCTTGGGATCGACAGGCTCCGGCCGGGCGATATTAAGCGTGACGGCGTGGCCGACCATCATGTTGGTCATTTCCTGCGCGTTCGTGGTCTTTGTGGGCATGTCGCCGATGAACTGCCCGTGGCGGAGTATCGCCACGCGGTCGGAAAGCGCCTCGACCTCGTGCATCTTGTGCGTGATGATGACGACGGCCTTGCCCGCGTCGCGCATGTTGCGCAGCACGGCGAAGAGCTTGTCCGTCTCCTGCGGGGTCAGCACGGCGGTCGGCTCGTCAAGAATGAGGATGTCAGCCCCGCGGTAGAGTGCCTTGACGATCTCCACGGTCTGCTTCTGCGACACGGACATGTCGTATATCTTCTGCTGCGGATCGACCTCGAAGCCGTAGAGGGCGCATATCTCCTCCACCCGCGCGGCGACGCGGTTAAGGTCCAGCCGCCCCGGCTCATTGAGGCCGAGGACGATGTTCTCCGCCGCTGTCAGCACGTCCACGAGCTTGAAATGCTGGTGTATCATGCCGATACCGAGGTCGAACGCGTCCTTCGGGGAGCGTATCACGACCTCCTTCCCGTCGATGAAGATCTGCCCCTCGTCGGGGAAGTATATGCCGGAGAGCATGTTCATCAGCGTCGTTTTGCCGCTGCCGTTCTCGCCCAGCAAGGCAAGTATCTCGCCCCGGTATATGTCCAGCCAGACCTTGTCGTTCGCCACGACCGGGCCGAAGGTTTTTGTGATGTTGCGCATTTTGACTGCGGCGATCTTGTTGTCCAAAGGCTTCACGCTCCTAAATAATGATGAGGGGGTGCACACAAATTTCTTCTTACATACCACATCGCAAAGGGCAGCACAACGCGGAGAGTACGCTGCACTGCCCTTTACGGTATGGCAGAGGGCAGGTGTTCAATAAGGGGAAAGGAAGACCCGGCGCGAGGTCGGGTCTTCCCGGTATTGCAGTAATGTATAGGCCGTAAGCTATCAGCCGTATGCCTCGTCGAGCAGGGTGATGCCGTCGATGCGCAGGGTGAAGTACGGGGCGGAGCGGTACTCGCTCTCATGGACGTAGCCGTCGGAGACGACCTCGGTGTCGGGGGTGTAGTCGGGGTCGGTGTCGATGTCGGCCATGAAGCTGTCAACGACAGCGCCGTCAACGGTGAAGGTGGCGGTGTCGAACACGTGCACGGAGCCGTCCTCAAGCGCGGCCTTGACCTCGGCCAGCTTCTCAACGGTACCGGCGGCGGCAACAGCCTCGTTGACGTCGGTCAGCACGACGGAGCCGGTCGCAAGGGTGCCGGTCCAGTCGGCGTCGATGGCCTCGCCGTTCATTGCGGCGGTGATGGCGTAGACGTAGTAGGGCGCCCAGTCAATGCGGGAGGAGACGATGAAGGTGTTGGGGCAGGCGTCAACGGTGGAGCCGTTGTAGGAAACGTTGGGAACACCGGCGGTCTCGCAGGCGGTCGGCGCGCCCATGGAGTCAGCGTGCTGGCTTATGAGCTTGCAGTTGTCGGCAATGAGCTTGTTGGCGGCTTCCTTCTCGGCGGTCTCATCGTACCAGGAGCCGGTGAAGGTCACTTCCATGGTGGCGGTGGGGCAGACGGAGCGGGCGCCGAGGAAGAAGGAGGTATAGCCGGAAACGACCTCCGCGTAGGTGAATGCGCCGACGTAGCCGATCTTGGCCTCATCTGCGGTGAACTCACCGGCCTCGATCATCTCGTTGAGCTTCATACCGGCAGCGACACCGGCGAGGTAGCGGCCTTCATAGATGGAGGCGAAAGCGTTGTGGAAGTTGGAGAGACCCTCGGTGTGGGCCATGGTGCCGGTGGCGTGGCAGAACTGGACCTCGGGGAATTCCTTGGCGGCGGCGAGGAGGAAGCTCTCATGGCCGAAGGAGTCGGCGAAGATGATGTTGCAGCCTGCGTCGGCAAGCTCCTCGGCCGCTTCCTGGCATTCCTGGGATTCGGCTATATTGGTCTTGAAGATGTACTGATCCTCGCTGAGGCCGAGCTCCTCGCAGGCGGCCTTGGCGGCGTTCATGAAGTTGAGGTCATAGGTGGAGTTCTCATCATGCAGGAAGATAAAGCCGACCTTGAAGCTGTCGGCAGCGGGTGCAGCGGCGTCGGACGCGGCGGCGGTGTCGGAGGCGGAGGCATCGGACGCGGCAGAAGTATCGGAGGCGGCGGGCGCAGCGGACTGACCGCAGGCGCACAGGGCGAATACCATCACGAGCGCCAGAAGCATTGCGACGATCTTTTTCATTCTTCAAATCTCCTCATAAGTATTTGATTTATCAAAAACCGCTTCAGCGGCTCCTGAACAAAGCAGAACGCACCGGAAGAAGCCCTGCGGACGCAAGGCCAGAACCGGTGCGGAAAGCACGAAGGCGCAGATGGATATACTGCGCCTTCGATAAAAGTCCGATAGTCCGGTCATTTACGGCGTCCGGGTAGAAACTTCAAAACCATATCTTTTGATTATATCGAAAGCGATATTCATTTTTCCTGTGGGAGCGGTGCGGACATCACCCACGCTTATAGACTAACAGCCCCCGGCGAAAAAGTCAAGAGACGTTTTTCGACAGTTTTCACAGAACTTGCCGCGTATATTCGTCAATCTTGCACAAATGTCAGCCCCGTGTCGGACATGGAGGCGATGCGCGCAAGAGATTCCACGCGCACGCCGCGCGCGCGAAGCGCGTCTCCCCCGCCCTGAAAAACCTTTTCCACGGCGATGCCCGCGCCGACAAGCTCCGCCCCGGCCTGCGAGACGATGGACATAAGCCCCTCCAGCGCAGCACCGGTGGCAAGAAAGTCGTCAACTATCAGCACGCGCTCGCCCGCGTGCAGATACTCCTTTGAGAGAATGACGGTGTTGGTGTTGCCGTGCGTATAGGACACGACCTCCGCCGAATAGACGTCGTCGGAGATGTTTTTGGATTTGCTCTTCTTCGCAAAGGCGGCGCGGCAGCCGAAAACGTAGCCCGTCATCACGGCCAGCGCGATGCCGGAGGCCTCCACAGTCAGGATCTTGTCCACGCGCTCCCCCGCGAAGAGGCGGCGAAGCTCCTCCGCCATGGCGTGGAAAAGCTCGGGGTCGAGCTGGTGATTGAGAAAGCTGTCTACCTTGAGTATATTGCCGGGGCGGACCTTCCCCTCGGCAAGTATCCTCTTTTCCAAAAGCTCCATGCTGGGCGTCTCCTTTCAAAGATGGGGTTGAAGAAAAGCACACAGGAGCCTGCCCGCAGGGCAGCTCCTGCCTCCCTTGAAAAGGGAGGTGGCAAAAATTGAAAATTTTTGACGGTGGGATTATATTGATCAGTGAACTGCGTGATTTTCCATAGTGGAGCGAGACCACAGCAATACCCCAGTCGTTGCCATGTTCATGTCAACGACAGCCCCCTTTGCAAGGGGGCCAAGGTGCTGCGCGGCGCCTTTGCAAGGGAGGCATGAGACCGTGCAGCGTTTTTGCAGCGCAGGATATCTCGCGCATGGCAGAGCCGGTGCGCGGCGGCCTCGTCATTTGCAAGGGGGCCAAGGTGCTGCGCAGCGCCTTTTCAATGGAGGCAGGAGTGCAGCGCCTTTACAGCGGCGCGGTGCTGCACATACAGCCGCCTGACCGCAGAACCGAAAAAAGCCCGTCGGCAACGACAGGCTTGTTTCGGGTAATGTAAAATTACACAGCGCGGGTGACCTTGCCGCTGCGCAGGCAGCGGGTGCAGACGTAAACGTGCTTGGGCGTTCCGTCCACGATGGCCTTGACGCGCTTCACATTGGGCTTCCAGGTACGGTTGGAGCGTCTGTGGGAATGGCTGACCTTGATGCCGAACGCCATGTCCTTATCGCAGAACTGACACTTTGCCATGTGTTGAAGCACCTCCTTGCTTGTGTTTCGCTGATTGGACAGCTTTTATATGATAGCAGAACCGCAGACAAAATGCAAGAGAATTTTTTGCCGCTTTGCAAAAAAGTTGTTACCGGCCGGGGGCGGCGGGGTTTTACGCCCGGATGCGTGTAGAAGAAGAGAAAAGTTGTTGCCAAACGCGGCAAAAGTGTTTAATATAAGTAGTATATATATATTAATGTGCAGGAGGATCGCGCCGTGCGCACGAAATACACAGTCAAGCTAAAGACGATAGTTGAGGAGCATAAGCTCCACCCGCTGCACACCTCGGCGGACTATGAAAAGGCGGCGCTGACCACGGCGGACGTCAACCGTCCGGCCATGCAGCTCACCGGGTTTTACAATTACTTTGACCCGCACAGGCTGCAGATAATAGGCCGCGTGGAGAGCACGTATCTGGATACGCTGACGCATGAGCAGCGCCTTGACGCGCTGGAGCGCTTCATGCAGTATGACATTGCGGCGCTGGTGATATGCCACGGGGCCGCCCCCTTCCCGGAGTGCCTTGAAATGGCGGATAAGTACGACCGCAACGTGTTCATCACGAACGAGGACACCTCCGCCTTTCAGGCGGACGTGATAAACTCATTGCAGCACTATCTCGCCCCGCGCCTGACGACGCACGGTGTGCTGGTGGAGGTCTACGGCGAGGGCGTACTTCTCATGGGCGACAGCGGCATAGGGAAGAGCGAGACGGCGCTGGAGCTTATAAAGCGCGGGCACAGGCTCATCGCCGACGACGCCGTGGAGATAAAGCGCATCGACCGCAAGACCCTCGTCGGCACCGCGCCGGAGCTTATCCGATACTACATGGAGCTTCGCGGCATCGGCGTGATAAACGTGTGCCACATATACGGCGTGAGCGCGGTGAAGCCGGAGGCCGACATCGACCTTGTCGTGCGGATGGAGCCGTGGGTCGAGGGGAAGGCCTATGACCGCCTCGGCCTGACCGACGAGGAGGAGGGCATACTCGGCGTCAGCCTGCCGCGCGTGACGGTGCCCGTGCGCCCCGGCAGGAACCTTGCCGTCATTGTGGAGCTGGCCGCCATGAACAACCGCCAGAAGAAGATGGGCTACAACGCGGCGGAGACGCTTGCCGCGGCGCACGACAGCGCCATAGACGCCGGAACGCTCTGAAAGCGCGAGTAAACGACAACTTGGATTTAGGAGATATTTATGGAAAAGCTTGAAAACGCGATCGCCGAGATAAAAAAGGTATTCCCCGGCATGAAGATACTCGAGAATGAGCCGATGCGCGCGCACTGCTCGTTCCGCACGGGCGGTCCCGTGCGGGCGCTGGCGTACCCGTCGGATCTGTCGAGCCTGACAAAGCTGTGCTGCATACTCAAGGAGCATGAGCTTGCCCCGCTCATGCTGGGCAACTGCACAAATATCGTCTTCCCCGACGAGGGGATGAGCGAGGTGTTTGCCATATGCACGGAGAAGCTGACGAAGCTTTTCCTTCTGCCCGACGGCGCGATATACGCCGAATGCGGCGTACCGCTCAGCCGCCTTGCCGCCTTTGCCCAGCAGAACGGCCTTGCGGGGCTGGAATTCGCCTCGGGCATCCCCGGCAGCGTCGGCGGCGGGGTGATGATGAACGCGGGCGCATACGGCGGGGAGCTGAAGGACGCGGTGGAAAGCGTTGTGTGCTACTACCTGCCGGAGCAGCGGCTGTACGAGGTCACGGCGGAGAAGTGCCAGTTCGGATACAGAGACAGCTTCTTCAAAAAGCTGCCCGGCAACGTGATAATCAGCGCCGTGTTCCGCCTGCACGAGGGGGATAAGGACGAGATCGCCGCAAAGATGCGCGAGCTGAACGAGCGCCGCCGCGACAAGCAGCCGCTCGACCTGCCCTCCGCCGGAAGCGCCTTCAAGCGCCCGGAGGGGCACTATGCCGCGGCGCTGATAGACGAGGCGGGGCTGAAGGGCTTTTCCGTCGGCGGCGCGCAGGTCAGCGAAAAGCACGCCGGATTCATCGTCAACACCGGCAATGCCACCTCCGCCGACATACACGAGCTTATGAAGCAGGTGCGCAAGCGGGTGTACGACAACTCAAATGTGCTGCTGGAGCCGGAGATAATACTCCTGCCGCCGGACTACAAGCTGGAGGACAGAGGGCCGCAGGTGCCGCGCAACAAATTCATCGGCCTTGAGGAAATGACGGGCGGGCCCGACGGGGGAAGCGCGCCCGACGCGGAATAAACGGGAGAGAATATGGAGTTTCTGATAATAACCGGGCTGTCCGGCGCGGGGAAGAGCCGCGCCGCCGACGTGCTGGAGGATCTGGATTACTACTGCGTTGACAATATGCCCGTGGCGCTGATGCCGCGCTTTGCGGAGCTGTGCGTGGCGACGAAGGGCCGGTATGAGCGCGTGGCGCTCGTGACGGATGTGCGCGAGAAGGACGGCTTTGACCAGCTCCTTACGACGCTGGATCAGCTCAACACCATGGACTGCAACTGCCGCATACTGTATATGGACGCCGACGAGGCGACGCTTGTAAAGCGCTATAAGGAGTCGCGCCGCCGCCACCCGCTGCAAACGCGCGGCGGCACCGTGGAGGACGCGATACGCAGGGAGCAGGAGCTCCTTGCCCCGGTGAAGCAGCGCGCGGACTTCATCGTCAACAGCTCCAGCCTCACGCTGGGGATGCTGCAAAACAGGCTCTTCACGCTGTTCGCCGGTTCCGGGCGCAAGCGGGAGATAGACGTGACGGTGATGAGCTTCGGCTATAAGCACGGCCTGCCGATGGACGCAGACCTCGTGTTCGACGCGCGCTTTCTGCCGAACCCGTACTATGTGGACGACCTGCGCCCAATGTGCGGGCTGGACAGGCCGGTGTTCGAGTTCGTGTTCGGCTATCAGCAGACGCGCACCTTCATGGAAAAGCTTGAGGAGCTTATCGACTTCCTCCTGCCGCTGTATATCGAGGAGGGCAAGCTCGCCCTGACCGTCGCTATCGGCTGCACGGGCGGACGGCACCGCAGCGTGGCCATCGCCTCGGCGCTGAACGACTACCTGACGGCGAAGGGCGTCAATTCCGTCAACATCAACCGCGACGTGGACAAATGACCGCGCGGACAAGCCTGAGAGGAGAAAATATTATGTCGTTTTCATCCGAGGCCAAGGCCGAGCTGTGTCAGGCGCGGCCGGATAAAAAATGCGACGCCGTGGCGGAATGCTACGGCGTGCTGATGTACTGCAACACCTTCTCCCCGGCGGAGATACGCATCATCACGGCCAGCGCCGCCTTTGCCGCGCGCCTGCCGCGGCTTTTCAAACGGGCGTTCGGCCTCGGCTTTGACGTCCTGCCGCCGGAGGGCGCGGCCGGGAAGCGCAGCTTCGTGATAAACAGCCGGGAGAAGATAAAAAAAATACTCGACGCCTACGGCGCGGAGATAGACGGGCTTCTTTCGCATCACGTCAATTACGGCGTGCTGGAGGAGGACTGCTGCCGCGCCGCGTTCGTGCGCGGGTGCTTCCTCGCGGGGGGCAGCGTCACAGACCCGGAGAAGCGCTATCACCTTGAGCTTGCCACGCCCCACCACAGCGTCAGCCGGGAGGTCTACTCCATGCTGCTGGACATGGGCTTCACGCCGCGCGAGACCCAGCGCAGCGGCAACTCGCTTCTGTACTTCAAGCAGGCCGACGCCATCGCGGACTTTTTCACCACCATCGGCGCGCCGTCCACGGCGATGCAGATAATGACGGCGAAGGTGGAAAAGGAAATGCGCAACACCGTCACCCGGCAGATAAACTGCGACTCCGCCAACGCGGACAAGACGGTGCTGGCCGCCGAGGCGCAGCTGCGGGCGATAAAATACATCGCGCGCGAGTACGGGCTGGACGCGCTTCCGGATCAGCTCAAGGACGCGGCGCTGCTGCGCATCACGAACCCGGAGGCCAGCCTTTCGGATCTTGCGCTTTTGTCGAACCCGCCCGTGACGAAAAGCTGTTTAAGCCACCGCCTTAAAAAGATAATGAGCTTCGTGCCGCCCGAAGAGGACGCGCAGAAGGAGAAATAAATGAGCTTTGTCCACCTACATGTGCATACGGAATATTCCCTGCTTGACGGCGCGTGCCGCATAGATAAGATAGCCCAGCGCGCAAAGGAGCTGGGGCAGACGGCCCTCGCCGTGACGGATCACGGCGTTATGTACGGGGTCGTCGCATTTTATAAGGCGTGCAAGGAGGCGGGGATAAAGCCAATAATCGGCTGTGAGGTCTACGTCGCGCCGCGCGCGATGACGGACAAGGCCCACGGCACGGACAACGACTATTCCCACCTTATCCTCCTGTGCCGGAACGAGCAGGGCTACAGGAACCTGTGCAGGCTCGTCTCGGCGGGCTTCACGGAGGGCTTTTACATGAAGCCGCGGATAGACTGGGCGCTGCTGCATAAGCACGCGGAGGGGCTTATCTGCCTTTCGGGCTGCCTCGCGGGGGAAATCCCGCAGAGGCTCATCCGCGGCGACTATGACGGCGCAAAAGCGCGCGCCGTGGAGCTGGCAGAGCTTTTCGGCGAGGACGGCTTCTATCTTGAGATACAAAACCACGGCATTCCCGACGAGGCGCGCGCCGCCGAGGGGCTTATCCGCCTGCACAGGGACACGGGAATCCCCCTCGTCGTGACGAACGACGCGCACTATATCGAGAAGAAGGACGCGTATTATCAGGACGTGCTCATGTGCATCCAGATGGGCAAGACCGTGGACGATCCGAACCGTATGCGCTTTGAATCACAGGAGCTTTACCTCAAGAGCGAGGACGAGATGCGCGCGCTGTTCCCGGACTGGCAGGAGGCCGCGGACAACACCGTGAAGATCGCGGAAATGTGCAGCTTCGACTTCACCTTCGGCCATTACTTCCTGCCGCGCTTCAAGCTTCCCGAGGGGGAGCACGACAGCTATGACTATCTTGTGAAGCTGTGCGAAAAGGGCTTTGCCGAGCGCTACCCCAACAGCCCGGAGGTGCACGCCCAGCTTGAATACGAGC
>OLOV01001596.1_pt1 | contig 17443 bp, 18 predicted proteins | sample 1672931 | NCBI WGS metagenome assembly OLOV01 (sample SAMEA3136738, study PRJEB25190) | human gut metagenome | biome: human gut; feature: human-associated habitat; material: faeces | place: Austria | collected 2013
GGGATGCTGCTGGGGCGGCTGGAGATCTACCCGATGCTGCTGCTGTTTGTGCCGGCAGCGTGGCGGAAGAAATAACGATATATGCAAATTGCCACGGGCGGCGAGGCCTGTGGCAATTTTTTTGGCAGAGGGCGGAAAGCCGTTTTCCCCATGCGGAAGATGGCGCGGCGCATGGGGCGGATCGTCACACCGGTGACATCGGTCACCGGTTCGCAATGACAGGGTTTTTGAAAAAGCGGTGTGTATCGGGTGGGGGCATTGCGCCCTATTGTTTTTCCGCAAAAAAATGCGCCCCAGCGGGGCGCAAAACGGAGAGAAAGGAAGAAAGCGTTAAAGCAGCGAGCACACAAGGCTCAGCTCGATAAACAGCAGGAAGCCCAGCGGCAGGCCGGTGATCCGGACAAATGTATTGAAGTTGCCTGTCGCCAGAAACACCATCGTCAGCACAATCACAGCCAGCAGCACCACAGCGGCCGCAGCACGAAGAGCAACCGTCTTTTTCATAATTCAGATCTCCTTTCAGATTTTGGTTTTCTTTTGTTTTGTCGGTTTCAGTATAGTAGGAGATCCGATATTTGTAAAATACGTAAAAACTAATCTGGCTATAGTTTTTTTCTATACCTTTGCCGCCTGCCGCAGCTGCTCAATATAGTTCAGCGTCATGGGGGAAGGCGCCATGTCCCGCCGCAGGATATACCCGATGGTGTGGAACTGTGCCGGCGCCAGAGGGATGCTGATGGAGTCCACCTGCGGGCTGGAGCCAACGCCTACATCGGGGCTGAAGCCGTGCAGCTCCCGAATCAGCTGATACTCGGTGGCTCGCTCCCGCACGCAGACGGTCTTGGGCGCCTGCGCCGCCACAGCGGACAGACCCTCGAAGAAGAACTGCCCGTTGTGCTCCCCCTGCTCAAAGGTGATGCAGGGATAGGGCTTCAGATCCTCCAGCGTCAGTCTGCTGCGCCCGGCCAGCGGGTGGGTTCTGGCAATATACACCGCCGCCGGCACCTGTATCAGCTCCGTGAACTCCAGCTCCAGCTTACCGAACAGGCGCCGCAGGTAGCGCTCATTGTCCTCGTTCAGCGCCAGCACGCCTATTTCGCTGCGCAGCTGGCTCACGTCCTCCAGCACCTCGTAGGTGGTGGTTTCCCGAAAATGGAAGCTGTACCGCTGCCCGGCAAAGCCCTGCACCAGTTGGGAGAAGGCTCGCACGGTGAAATTGAAGTGCTGGCTGGACACGGCGAAGCGCTTTTCGCCCTGGCTGCTGCCGCCGAAGCGCTCCTGCATCAGCTGCGCCTGGGAGAGAAGCTGCCGCGCGTAGCCCAGAAACTCCTCCCCCTCCCGCGACACCACAACGCCACGATTGGTGCGGGAGAATATGGTCACGCCCATCTCCGCCTCCAGCTCCCGTATGGCGGTGGTGAGGCTGGGCTGGGAGATGAACAGCTTTTCGGCGGCGGCGCTGATGGTGCCGCACTCCGCTGCAGTGACGGCGTATTTTAATTGCTGCAAGGTCATGGTCGGCTCCCTCCTTTTTCCTCAGTGTACCGAATTTTGCGGCAAAAGTAAAGCTTTCCCCCACGGGCGCATACAATATGGCAGCAGAAAGGGGTGCTGGCATGGAAAACAAGCAGACCGTGGAGCAAAAGAGAGCCGTCTGGCAGCGGGTGGATCCCACCCTACAGCCGTATCCGCCGCAGCAGTCGACGACGCAGCCGGCGGTGCAGCAGCCGGTGCAGCAGTCGGTGGACGTGTGCTGCATGGGCACGGCGGCGCAGGAGGACATCGACGTGATCCGCGGCTTCATCGAGGAGGAGCTGTCCGACCGGCGGAGCTATCTGGCCTGCGCGACCTCGGCGCCCACGCCCGCCGCCCGCCAGCTCATGCGGCGGCTGGCAGCGGAGGAGGGCGGCCACGCCCGCCGACTCATGGGGGTGCATTACCTCATCACCGGACAGAATTACAGTGCGGCGGTGCCGCTGCCGGCAAATACCCCCTGCACCGGCTCCTGGCGGGAGGTGCTGCGGCTGCGGTATCACGAGGAGAGCTGCAGCGGACTGAACTACCGCCGCGCATCGGAGGAGACCACCGACGAGTGTTTGTCGGAAATTCTGCTGGAGCTGTCCCACGACGAGTATCGCCACGCCCGCCAGCTTTTGTGCCTTTTGGAAAAACAAATGCCGATTTAATAAATAGGTCTTGCATAAAGCGAAAATAACTGCTACAATACGCATAACAAATGGGCAGGCTGTGAAAAAAGCCTCGCAGAGTTTGCGTCCGCAGACGCAAAATATTCAAATCATTTTTCACCGCGACATGTGCGTGGGGAAAAATTCCTCTCAGGCTGCAAGTGTGGAATTTTGCCGCAGGCGGCAAAATTATGCGCGCAGCAGACTGCAAGCCATTTGTTGGAAAATTCCAAAGGAATTTTCCGACAGTTTTACTTAAGGAGGATGCCCTTTATGAGAGAATGTATCAGCAGAGAAGCGGCGCTGGCCGCATTGAGGAAGTACAACAAGGAGCCGTTCCATCTCCAGCACGCCTTCACCGTAGAGGGCGTCATGCGGTGGTATGCCCAGCAGCTGGGTCATGGCGACGAGGCGGATTTCTGGGCAACGGTGGGTCTGCTTCACGACATTGACTTTGAGCAGTGGCCGGAGCAGCACTGTGTCAAGGCGCCGGAGCTGCTGCAGGAGGCCGGCTGCGGCGAGGATCTTATCCACGCCGTGTGCAGCCACGGCTACGGCATCTGCTGCGACGTGGAGCCTACCGAGGAGATGGAGAAGGTGCTCTTTGCCGCCGACGAGCTTACGGGGCTTATCGGCGCCGCCGCCCTCATGCGCCCCAGCAAGAGTGTGCAGGACATGGAGTTGAAAAGCATCAAAAAGAAGTTCAAGGATCGCAAGTTTGCCGCCGGCTGCTCCCGCGACGTCATTATCACCGGCGCCGAGCGTCTGGGCTGGGAGCTGGATGAACTGCTGGAGAAGACGCTGGAAGCCATGCGCTCCTGCGAGGAGACCGTCGCCGAGGAAATGGCGAAGCTGTAAAGCCGAAAAAACGCAAATAGAAAAGGCACCCATAGGGGTGCCTTTCTTTTTGCGGCTGTCCGCAGGTATTGTTGTGCATGCAGTCAACGGTATGTTACTGAGACCCACGGATATTTTTCCTGAAGGTCACCGAAGATTTCCCGCATCGGAGCGGCATACTCCCGCAGCTCCCGGGGCATGGAGTCAAATCCTTCCACCACAATGTGCCTTTGTACCGGCTGCAAGAATACATCCGTCAGGCAATCCCACATGGCATCCCAGTTTTCCCCGTAATAGTCCGGAAACCCAAATGTCTTGCGGATGCGCCGGTGCAATGCGCCCCAGTCTTTACAGCCATCCAGGTGCAGGACAACGGGGTCAGTTGTAATGGGCATATAACCATAGTAATTCATAACGAAATTCCTTTCTGTCAAACAACCTCGACAAATGTGGCGTAATGGTCGTAAGTTGCAAAGATCAATCCGTCACTGGAGTAGAGAATTCGTTCTCCGCCCCGGAAGCCGAAGGAATAATTGATATCAGCCTCGTACCATATTCGTTCCGGTACATCGGGGAGTCGCTTATCTCTGTTTTTGTAGACTCCCTTTGTCAGCATTTTACCAGGTGCAACAATGGAAAGATTTGCTAAAATCGGAATACATTCTAACTGAGTAGCTTCACTCTCGGTTATGTAGTATCCGGGGAGCCGCCGAAAAGTTTTCAGCCACCAATCGGCACCCCGTAAGCCAAGCTTTGTCGCAGTGCCAGCCGCTTTTGCCTCTAAACATTGTATGGAGCAGCGGCAGTCAGGGTGGAGCGGCGGTTCTTCTGGAATAATTTCGTAGAGCAAGTAAACCTTTCCTTGCTGCTTTTTGCAGTCCATACATCTTCGAAAATCAAAGACGGATTTCCAATATTTATACTTTAGGCTGCGCACAAACTTCTTCCTTTCTACTATAACAGATTAGGCCATCCATGAAAAGGCTCTCATGTTATTATGTCATTATGTCAGACAGCAGTTTGTTGTCCTTATGTGTGCAACCCTCATGAAATTTTTGCAAAAAATTGCAATAATTTTCACGGTGTAAATTCCATAAAGCTCTGTATTTCAAGGGTTCACAGGCAAAAGGAAAAGGACTTCAAGTTTTTTCTTGAAGTCCTTTTTGTGATTGCCCACAGGTTTTGTTGTCCGTGCGCACTCCTGTATATCGCAAGGAAAGGAATGTATGCAAGGGAAACCTTAGCCGGGTTTCCCCTGCATGTTAAATCGCCCGCCCGCAGGCGACCACTTTTGCAGAGCAAAAGTGCCGCTCCAAAAAGAAAGACACCCCTACGGGTGTCTTTCTTTTTGGAGCAGGGTACGGGAATCGAACCCGCCTCCTCGGCTTGGGAAGCCGATGTACTACCGATGTACTAACCCTGCGCAGCGAAGCTATTATAGCAGAGAATTTCGTCCATTGCAACCGAAAAATGCCGTTCGGCATGATTTTTCTTTTTCACGCATAGGATAGCCCAGCAATTTTTGGGGAGGGCGAAGCATGAAAAAGAGGATCCCTGCGCTGCTTTTGGCGCTGCTCGTGTGCCTGCCGCTGCCGGCCTACGCCGTGGAGCTGCCTGTGCAGGCCAAGGCCACGCTGCTCATGGAGAAGGAAACGGGACAGGTGCTTTTCGCGCAGAACGAGCACGAGAAGCTGGAGCCGGCCAGCGTCACCAAGATCATGACCCTGCTGCTGACCATGGAGGCCATCGAGCGAGGAGAGCTGCACTACGAGGACGTGGTCACCGTCAGCGCCAACGCCGCGTCCATGGGCGGCAGCCAGGTGTATCTGTCCGAGGGAGAGCAGATCACCGTGGAGGAGCTTTTGAAGGCCGTGTGCGTTGCCAGCGGCAACGACGCCGCCGTGGCGCTGGCGGAGGAAGTATCTGGCGTGACGGAGCTGTTCGTGCAGCAGATGAACAACCGCGCCATGGAGCTGGGCATGGCGGACACCTGCTTTCTCAACCCCACGGGGCTGCCGGCAGAGGGGCACGTCACCTCCGCCTACGACATCGCCCTCATGAGCCGCGAGCTGATTTTGAAGCATCCGGATCTGCGCCGCTTCACCACCATCTGGATGGACACCATTCGAAACGGTTCCTTCGGCCTGTCCAACACCAACAAGCTCATCCGTTTTTATGACGGCGCCACAGGGCTGAAGACCGGCTCCACCGACGCCGCCGGCTACTGCATTTCCGCCACGGCGGAGCGGGGCGGCATGGAGCTGATCGCCGTGGTGCTGGGGGGCGAGACCAGCCAGCAGCGGTTTGAGGACGCCAAGACCCTGCTGAACTACGGCTTTTCCACCTACGCGCTGGCGGACGTCACCCCCGCCGAGATCCCCTCCGTCCCCGTGAAGCTGGGGCGCGCCGCCTCCGTGGAGGCCATGCCGGAGGGCTGCAAGCTGCTGGTGGGCAAGGGGCAGGTCGGCAGCCTGAGCCAGACGATAACGCTGCAGGAGGATCTGGCCGCGCCGGTGGAAAAGGGGCAGACCGTGGGCACCCTCACGGTGCGGTGCGGCGACGCCACCCTGGCGGAGCTGCCCCTCACGGCATCCCAGCCCGTGGAGCGCATGACGTGGGGCGACCTATTCCTGCGTCTGCTACGCTGCGCCGTTTTCGGCTGACGGCGGCGGACATGGTTTTTCCATTGAAAACCGTCAAATGATGTGGGCGGATATGACGGATTTCTCTTGTGTTTTTTTCGCCTGCGATGTAAGATAGGGAAAAGAACAAAAGAGGAGGCTTTTTACATGATCTGTGTGGATCTTTCCAATATGCGGCAGTTCATTCCCCTGCCCTATGAAGCGGCGCTGACGCCCCGTCTGCGTCTGGCGCACGAGAAGCTGCTCTCCGGCACCGGTGCCGGCGGCGACTTCACCGGCTGGGTGCATCTGCCGGAGCAGTATGACCGCGAGGAGTTCCGGCGCATTCAGGCGGCGGCCAAAAAGATCCAGAGCGATTCGCAGGCGCTGGTGGTCATCGGCATCGGCGGCTCCTATCTGGGGGCGCGGGGCGTCATCGAGTGCCTCTGCTCGCCCAATTATAATCTGAAAAAGAAAAATACGCCCAATATCTACTTCGTGGGCAACGGGCTGGACAACGACCAGCTGGCGGAGGTAGAGGAGCTGCTGGAGGGACAGGATTTCTCCGTGAACGTCATCTCCAAGTCCGGCACCACCACGGAGCCGGCGGTGGCCTTCCGCTTTTTCCGCCGTCTGCTGGAGAAAAAATACGGCGCCGAGGCCGCCGCATGGCGCATCTACGCCACCACCGACCGCCAGAAGGGTGCCCTGAAGGCACTGGCTGCGGCGGAGGGCTACGAGAGCTTCGTAGTGCCCGATGACATCGGCGGCCGCTACAGCGTCCTCACGGCGGTGGGTCTGCTGCCCATAGCCGTGGCGGGCATCGACATAGAGCAGCTCATGGCCGGCGCCAAATCCATGATGGACACCTGCGCCGCGGCGGATATGGAGAAAAATCCCGCCTGGCAGTACGCCGGCGCGCGGTACGAGCTGCAGCACAGGGGGCTGGAAATTGAGGTGCTGGCCTGCTTTGACCCCTTCTTCCGCTTCATGGCGGAGTGGTGGAAGCAGCTGTACGGCGAGTCCGAGGGCAAGGAGGGCAAGGGGCTGTTCCCCGCCAGCGTGGAGTACACTGCCGACCTGCATTCCATGGGGCAGTATTTGCAGGAGGGGCGCCGCAACATGTTTGAGACCGTGGTGCGCTTTGCCCCCCGCGCCGGTGAGCTGACCGTGCCCTATGACGAGGAAAACGGCGACGGGCTGAATTTCCTGGCCGGCAAGATCATGAGCGACCTGAAGCAGCAGGCCATGGACGGGACGCTCCTGGCCCACGTGGAGGGCGGCGTACCCAACATACGCATCAGCTGCGGCGAGCGTAATGCCTTCACTCTGGGCGAGCTGATCTACTTCTTCTGCTATGCCTGCGGCCTGTCCGGCTACCTGCTGGACGTGAACCCCTTCGACCAGCCCGGAGTGGAAGCATATAAGAAAAACATGTTTGCCCTTCTCGGCAAGCCCGGCTACGAGGAGCTGGGAAAGACCCTGCGGAAGAAGCTGGGAAGATGATCGTGAAGAACTGATGAATTTTGCTTTCTCCATTGCCATTTGAAAATAAATATGGTATAGTAGGGGCAAGCAAACCGCAAATTGATAAAGGAGTGATTTCTTATGGTTAGACTGATCATGGGGGCAAACGGTGCCGGCAAGACAAAGCAGCTCATCGACCTCATTCACAGCGCCGTTGAGTCCGAAAACGGCAGCGTGGTCTGCATCGAACCCGGTGCGGACATGACCTTCGACATTAAGTCCAGCGTTCGTCTGGTGAATGCCAAGGAGTACGATCTGAATTCTTTTGAGTGCCTGCGGGGCTTCGTCAGCGGCCTCTACGCCGGCAATTACGATATTTCCCATGTGTTCGTGGACAATCTGGCAAAGATCGTGGGCAGCAGCAGTCTCTCCGAGGCGGAGAACTTCCTGCACTGGCTGGATCGTTTCAGCGAGAGAAACAGCGTGAAGTTCACTGTGACTCTCAGCATGGACGAGGGCACTGCCACCGAGGGCATGAAAAGCTACATGTAAGCAGCAAAAAGCACGGCATACAGATGCCGTGCTTTTTTGTGCCCAGAAGCAGCGCAGTATATACGTCGGCGGGGTGATGTGGGGAGCGTCCCCTGCGAAGGGGTTATCGGAGGGGTGCGGCGGCATCGGTGGGCACGGCGGCGGGCAGTCGCCGGCAGGCACCGAAACAAGCAAAAATGGCGGACAGCTTTGCCCGCCCCTATAGGGATCCGTTTCTCTGTGTGCCGCTCAAACGCCGGTCACACCCGATACACCAGCGCGTCGAAATCCCGCACGATCTCCTCCCGCTTGGTGTCCTGCACATATACGTTGTTGGTCTCGTCGAAGGCCAGGCGCATGGCGAAGTCCTTGGCCTCGTCGATGCTGTCCGTTTCAAAAAAAACGCGGTACTCCTCTTTGGGCTGGTTGATCTTCTTGTGCATGATGTGAAAGCGCATAAAAGCCTCCCGTAGCGTTGTCGTTTCATAAAAAGTCCCCGCAGCACCGGCGTCTGCAGGCGGCCGGCAAAAATAGAGGGGTATTTTTTAGTATAACTCAAAAAAAAGCAAAAAACAAGCCGCCGCTTCACCAAATTTTTCCCTGTTTTTTCTCTCTAAATTTTGCCCTGAAAAATGAAAAAAAGGCTTTCCTCCGACCTTCCGGCGATGTATAATTGCACTGTTATTTTTTGAAAAGAGAAGCGAGAGAGGGGCAGCGCACATGAAGATCGGATTCGACAACGACAAGTATCTGGCCTTGCAGGCCGAGCACATCAAGGAGCGCCGCAGCCAGTTCGGCGACAAGCTGTATCTGGAGTTCGGCGGCAAGCTCTTTGACGACTACCACGCCTCGCGGGTGCTGCCCGGCTTCCAGCCCGACAGCAAGATCCGCATGCTGGCCACCATGAAGGACGAGGTGGAGATCGTCATTGCCATCTGCGCCGGCGACATCGAAAAGAGCAAAATGCGGGGCGATCTGGGCATCAGCTACGACGACGACGTGCTGCGCCTGACGGACGTGTTCCGGGGTCTTGGCTTCTACGTCGGCTCCGTGGTCATCACCCAGTACGCCGGCCAGCCTGCCGCTGACGCCTTCATCAAGCGCCTGACGGCGCTGGGCGTGAAGAGCTACAAGCACTACCCCATCGCCGGCTATCCCTCGGACGTGGCGCACATCGTGTCCGACGAGGGCTTGGGCAAAAATGACTACATCGAGACCAGCCGCTCCATCGTGGTGGTCACGGCGCCCGGCCCCGGCAGCGGCAAAATGGCCACCTGCCTCAGCCAGCTTTACCACGAAAATAAGCGGGGCGTTCGCGCAGGCTACGCCAAATATGAGACCTTCCCCATCTGGAACCTGCCGCTGAAGCATCCGGTGAATCTGGCCTACGAGGCCGCCACCGCCGACCTCAACGACGTGAACATGATCGACCCCTTCCATCTGGAGGCCTACGGCCAGACCACCGTAAACTATAACCGCGACGTGGAGATCTTCCCCGTGCTCAACGCCATGTTTGAGAAGATCCAGGGCACCTCGCCCTACAAGTCCCCCACGGACATGGGCGTGAACATGGCGGGTTTTGCCATTGTGGACGACGAGGCCTGCCAAGAGGCCAGCCGCATGGAGATCCTCCGGCGCTACTACACCGGTCTTGTGGAGCGCGCCAAGGGGCAGTGCGACGACAGCGTCGTGCGCAAGCTGGAGATCGTCATGCAGCAGGCAGGCGTCACGTCGGATATTTGTCCGGCGGTGCAGGCCTCTCTGGACAAGGCCGCCCAGACCGGCACCCCCGCCGGCGCCATGGTGCTGCCCGACGGGCGCATCGTCACTGGCAAGACCAGTTCCCTGCTTGGCCCCTCCGCCGCCATGCTGCTCAACGCCATCAAGCTCCTGGCGGGCATCGACAAGGATCTGGATCTGCTCCCCGCCTCCATCATCGCCCCCATCAGCGACATGAAGATCCGTCATCTGGGTCACCACAATCCCCGTCTTCACTCCGACGAGGTGCTCATTGCCCTGTCCATCTCTGCCGTCACCAATCCGCTGGCGGAGCGGGTGCTGAAAAAGCTGGACGATCTGCGGGGCAGCGACGCCCATTTCTCCGTCATCCTCTCCGAGGAGGACGCCAAGCTCTATAAGCGGCTGGGCATTCACGTCAGCTGCGAGCCGAAGTACGAGGTGAAAAAGCTGTACCATAAGTAAGCTCTTCTGAAAAAAGAGGGGTGCCCGCCGCGTGTGAGCACCCCCCTTTTTTCAGCTTCCCTTGTACTTTCTTCGGGTGGCCAGCCCGCCCCGAATGTGCCGCTGCGCCTTGTTCTCCTCCAAAATCGCCTTTACCTGCAGGTAAAGGGGGCGATTAAACAGGGGCAGCCGCTGGGATATGTCCTTATGCACCGTGGACTTGCTGATGCCGAATTTTCGGGCGGCGTCCCGCACCGTGCCTCGGCTCTCTATGATGTAAACGGCCTCGTCGCAGGCCCGCTGTTCCATGTTTCCCTTCATTGGCAACACTCCCAAGACTGAATGATACGTTTCATTCTATGCGCCGCGGCGCGCCGATATGAAAAAAGCAAAAGGACGGGGCAAACGCTCCGTCCTTCCGCTTTTGAAAAAAGAAAAAGAGAAAGAGAAATGAAAAAGATGAAACCGGCAGGGCGCTTATCCCTGCCCGCAGGTAAAGTATGCCCGAGGAAGCTTAAAAGTATCCTAAAATTTTGAATTTTTTTGAGGAAAGGGGCGCGGGACGTGAGTGTGCCATGCGTTATCGGGCGGCGAGGTGAGGGCACCCCGCCCTACGGGGGACAAGAAGTGTCTACGGCGGGGCGTCGGGGACGCCGCCCTCTACGAAGCTTTTGATAGGGCGGGATTCGTGTGCCCCGCCGTTGGGGGGCGCGGTGGTTGTCGGCGGCGGCACACATGGGTGCCGCCCTACAGATATTTATAATTCTTTTTGTAGGGGCGGGTGGCTCTGCCCGCCCGATGGTGCCGGAGGATTTTCATAAAATGTCATTCCGAGGAGCGAAGCGACGTGGGAATCCGCTTTCCCTATGTGGGGAGTGCGGTACAAAAGGAGTACGGATTGCCACACCGGTGACGTCGGTCACTGGCTCGCAATGACAGATTTTAAGGGGTGCGGGGCGTATCGGGCGGCGGGGTGAGGGCACCCCGCCCTACGGGGGCAAGAAGTGCCTACGGCGGGGCGTCGGGGACGCCGCCCCCTACAGAGGCATTGAGGGAAGTGCAATGCAGGCGGGCGGAAGGGTTTTGGGTGTAAAATTTATTGGGACGGGGAAAAATAAAGCGGCGTGCATTGCTTTTCTACGGCGGTTCTGCTACAATATGAAATGAATGGGTCGAATTCTGTTTTTTGTTGCAATTACAACATTGGTTTGCGGCGAAATTTGGTATATTCTTTGGGAAGACCTCAAAAGGAGGAAGGATTCATGTTAGAGCTGAAGAACATCTGCTATCGGGTGGACTCGCCGGAGGGTGCGGTGGACATACTCGACCACATCGACCTCGTTATTCCGGATCACAAGCTGGTGGTGTTTACCGGCCCCAACGGCGGCGGCAAGACCACGCTGGCCAAGGTCATCATGGGGCTGGTGCAGCCCACGGAGGGGCAGATCCTCTATAACGGGCAGGACGTTACGGGTCTGTCCATCACGGAGCGGGCAAAGCTCGGCATCAGCTACGGCTTCCAGCAGCCGCCGCGGTTCAAGGGCATCACGGTGCACGACCTGCTGCTGCTGGCGGCGGGCAGCGAGAAGCTGTCCAAGGATCGCTGCTGCCAGTACCTGACGCGGGTGGGGCTGTGCGCCAACGACTATCTGGATCGGGAGGTGGACGTGTCCCTGTCCGGCGGCGAGGTCAAGCGCATTGAGATCGCCACCATTCTGGCGCGCAACAGCGAGCTGATGATCTTTGACGAGCCGGAGGCCGGCATCGACCTGTGGAGCTTCGCGCGGCTCACGGAGACCTTTGAGCAGATCCACAGGGAGGGCAAGTCCACTATGATCATCATTTCCCACCAGGAGCGCATCATTCAGCTGGCGGACGAAATTATCGTGGTATCCGGCGGCACCATCGCCCACCGAGGCACCACGGAGGAGATATTCCCCCTGATTCTGGCGGACACGCTGGGCAGCTGCCCCGTGCTGGACAAGAAGGAGGTCAAGCTATGATCACAGAAATCGACGCCAAGCTGCTGGAGAAGATCGCAGACCTTACCGGCAAGCCCGTGGGCGCTTTCAACATCCGCAAGGACAGCGGCTGCGAGGCGCGGCAGTCCACGGAGCACATTGAGATCACCCCCAAGACCGACGGCAAGCAGGGCATTGACATCCGCATCAAGGCCGGCACCAAGGGCGAAAAATGCCACATCCCCGTTATCATCAGCAAGACCGGCCTTTCCGAGATGGTTTACAACGATTTCTATGTGGGCGACGACTGCGACGTGGAGATCGTGGCCGGCTGCGGCATTCACAACTCCGGCTGCAACGAGAGCCGCCACGACGGCGTGCACACCTTCTACATCGGCAAAAACAGCCGCGTGCACTACTCGGAAAAGCACTACGGCGAGGACGCCAAAGGCCAGACCGGTCGCAACGTGATGAACCCCCAGACCATTGTGCATCTGGGGGAGAACTCCACCATGCAGATGGACACCATCCAGATCCGCGGCATCGACTCCACCAAGCGGGACACCCGCTTCTACTGTGAGAAGGGCAGCGAGGTGGTGGTGACGGAGCGGCTGCTGACCCACGGGGCGCAGGAGGCCGAGAGCGACATGCTCATTGAGCTGAACGGCGAGGACGCCAAGGGACGGGTGATCTCCCGCTCCGTGGCGCAGGACGAGAGCAAGCAGGTGTTTCATCCGGTGATGGTGGGCAACAGCCAGTGCTTCGGCCACGTGCAGTGCGACTCCATCATCATGGGCAGCGCCCACATTGAGTCCATTCCGGCCATTACGGCCAACTGCCCCGACGCGCAGCTCATTCACGAGGCCGCCATCGGCAAGATCGCCGGCGACCAGCTGCTGAAGCTGGAAACGCTGGGACTGACGCCGGAGGAGGCGGAGGAAACCATCCTCAAGGGCTTTTTGGCGTAACAACATAAAAAACACCGCAGGAGAAGGCTTCCGTATCGTGAGGCCTCTCCTGCGGTGTTTTTTGCGACGGGAATGGGTCAAAAATAAGGCGGCAAACTCCGCAAGGCCCCGAGGGACACGCAAAGCAAAAAGAGAGCCGCCCCTCACGGAGCAGCTCCCCTTCCCTGTTTTATTTTTGCTTTTTCTTCGCGGCGCGGTGCTGGAAGAGCTTCACCAGCTCCACCACGGGGATCACCAGCACGGCCAGCGCCAAAGCGATGCCGTACTCGCCCCAGCCCACGGGGGTGAAGCCGAAGGCGTCGGCGATGGGCTTGACCTCCAGCACCAGGGTAGTGATGAGGAGGCTGCCCAGCATAGCCGCCCACAGGACCTTATTGTGGCTGTGGCCGGAGAAAATGCTGCGGCGCTGGAAGCGCATATTGAAGCTATGGAAGATCTCGCACATGCTCATGGTCAGGAACGCCATGGTCATGCCGTGGGGCGAAACGCCGGAGGGCATCTCAAAATAGCCCACCTCCACGCAGTGGCCGATGATGTAGGAAGCCAAGGTGATGGCGGTGATGAGAACGCCCTGATACACCACGTCGAAGCCCAGACCGCCGGAGAAGATGCCGTCGTGGCTGTCGCGGGGCGGGCGCTCCATGACGTCCGGCTCCGCGCGCTCCAGACCCAAGGCCAGCGCGGGGAAGCAGTCGGTGATGAGGTTGATGAACAGCAGGTGCACAGGCCCCAGCAGCGTGAAGCCCAGCAGCGTGGCGGTGAACACGCCCAGCACCTCGCTCATGTTGGAGGCCAGCAGGAACTGGATGGTCTTGCGGATGTTGTCATAAATACGGCGACCCTCGCCCACGGCGCCCACGATAGTGGCAAAGTTGTCGTCGGAGAGCACCATGTCCGCCACGTTTTTGGTGACGTCCGTGCCGGTGATGCCCATGCCCACGCCAATGTCGGCGGTCTTGATGCTGGGGGCGTCGTTGACGCCGTCGCCGGTCATGGCGGTGATGGCGCCCCGCTTTTTCCACGCCGTGACGATGCGCACCTTGTGCTCCGGCTGAACGCGGGCGTACACGCTGTACTTGGGTACGGCCTCGGCCAGCTCCTCGTCGGTGAGGTCGTTGAGGGCGCTGCCGGTGACGGCCTGATCGGCGGAATCCAAAATATCCAGCTCTTTGGCGATGGCCACGGCGGTGTCCTTATGGTCGCCGGTGATCATCACGGGGCGAATGCCCGCCTTGCGGCACTGGTGGATGGCGTCCTTCACCTCGGGACGCACGGGGTCGATCATGCCCGCAAGGCCGATGAAGCACAGCTCCTGCTCCAGACTCTCGGGGCTGATGTCCTCGGGCAGGGTGTCACTCCAGAGACGCTGGGCAGCGGCCAGCACGCGCAGGGCGCGGTCGGCCATGCTCTTATTATCCAGCAGGATAGCCTGCCGCTTTTCCTCCGTCATGGGGCGGATCTCTCCGCTCTCCACATAGGCGGTGCAAAGGCGCAGCACCTCGTCGGGGGCGCCCTTGGTATACTGGACAAAGCCACCGTCGATGCGGTGGACGGTGGACATCATCTTGCGGGAAGAATCGAAGGGCGCCTCCGCCACGCGGGGCTGCTTTTCCTCCAAAACGGGCTTTTTCAGCCCCTCGGCGGCGGCAAAATTCACCAGAGCGGCCTCGGTAGGCTCGCCCTGCGCCCCCTCGGGCGTCCAGTTGGCATCGCTGCAGAGCGCCATAGCCGTGGCCAGAAGGCGCGTCTCGCCGGTGTGCTCCACCACGGTCATCTTGTTCTGGGTGAGGGTACCGGTCTTATCGGAGCAGATGACCTGGGTGCAGCCCAGCGTTTCCACAGCCGTGAGGCGGCGGATGACGGCGCCGCGCTTGCTCATGTTGGTGACGCCGATGGAGAGCACCACCGTCACCACCGTGGCAAGGCCCTCGGGAATGGCGGCCACCGCCAGTGAAACGGCCACCATAAAGGTCTTCAGAATGGCCTCCAGCGAATAGTCGCCCTCCACCAGCAGGTCGAAGACGAAAATGAACACGCAGATGGCCAGCACCAGATAGCTCAGGGTCTTGCCCAGCTGGTTCAGCTTGCGCTGCAGGGGGGTCTCCTCCTGCTCCGTGCGCGCCAGAACGCCGGCGATCTTGCCCATTTCGGTGTCCATGCCCGTGGCGGTAATAACGGCGCTGCCGCGGCCATAGACCACGGTGGAACCCATGTAGCACATGTTTCTGCGGTCGCCCAAGGGCACGTCGCCCTCGGCCGCGAGCGCTTCGGCTGTCTTGTTCACGGGGACGCTCTCGCCAGTGAGGGCGGCCTCCTCTATTTTCAGGGAGGCGGACTCCAGCAGACGGCCGTCGGCAGGCACGGCGTCTCCGGCTTCCAGCAGCACTACGTCGCCGGGCACGAGATCGGCACTATGGAGCACCACGATCTTGCCATCCCGCAGCACCTTGCTGGTGGCGGCGGTCATGGTCTGCAGTGCCTCGATGGCAGCCTCGGCCTTGCTCTCCTGCACCACGCCCAGAACGGCGTTCAGCAGCACCACCAGCAGGATGATGAACACCTCCGTGAGGCTCTCATGAGAGAGGATGCTGGTGACGGCGGACACGGCGGCGGCGGCCAGCAAGATCAGCAGCATAGGATCGGCGAGCTGCTGCAAAAAGCGCTGGAAGTTGGTGATCTTCTTGGCCTCCTGCAGGCGGTTGGCGCCGTGCTTTTCAAGGCGTTGGGCGGCCTCCTGCTCCGCAAGCCCCTGATGGCTGCTGCCCTGAGCGGCCAGCACCTCCTGCGCAGTCATTAAGAATTCCGGTTTCATTTTTTATCCTCCTTTTCCACCCCTGCGGGCAAAACAAAAAGACTCCTACACAGGCGAAAAACCTATGTATGAGTCTCATTCTTTCAAGACAGCCCGGACTGAAACCAGCCGTACTGACGGGTCTGCCTCATCCCGCAGGACAGGATGGAATTACTCCCTCAAAGTGGAAATTCAATTTACTCTCCTTATATTATACAAATCATAATCCGTTGTCAAGTCTAATATTCTAAGGGGAAAAACATCTTGACGAAGGCTTTATTATACTATAAAATAGGGGTGTCGAGATCGGGCAAAAAGCGCCGGATCGTGTTGTAATTTAGGAGAATCAAAAGGAGAAACGCTATGCACAACTTTGACATGTTTGATTATGGCTCCAGCCTGAATACCCTGGGCACCCTGGGCACCATCGCGCTGGTGCTGGCCATTGTGGCCACCATTCTGGCCTTCATCTTCATCGTGCCGGCCAAGCGCCGCGACAAGATGGGCAAGTTCGGCAAGTTCCTGCACGACACCTGCAACTTCAAGTATCTCATCGTGGAGAAGATCCTGCAGGCGCTCTACATCTTCTTCACCGCTCTGGTGATCTTCATCGGCTTTTTCATGCTGTTCTGCTCTGACTGGAGCGGCAGCTGGATGGGCGGCAAGGGCATTCTGATCATGATCCTCGGCCCCATTGCCGTGCGTCTGAGCTATGAGCTTATCATGCTGGCTGTGCTGGTGGTGAAGAACGTCATCGCCATTAACAACAAGCTTCGCAACCAGAACGAAGGCACCAACAACGCCGACATCTTCTCCACCCCCGACATGTCCGGCCTAAAGGACGCCATCCAGCAGAAGAAGGAGCAGGTGGAGCAGGCCGTGCAGGCGCGCCGCGAGGAGAGCGCCGAGCAGCCCGCCGCCCCCGAAAACACCGAGAACAAGTAAGGCTTTTTCCGGCGGAAACGCCCGCACAGATGCATAACGAAGGCTCTCCGGCACAGGCCGGAGAGCCTTTTTATACTGGCTTTTCTCTCCGGAATCAGCGGCGTCCGCCGTGGTTTTTCCCTTGGCACGAAAAAAAGGCTGCCCCGAAGGGAGAGGCTTCGTAAGGAAGTTCTCTCCCTTCGGTTTTTGTAATCAGCCGGAATGATTGAACGCAGGTAAATCAATCACATAGGAGGATTACACAATGGACAAGTACATCTATGATGAAAAGAATGGGCTTTGGTATGAGCTGCAAGGGGACTACTATCTGCCCTGTCTGAAACTGCCGGAGGAACCGGAGGTGCACATCGGTATCTGGGGGCAGCGGCACCGGCGTTATCTGAAAAGCCACCGCAGGGCATTGTATACCTCCCTGCTCACCAGCGGCAAGCTGAACGATTACCTTACAGACCTTAACGAGCAGGCAGAAGCAATGTTTTCTCGGCTGGTGAAGCAGCTTTCCGAAAAAGAGGGCGTTACGGAAGGCCTCAAAGCGGAAAATCAAATGCTGTGGGTGCAGAGGATGAATAACGTCCGCAATGTTGCTATGGAAATCGTTTCGAGTGAGCTTATATACTGTTAATACTAAGTTAGAAAAGTCGCTGTCACAGACGGCGACTTTTCCTTTTCGGGTAGTATTCAAGAAGTCATAAAGTTCCGTGAGTAATGGAAGAAGGCAATGATTTGAGAAAAAGAGAAGTGTACTATTCTGAAAACTACTTGAGATTTCGGGAAAAATCTGCTATAATATTGCTGTTTATCTATGGGGCGGGGATTTATGTCCTTTTTGCCTTAGAAATTATGGAAGGAGGACTTGACTATGGCAAACGGAAATGCGACAATTATTGTCGGCTCGGCTCGGCAGGAGCATAGCGCCGTTTTTTCAGCGTGTCAAGTCTTATTTCATACAATTTAT
>OLOV01001597.1_pt1 | contig 17436 bp, 13 predicted proteins | sample 1672931 | NCBI WGS metagenome assembly OLOV01 (sample SAMEA3136738, study PRJEB25190) | human gut metagenome | biome: human gut; feature: human-associated habitat; material: faeces | place: Austria | collected 2013
CGGGAACGGTGCTGGAAAATATCCGCTACGGCAATCCAGCCGCCAGCGATGAAGAATGCATCGCCGCAGCAAAGCTCGCCAACGCTGACAGTTTCATCCGTATGCTGCCGCAAGGTTACGACACCATCCTCGCCGGCGACGGCGCCGGACTCAGCCAGGGACAGCGTCAGCTCCTCTCCATCGCCCGCGCAGCCGTCAGCAATCCACCAGTGATGATCCTCGACGAAGCCACCTCGTCCATCGATACACGCACCGAAGCCCTCGTCCAGCGCGGCATGGATGCGCTCATGGAAGGACGCACCGTCTTCGTCATCGCCCACCGACTCTCTACCATCCAGAACGCCAACGTCGTCATGGTCCTCGACCACGGCAAGATCATCGAACGCGGCACCCACGACGAACTCATGGCTCAACACGGCACCTACTACCAGCTCTACACCGGTGCGTTTGAGCTGGAGTGAGAAAACAGAATAAACCATCCAGCCCTTCACAGCGACATTTTGGTGCGCTGTGAGGGGCTGTGTTGTTTGTGTTGGGTGCGCCCGGCATGGGTAACAACTAGGTGGTGAAAGTCCACTGCGCGCTCGGTAGCAGGAAGCGCTAGCCAAAGGCAAGGGTGTCTGTCGTGAGGCAGAATCTGAAGGAAGCCAGAGGCAAAGTTCCGGGCCGACGAACAGAAACCGCATAGTAGGCTGTAAAGGGCGGACGATTCTGCCCACCAAGAAGAAGTCCAATGCTACCCGGACCCAATACAGTAGATGCGGCGGCTACACGAAATGAAAGTGGTTACCCTTACCCGGGGAGATCTTGCGGACGAGAAGGAGGAAAATCCGAACCTCGGAGTAAAGCTTGCCGCAAGAAGTCAGCAGAGGTCATAGTACTACCAACTATGGTGGGAAGGACCGAACAGTCGTAAGTTTCAGTACAACCTGAAAGGAGGATTCACGTCATGACAGCGAAATACTGTAGCAATACAGGCTGCCCACAAAAGGATAGCACGGAATGCAAAGAATATGTGGGAGCGCCGAATGTGAACCCTCGAGACAGGAAGGAAAGAACTGGTGCCCATCTGTTAGAGAGAATACTCCAACGAGACAATCTCAATAGAGCTTACTTGCAGGTGGAAAGAAACCATGGCGCACCCGGCATCGACGGCATGACCGTCGAAGAAGCCCTGCCATGGTTGAAAGAACACAAAGAAGAACTCTTGGAAAGCATACGGAACGGAAGCTACAAGCCATCTCCCGTACGCAGGAAAGACATTCCAAAACCAGATGGAGGAACAAGGCAGCTTGGAATACCCACCGTCATAGACAGAGTCATCCAACAAGCAATCGCCCAAATCCTCATCCCCATCTACGAACCACAATTCTCAGACGCAAGCTATGGCTACCGGCCAGGACGAAGCGCAAAAGAAGCCATACGTAAAGTGAAGAAGTATGCAGAAGAAGGCTACACCCATGCCGTGCAAGTCGACCTCAGCAAATACTTCGACACCATTAACCACGACCTGCTCCTGAACCTCTTGAGACAAACCATCAAAGATGGACGCGTCATAAAGCTCATCAAGAAATATCTCAAGAGCGGCATCATGGCAGACGGCGTCATCGTAAGAACAGAGCAAGGGACCCCACAAGGAGGCCCACTTTCGCCACTACTGGCAAATATCTATCTCAATGAGTTTGACCAGGAATGGAAAAGGCGCGGAATGAAACACATCCGCTACGCAGATGACATCATCATCCTCACCAAAAGTAAACGCGCCGCAGAGCACCAGCTGGAATCCAGCAGGAAATACCTTGAAGGAAAGCTCAAGCTCACCATGAACACGGAAAAGAGCAAAGTTGTCAGCGTATTCGCCATCAAGCGCTTTAAGTTTCTCGGTTTCTGCATCGGCAAGAATGGAAACGGCATCTACATCAGAGTGCATAAGAAAAGCCTGAACAAGGCTAAGCAAAAGCTCAGAGCCATTACCAAAAGAAATCGAGGAAGAAACGTCAGAACCATCATGGCAGAAATAGCTCAGTACATGAAAGGATGGCTCGGCTATTATTACATAGCCGATATGAAACGCACCCTAAAGAGCTGGGACGAATGGCTGAGGCGAAGGATAAGGATGTACATCTGGAAACAATGGAAGAAAGCACGAACAAGAGTGAAGAATTTGAGGAAGCTAGGCATCTCAAAAGACCAAGCCTACCAGTGGGGAAACACCCGATTAGGCTACTGGCGGGTCGCCGGTAGTCCAGTACTCAAATGTTCCATAACAAACGAAAAGCTCGCACAAGCAGGATACATGAATATCCTACAGATGTACGAGCAAATTCGAAGGAAGCACTTAAACGATTGAACCGCCGTGTACCGAACGGTACGCACGGTGGTGTGAGAGGTCGGCCCCTAATGGGGCCTCCTACTCGATCGCTCAAATATTATGGTGAACTTTTTTCCGATGGCTGCTATTTCGCTAGAGACCGGCGGGCGGAAATATGGTACAATATGGCATGATATGATCTTTCGCGCGCGGCGGGAGCTGGGCGCCTGATGAAGGAGGAGCGTTGATGGACGAAAATTGCTCGTTGTCGCCAAATGTGGCGGCGGATCGTTTTTGGCAGAAGGTGCCGGGACAGATTCGCTGGACGTTTGTGATGGCGGTGGTCATGGGGCTGGTCACGCACATGTACGCGTTCACGAACGACCTGCTCAATCATGACGATATCTATCATCTGCTGCAATGTGAATATGGCGCGCAGTCTGGGCGCTGGTTTTTGCCGATCGTGCTGGGCTGGGATGGCACGTACAGCATGCCGTGGCTGATCGGCGCGCTTTCTGTGCTCTGCCTGGCGCTGACGGCGTGCTTTACGGTAAGCTTGCTGCGCATTCAGGGGCGTCTTGGCGCGCTGATAACGGTGACGCTTTTGGTGGCGTATCCGACGGTGGCGGCGACGTTCAGCTATATGTTCACGGCGGATGCGTATTTCTTTGGACTGTTTCTGGCGTCGTTTGCGGCGTATGCAGCGGCGCGGATGCCGCGCATGGGTCTGCCGCTGGGCGCGGTGGCGCTGATCCTGTCGCTGGGGATTTACCAGAGCTATTTCCCGGTGGCGGCGGTGCTGATGGTCGGGGCGTTGCTCTTTGATACGCTGGATGGCGAGCTTTCGCTGGGACGACTTTTCCTGCGCGGTGTAAAGATGGTGCTGACGTTGGGCGTGGCGATCGCAGCGTATATGGTGATCGCGCGCTGGGTGATGCGCAATGCTGGCGGCCTGACGGATTATATGGGCATTTCGGAGATGGGCCATCTTTCGCTTGGCGAGCTGCCGTCGCTCATTGTCAAATGCTATCAGGAGTACGGCAGTTATTTCTGGAACAACGGCACGGGCCAGCTTTTCACCTTTGCCAAGCCGCTGATCGTTGTGGCGCTGGTGATGGCGGTGGTTTTGCTGTTGACGCTCGTTGCGCGCAAGGGGGTCGGCCTGGGGCATGCGCTTTTGGCGATGGTGCTGGCTGTGCTCTATCCGCTGGCGGGCGATCTCATCCATGTGATGGTCGCTGGCGGCGCGGTGCACGATCTCATGCTTTATGGCACGATCTATCTGCTGGTGCTGCCGCTGGCGCTGGCGAGCTACGCAGAAGCGCACCTGGCGGAGCTCGGCGGAACGGGGCGGATCGTGACGACGTTTGTAGGCTGGGTGATCGTGATCTGCATGAGCTTCACGGCGTATTCCTATGTGGTGACGGATAACAAAGCCTATCTCAAGATGTCGCTCAGCCGCGATCAGCTCATGGCGTATTCGAACCGCCTGATCAGCGCTGTTGAGCAGACGCCGGGCTACACGCCGGGGATGACGCTGGTGCTCACTGGCAGCTCGGTGGCGGAGCCGGGCTTTACGGCGCAAATTCCTGAGCTTTCGGAGCTTTGGATGGTGGGTGTGCTGGACGCTGGCCAGTTGCGCGCAAAATACAGCTATGGTGAATTTTTGCGGTATTACATGGCGTATCCGGGCGAGGTTTATCTGACAAACTCGTCGGACAATGTTGCGGACAAGCGCGAATGGGCGCGCGAGATTGCGGCGAAACCGGAGGTTGTGGCGATGCCAAATTATCCGGCGGAAGGCTCGATCGCCATTATTGACGGCGTGGTTGTCGTCAAATTGAACGCAGAACCGGAGCATAACGACTGACTGACGGCGCTCGGATGAAGATTTTCATCCGGGCGCTTTTTCTGTGGCTGTTGACAGGCTGCTGTGCAGACGTTAAGCTGGAATGAGATCAGAGGAGGATGAACGATGACTTACGATTTTACAACGATCATGGAGCGGCGCGGCAAGGATGCGATGGCGGTGGATGCGCTGGGGCTGCCGGGGTTTCCAGGCGCGCCGAAAGAAGGCTTTGATGCGATCCCGATGTGGGTGGCGGATATGAATTTTCCAACGGTGCCGACGATCACTGAGGCGATCGCGCGCCGCATTGCGCATCCGGCGTTTGGCTATTTTCTGCCGAGCGATGCGTATTATGACGCGATCATCCGCTGGCAGAAAACGCGCAATGGCGTGGAGGATCTGACGCCAGAAGCGATCGGCTACGAAAATGGCGTGCTCGGCGGCGTCGCCAGTGCGCTTGCTGTGCTCTGCTCGCGTGGTGACAAGGTGCTCGTTCATTCGCCAACGTACATCGGTTTCACCGGCACGCTCACAAACAACGGCTACGAGATCGTGCATTCGCCGCTCGTTTTGGACGAGGCGGGCATCTGGCGCATGAATTTCGCCGACATGGAGGAGAAGCTTTCCAGCCAGCACATTCATGCAGCGATTCTCTGTTCGCCGCACAATCCGAGTGGTCGCGTCTGGGAGCGCTGGGAATTGGCGCGCGCCATGGCGCTGTTTGAAAAATACGACTTTGACTGCGTCATCAACTTTGCGGCGGAGTCTCATGTGGATCGTTCGATTGCGAACCCGGAAATCTTTGTGCAAACAAATGTCATGGGCACGGTGAACCTGCTTCAGCGCGCCAAGGAGGCGTGGTATCAGCCGGAAACCAAGCGCTGGAAGGCGGGCAAGAAGTATTTGCAGGTGTCCACCGATGAGGTCTACGGCGCGCTGGGCGCGGAAGGGTATTTCATGGAGACGACGCCCATCAATCCGCACAGCCCGTACTCGGCTTCGAAGGCGAGCGCGGATCACTTTGTTCAGGCGTTCCACGACACCTACGGCATGCCGGTCAACATCACCCGCTGCTCCAACAACTACGGCCCCTACCAGTTCCCCGAGAAGCTGATACCGCTCATGATAGTCCGCGCTCAGGCGGATGAGAGCCTGCCCGTCTACGGCGAAGGTCTCAATGTGCGCGACTGGCTTTATGTTGAGGATCATTGCAAGGCGATAGATATGGTCATCCACTCGGGCAGAGTGGGGGAGATATACAATGTCGGCGGCCACAATGAGAAGCGCAATATAGACGTGGTCAAGACGATCCTTGCCGCTCTCTCAAAGCCGGAGTCGCTGATAACCCATGTCAAGGACAGAGCCGGTCACGACCTGCGCTATGCCATTGACCCGACCAAGATATCAACGGAGCTTGGCTGGCGGCCCGAGACCTCGTTCGACGTCGGTATCGCCGAGACTATCAAATGGTATCTCGATAACACCGAATGGATGGATGAGATAAAAAGCGGCGAATACGCCGAATACAGTCGCAGGATATACGGTTAAATCTGTTTTAATAAGTTTATGCCCGTGCATACTTCATGTGTGCGCGGGCGTTTTTGCATCTTTGAAAACTTGTATTGAAATTTATTAACTTTGTGTGAACATTTATATAAATCTCTTGACAAAAGTTTGAGATGGTGGTATGATACAGTCAGAAAAGCAAAAAAAGGAGCTGATACTCTTGAAAAAGACCTTATACAGCCTGATGCTCAGCGACGAGGTCGTGAGAGAGGCGGATCGGCTTGCTCACCAAATGGGCACGAACCGTTCAAATCTGATAAACCAGATCCTCGCTGAGTATCTCGGCATGACTACGCCGCAAAGGCGCATAAATGATGTCTTTCAGGCCATTGTCGAGGCCGTGGCGCCATATGGGCAGCTTGTGCCGTTCTTTGCGCCGAATGACCTCACCATGTCGCTCAAAAGTAGCCTTGAGTATAAATATCGCCCCACCGTCAAATACGAGGTGGAGCTTTATGAGAGCGGGGAGGGTTCGATAGGCGAGCTTTCCGTTATATTCCGCACTCAGAGCGCCGCTCTTATCAGCGATATGACCGATTTCTTCCGCCTTTGGCACAAGACGGAGCAGAAATACCTGCCGCGCAGGGGTGTTGTGAACGTCAATTATGCGCTCTATGACAACAAATTCTGCCGCAGCCTTGCCGTGCCGCACAAAGATTTCACGCCGCAGGAGCTGGCGGGATCTATCTCCGCCTATATCGAGCTTTTTGACGAGCTGATGAAGGGTTACCTCTCCGGCAGATATTCGGCAGCGGATATAGACCGCCGTTACGGCGAGTATGCCGCGCGCCAAAACATTATTATTTAAGCAACCGATACTAAATTAAGCAGGTGATTTAATGAACACTCAGAACTTCACTCAAAAAACCATTGAAGCGATCCAGAACGCTCAGAATATCGCGTCCGAGAACGAGAATCAGGCGCTCATGCCCGAGCACCTGCTCTATTCTCTGCTTGACCAGGACGGCGGCCTTATCCCGTCGCTCTTCGGCAAGATGGGCGTTGACAGCAACGCTGTCCTCGCTGAGCTGGATTCATATATTTCGACCCTTCCCAAGGTTTCGGGCGGCGATATGTATCTCTCCGCCGAGACCGACCGTATAATCCGCGCCGCCGAGAAAGCGGCAAAGAGCATGAAGGATGAATATGTCTCAGTTGAGCATCTGATGCTCGGCATATTCGCCGACATGACCCCGCAGATAAGGAAGATATTCAACGCCCACGGCATCACAAAGAATGCTTTTACCGAGGCTCTCTCCAAGGTCAAGAGCGGCCCCGTCACGAGCGATAACCCAGAGGGCACTTACGATGCCCTCGCAAAATACGGCACCGACCTTGTCAAGCGTGCCCGCGATAACGAGCTTGACCCCGTTATCGGTCGTGACACCGAGATAAGAAACGTCATCCGTATCCTTTCGAGAAAGACCAAGAACAACCCCGTCCTGATAGGCGAGCCCGGCGTAGGTAAAACCGCTATAGCCGAGGGGCTTGCCCAGAGGATAGTCAGGGGAGACGTGCCCGAGGGACTGAAGGATAAGACCGTATTCAGCCTTGATATGGGCGCTCTTATAGCCGGCGCTAAATACAGAGGCGAGTTTGAAGAGAGGCTGAAGGCCGTCCTCGAGGAGATCAAGAAGTCCGAGGGCAAGATCCTGCTCTTCATTGATGAGCTTCATACTATAGTCGGCGCGGGCAAGACCGAGGGCAGCATGGACGCAGGCAACCTCCTGAAGCCCATGCTTGCAAGAGGCGAACTGCACTGCATCGGCGCCACCACCCTTGACGAATACAGGAAGTATATCGAGAAGGACGCCGCTCTTGAACGTCGTTTCCAGCCCGTTATGGTCAATGAGCCTACGGTCGAGGATACCATCTCGATACTGAGAGGTCTTAAGGAGCGCTACGAAGTCTATCACGGCGTGCGTATCCACGACAGCGCGCTTGTCGCCGCCGCTACGCTCTCCGACAGATACATTACCGACCGTTTCCTGCCCGATAAGGCTATCGACCTTGTGGATGAGGCCTGCGCCTCCATCCGCACCGAGATCGATTCTATGCCCTCCGAGCTTGACGATGTCCGCAGGAGGATAATGCAGCTCGAGATCGAGGAAATGGCTCTTAAAAAGGAGACCGACAAGCTCTCCAAGGAGCGCCTTGAGAAGCTGGGCGCTGAGCTTGCGGAGAATAAGGATAAATACAACGAGATGAAATCCCGCTGGGATGCCGAGAAGCAGAGCGTTGACGAGGTAAAGCGCATCAAGTCGGAGATCGAGCAGATGCACGCCGACATCGAGCAGGCTCAGCTTCATTATGAATACGAAAAGGCCGCAAAGCTTAAGTATTACGACCTCCCCGCCCTCGAGAAGAAGCTCTCGGAGGCTGAGGAGCGCAGCGAGCAGCGCAAGGAAAACACCCTTGTCCATGACACCGTGGATGAGGAGGAGATAGCCGCCATCGTCGCAAAATGGACTGGTATACCCGTTACCAAGCTGATGGAGGGCGAGCGTGAGAAGCTGCTGCATCTCGATAAGGTCATCCATGAGAGAGTTGTCGGCCAGGACGAAGCCGTGCAGAAGGTCACCGAGGCCATCCTGCGCTCCCGCGCGGGTATCTCAGACCCCAACAGACCCATCGGCAGCTTCCTCTTCCTCGGCCCCACGGGCGTCGGAAAGACGGAGCTTGCAAAGGCTCTGGCGGATTGCCTGTTTGACGACGAACACAATATGGTGCGTATTGATATGACCGAGTATATGGAGAAATACTCCGTGTCCCGTCTTATCGGTGCGCCTCCGGGATATGTCGGCTACGACGAGGGCGGTCAGCTCACCGAGGCTGTGCGCCGCAAGCCCTACTCGGTCGTCCTCTTTGATGAGATCGAGAAGGCTCACCCCGATGTGTTCAATATCCTGCTTCAGGTGCTTGACGACGGCCGTATCACCGACAGCCAGGGCAGGACGGTGGATTTCAAGAATACCATCATCATCCTGACCTCTAACCTCGGCAGCCAGTATTTGCTCGACGGCATTGACGAGAACGGCAATATCTCGGAGGAAGCAAGGAAGGGCGTTATGGAGGAGCTGCGCCGCAGCTTCCGCCCCGAATTCCTCAACAGGCTTGACGAGACGATATTCTTCCGCCCGCTTACCAAGGATAACCTGAACGGCATCATTGATATCATGCTCGCTCAGCTCAGGAAGCGTCTCGCCGACAGGAGCCTCGGCCTCGAGGTTACCGACAAGGCCAAGGAGCTTATCATCGACCGCGGCTACGACCCCGTCTACGGCGCAAGACCGCTCCGCAGGTATCTGCAAAGCAGCCTTGAAACCCTCGTCGCCCGCAAGATACTCTCAGGCGACATTGACGCGGACTCCACCATCACGGTCGACGCCGAGAACGGCGAGCTTGTCTGCAAATAATAATACAGTACCCCCTCGGAGTTTCAAGCTCCGAAGGGGTATTTTGCTGTGTTCAGTTGAATACCGTGCCGTCCTTGAGGACATCCTCGGGTGAGGAGTCGGCGGCGTAGTAGCGGAAGGCTACGCCCTCGGCTCGTAAAGCGATGACATATTTGCCGTCATCCGTTTTGAGTGTCAGCCTTACGCCGTCAAAGCGGTAGCTGCCGATGCCGAGATAGCTGCTGAGAAACCCGGGTGAAAACTCAAATTTGCCGTCCTTATCAAGTTTGAACGACGGTGTTGAATTCACCTTGCCGTCGTCGATAGTGTCGCTGTAATAGGTCTTGCCGTATACGATCCCACCCTCGGTGACCTCACAGCCCGCAAGGGCGTCGATGAATTTTTCCACCTCTTTTGGTGAAACCACCCTGTGCGAGTAGGACTCCTTGAAGTATCCGCACTCATACATTTCGGCGAGATCCTTGCCGAAGCAGAAGAGAGTGTCCGCGCCGTTGCCGTGGTTTATGCAGACGGTCAGATATGACGGGCGGTTCTCGGGGGTGGAGCCGTCGATGGGGCTTTTATGTATCCTGATTTTTTTGAGAGCGTCGGTCGCCGATTTGACGGCTGCTTCGTCGGAGACGGTGAAGGTCTTGCCTTCATAGGCGACGGTTATGCTCGAGATATCGTCAAAGGCGCCGTCCGTGCCGGCAAAGTCGGTCATTTTGTCAAGGCGTACCCCTGCGGGGTCGGTCAGCAGGCATACGGCCGCTGCAACGCAAATGATAACTGCAGATATTACGAGCCAAAATGCGGGTTTCTTGTAATTCAAAATATTTTTCACCCTTTCTTTAACTCCGACCTCCCCGAACGCTATCGGGCAGGCGGCTGCGGTGCGCCTCGGGGCGCTGCAATCAAGCAGTGCCTGCGAATAGGCGCATTTTTTATCGCTTCCGATGTCTTTTATCACCCGTTCGTCGCATGCGATCTCAATGTCACGGCAAAGCAGGGTGTATGAGAGCCAACAGAGCGGGTTGAACCAATGCAGCGCGAGCGCGGCAAAGGCTGCGGGCTTCAGCAGGTGGTCTTTGCGGGCGAGATGCGCTCTCTCATGGGCGAGCACAAGCTCACGTTTTTCGCCGTCCATATCAGACGGTAGATAAATCTTCGGCCTGATAACGCCGAGAATGAAAGGGGAGCTTACCGAGTCGCACAGCAGGATGTTTCCCTCGAGCGGTGCGGTCATTGCGACCTTTTTACGCAGCCTGACGTAGCTGACAGCGGCGCAGATAAGAGTTGCGGCAACACCCGCAAGCCATATCACGGCGAGGATCTCGGTCAAATTCACCGTTGACGCGGCAGCTTGCGGCGCCTTTGTCACGGCGGGCAGGCTTGGGCTCGGGCTCGGCACGGCAGCGGGCGTAATAACGCTCTCGGTGGCCCTTGCAATCACCCGATCGGTCGGGCTGAAGCTTGGCACAAGGCTGAAAATGCTCCTGAATGAGAGCGGGCAAAGCAGCCGCACGGCGGTCAGCGCCCACATAAGGCAGATAAGCGAGCGCGGGGCTTTTTTGAGCAGCGCCCGCAGCAGCGCTACGGCAAGCATCATCCATGTTGCCGCCATGCTCATGTCGAGCACCTTGAGGAATACCTCGGTAAGCGAATTCATAAAGCCGCCCATTACCGCACCTCCTTCGCCTCGTCTATCATGCGCTGGATGGTGTCAATCTCTTTATCGGTCAACTTTTTGCGGCTTGAGAATGCCGCTATAAAAGCGGGCAGCGAGCCGCCAAATACTTCGTCCACGAATTTTGCGCTCTGCATACCGTGGAGCTGCTCCTTGGTTATCAAAACGGTGACGGTGCTGTCCTCGGTCTTGAATATGCCGTTGTCGCAGAATTTTCTGAGTGCGGAGTAGACGGTGGGGCGCTTCCAATTCAGCTGAGCGGCGCAGCGCTTGACAAGCTCGCCCGTGGATATCGGGGCGTTGATCCAGACAATGTCGGCGAATTTCTCGTCAACCGCGCCGAGCTTTAATTCGTTCATATTATCGTCTCCTGACTGTCGGTAGCCTACCGACAATTATAGTTTACAGCCTACCGACACTTTTGTCAAGCCCTTTTTGCAAAAAAAATACAGCGCCTCTTTTGTGAAGAAGCGCTGTGAGCGGTTTAATTGCGTGAGAGCGTCTCATGCTCCCAATTTTTCATGAATTCAAGCTGCTCCGGGGTGTGAAACCAATGCTCGCCGCCCGGCATTACGGTCAGCGTGCAGGGGTTTGCGGCAATGAAGCCGTCGATGACCCTGCGGGGGATAGTCTCGTCGCATTCGCCGTAGAGGATATCCGTCACGCCCTCGGCGGAGACTGGGTGGCTGCGGGCGTAGCAGAGATAATCCCATGAGAGGGTTTGACCGAATTCGGTCGGTATCTCTTCCTCGGCCTCAAGGCTCTCCTCGCTCACGCCCGCAAGCTGCATCAGGCCGCTTATCATATCGACCATGTCGAGCAGGGGAGAGACGAGCAGGCGGCGTTCGAGCCGCTCGCCCTTGAATGCGAGCAGAGAGAACCACGAGCCGATGCTGGTGGCTCTGAGAGATATGCTCTGCCAATTCGCCTTTGCGTATTGCATTAATTTTTGCAGCTCGGGTACGACCTCCCAAGGCAGCAGCTTTACGCCGTCCTGCCTGCCGCCGTGCTCGGGCAGGTCGATAGCGAGCACCTGCCAACCGAGCGGATTTGCGACCTCGGCGAAGCGCTCCGCCTCCTCCTTGCAGCCGAATTGACCGTGAACAAAGAGGAATACTTTATCGGATCTTTTGCCGTAAAGCGCTGCGGGGATACCGCTGATATCAAAAAAATCTTTCATAATTCATTAGTTGCAGCTGAGATTTGAGAATATCTCAGCGCCTTTCTTTTTGCACCATACAAAGAGTATGACGCTGATTATCAAGCTGAGCGCCGCTATGCAGCCGAGGTAGGCTGCGGCGCCGAGGGGGTATGCGAAGAAGAAAAACGGGAGTGCGATGATCGCGCAGTATGCCCAGCCGCCGAACATGGCGAACATAACGCTGCCGCCCTGCTTTATCGGGGTTATCTCGTTTGTCCAGGTGAGATTCGGCATTTTAAGACCGAGGACGAGGCCGAATACCGCGGCGAGGAGCGTGTATATTGCGATGATCGCAATAGTTATGAGTGATTCGGCAAGGGTCATCTTCAGCGTGAAAACGCCGCAGAGCGTGCAGAAGAGGGCGGGTACGCCCGAGAGAAGTATCTGCACCTTGAGCTTCGCCTTGAGCACCTGCCAAGCGTTGACAGGCAGGGACTGTGCGAGCCATATCGACTTGCCCTCGAGCGATATCGAGGGGGCTGTGATGTCTATCGCCGAGATCATGGCGCATATCGCGGCGCACAGAAGCACGGGCACGGTGTCGGGCTGCTCGACGAACGCAGCTTTAAGCACTTCGCCGAGATAATTGCCCTTGATGAGCAGCGCAACGCCGCCGATGAACAGGAAGACAATGCCGAGGCCGCAGTTGAGCATATAGCTCGGGCTGGCAGTGAAGCGGCGCATCTCTTTGCCGAAGAGGGCGGAGGATACGCTCTTGACCTTTTCGGCTTTTTCTTTGTAAACCGTCTTTGTATCTTTGGCGGTCGATGTGGCTATGCCGATGAAGCTGCGTGAGAGCAGGAACCACAGCAGAGCCGTGAGCACGGCGACTATGACGGTCACGACGACGGCTGCTGTTATATAACCCTCGCCCATGCGGCCGAGGAAATAGAGCGGGTATGCCGAAGCCTTAATCTTTGCACCGTAGGTTGAGACGTTGACGATAAGATTCTGGATAATATCCTGAGCCTTGAAGGATATAAAGTAGTATACGCCGAAGAACAACAGCGAGACAAGCACGGTGATGAAGCTCTTATTCTTGAGCTTGAGGCTTACCTTGGCTACCGCCCAGCCGAGCAGGCATGAGAGCAGCATGACTATCACCGAGACGAGCAGCGCAAGCACCAGTGAGCAGACCACTGCGGCTGCGCCCGGGGCGGCGATGACCCAATAGACTATTATTGCGGGCAGCATCACGACCTCGGAATACATAAGACCGATCAGATAAACGCCCAGCAGGCGGGAAATCATGATGTAGCGCACGGGTATCGGCATTGAGAGCAGCAGGTCGTTATCCTTTGAGAGATAAAGCCCGGAGTAGGTGTTGAATACGCTGCCGAATGCGCCGAGGGCTATGGCGATAAGGCTCATTATCGTGAAGTAGAGCCAGCCCGCTCCCGCAATGACCATGGGCTCGCACATGGATATCGACAGATAGGTGAATATGCCGCCGAGCACGCCGACCATGAGTATGACGTATATGGCGAAGAACATTGTCGTTGATGCTTTCGAGCGCTTTTTGTTCTTCTTTGCGTCGTAAAAATAGCTGCGAAATATCTCCGTCATTTGCTTGTGAAGCAGAGTTTTGAGCATTATTCTCCCTCCAATTCAAGGAATACTTCCTCGAGCGAATCGTCGCCCTTGACCTCCTCCATGGTGCCGGAGCGGATGAGCTTGCCCGCCTTGATTATGGCAACCTTGTCGCAGAGCTTCTCGGCGACCTCAAGCACATGGGTGGAGAAGAATATTGCGCCGCCGTTGTCACAGACCTCGCGCATCATGCTCTTGAGCAGGTGGGCTGCCTTGGGGTCGAGGCCGACAAACGGCTCGTCCATGATGATCAGCTTCGGATCGTGTATCCATGCTGAGATGATGGCGAGCTTTTGCTTCATGCCGTGTGAATAGGAGGCTATCGGCTGAGCAAGGTCGGCGGTCAGCTCAAATATGTCGGCGTATTTGTGTATGCGCTCCATTCTCTCCGCCGAGCCGATGCCGAATATATCTGCGATGAAGTTCAGATACTTGATGCCCGTCATGTATTCATACAGGTCGGGGTTATCGGGGATATAGGCTATCTGCTTTTTGCAGGTGAGGGGGTCGGCCTTGATGGAGGTGTCGCATATTGTGATCTCGCCCTCGTCAAAATTCTGAATGCCGACAACGGATTTGAGCGTGGTGGTCTTGCCGGCGCCGTTGTGGCCGATGAAGCCGTAGATCTCGCCCGGGGCGATGTGAAGCGAGAGGTCGTCAACGGCCTTTTTCTCGCCGAATGTTTTTGTAAGGTGTTCGATTTTAAGCATAATAATTCTCCAATCGGTTTAGTGATTTTCATCTTTTCGGTAGCCCTCAATGACATCGGAAAAGACCTTGAATCGGTCATAATTATTCTCTGTGAAGCCGGGTATCTGCTTGATGGCTCTGCACATGGCGACGCTGAAGCCGGTGATTATGTTGCTTATCTCCTCATCGGAGTAGGGGCAGCCGCCCGTGACTATCAGCGTTGCGATGCTGTGGCCGACAAGGCACATGTTGCGGAAATACCGCTCGGCCTCGGCGGCGGTCATGTCATATATCCGCATTATCGGCTCGCTCAGCTGCTCGAAGGAATGGGTCGTCGACTCGATCGCGCCGTTTTTGCCGTCGTGTGTCGGGGTGAGGAACAGCAGCCTGTAAAGCTCCGGCTCCTCCTTTGCGAATTTGATATGCTGCATTCCGAAGCCGTAGAACGGTATCTTCATGCTGAGCCCTATCGCCGTGTAGCGGTCATACAGCGCCATGGCGGCGGCGCGGACCTCTCTCTTTGCCTCCTCCATCGTGTTGAAGCAGGTGAATACCGGCTGAGTCGATACCCCCAGCTCGTCGGCGATAGCCCTTGCGGTTAGGGCGGATATGCCCTTGGCTTTAACAACGCTCAGAGCCGCCTGAACCATCTCGTCTCTCGTGAATTTAACTCTCGGCGCCATTTCATCATCCTCTCTGCGAGAATTAAAATGAATTCATTGATATATATCGAGTGATATATATCTAACGGTGTTTATTATACAATATTCGAGCCGCTGTGTCAATAGTATTCTTAAACCGTAACTGTTTTGTAATAAAAGAACTCCGAGGCCGGCATTTTATTGCAGACCTCGGAGAGATAATTATTGAGTTTTAACTTTCTTTTTCGCATACGGAGCAGATATAGCCGTCCGCAATGCTTATGAATTTGCAGGTGAAGCCCGGCTCAGAGCAGCGGATATCGTTGCCGTCAACGGTGAATGTGACGCTCTTTATATCCGAGCCTATCCCCGTGCCGACGCACTTGAAATACGCCTCCTTCAGAGTCCATATCTCAAAGAGCCGCCGTGGGTCGCTACCGATGTATTCAAGCTCCTCTGCCGACGCAAAGCGCTTAGCCACATCGGGGCGTATCTCGCGCAGGGCTTCGATATCAATGCCGACGGGCTTGCCCGATACGGCGCATACGGCGATATTTCCGCTGTGGCTGAGGTTGAATTCTATGCCGTCCGTCGTCGGCTTGCCGTGCTCGTTTTTGCCGAATTTCACCTCGGCGGGGGATAGACCCAGAGCCTCGGCCGCTGCGGCGCGGCAAAGATGGTCGGCGGCGATACGCAGCCTTCGCTTATCCGCCTGCTGCATACGGTTTATCTCGCGTTGCTTATTTTCGTCCGCCTCGAGCAGCCACTCGGCGAGCAATTCGTCGCTTATTTCGGCGGAGTTTATGAATGTTATCTTCACCTCAGCAGTTCGCCCCGATATATGCGGCGAGCTTGCCGACGGTGTCGCATCTCCTGAAATCATCAGCCCCGATCTTAACGCCGAATTCGTCATAGAGATCGTCGCCGAAGCAAACAAGGTCAAACGACGACATTCCCAGCTCGCTCTTGATGCGGGTGTCGGGGGTTATCTCATCGTCGGGCTCAACATAGTTAAGGATGATATCGACAATTTTCTCAAGCATATATATCTACCTCGTCTTCCTTTATTTCATCAAGAATCTCACCGACGGTGATGCCCGTGTTCCGAGTGCCGAGCAGTATGGATTTTATCAGCTTGTTGTGGAATATGCCAAGCTCGTTGATGGGGTTGTTTTTTGTCCTGTATTCGTAGTTGAAGTCAAGCCCTGCGTCGTTGCTGCGATGCATGACGGTCAGATAAAGATTCTGCATTGAAGCATCGTTGTTATACCAGAAACCTCGACTTGAGTCACGCATTTTTTCATCAAGGCACGGTACGGGCATATAGGGCTGGTATGAGAAGCTCATGCTCTCATAAACATCGTGCGTTTCGTTGCCCATTGCCTTGTGGCGGACAGCGATAGCCTCGAGCGAGCTGAGGTTTGAGTGCTCAAAGACCTCGTTCTGCGCCTGCTCAATGACTTTGAGCGCCTCAAGGAAAGTCATCTCGGGCTTAACAATGCTCCTCATTGAGAAGAAGTGCATCCTCATGCCGCCGGATTTTTTCTCAAGCAGCGTAGCTCTGCGGTTGACCATCAGTTTGAAGGAAACGTCCTCCTCGTTGTCGTTGAAGGAGGAGAGGGCGCAACGCAGACCCATCATCATTACACAGGGAACGGAAAGGCCTTTTTCGGCGCAGAGCGACATTATCTTGTCCGAGGTCTCCTTGCTCAGGCTGTATCTGAGAGTTTTGGAGGAGGGGTCGTCGCCGTCGTGGACGGAGGCGATACGCAGGTCGGGTTTGTTCTCTCTTATCCTCTGCTCGATAAGCCTGCTCGGGCGAACATAATCGGTGTATATCGCCTCGGGGCGGTCTGTTATCGTGCTGACCCAATAGGCAATATCCTCGTCGTGGCGGTCGGATTCGGCATAGGCGAATTCCTTCTCAAGGCACTCAAAATACGAGCGCATCGGTTTCGGATAGGGTTTGCCGTATTTCTTGCTCAGATATATCGCCATTATGTCGCTGATAAGCATTTTTGACGAATAGCCGTCGAAGCCGAGGTGGTGCAGCTTCAAGTAAATGCCGTTGTAATCATTCTCAAGATGAATTATCTTTATCTGATGCAGAGGTGCGTCTGCAAATGTGTCGATGAGTGAATGCCCGCGCTCCTTGATGAATTCGTGAGCCTCATCCCACGGCATATTTGAGAGATCCTCCTCCTCGATCTCAATGCCCGCTTCGTCCGCAAGATACTGAACGACCTTAAAGAGAGGGTGCTTCGCAAAGCGCAGGCGCATAACGTCGCAGCGGTCGATCGCCTCAAGGATGGCCTCCTTCATCACTTTACTGTCAAATTCACCTTGGAAATAGTAGCCTGTGCAGATATTCAGCACCGGCACATGGTTGCCGTATTGGATAGAAAGATAAAGCATGAGCTGCTGCGCCGGGGTGAGAGCGTCGAGCGCATCCACGCCGTCACCGCCATCACAGAGCTGTTCCTCGAGTCGCTGCAGCGCATCACGC
>OLOV01001603.1_pt1 | contig 17374 bp, 10 predicted proteins | sample 1672931 | NCBI WGS metagenome assembly OLOV01 (sample SAMEA3136738, study PRJEB25190) | human gut metagenome | biome: human gut; feature: human-associated habitat; material: faeces | place: Austria | collected 2013
TCGGGAATATTCATTGACGACGGGCGGAAAACCGTGACCATCAACGGGGCCGCGGCTCCTTTGACCAAGATTGAATATGAGATATTCAGACTCCTGTTCACCAACAAAGGGAAGGTTTTCCCGCGCGAGGATATTCTTTCAAAGGTTTGGCCTGACGATGTGATTGTCACCGACAGGACTGTGGATGTCAACATCACCCGCCTTCGCAAGAAGATCGGTGAATATGGGAACAGGATAGTCTCGCGCCACGGGTTCGGTTATCTATACGAGGAACAATGATAATACTGTTGTCTATAGTCGTTGTATTGCTGGCTCTTGCGTTGATTACGATGCAAGGACGGTATGTTCATCTTAAGAAATCCATAGATAAGGGGAAGGTGAGTATGTACGACAAACTGCGTGACAGTGAGGAGGATAAGACTCGCTTGAAGAGACAGCTGACTCAGAATGTGGCTCATGAGTTGAAGACCCCGGTCAGCAGCATCCAGGGCTATCTTGAGACGATAGTGTCCAACCCGGACATTGACAAAGAAACAAAGGACCAGTTCATACAGCGCTGCTATGCCCAAAGCCGCCGTCTGTCAAGCCTTCTCGCGGACATCTCGACACTCAATAAACTCGATGACGCCCCTCAGGAATATGAGTTTCAACCAGTGAATATCCCGGATCTGCTTCAATCCATCCAGCGGGACGTGTCCATGCAGATGGAGGCGAAACACGTGACATTCAGGGCTTTGGTTGATCCGGAAGTGGCTGTGGACGGCAATCCTTCGTTGCTATATTCAATATTCAGAAACTTGACTGACAATTCCATCGCATACGGGGGCGAAGGGGTTACAATCACCGTGCAGGTCTTGTCGGAAAGCGCGGATTTCTATACCTTCAGCTTCTCTGACAATGGCCCAGGAGTGGCGTCCGAGCATATTCCTCATCTTTTTGAGCGGTTTTACCGCATTGACAAGGGACGTTCCCGCAAGATGGGAGGCACTGGTCTCGGGCTTGCGATAGTCAAGAACTCTGTGCTGCTTCATCATGGCAACATCTCTGTCCGCTTAGGCATCGCCGGAGGGCTGGAGTTCGTCTTCACGCTGCCTAAGGCGGCTTAGGCTTGCTGTAAGTGTGTGGGGGCTCTTCTCTGTTTTTTTGTCACCACTTGTAATTTGGAAAAAAATTATTACTTTTGGAATAATATATTTGTTTTTATTAACTGGCGTAAGCCACAAAATCCATTTTTTTATGAAAAAAGTATTTGCCGCCCTTGCCGCCCTTGCGATGATGGCAGCGGTTGTTTCGTGCGAGTATGACTCGCCGGACATCAGGTTTCAGCAAACCACAACAATCACGAATGACTACAGTGAGGTCGTGAAGGCCCTTCAGGACCAGACACTGGCTCTCTCGAAAAAAATGGAACTCATGGAGGACGCCATGAAGAGCCAGACAATGACCATCTCTGAAAAGATGAATCTTCTTGATGAGGCCTTGAGGAACCTATCCTTGACCCTTTCCCAGAAAATGGAACTCTTGACAAAGGCCTATGAGAACGGAGTCCTGAAGTACGAGGAAATGACCGGCAAACTGATCGGCGAGATTAATTCCATGAATATATCCACGGCGGAGAAACTTGACGCTGTCAAGAAGGCCATCGAGGCTCAGTCTTCCGACCTTTGCGCCAAGCTTGACTTGATAGGGAAGGCTCTCGCTCTTATCGAGAAGACCGCCGGTGAGGGCTTTGACAGCAACGTCCAGGCTTTGGCTCTTGTGAAGGCGGCGATTGAGTCGCTTTCCGGGTCGCTGGAGGAGAAACTTGCGGCTGTCGAGAAGGCTGTGAAGGATCAGACGATGGATCTTAGCGCGAAGCTGGTTCTTATAGAGGGGACGGTCAAGGCCGGATTTGCCGACAACGCGAAGGCGATTGATCTTGTCAAGGATGCCATCGGCTCGCTTCAGGGCTCTCTGGAGGAGAAACTTGCGGCTGTCGAGAAGGCTGTGAAGGATCAGACGATGGATCTTAGCGCGAAGCTGGTTCTTATAGAGGGGACGGTCAAGGCCGGATTTGCCGACAACGCGAAGGCGATTGATCTTGTCAAGGATGCCATTGGCACGCTTCAGGGTTCTCTGGAGGAGAAACTTGCCGCTGTGGAGAAGGCTGTGAAGGATCAGACGATGGATTTGAGCGCGAAGCTGGTTCTTATCGAGGGTGCGGTCAAGACTGGTCTTGCGGACAATGCTGAGGCGATTAAACTTGTGAAACAGGCGGTAGAGTCTCTTGAAGGAACTGTCGAAGAAAAACTTAAGGCTATCAATGAGACAATAGAAAGCCAGACCAATACCCTGTCCGGGAAACTTGCCGCGATTCAGGGTTCGTTGGATGCCGGTCTTGTGGGAGAAGACAGCACGCTCGGCCTTGTGAAGAAGGCTATAGATGCCTTGAACGCTACTGCGGGAACGGCCAATGATAAACTGGACGCCATCAAGAATGCGATCGACTCGCCTACTTCTGGGCTTAACGTGAAGCTTGAGGCTATAGAAGAGGCTTTGTCTCAGGGGCTGATTGATGTGACTAAGAAGCAGGATTTGATTCTGGCCGCACTCAACAGTGCGTCGACATACCATTTCACTGATGATGAACTTCTTGAGAAGGGGCAGGATTATTTATTGGTTGACGCCGCCTTCTGGGAGGCCAATCACGAGAACTATGAGGTGGTAAGGAAACTTAAGGAGTTGATTAAGTTATCTGTGCCACATAAATATAAGTTCTGGATCAAACTACCTTCCGGCAAGTACCCGATATCAGGCTCCGAGGACACAAGTTTTTATGGCCCCCTTTACACCGAAGGAGGAATTATGAAAGACATCATGAACTCGGGAGAAGTGATTCTTGCGGTTGATTGTGACTCTTATCTCAATCCGAAGTGGCACACTGTAAATGGACACAAATGTTACTATCTTAAGAAAGTCCATAAAGGTTGCAGATACAATTTTGTAGTGAAAGTGGGCGAAAGGGCTGCCGGCAAGAAACTCAAGGTGGAGGGTATGAATTCCAAAGATCGTTTCATTCAAGTCACTTATGCTCAAGTTGGGGAATGCATTGAATATTGGCATCGGTCTGATGCGGTAAAGACCAGAACAGGAGTATGGGGATTTCAAGAGTTGCAGTATTACCCGTATCAATACCCGGATAATTCCGTAGAGTTTATAATAGTCGAAGATAATTAGTACCATCCGCTACTTATGAAAAGATATTTGACAATCATAATGTTGGCCTTGTCCTCGGGTCTCTTCGCTGATGTGGTGGCGCAGGAGCGGGGGAACAGTGCTTACCGTACCGCCACATGGAGCCTTTATGCCGAGGGCGGCGCAACAATGGCGCACGGACTGGGGATGTCAAGCGTGGACGCGGCACCGGGCATGAATATATTCCCGGAGATCGGGGCCGGTGTCTCGTTCAACATCCGTCCGTGGATCAGATTGGGTGTGAACTACGATTTTTCCAAATATGCCCGTGAGCAGAGATTCTCCGAGTTCCAGCCATTGGAGATTCCAGCCGGTGAGGGAACGCTTTCAGAGCAATACGGTGGCCTTGTGTATTCGAAGATGTGGACGCATTATCATGCCGCTGACCTGACCCTTGAGTTCAATATCATGGAACTGTGGAGAAACCGTCAGGACAGACGCCTCAACCTTTATGCGGGAGCCGGTTTCGGCTGGCTTTTCGCCAGTGGCAACACCTACGACATCTCGATGGGACATGAGCGTTGGAGCGGGTCGTACAAGGAGACGATAAATACTTGGCTGGATGCGGTGAACTCCAGGCATAAGTACGATGTCGGTTATGTTCCGATGCTGTTGTCCGCCGAGTTTGACGTGAGTCCCGTTGTAACTGTGGGCGTTCAGGGCAACTACAAGCGGCTTTTCAGTCGCGATAACGCTCCCAAAGGAATCGGTACTGTCTCTGTTGTCTTGAGACTGAATATTTTAGGCTCAAAATCCGGCTACAGGAGCTTCAGGCGCGAGATGCGTGAGTCCGAACTCGCTTTGGCCGCGATGACCGTGTCCAGCGCGGCCGCCAAGGCGGATTGTGAGGCTTCAGGTAAGGCCAAGGACGAGGCTCTCGCATCTGCTATGAGCGAGAACGCTTCGCTGAAAGAGCGGGTGGATGCCCTTGAGAAAGAGAACGCCGGGCTTAAGGCGCGCCGCACCAATGAGGTCCTTCAGGATCTTACCGTTCAGTTCTCCAATGACAGTTTCAAGCTCAGCGCTGCCGCGAAGGCTGATCTTGACGCTTTCGCAGGACGGCTTAAGTCCACGGATGGCGTTGAGCTTGTCGTTGTCGGAGAGGCTTCAGCCACCGGGAACAGCGGACATAACCAGCGGCTCAGCGAACTGCGCATCGAGACTGTGCTGGACTACCTGCGGAAGCAGGGCGTAGATTGCAGCCGGGCTTTCCGCCAGCCTCTCGGCGATTCCGGTAAGGACGCTTCCGACTCAGCCCGCAGGGCGACTGTCCTTGTTGTTTCCCGTGGCGAGTAAATGACGGATAATTAACCTGTTGGATGAATATGCTCCCGTCTGTCACAGATATGAGTATATTCACAGATAGGAGTATATTCATTCGATGTTATTGACAATATTCATTTTTTATTAATAGGCGAAAGCCACTGAAAACCGATTGTATGAAAAGATTTCTTCTAACCCTGTCCGTCTGTTCGCTGGTGGCGGCGGTTGCCTCGTGTGAGTATTACTCCCCGGACATCAGATTTGAACAGACGATCACGAATGACTACACTGAGATTGTTAAGGCTTTGCAGGACCAGACAATGAGTATTTCAAAGAGATTGGAGCTTTTGGAGGAGGCCTTGAAAAGTCAGACCATGACTCTTTCGGAGAAGATGGATCTTCTTGATGAGGCCTTGAAGAACCTTTCCCTGACACTTTCCCAAAAGATGGAACTCTTGACGAAGGCCTATGAGAACGGAGTCCTCAAGTACGAGGAGATGACCGGCAGACTCATAGCCGAGATCAATTCAATGAACGTCACCACGGCGGAGAAGCTTGACGCTGTCAAGAAGGCGGTCGAGGCTCAGTCCGCTGACCTGTGCGCCAAACTTGACCTGATAGAGAAGGCTCTTGCCCTCATAGCCGAGAAGGCGGAAGAAGGGTTCGACAGCAACGCCGAGGCGATAGGCCTTGTTAAGGCGGCGATTGAGTCGCTTTCTGGTTCACTGGAGGAGAAACTTGCGGCGATCGAGTCCGCCGTCAAGAGCCAGACCACCGAGCTGAGCGCCAAGCTGGTGCTGATCGAGGGTGCGGTCAATGCCGGTTTTGCCGACAACGCGAAGGCGATAGGGCTTGTCAAGGATGCTGTCAATTCTCTGGAAGGGACGGTCGAGGATAAACTGACGGCGATAAGAAAGGCGATAAGGAACCAGACTGTGACCCTGTCGGGCAAACTGGAACTGATCGACGCGACGCTCAAGGCAGGATTCGCCGACAACGCGAAGGCTATCGGCCTTGTGGAGGATGCCATCGGATCCCTTGAGGGCACGGTAGAGACGAAACTGGATGCGGTCAAGAGGGCTGTCAACAGGCAGACAAAGGAATTGGGGCAGAAGATGAACCTGATCAGGGCGGCGGTAAGGAACGGCTTAGTCAAGAACGCCGAGGCGATTGATCTCGTGAAACAGGCTGTCGAGTCTCTCGAAGGGGCAATGGATGAGAAACTTGACGCGATCAACAAGGCGGTGGGCGACCAGACTGGCGCGTTGTCTGAAAAACTGGCGGCGATCGAGGGCGCTATCCAAGGCGGCCTTGTCGGAGAGGACAGCACGCTCGGCCTTGTGAAGAAGGCGATAGACGCCTTGAACGCGACGGCCGGCACGGCCAACGACAAACTGGACGCTATAAAAGATGCGATAGATTCTCCTATGTCAGGGCTTAACGTGAAGTTGGATGCGATAAAGGAGGCCGTGGCAAAGGGCTTGGCAAGTGTGACCGAGAAGCAGGATTTGATTCTGGCCGCGCTTAACAGTGAATCCTCTCATAATTTCACAGAAGACGAACTGATTGAGGTCGGGGATGACCATCTGTATGTGGACGCTTATTTCTGGAAGAATCATGCACAGGATGATTACGAAATAAATAAAGTGCTTAAAAAAATGCTCCCGCTCTGTTTCCCGGGCTCCTTTGAATTTGTCTATCGAAAGGATGGCGTTGACTATCCTCTTTCCGGGAACAAGGAGGGAAGTTCTTTCGGAAGGTTATATAATAAAAATTCTCATCCGAGTATAGATCCGCTGGATGAATTGATTCTGGCGGTGTCGTTGCGTGAAGATGGGAAACCTAACGTTTCGCCACTCAACGGGCATGATTGTTATTGCCTTCAAAAGGTGTATAAGGATGCGTGGTATGACTTTGGGGTAGCAAAAGGGGGAATGGCCAAAGATAAGGAGCTGAAGTGTATTGTTCCGGCCAGCAAGGACGACTCATTCGGAAGGCAGAACAGTACCGAGATACGTTATTCTGTCAGGCTCAAGGCGGAAAAGAAAGATGGCGTTTTCGGTTTCCGAGGTCTGCCGACCAAAAACTACATACTTGTCTTTGCCGACAAGTAAAAGTAATAATCCTCATCGTGGAGAGTAAATAACAGATACTAAACGCACTAAATGGATGTCCTCCTACCCGTTATGGGTAGGAGGACATTAGTTTAATATTATGATATTCAGATGATTGTCTTCCACGGCGAAACAGTGGTATGCTGGTGTAGTGCCACCATACCACTGTTCCCTACTCCCGGAAGCCTTTCGAGGCGCGGAGGAGGTGACGGAGGGAGCTGGTGAGCTCACGGGTTTCCTGAAGGAGGTTCAGGTAGAGGTAGGCCACGGTGATGTTCTCCTTGGAGGACTGCATCCGCTGCATCTGTGCCTCACGGGCTTTCTCAAGGCAATCCTTGAGTTCCTCGGCCTCGCGGCGGACATCATCGACCTCGCCGTAGGAATCGGTCTGGAGAATCTTTTCGGTGCGCCTCAGGAGGAACAGCACCGTGTCCCTCAATGGGATATATTCCTTGACCTGCTCCTTGCTCAGCGGCACGAAGTTGTTGTCCACGTGTTCCTCGCACGGGTCGGCTATTCGCCTGAGGCAGTAGAGGATCTCCTCGCAGGAGTTCCTGCCGAGATGGAACCAGGTGTTCTTCTCCATCGCGACCTCCGGGTCAATTTTACGGAACCCGATCATCTCCTTACGTCTGCTGTTCTTCAGTTCCTCCCTCTTGCGTCTCATGGTGCTCTCAGCCTTGTGCAGCATCCCGAGATCCTCCTTGATGAAGCCATCGGTGATCTGGCGGAAGGTCGTGTTAACATATTCAAGGAAGTCGGACTGACTGTCGGCTATGTGCTTGCTCAGAAGAGTAAGGATCTCGCCCTTGTCGGTGCTGAGCATCATCTGGTTGAAAGTGATGTCGCCGTTTTCTTCCTCTGCCTTTTTCTTGTAGCGTATGTTGCTTCGGATTAGCAGGAAGATCGCGAGAGCCATCATTATGCAGGCGGCGACGAAGCCTCCGACGTGCATCAGCATCGCCACGAGGAAGCAGAGAATGAAGGCCGCTCCGGCTGTGATGAACCAGCCTCCGATGACGGAGACGACACCAGTCACTCTATAGACAGCGCTCTCTCGTCCCCAGGCACGGTCGGCCAGAGAGGAACCCATCGCTACCATGAATGTGACGTAAGTTGTTGAAAGAGGTAGTTTAAGGGATGTTCCGAGGGCTATCAGCAGACCTGCCACAACCAGATTGACCGTGGCCCTGACCTCATCGAATGCCGCTCCTTCCGGAAGTCTGGCCTCGTCGGTGTTGAAACGCTTCTCGCACCAGGCCTTGACGTTGTCCGGCACGACATCCTGGAAGAAATTGGCGGTGTTGTTGGAGAATCTGACCAGAACCCTGGCGATCTTCGACGAGCCGAACATCTCGTCACCCTCGCTCTGCCTGGAAAGATCCACGGAGGTCTTGATCACGTTGTGGGCTTTCTTCGATGTCGCGAGCGAGAACACCATCACCGCGCCTGCCGCCACAAGGAATATCATCGGACTTTTGGCCGGTCCCTCAAGGGATGACATCATGAAGGTGGAAGGGTCCGAGGCTCCGCTTGCGGCAAAGTCAGTGTAGGCGGAATATCCCGCCAGAGGCACTCCGATGAAGTTGACGAGGTCGTTGCCGGCGAATGCCATCGCAAGGGCGAAAGTTCCCATCAGTACCAGAATCTTGAACACATTGACTTTCAAGAAATAGAGAAACTGCATGATGGCTGTTGACGCGAGGAAGCATATTCCTAGAATGGTAAGGGTGTGATTTTGGATATATTCGTAGATTTCCGGCGTGACGAAAGACATGCTTTTGATGCCTTTGAACAGCATGAAGTAGAAGATGGCTGTCGTGGCGACGCCCCCGAATATTCCTATCTTCCACTTGAGGTTCTTCTTGTAGGTGAAGGTGAAGACCAGTCGTGAGATGTACTGCAGGACTATTCCGAAGAAGAAGGCGATGGCGACAGAGACGAATATGGCCATGATCATGCCGAGTGCCTTCTCCGTGTTCATCAGGTCGCCTACCGTTAGTCCGGTGGTGTCGTTCGCCAGCTTCAGAAGCACGAATGCCGTGGTGCCTCCAAGCAGCTCAAACACAAGGGAGACCGTGGTCGAGGTCGGCAGTCCGAGGTTGTTGAATATGTCAAGCAGGATCACGTCAGAGATCATCACGGCGAGGAAGATGAACATCAGCTCCTTCAGGGAGAACATCGCCGGATGGAATACTCCATTCCTTGCGACTTCCATCATTCCGTTGCTCATCGTCGCCCCCATGAACACTCCGACAGCGGCCACGATGATGATTGTCCTGAACTTGGCCACTTTGGCGCCTATCGCTGAGTTCAGGAAGTTGACAGCGTCGTTGCTGACTCCGACCATCAGGTCGAACACCGCCAGCACGAACAGGAATACCACAAACACAAGGTAAATCTCACTCATAAATCTTTTCTCTCTATTACGAACGCAAAATTCACCATAAAATGTTACCGGACGATTGCAACCGTGTTACATTTCGGTTACAATCTATTGTTTGTATTGGTGGAGCTTCGGCAAGCCCAAAGCATAGCCACTTGACAGCGGAAAAATCAAATGGCGGATTTTGGTAACGTGCAAAATCCGCCATTTGCCTTTTTTCCGCTGTCATCAAGCACGGTAGAAGCCGGCTTATGATTGTGTGTGCCCCTGTCTGGGTATAATGTTCCAACCCTTGAACCGAAGTGACTACACAACATAAAAATCCCTCTGAAAGATTTCCAGAGGGATAGCAAATGGATGTGTCGGAAAATTATTTAGCCTTACCCTGCTTGGCCACAGCCTCCTGCTTGCGCTTGAGCTCCTCAGGATCAGCGAGATAGTAATCCTTCACGAGATTGAGGTCGTCATCGAACTCGAACACGTAAGGAGTCGCTGTCGGGATGTTCAGGCCGACGATGTCAGCGTCTGAGATTCCCTTGAGGTGCTTTACGACACCACGGAGGCTGTTGCCGTGAGCCACAACCACGATGTTGTCGTGCTGCTTGAGGGCAGGGAAGATCTCGCACTCCCAGTAAGGCATAACACGCTCGATGCAGTTCTTAAGAGCTTCTGTGCGAGGAATGTACTGGTCTGGAACGAGAGCGTAGCGAGGATCCTTGGTAGCGCTGTTAGGATCGTCCTCAGGAAGGTTGTGAGGAGCCACGTCGAAGCTGCGGCGCCAGATGAGCACCTGCTCGTCGCCGTACTTCTGGGCTGTCTCAGCCTTGTTGAGTCCCTGAAGCATTCCGTAATGCTTCTCGTTGAGCCTCCAGGTCTTCTTTACAGGGATCCAGTCGAGATCCATAGCGTCGAGGACGTTGTTGAGGGTCTTGATGGCTCTCTTAAGATAAGAGGTGTAGGCCACTTCGAAGGTGATTCCGGCCTCTTTGAGGGCCTTTCCGGCGTCGAGGGCTTCCTGAACGCCCTTCTCGCTGAGGTCAACGTTGGTCCAGCCTGTGAACCTGTTCTCCTTGTTCCACTGGCTTTCGCCGTGACGGATAAGTACTATTCTTTTCATATTCCTAAAAATTTTGGTTTATTCCAATTGCCCGGTCACTGAGCATGTCGAAGTGACCGGGCTGCAAATTTACATCATTATTCCGATTCGTCAAATTGGTTGCCCATAATCATAAGCAGCTTGTCGCCGACCTTGAGCTTGACTGATCCGTCAGGAACAATCAACTCACCGTCCCTCTTTATCATCACAACACGGGTCCCCTCCGGTAATGCGACTTCCTTAAGTGTGTCACCGGCAGCGAGATCCGTCTCCGTCAGCCTGTGGTCCATCAGCTTGCCGGCCTCCTCCGGGATCTCGATTCCGAATGTCTCCGGAGCCTTCTCCTGAGGCAGGGCAAGGTTCAGCTTGCGCGCCACCGCAGGAATGCTCATGCCTTGGATCAGCATGGAAACCATCGTGATGAAGAATACGATGTTGAAGATCTGTCCGGAGCCCGGAATGTCAGCCACGACAGTGAATATGGCGAAGATGATCGGAGTGGCTCCTTTCAGACCTACCCAGGAGATGAACACCCTTGCCCTGAACGAGAGCTTCCTGAAAGGCAGGAGCGAGATGAACACCGCCAACGGACGGCCTATAAAAGTAAGGAATATTCCGATGAGAAGTGCCACGGGAGCCGCGGACAGCATCTCCTTAGGGTTCACGAGGAGCCCAAGCGTGAGGAACATTCCCATCTGCATCAGCCAGGTGACCGTGTCGCTGAACCTGAAGACCTCTCTCTTGTGGGCCATCGGCTTGTTGCCTATGATCACACCGGCGAGGTAGATGGCGAGGAATCCGTTGCCGTTGACGAGTCCGGTGATCGAGTAGATGAAGAACCCGATGCTCAGCACGAGGATGGCATAGAGTGAGGCTCCGTTCAGTTTCAGTTTCCCGAGAGCCCAAGAGAAAGCCCTGCCGAGACCCACACCCATAATAGCTCCGATTCCAAGCTGCATCGTGAATGTCAGCAAGGCGTTGCCGATCATCCGTGGGTAGTCGATGTCGATTCCGGAGGCCGGCTCGAAAAGCTGCTGGGCGCATTGGATCAGCACGATGGTGATGACGTAGGCCATCGGGTCGTTGGAACCGGACTCCAGCTCAAGGACCGGCTGGAGGTTCTCCTTCAGCTTCATCTTTGCGTTCCTCAGGATGTTGAACACTGACGCTGAGTCGGTTGACGACATCACGGCCGCAAGCAGAAAGCACATCACGGTGGACATTCCCTCGGAGAGGTGTCCCACCCTTGTCAACAGATAAATGAATCCGCCCGTGAACAAGGCCGTCAGGAACACCCCGACGGTGGACAGCACGATTCCTTCTTTTAGTACGGGTTTTATTGTGTCGAACTTCGTCTCAAGACCGCCGCAGTATAGGATTACACATAGCGCTATGGTACCGATGAACTGTGCGATGTGGAAATTGTCGAACGCGAGTCCTAATCCATCGACACCGAACGCCATTCCGACGACGATGAACAGGAGCAGGACCGGGATTCCGAACTTGAAACCGGCCCGGCTGATGAGTATCGCCGTGAAAATCAGGATGGATCCGATGAGGAGTATATTCTCAGGGGAAAACTGTATCATATTATTCTGTGTTTCTGTTCATAGTCGCGGCACCAGTCCCGCAGCGGGCAATCGTCGCATTTCGGGTTTCGGGCCGTGCACGTGTACCGTCCATGGAGGATCAGCCAATGATGTGCCCTTGCCCTCAGTTCCGCCGGGATGTACGACTCCAGTTCCTTCTCGACAGCCTCGACTGTCTTTCCGTCCGACAGTCCCATCCTGTGGGATACACGGAAAACGTGCGTGTCAACAGCGATGACCGGTTTGTCATAGATCACGGAGGCAAGCACGTTGGCCGTCTTGCGTCCGACTCCCGGGAGTGTCATAAGCTGGTCTATGTCCGACGGGACTTCGCCGGCATATTCCCGCAACAATTTTTGAGCCATTCCGATGAGGTGCGCGGCCTTGCTGTTGGGGTAGGAGATGCTTTTTATAACCGCCAGCACGTCCTCGAACGACGCGGAGGCCAGATCCTCGGGCTTCGGAAACCTTCTGAACAGTTCCGGTGCGACCATATTCACCCTTTTGTCCGTGCATTGCGCGCTTAAAATCACCGCCACAAGCAGCTGGAAAGGGGATTCGTAGTGCAGTTCGGTCCTGACTTCCGGTTGGTTGGCCTGGAACCAGGAAAGTATGTGATGGTATCTGTCTTTTTTCAGCATAGGTCTAAATGGTCAGAGCCAGATCAATAACCTCGTCGTTAAGGTTCTCCTTGCACCTCTCGTCCTTGCAGACGAAGACCCTGCCGGGATATTTCTCGAAGATGGTCCTGTTGTGGGTCACCATCACGATGGCCGTGCCGTCCTCCTTGTTGATTCCGGTCAGCAGGCGCAGGATTCCGTCGGCGGTCTCGTTGTCAAGGTTGCCGGTCGGCTCGTCGGCGATGATGAGCCTTGGCCTGTTCAGCAGGGAACGGGCTATGGCGATGCGCTGCTGCTCGCCTCCGGAGAGCTGGTGTGGCATCTTGTGCGCCTTGTTCTCCATCCCGACATCGGCCAGGACCTCGACGATCCGTTTGTCGATCTCGTTCCGGTCCTTCCATCCGGTGGCCTTCAATACAAACTCCAGATTGCTCTCGACCGTCCTGTCCATCAGCAGCTGGAAATCCTGGAACACGACTCCGATCCTGCGGCGGAGATAAGGAATATCCTTGTCTCTCAAGCCGTTGAGCTTGAAACCGCAGACCTCTCCGGAGCCCTTCTCAAGAGGGTTCTCGCCGATCATCGTGCGGATGATCGAAGTCTTGCCGGTTCCGACCTTGCCGACGATGTAGATGAAGTCTCCCGGAAATATGTCCATATCAAGCCCGTAGATCACGGTACTTTCTCCGTTCACGATGTCCGCGTCCTTGAATGAGACCAGCGGCTCGCTTTTTGATGCTGATAGCGCGTTCACTTCCATAATAACGCAAATATACTCTATTTTTCGGGTATATTTAGGAAATATGTATGTTATTTTTCATTTTCCTTAAGTAAATTTGTAGAATATTTTTCGCTGATGAAAATGATTGGAAACTATATGAAAAGCAAACTTGCCGCAGCGTTTCTGGCGGCGCTCTCACTTGGCGCGGGGACGGCCGTGTCGGCTCAGGATGCCGGACAGGACCAGTACCGTCTCGCCACCGAACTCTACGGACACGGGATGTTCGAGAGGGCGGGAAGCATATTCGGAGAAATCTATGCCGGAACCGGGGATGTGACCGCAGGCGGCTATGAGGCCCTTTGCTCCGTCCGGCTGCAGGAGGTCGGGAACGAGACCTTGGCCGATGAATATATCGCCGCGCACCCGTATTCCATCCTCGTGCCGCAGATTCATTTCTACAAGGCTCTGAATCTGTTTGACAGACAGGATTATAAGGCTGCCGCCGCCGAGTTTGACAAAGTGCCGGAGAAAAGGCTGCCGGCCGATCTGGTCGCTGAATATGCTTTCAAACAGGCATATTCATACTTCGAGACCGGGGATCTGGCGAAGGCCAAGTCTTTGTTTGAGAAGTCGGAGAAGAGGGTGCAGTCGGACTACACCGCGCCGTCGAGATATTCATTGGGCTACATCAACTATTCGGAGAAGAATTTCGATGAGGCGTTTGATTGGTTTGAGAAGGCGGCGAGAGACCCTCGTTTCACCGAGATGTCCAATTCCTATATGGTCGAATGCCGCTTTATGAGGAAGGATTATTCATACGTCCTGAAAAATGGTGTCAAGGTGTATGAAAACGCGCCGAAGGAGCGTCAGAGGCATCTCGCGAGGATAATCTCCGAGTCCTACCTGGCCAAGGGCAACACCGCCAAGGCCAAGGAATATTACGATGTGGCCCGGAGCGGGGATAACGATATGGACCGCAACGATTATTTCTACGCCGGCTCGCTTCTCTACGCCACCGAGGACTACAAGGGAGCCATCGAGAACTACTCGCTGATGCGGAACAGGACCGACTCGATCGGGCAGATAGCGAACTACAATCTGGCCTACAGCTACATCCAGACTGGTAACAAGGTCGCCGCGCTCGACGCATTCAAGGCCGCCTCGGAACGGTCGTTCAACCCGGACATCCAGGAAGACGCGCATTTCAACTATGCCAAGCTGTCTTTTGACCTGAACCACAACCCTTCGGTCTTCAACGACTATCTTGCCAAATATTCCGACAAGAAGAAGGGAGAGAGGATCTACAGCTATATGGCGCTGGCCTCGCTCTACAGCCACGATTACGCCGGAGCCGTGGAGGCATATTCCAACATAGATATGCTGGACAAGGACCAGAAAGCCAACTATATGAAGGCCAATTACCTGCGTGCGGAGCAGCTTGTGGAGACCGGCTCCTGGAGGGACGCTGTTCCTTTCCTCAGGGCCTCCTCGTTCTATTCGGACAAGCGCTCTCCGTTCTCGCAGCTTTCGAGGTACTGGCTCGGCGAGTCCTACTACCGCAGCGACCAGTTCGACAAGGCTCTGGAGACTTTCAAGGACCTGTACAACAACTCGGCGCTTGAGGGCAAGACGGAAGGCCGGCTGATTCCTTACGATCTGGCTTACTGCTACTTCCGCCTCGGCGACTACGACAACGCCGCCAAATGGTTTGATGAATATCTCCAAGGCCGCAACCTGACCGAGGGGGAGGATGCCGCCGTGCGCCGCGCGGACTGCGATTTCATCCGCAAGGACTACAAGACAGCCGTCACTGAATATGAGAACGCCTTGAAGCGTTTCCCTTACAAGGACAATCTCTACCCGAACTACCGCGCCGGCATAGCCTACGGACTTATGGGGAATATGAACGGCAAGATCGGAGCGCTTTCCAAGGCTCTGAACACAAATCCGTCAGTGGAATATTACTCTGACGCTATGTTCGAGCTCGGAAGGGCCTACGTCGCCGCCGGCAGGATCGATGACGCTGTCTCCGCTTTCACGAAACTCCGCTCCTCCACCAAAGACAAGACCATTGTCGCCCGCTCCCTCATCGAGCTTGGAATGATTTCAAGGAATATGTCCGAGTACGACCAGTCCCTTGGCTACTACAAGCAGGTGATCACCGAGATGCCCGGCACTGAATATGCCCAGGACGCTCTTCTGGCCATCGAGTCGATCTACCAGTCGCAGGGACGTACGGACGAGTACATTGATTTCGCCGACAAGGCCGGTGTGATCAAGGACAAGTCTGACAGCGAGAAGGAGACTATGTACTTCAACGCGGCCGAGCAGGTGTTCCTCACGGAGAACTACAATAAGGCTTTGGCCTCTCTCCAGACATATCTTGAACGTTATCCGTCCGGTCAGAAAGTGCCTGAGGCTGAGTTCTATGTCGCTGAGTGCTACAGGAATATAGGCAAGAAGGAACAGGCTTGCGATTGGTATAGGAAGTCTATGGAGAAAGGTGATGGATCGGCGTTCGCCGAGACGGCCATCCTGAACTTCTCAAGGCTGTCCTATGACCTGCAACGCTACAAGGATGCGTTCGGTGGCTATTCCTCACTGCTTCAGGAGGCCAGGATAGAGAACAACAAGCACACGGCCAGAGTCGGGATGATGCGTTCCGCCTACAAGGCCGGAGACTGGACTTCGGCACAGTCCTGCGCGGACAAGGTGAAGGCTGACGGAAAGAGCACGGCGGCGGAGATCCGTGAGGCTGACTACTTCAAGGCCAAGTCGTTGCTTTCGATGAACGAGCGCGAGGCTGCGTTTGAGATATTCGCAAGCCTCAGTTCCGCTCCGTCCACCGCCGAAGGTGCGGAGGCTGCGTATATGATCATTCAGGATGCCTGCGACCAGGGTAAGTATGACACCGTCGAGAAGAAGGTCTATGCGTTCGCCGAGAAGGCCGGGGACCAGAGCTATTGGCTTGCGAAGGCGTTCATCACCCTTGGTGACTCGTTCGCCGAGCAGGATAATCTCGCTCAGGCCAAGGCCACGTTCGAGAGCGTCCAGAACGGCTACAAACCTGCCGAGGGTACGTCAGATGATGTGCTTGACAATGTCAGGATGCGTCTTGAGAAACTTAAAACCATGATGTAGTGGAAATGAATATGAGAAAGATATATCTGGTTTCCGCGGCAATGCTGATGACCGCCGCGGTCTCTTTCGGACAGAATTTCAATCCGACCGTCGAGGTCACCAACACCTATCAGGGCAACGCTTCGGAGGTTCACAAGCCTTTGCTCGGGATGAACGTGCCGGACTCGCTGCTCCGCTTCGACCTGGACTTTGACTATGAGGTGTTTGAGAAGCCTTACCAGGGAGCCTACAGTTTCAAGCCTTATATGCTGAATATGAGGCCGGCCAAGGATGCCTGGAGGGGACGTCAGCTTTATCTCAAGGCCGGCGCCGGTTACACTCTCCACCCTCGGTTTGAGTTCGTCTTCAGCCCTGAGCAGAGTGGACCGTTCCAGATGAGCGTGTACGCCAGCCATAAGTCGTATTTCGGTAACTATCACGAAATCAAACCTGAATTGAAGGACGACCTTTATCGTCTTGAGGAATCCGGAAACGGATTCAAAGGTTATGACGCTTTGACTTCCGCCGGTTTTGACGGGCGTTATAACTGGGACAGGGCCATTCTTTCATTCGGCCTTGGTTATTATGGCTTGGCTGCGAAGGATTCCGTCATGTCCCGTTCCTATAATGCCTTTGACTTCAACGCCAGGGTTCGTTCCAATAACGACTCCGAGTCGTATTTCCTTTACGATGTGGCGTTGAGAGGAAGAATCGCCAATGACAATCTGGACCTTAAACCGATGATGTTAAAGCTTCCCGGTGATTTGTGGAAAGAGGTCACAGCCGACAGGCAGGGAGAGTCATGGTTCGTCTTGGATGGTCTGGCCGGAACGGTTCTTGGCAGCCGTCGGAGCATCCTTGTCGGATTCGAAGGAGAGACGGCTTCCTACGGTAGGTTCTATGACGGTAACATAGGACGTGTCGCCCTGGTTCCGAGCTATCGGCTGCAGTCCGGGCGTTGGAACTTGAATCTGGGAGTGAAATTCGAAGCCCTGTTCAGAAATGATGCCTCTGACACTTTGGCTTTCCGTAAGATGGGTGGCGGTAAGGGGCAGATTGTCTATCCCGATGTCCATGTCAGTTTCGCTGCCGGGAACGGTGTGGCTCTTTACGCGGACGCTACAGGTGGAAGCCGCCTGAACACATATTCATCGCAAATCTCCCGTAATCATCATTTAAATCCGTCGTTCCTTGTTCCGGCGAATCTGGGCTTGATGACATCCCTTGTTGA
>OLOV01001607.1_pt1 | contig 17347 bp, 10 predicted proteins | sample 1672931 | NCBI WGS metagenome assembly OLOV01 (sample SAMEA3136738, study PRJEB25190) | human gut metagenome | biome: human gut; feature: human-associated habitat; material: faeces | place: Austria | collected 2013
TGGATCTTCGGCGGCGACGGCTGGGCATACGATATCGGCTTCGGCGGCGTTGACCACGTCCTCGCTTCCGGTGAAGATGTCAACATCATGGTCTTCGACACCGAGGTTTACTCCAACACCGGCGGACAGGCATCCAAGGCTTCCAACATCGGCCAGGTCGCTCAGTTTGCGGCAGCCGGAAAGTCCGTTGCCAAGAAGAGCCTTGCAGAGATAGCAATGAGCTACGGCTATGTCTATGTCGCTCAGATCGCTATGGGCGCCAACATGAACCAGACCATCAAGGCTTTGACCGAGGCTGAGGCTTATCACGGCCCGTCGATCGTCATCGCTTACGCACCCTGCGAGATGCACTCCATCAAGGGCGGCATGACCAACTGCCAGAACGAGATGAAGAAGGCTGTTGACAGCGGCTACTGGAATATGTTCCGCTTCAACCCCGCGCTCAAGGCAAAGGGCGAGAATCCCTTCACCATCGACAGCAAGCCCGCCACCGCGAGCTACAGAGACTTCATCATGAACGAAGCACGTTACTCATCACTCACCCGCTCCTTCCCCGAGAGAGCCGAGAAGCTCTTCACCCTCGCGGAGAAGACCTCAGTTGAGAGATATGAGCACCTGCTCCGCCTCAAGGATCTCTATGCCCCCAAGGCTGACTGATCCCCTGCTGAGTGATCAATAAATAACGCATCCCCTGCCGTCAGCAATGGCGGTAGGGGATGTTTCATTATATAATATGTATTTATCTTTTAAGGCTGTCGATCATTTCGATAAGGTCGATATAAAACGCCTGAGTCTGCGCCGCGTCGGCGTTGAGCCCTATCACCGTGCCGTGGTCGCCGCTCCTTGTGGGCGCGACCTGCCACACTCCCCGCTTGACATCCTTTAGCTGCGGCGGGAATTCGGCGTATTCAACGTGCGGCTCGTTGCTCGGGTATTTTGCCGACACCACGCTCACCAAGCCGTCATTCGGCCGCCACGATTCGTCGATGACTATGCCGCCCGCGGTCATACCCTTGTATGCGCCCATCGCAAGCGCAAACGGGTAGAGTATCGGCAGTGTGCCGGAAACGGGCACCTGGATATTTATCAGCGAGCTGTCAACGGTCGTGCAGTAGGAATACGAGAAATAATAGATATCGTCAACGGTGCGGATGCGTTTATTCAGCTCGGCTGCGCCGTCGGGCGAGAGGTCGTAGGCGGCGTGATCTCTGCCTGACTCCGTGACAGCCTTGATGGCGCTCTCGGCCTCCTTTTCGCTGCCTGCAGCGGAGTTGATGCCGAATTGGTCGAGCTTGAAGTCATAGATTCCGTCAACGGGCGAGCTGATGTCCGCAACCCCGAAGCAAAGGCGGGCAAGCATTTCGGTGGTATCCGTTATGCCCACAACGCCGCCGACCGAATCAAGCACCTCGGTGAGCGAGGAGCCGTTATGCGGGGCGCAGAGGGTTATGACGCTGTTGACCCAATCACCCTTGCCGCCGGTGAAAAGCGGCGAAGTCTCGCTGCCGCTCGCCGCCCGCTCAGCCTCGTCGCCGTAGGCAAGCAGCGAAGCCAAAAGCCGAACCGTTGCTCCGCCGAAGCTGTGACCGACAAGATTTATCTTAATGCGCTGACCGCCGTTTTTCTTGTCGCCCCAGCCCTCAAACATTGCGCTGTATGACCTGCCGTAGCGGGCGTGGTTATGCTCCGCCGAATGCGCCGCGCCGTAATCGACCGTTGAGCCTGTCAGCATGGCGTACAGCTCGCAGGCTCTGTCCCACGCGCTCGATATCGGGCCGACGCTCGGCATATAGACCTCATAGCCTTGAGCGGTCAGGTACTGCTTCAGGTCAAAGGTGCCGCCGCCCCAATACTGGACGGTCTTGTTTATCCCCTCGCCCTCGCCCCAGCCGCCGAGACCGTGGACAAAAACATAGGGGTACTCCACCTTGCCGCCGTTCAGCGCCCACCACGTCTCACGGAACCCGCCGTAATGCACGGGCACCGCAACGGCGGTTATAACGATGCATATCGTAAGCACGAGGGCGATAATGCGGGCTGCCTTCTTCGGTTTCTTTTTGCTCTCCTGCGGCGGGGCGGCGGCTCCGTCTGCGGGAGCGGTCACCGGGGCGAAATCGCCCTTGAGCAGGAAATCGGTCGAAATGCCGAAAAGCTCGCTCATCGCTATTATCTTATCGGTATCGGGCAGCACAGCTCCCGACTCCCACTTTGAAACGGACTGCCTCGAAACGCCGAGCGCCTCGGCAAGAGCCTCCTGCGACAGGCCCTTTTCTCTTCTTAATTTCTGAATTTTTTCTCCTATATCCATATCTTCTCCTCCTTGGCGGTTTTTTGAATACAACCGCATTATATCCCGCTTGAGCCGCCGAAGCAACCAACTTTAATATACATTTTGAAAATTATCGCCGATGTAAACCCGAGTTTACATCGTTTTGCGGCGAAAATTGCCGTTTATATTATGATAATAGCATTTTTCAGCCGTGCAGTCAATGGAATTATATCAAAAAAGCGATCGGGAGCATATCCCGACCGCAATGTGACTGTTTACTTTTCGCCTTTTTTCATCACCATGTTGTGCGTGAATGAGAATGTGCCTCTGATGCGGGCGATGGGCGAGGGATTCCACTCCTGCGGCGGGGCGGGCTTGATGCCGAGCCGCTCAAGGTGCGGGGCGTAGATCCTGAATCGGCGCATAAAATCCGCCGCGCTCTTATTTTCCCTATCCGTCCAGCCCGTCTCGGCGACGGCGGCAAGCCTCGGGAAGAATAATTCACAGAGCCTGTCAAAGTTGTTGATAAACTCCGTCCATATGGGCGTTTCAACACCGATTATATTCTCGGGCTTCTTCAGCTTCTTGGGCGCAGGCTCATAATTATAGGTCTTGATCAGCGGAGTCATGGCGTAGGGGTAGTCGCAGTAGTAGTGGAAGAAATCGGAGGCTATGACCTTGCCGCCCTTGTCGGCGAAGGCATAGGAGCGCTTCTTTTTATCCATCCACATCTGCACGGTGACGCTGCCGTCGACTATGCCGCTGTTGAGGCTCTCGTTCCAAACTATCGCCTTCCTGCCCTTGGAGGCGAGGAACTCAACGATCTGATTCGTGAACCAGCCCTGCAGCTCCTCCTCGTTTTTGAGTGAATTCTCTTTGATGCGCCTTTGGCAATCGGGGCAGCTCTGCCAATGCTTCTTGGGCGCTTCGTCGCCGCCGATATGGATATATTCCGAGGGGAAGATATCAACGATCTCTGAGAGAATGTCAAACACGACCTGCAAGGTCTCATCCTTGCCGGCGCAGAGGATATCCTCAAAAATGCCCTGGTGGGTCTTGACCTCGACCTCGCCGCCGGAGCATGAGAGCTGCGGGCAGGCATGGAGCAGGGCGGAGCAATGGCCGGGCACGTCGAATTCGGGAATGACGGTGATGAAACGCTCGGCGCAGTAATCGACTATCTCGCGCAGCTCGTCCTTGGTGAAGCAGCCGCCGTATTCGCCGTGCTCATCAAGGCTGCCGAAGGCGGAGTCGGGTCTGACAGAGGCTTTCTCGGTTATCTCGGGGTGGGAGTCGAGCGTCAGGCGGAAGCCCTGATCGTCCGTCAGGTGCCAATGCATCCTGTTCATCTTGACCTCTGCGGCAGCGTCGATTATCTTCTTCGTCTGCTCGACGGTGAAGATATGGCGCACGGTGTCAAGCATAAAGCCCCTGTATTTATAAGCGGGTCTGTCCTCAATACGGACTCTGGGGCAGCTTTCGCCGAGCTGAGCGAGGGTCTGCTCGCCGTAGAATTTACCGCTCGGCGAGCCGTAGCGCAGCTCGATGCCGCTCTTTACGACAGTGAGCACATACGCCTCGTCCGCAAGGGACTTGTCCTCGATATAGGTTATCTCAAGCTCCGACGGATCGACTTCGCCGCCGAGGAACTCGACTTTGTTAGGCTTGGGTATTACGTCAAGTCTTTTCATAATATATACCTCTTTAAAAACAAACTATATATTCTAATTTAAAAAGCGGGCTGCATGGGAACAGCCCGCCTAAGTATTAGTCTTTGTCCTTGTCCTTGCCTTTATCCTTATCCTTGTCTTTTGGCTTGGAGTCGCTGTCCTCGTCCTCGTTCTCCTCTTTCGGGAGGATCTCGACCTTGATCTCGCCTATACGGCGATCCTCAAAGTTGAGGACGGTGAAGCGGAGATTATCATATTCGGCGACGGCGGGCTCCGGGTCGCTCTCGGACGGGAGATAACCGAGCAGGCTGATGACGAAGCCGCCGAGGGTGTCGTAATCGCCCTCCGGGAGCTTGGTGCCGACCAGCTCGTCGACCTCGTCGAGGTCGGTGATACCGTCAATGGTAAATGTAGTCTCGTTTATCTGGACTATTTCTTCGTCCTCGTCGTCGTATTCGTCCTGGATATTGCCTACGATGGATTCGAGCACGTCCTCAAGGGTAACTATGCCGGCGGTGCCGCCGTATTCATCGACCACCACCGCGAACTGCGTGTGGCTGTCGTTCATCGCCTTGAAGAGATCGCCGCAGCTCTGAGTTTCGGGCACATAGAGCGCCTTACGCATGACCTTGGATATAGTCAAATCTGCGGGAATGTTGTGACCGACGTATTTTAACAGATCCTTGGCATAGAGCACGCCGACGATGCTGTCTGGGTCGTCCTCATACACGGGGATCCTGGAGTAACCGTTTTCAATGGCAAGCTCGGCGACCTCCTCGAGCGAGCGGGAGACTTCGATCGCCGTCATGTCGGTGCGGTGGGTCATTATATCGCCTGCGTCAAGGTCGTCGAATTCAAAGATGTTGTCTATCATCTCTTTTTGCGAGTCCTCGATAACGCCTTTTTCGCCGCCGACATCGACCATCATACGGATCTCCTCCTCGGTGACGTTTTCTTCGTCAGCGTTGGGGTCAAATCCGAACAGACGGACCACGCCGTTGGTCGACACGGAGAGCACCTTGACAAATGGCTTGGCTATCTTCGCAATGAACAGCAGGATACCTACCACCTTGAACGACACTTTTTCGGGCACCTGCATCGCGATCCTCTTGGGGGCAAGCTCGCCCAAAACGAGCGAGAAATAAGAGGTGATGATGGTGATAAGCACGACGGAAATGCCGTTTATGACGCTCTCGGGTATGACGTTGACTATCGCGGTGTGTTTAAGTGCATTCATGAGCAGGTCGGCGAAATTCTGTGACGCCGAAGCCGATGCAAGGAAGCCCGCGAGGGTAACGCCTATCTGAATAGTGGAGAGGAACCTGTTGGGGTTCTCGGTGAGCTTAACGATCTGCTTTGCTTTTTTATTGCCCTCCTCGGCGAGCTTCTGCATCTTGGTGTCGTTGAGGGAGATTATCGCTATCTCGCTCATCGCAAAGAATGCGTTGAAGAAGATGAGGACAAAAAGCAGGACTAATTTAAGAATGATATCGAGCGCAGGGCCGGGGTCATCCATGTGGGATTTTCTCCTTTCGGTTTTTGCGGGAATGTAATAATCCCCGAGTATTACTGATTATTTTATCATATGGAACTTTTGTTGTCAACATTCCGTTTTGCATTCTACGGCCTCTCACGCCGAGCAAGACCGCCGCAAAGGGAAAAATCCGCTTGAAACGGGCTTTTACGGTCAAAAATGACTAAAAACCGAAAAATTCGGCTCTGTACCGAAAAGCGGACACAAAGTTGCTGACAAAACGATTAATATATGATATAATTTATTATAATATTTTATCAATAAGGTGAAAGCTATGCTGTATCTGATACTCGCCCGTGCCGGCGGGGGCAAAACCACCCATATCACCGAGCTGATAGACGGTTTCTCCGCCGCAGGCAAAAAGATAACTCTCATCGTGCCCGAGCAGTTCTCATTTATGAGCGAAAAGACAATGCTCGGCAGGATGGGAGCGGAGCGCTTTGCCGGCATCGACGTGCTCAGCTTCACGAGCCTTGCCGAGAAGCTGGTCGGCAAGCCCGCCTTCCACGAGCGCAGGCGGCTCGACGAGCCCGCGAAGGCGGCGCTGATGAGCTTCGCACTTGAGGCAGTCAAAGATAAGCTCAACCTTTACTCCGAGCATACCGAGAGAAGCTCCGTGATAGAGGAATTCGTGTCGCTTGCCTCCGAATTCAAGCAGAGCGCCGTGCCGCCCGAGCAGCTGGCTCTCGCCGCGGCGGAGATGGAGGACTGCCTGCTCAAAAGCAAGCTCGCCGATATCTCGCTCACCCTCGAAGCATATAACGCCTTGGTCGGCAGCAGCTATTTTGACCCCGACGACCTGCTCGGCGAGCTGAACGAGCTGCTGCCCGAGAGCGATTATTTCGCCGACAGGCTCGTATTCATCGACGGCTTCAGGGGCTTCACCGCTCAGGAGCACAAGGTCATCGAGCATATGCTCAGGCGCTCGCCCGCCGTCTATGTCACCCTCTGCACCGAGGATCTGAGCAACATGGGCGATGAGACGGATCTCTTTGCCCACACCAAGCGCACCGCCGCAAAGCTCATTGAATCGGCAAAGAGAAATTCCGTGGCGGTCGCAAAGCCGCAGTATCTTTCAAAAAGAAGCAAATTCAATAATTTCCCGCCGCATTTCCGCCGATACGCCGCGCCGGAGCTTGCAGCCCTCGAGCAGGAGCTTTTTTCCCCGTCGCCGAATGTATATGAGGACGACTGCCCCGGGATCACCCTCTGCCGCGCCGAGGATATCTACGCCGAGTGCGAATTCATCGCCTGCACGGCAAAGAAGCTCATGCGTGAAAACGGGCTTCGCAGCAGAGATATAGCCGTTATCGCAACGGACAGCGCCGCCTATGAAGCGCCGCTCAGAAGCGCCCTTCGCAAATGCGGCATCTCCGTCTTTGAGGACAGCCGCCGCCCCGTGGACGCTTCGCCGATAGTCGCCCTCGTGCTCAGCGCGGCTCAGATAGCCTGCAAGGGCTTCGACACCGAGGCCGTCATGCGCTACCTTAAAACGGAGCTTGCGGGGCTGAGCGTTGACGAGACCGCCGAGGTCGAGAACTACTGCTACCTCTGGCAGATAAATTACGGCGACTGGCTGCACGAATGGGATAAGAATCCCTCGGGCTTCGGCGAATTCACAGACTCCGACGCCGAGGAATTACAACGCCTCAACGAATTGCGTTTAAGAATAATCTCACCTCTTTGCAGGCTGCGTGACAAGCTCGCCGAGGGTCTGACAGGCGGTGAAGCGGCACAAGCGCTGCTTGATTTGTTGGAGGGCATAAATGCGCCCGAGAATATCCGCCTGCTTGCCCGCAGGCTCGCCGAGCAGGGCGAGGAGGGCATGGCGCTGGAGCTTGACCGCATCTGGGAGCTGCTCATGGATATGCTCGACAGCCTTGAGACCGTCTCACGCGACCGAGTGCTCTCGCCGAAAAAATTCTTTGACCTGCTCAAGCTGATGCTGAATATCCGCACCGTCGGCAGCCTGCCGCAGGGGCTTGACGAGGTGACCATCGGCTCCGCGGACAGGATAAGGGTGGCTTCGCCCAAGGCCGTATTCATAGCGGGCGCAAATGCGGGCGTTTTCCCCGCCGGCGCTGCCTCGGGCTCCGCTCTGACGGATAACGACCGCCGCAGACTGCTTGAAATGGGCATTGAGCTTGCGAGTTTCGGCGAATATCAGCTCGCCGAGAGCAAGCTGATAGCCTACAGCGCCCTTTGCTGCGCCGGCGAGAGGCTCTATATCTGCTGCCCAGAGCGCGGCTCACAGGGCGAGCAGCTTGCGCCCTCCGAGCTATATGTTAAGATAAAAACGCTCTTCCCCGCCTGCCGTGAAATCAAAACGGACGGAGCGGACGACCTGTATTATATCGAGGGCAGGGAGCTTGCGTTCGAGCGCCTTGCCAAGACCTCCGACCCCCGCCTGCGTGCGTCTCTGCTCGAATACTTCGGCAATGACGGCGAATATGCGGGCAGGATATCCGCTCTCGAGAGGGCGGGCGGCATGAGGAACTTCGCCGTCGCCGACCGCTCCGCCGCCGAGGCGCTTTTCGGCAGAGACATGAACATCTCCGCCTCACGGGTCGAGAGCTACTATAAATGCCCGTTCTCCTACTTCTGCCGCTACGGGCTCAAAGCCATGCCGCGCAAAATTGCGGAACTCGACCCGATGCAGAGGGGCAACGTCATCCACCATGTGCTCGAGGAGCTGCTGCGCTCCTATCCTCAATCGGCGCTCTCGGCAATGGGCAGAGACGAGCTTTACAGCATTATATATACCATAATGGAAGAATACCTGATGCGTGTACTCGACGGCAAGGGCAGGAGCGAGAGATTCCTTTATCTCTATAAAAAGCTCGCCTCCGCCGTATGCGACGTTGCGGAGCGGCTGATAAAAGAGCTGTCACAGAGTGACTTCCGCCCCGTTGAATTCGAGATGAAGATAGGCCCCGACGGCAAGCTGCCCTCCTATGAGCTGTCCGATCCCGAGGGCAGGATAAGGGTTTTCGGCGCCGTTGACAGGGTCGATATCGCCGAGATAGACGGCAAGCGGTATTTCAGAATTATCGACTACAAATCCTCGGGCAAGGATTTCCGCCTGAGCGACGTGATGCAGGGCCTCAATATGCAGATGTTCATCTATCTGTTCGCTATCTGGCAGTCGGGCAGAGGTGAGCTGAGCGGCGCTATGCCCGCAGGCGTGCTCTATTACCCCGCAAATTCGCCGATGATCTCCGCCCCGAGAGACGAGGACGAGGAGAAAACCGCACTCGATATACAGAAAAAATGCCGTATGCAGGGCATAGTGCTCAGCGACTGCGACGTGGTCATAGCCATGGACAGGAGCGCGAGCGGGCTGTATATCCCCGTGGATTTCAAAAAGGGCGAGATGTCCGGCTCGCTAATCGGGCTTAGCCAGCTTGCAAAGCTCAAGGAGAAAGCGGACGGGCTGCTGCTGCAAATGGCGGAGCAGCTCAGGGGCGGCGAGATATCCGCCCTGCCCGCCGAAGGCAGGAGCTACAAGGAGGTCTGCAAATACTGCGACTACAAAACGGTCTGCGCCTACGAGGACGGCATACCCGTGAGAGCTCTCAGGGACGACAAGCTCGCGGATGTGCTCGCGGCGCTTTCAAAGGGGGATGAAAACGATGAAGTGGACTGAGGATCAGCAAAAGGCGATAGAGGCACGTAAAGGCACTTTACTTGTCAGCGCCGCCGCAGGCTCGGGCAAGACCGCCGTGCTCGTCGAGCGTGTTATTCAGCGGCTTTGCGACAGCGAGGATCCCTGCGGAGTGGAGCAGCTGCTCATCGTGACCTTCACAAACGCCGCCGCGGCGCAGATGAAAGAGAAGATATCCGCCGCGATAGGCGCAAGGATCGCGCTCGACCCGTCAAACAAACGCCTGCGCCGCCAGCAGCTGATGCTGCCGTGCGCAAGCATATGCACGATAGATTCATTCTGCATCGGCCTTGTGCGTGAGAATTTCCACGCGCTCGGCATTTCGCCCGACTTTGAGCTGCTCGACGAGGGCAAGCGCACGATTTTGAGAAATCAGGCGGCGGAGACCGTCGTTGAGGCGAAATACGAGAACGCTTCACCCGATTTCCTGCGCCTTTGCGCCCTGATAAGCAGTGCAAGGGACGATCAGCCGCTCGTCGACGCAGTGCTGAAATTATACGAGCTGTCTCAGGCATACCCGTTCCCAGAGCGGTGGCTGAATTCACTATGCGACGAATTCGAGGCCGAGCGACCGATAGAGGAAACGCCCTGGGGCAGGCTGCTGACGGGTGAGGCCGCCCGCTTCTTGAGAAGCGCCTGCGGCGACATCGACCGCTGCCTTGGAATGCTTGCCGAGGAGCCTGAGCTTGAGGCAAAATACGCCCCGACCTTCCTTGACGACAGAGCCATGCTCTCATCGCTGCTCGAAACCGCGGAGGGCGGCGAATGGGACGAGCTTTGCCGCCGCTACGCCGCCGCATTCGGCAAAATGGGCACCGCGCCGAGAGGCTGCGTCTCCTATATCAAGGAGGCCTGCGGCGTTATCCGCAAAAAATACAAGGCGGATTTCGAGAAGCTCGGCGAATTCCTCACCATCAGCGCCGAGGAGCACGCCGCCGACGTCGCCGCCCTTGCGCCCGTCGTGAGGGAGCTTATCGGCACGGTCAACGACTTTGCCGCCGAATTCGCCCGTCTGAAGCTCGAGGAGAACTCCGCGGATTTCTCCGACACGCTGCATTTCGCACTGAAGCTGCTCGTGCGCGAGACCACCGACGGATATGAGAGAACTCCTCTCGCCGCCGCTCTCTCTGAGAATTACGCCGAGATACTCGTTGACGAATATCAGGATGTCAACAAGGCGCAGGATATGATATTCTCCGCCCTCTCGAGGGATGAAAGCAATCTTTTCATGGTCGGCGACGTGAAGCAGAGCATCTACCGCTTCCGCCAGGCGATGCCCGAGATATTCCTCGCAAGGCGCGACAGATACGCCGAATACGAGGGAGGCAGCTACCCCGCAAGGGTCACTCTGGGCAAGAATTTCAGAAGCCGCAGCGGAGTGACCGACATTGTCAACTACATCTTCTCCGCCGTCATGAGCCGCGAGGCGGGCGGGCTTGAATACGATAAAGGCGAGCATCTCGAGGCAGCCGCCTCTTACCCCGAGAGGGAGGGCGCGGATGCCGAGCTTTGCCTTATCGAGAGCGAGGATAACGCCCTGCACGATCAGGCGGTATTCGCCGCTAACTACATTGAGCACGCCGTTGCGGGCGGGCTGCAGGTGACCGAGGGCGGCGCTCTCCGCACAGCGCGGTATAAGGACTTCTGCCTGCTATTCGCAAGCACCAAAAACAGCGCAGGCGAATTCATCGCCGAGCTGAACCGCCGGGGGATACCCGTGAACTGCGAATCGGGCGGCGGATTCCTGACCTCGCCCGAGATATCGTTTATGATATCGCTGCTGAAGGTCATCGACAACCCCGTTGACGATATCCCGCTCACCGCCGTGCTGCTCTCGCCCGTGTTCGGCTTCCTGCCGGACGATCTGGCGCTGATGCGGGCAGCTCACAGAGACGGCTCGATATATCACTGCCTTGTGAACGCCGCCGAGAGCGGCGACGCGAGGGCGGCTGCGTTCCTTGAGCGCCTCGGCGGATTCCGCAGGATCGCCTGCACCGTCAAGGCGGGCGAGCTGGTACGTCGGCTCGTGGAGGAGACGGGCTATGCGGCGATAGTCTGCGCCATGAAGGAGCCCGACACCCGCAGGGCAAACCTCAACCGCTTCATCGACCTTGCCAACAGATTTGAGAGCATGGGCAGCGTTGCGGGGCTGATAAGATATATAGATAAAATAATCAAAAGCGGCGGCGATATTGCCGGCTCGGATTCCTCGGGTGCGGCGGACGCCGTGAGCATAATGACGATACATAAGAGCAAGGGGCTTGAATTCCCCGTCTGCATTCTCGGCGACTGCCAAAAGGCATACAGCGACCGCAGCCTGAGGGACGACCTGATAATAGCCCCCGAGAGCGGGATAGGCATCAAGAATAACAAGGGCAGGGTGAAATTCGACACCCTCCCCCGCCTCGCCGCAAAGCTCGAGACGAAGCGCGCCGAGCGCTCCGAGGCTCTCCGAGTGCTCTATGTGGCTCTGACGAGGGCAAAGGAGAAGCTGATAATGCTCTCCTCCGCCAAGGATTGGGGCAAGAGCCTCGCGGCGATAGCCGCAAAGAGCGGCTGCTCCGAACGCATCGACCCCTACACCATCGGCGGGTTCACGAGCTACAGCGAGGCGATAATCTCCGCGCTTTTACGCCACCCGGATGCCAACGCCCTGCGTATGGCGGCGGGCGTGCCGTCGGGCTTCACCGTGCCGTGTGACACGCCGCTGAAAGCCTCGATAATCAAGGCGGGCGAAGCCGAGGAAGCGGCGAAAGAGGCTCCGTCGGTCACTCCCGACCCCGTGCTGCTCGCCGAGATAGAGCGGCGGCTCGGCTACGAATATCCCTTCTCGCAGCTTGAGGGAGTCGTCGCCAAGCGCATAGCCTCGAAGCTCGACCCCACCGAGGCGAACAGCGAATACTTCGCCTCCCGCAGGCCGTCGTTTGCGGGCAGGGGCAGGCTGACGCCCGCCCAGAGGGGCACGGCGACCCACCGCTTCATGCAGTACGCCGATTATTCGCGGGCGTGCAAGAGCGTTGCCGACGAGCTTACGAGGCTCACCGAGGACGGAATGCTCACAGCCGAGGAGGCGAACGCCGTGGACGCAAGGGCAGTCGCCCGATTCTTTGACAGCGGTCTCTACGCCCGAATGAGCCGTGCGGAGCGGATATATAAGGAATACTCCTTCACCTGCTCCGTGCCCGTGAGCGAGCTGTATCCGCAGCTGCCGTGTGGGCTTGCCGACGGCGAAGTGGTGCTGATAGAGGGCGTTGCGGACTGCGCCTTTGTCGAGGGCGGCGAGCTGGTAGTGGTCGATTACAAGACGGATAAGGCATCAAGCGCCGCCGAGCTTGCCGAACGCTACGGAGCGCAGCTCGGAATTTATCGCCGCTGCCTTGCCGAGGTGCTCGGAATGCCCGTAAAAGAGACGGTCATCTATTCATTCCGCCTGAACGAAAGCATAACTCTGTGATAAAACGACCCCGTGTGCGTTCTGCACACGGGGTTTGATGTATACCCGGATTTTACTGCCCGTATTGGTCAATTCGCTTCCATTCGATCTCCACGGGCGTTGCATCGCCGATGTTTTCATCACGCAGGGATTCAAATTCTTCTTTTGTGATTACTTCTTTCTCCTGAGTATCATATATTCTGAAGTACCCTCCGCTTGTATACTGAATCCTGCACTTCAATTTTAGTTCGCCGTTTTCTATGGCCATAAACGAATAGTTCGGGTAATCTTCATGTCCGTCGGTTGTTTGAATGACCCCGTTGGTTAAGAGGACTCGATTCCAGATATAATCATCCTCCCACCAAAATCCACCGCTTAATTTGACGACCTCACCGTCTTTAACCGTATAAACGTTTGAAATCAACACCTTTTTCGGAGGATCTGCATCGTCAACATCAATGGTAGTGCGTATCCAATCGCCCATTATCATTTCATCCGTCCCGTCGCCGTTAATGTCGTATATGAAATAATACGGATCGCCGGCATATTTATCAAAATCCAAGAAATATTCGCTGCCTTTTTTAATCTGAGCAGCGTATATTTTCTCGTATTTATCCTTAATATAATAGGAATACGGGTCACTTGGGTCGGTTTTGATCCGCACCGTTTCGACAATGTTCGACGTATCCTGACGCGCTTTCATTTTAGTATGTACGGTTACTGTTTCGGCGCGCTCATCACCGCTCGGCGTGCCGCAGGCGGTCAAAAGCGCAAATATCACGCAAAGAAGTATTGCAAAAAGTCTTTTCATACCGTTTCTCCGTTATTTTCCGTAATCCTGCAAGCGCTTCCACTTAATCTCGATGGGGTGAGCGCCGTCCTCGATCTCGGCTATACGACGGTTGAATTCTTCCTCGGATATTTTCTCTTCTTTGTCTTTCTCATAGTAATAACATTCTCCGTCAAAATTCTTGTCGAGATTTCCGCCGACCATTTCAAAATTATCTCCGGTCATTTTATAATAAGTGATCTGCGGATTTCTCGGGGTCTGATAAAGAATCTTGATCATGCCGTTATCCAAAAGTATCGTTTGATATGCATTTTCGCTGACTATCAACCGATTCGCCTCAACAGCCTTTCCGTTTTGAATCGTATAAACACTGTTTATAAGCAATCCGTAAGTGAATTCTGCGCGTACGCCTTCGTGCTCTTCATAAACGCTTGTGCCCCCGAGGACACCGATATCGCCGAGTATAAGCTCATCCGTGCCGTCGTCATTAATGTCATATAAGGAATAACGCTCATTTTCAGAATTGAACCTCGAGCCGGCCTGTTTATACCATTCCAACAACTCTGAAATAACATATGAATACGGATCATTAGGCGATGTCGGGATCGATATTGACTTTAATTCTTTTTCGGATAACGGCTTCGGCTGAATCACCGTCGGCACGGAATCGTAATCGCCGTTAAGGCGCAGGGTATTGGGCTCGGTAACATCGGCAGTCTTTGTTTCTGCACATGTCACGGATTCCTCATGCGTAGTCGTACCGCGCTCATCACCGCTCGGCGTGCCGCAGGCGGTCAAAAGCATAATTGATAAACATAAAAATAAAGCAAAAATCTTTTTCATTTAAAATCTCCGTTATTTTCCGTAATCCTGCAAGTGCTTCCACTCGAGCTCGATGGAATGAGCGCCATCCTCAATCTCGGCTATACGGCGGTTGAATTCTTCTTGTGAGATAAACTCTTCCTCTCTGCTGTTTTTGTCGAGATATGAAAAAGTCCCGTCTCTATACATAGTTAAATCCGCCACGTAATCACCGACACCGTCTGTAAACTTGTAATAGGTGTATAGAGGCAAATACGGTGTGTCCCTGCAGGATTTCATAATGCCGTTGCTCAAAATTTGTGTTTCGTAAGCGCCGCCGCCGCTCAAATTTATCTTATCCTGCCTAAAAGGCTTCCCATCTATAATACTGTAAACGTCAACAATCATCATGCCGTAAACCATCGGCGCTTCATCGATAGTAACGCGAATATCGTAAACATCGGTGCCTCCGAGAACGTCCAACTGCCCGAATATCAGCTCTTCCGAGCCGTCGCCGTCAATGTCATAGAGAAAATACCGCGCTCGTTCCACCGCGTCAAGCCCTTGAGTTTCCACAAGATTTTCATAATATTTTTTGACGACATATGAATACGGATCCTTTTTAGAGGTGCGTATTTTAACCGTGGTTCTTTCTTTTTCCGGCAGCGGTGCAGGGAAAGTCATGGTAGGCACCGAATCATAGTCGCCGCGCATACGAAGCGGGCGTTCATATATTGTTGTGACGCCGCTATATAGCTCCGTTGTGTGAGATTCGGTGGCAACGGCAGCCTCCGTCGTTGTGGTTTCGGCCTTGCTCTCGTCAGTCGAATTACCGCAGGCGGTGAGGAACACCGCCGCAGCGCAAAGGATAATTGCAAATAGTTTTTTCATAATTCTTCTCCCTTACTGCCCGTATTCGTCAATACGCCTCCATTCGATCTCCACGGGCGTTGCATCGCCGATAGCTTCATCAATGCGGCGGTGATATTCTTCCTCTGTCATTTCGCTTTCATCAATTTCAAGATATATATCATCCGGCATTAAATGAAACAGAAAATCTTTTTGTTTGAGTTCTTTACCGTCAAAGTAGGCAAATATGCAGCTGGGATTTTTCTCAGGCCCCCATGTTGTCATGACAAGTCCGTTTGAGTACAGCACACGGTCATAGATAAATTCAGACCAATGCAGACTATCAAAATCCATATACTCAACTTCTCCGTCTTTCAATGTGCAAACAAAATACGGTTTTAATGCCGTCGGCGGATTTGGGTCATCGGTATAATGCCCAACCTTTACCCACTTGCCGATCAGCATTTCTTCGACACCGTCCCCGTTAAGGTCATACAAAAAATAATGTGTGCAATATCCATTCTTGAAGAAGTCCTCAAAGTCCTCAGCCTCTAACCCTTGCCAACCATCAACAACAGCTTCGCAAGCCTCCTTAATAAACCCCGAATACGGGTCGCTTGGGTCATCTTTGATTTCTTTAGTGTAGAACGGGATATCGTCGCTTTTCTCTGACGTTTCAGCCGCACTTGCGTCGATCAATGTCGTCTCGGTTTCTTTGCCCACATACGCTCCGCAGGAGCAGAGGAGGAGCAAAAGCATAACTGCTATTAATAAGACCGCTTTCTTCATTTTGTCCTCCTTATTTTGTTATCAGCAAATCCGTGTATATACCGCCGTCATTTTTTGATTACTTTTTATGCGGCAGCCAAATCATGGCTCACCAAAATTATATATGATAATAGATTGAATGTCAATATTTTGTGAATTATTCAGTCTGACTATTGAAACAATACGGCTGTGAAACTATGCGCAAAATCTGCCCGCGGCACACCTCATCCGTCTCACGGCTCGATGATTTTTACTGTTATCTTGTAGTCAAGTCGGCTCCCTCTGACGAGGGAGCCGGCGCGGAGCGACTGAGGGAGTTTTTTGCGAAAAAACATCTCGCCGATAAGCATAACTTCGATTTAATCAACGGTCGCTTGCGGAGAAGGCGAATTATTACTTTCAGCACTGTAATTTTATGCGGGCGAACACAGTTCGCCCCTAACGGTGTTCAATTTCCATTACAGTTTTGTTTGCGGGATGCCGAGGACTCTAACTGAGCCATTTTACAAACGAGAACATCCGAAAGAAAAAAGAACGGCATAGCAACGATCTATTTATAAACAACAAAGGAATAAGACAATGGCTACACGGTAAAAATTGATCTATGGTTTGGCTCAAAATTACGGACAAGTTTTGCCCTCGCCCCGCATATATCTAGGACGAGGTGGTGCAAATGAAGAATAAAGCCGGAAAATATTTTGCCGTAAATTTTGTATTGCTGCTGATGATTGTATGCATTTATCTGGCCGCAAATGCGGCCATGCTGCAAAACGTTTTTGCGCAGGTAGGGCAGGCACCGATCTATAAAGGACAGAAAAATACGATAACCTTGGTGATCAGCGCGGAGGCGGATTTTGAAAACGCAGTTTTGACGGGCCGGTATGCCAAGGAAAAGGGGTTGGTATTGACCATCGGCTTTACGGCCGAACAAATGCAAGCAAAGCCGGAAGAGATAAAAAAACTCAGCGCAATGGGGCATGAGGTGATTTTGCAGGGGCAGATAGATACTGGGCATGCAACCCCGGAGGAAATACGCACGGCGCTGAATCGGGAAATTCAAGCGTATACACAGCTGTTTTCCAAAGCGCCGCAATATTATTTGCCCTATCGTTTTCAGGCAACAACGCTGATTAAAAAGGCGTGTAAGGAACAGGCACTGAAAGTGGTGCTGTTTAGCCAGGACAGCAGAGCTGTGGTGTATAAAAAGGCGGACGCTTTTGCCCAGACGTTGTTTTCACAGATAAGCAAAGGGGATTTTATCTATCTGGATCATGCGGTGCTTTCGCAGGATGTGCTGGAAAGACTGCATCGGGAGATGGAGGGAAGCGGATATAAAAATCAAAACATGACACAAGCGCTCATTGATTGAAACAATTGGGGAAAACTGGTACTATAAGAGCAACAAAAGAGGAGGACAACCATGTATTTTCAACGCACATTAAAAAACGGGGTTCGCGTAGTGGCCCAAAAGATAGAAGGATTTCGCTCTGTGAGCGTGGGCATATGGATTGGCACCGGCTCTGCCAACGAAGTGTTGCCGGAGGAGCGCGGCGTTTCGCATTTTATAGA
>OLOV01001609.1_pt1 | contig 17332 bp, 18 predicted proteins | sample 1672931 | NCBI WGS metagenome assembly OLOV01 (sample SAMEA3136738, study PRJEB25190) | human gut metagenome | biome: human gut; feature: human-associated habitat; material: faeces | place: Austria | collected 2013
TGATGAAGGTCTGCGCGACGGCCAGAACGCCGACGATGGCGCCCTGCTTCGTCAGGTTCTTCAGGTTGTAGGAGCCGAAGAAGTTCTTGGTCAGGAACGTGGCCAGCAGGAACAGCGCGATAACGACCAGGCCGATGGTGAACTCAGAGTGCTTGGTCAGCCGCACAAACGCATTGGGCTTTTTATTTTTGGTAAGCGTGGACATAACTATCTCTCCTCTTAGTCTTCAATGGAGGCCATACGGAGAACATCCGCTTCCGTAAGGGTCTTCAGAGCTTCTTTGTCGTATTCTGCGGTGATCTTGCCCTGCGCCATGACGATCAGACGGTCGGAAAGGCCCATGACCTCCGGCAGATAGGACGAGATCAGGATCACGCCGCGGCCGCGTTCGGTCAGGCGCTCGATGAGCTTGAAAATATAACCCCGCTCAAGCCTTTTAATTGCGGAAGGCTCTGTTCGGCGCGCTGCTGCTCCGGCGGGGACAATGACGGCATGGGTCTGTTCCCCGGCGAAAAAGAGCTGCTTAAAGATTGCGCGGATTTTGAAATAAAAAAATCAGAGGGCAACTTCGGCGAGCCTGTGCTTGTCTGCCGCGGCGGCTGCGACAGGCGCAAAAGACCGCTTGCGTGCAGGATATTCCCGCTGTTTCCGCTCGCGGTCAAGCGCGAAAACGAAATTGTTATAGTGCCTGTGCCCGACCCGCGCGCGGGCATGTGCCCGCTGCTCCGCTGCCCGGAGAAAATCGACCGGCGTTTTTACAGAGCCGTGCGCTGCGCCGGCGAATACCTCCTGCGCGATGAAGATTCACGAAAATATCTCCTTGAACTCAGCTCTGAGATAACCGATATCGCCGAGCTTGCGCAGAGGCTGTAAAACATGGCTTAAATAAAATTAATTCCTATTTTTTGACCGAGCGGTTGACCCCCTCAGTCTTGGCTTCGCCAATCCGGCTCCCCTGCAGGGGAGCCACGCGGGTAGTGTATATCATTTGATTATAGTAGGACGCGAAGGCATAGGGTGAATTATACAATTTCATATCGTGCCGCTGTCGCGGTAGCGGTGCGTCGAGCCGCCGCACCCTACAAGTGCGTATCAATAAAATCGTGTGATTTCGCGGGTGGATGATATCCGCCCATACTTACTTTGAACGAAGTGACTGAGGGGTTCGAACGAAAGCCGGATTCGATATCAATTCAGTTCGGAAACGGCGGCTTTTTATTTGCTCGGCAGCGATGTGTCACCCTCTTGCCTTCAACTTTAAAATTAGCCGATAATATCATGATTTAAAAAATATCGTCCTGCGCTATTGACTCTTATTTTGCTTGTGCTATAATAAAAATGTCACAAGGTGACCGACGGTCAGCAAAAGTGTGGAGGCGCGGAATGAAAAGCAACGACGAACGCATCAAAACTCTTGAAAATTCAATATAATCGGACGGAAAAAACGCCCCGTTGCCGCGGTGCTGCTTTTGCTGTTGACGGCTGTGTTTATTGTGCTCGGCATTGTCGTTCCGTCGTTTGCAATAGTTGTCGTGATAGTGCCGATAACCTCGGCAATATTCTTCTATCTCGCCGCCGCCGTGTTTCTTTCACTTGGTATAGCTATGCTCAAAGGTGTGGACGCGGTGCGCTGCCCGTACTGCGGCGCGGAATATTATCTCACGCCGGACAGGAGTCATCTGCATTGCAAAAAATGCGGCAAGGACAGCTGCAGGGGATAAAACAAAATAAAAATCAACCGCCGCAAGGATTTTTCCTTGCGGCGGTTTGCTATACAATAAGTATATTTTAAATATATCTATCTTATTTTATGCATATCTTATTTTACGCCTGCGGCTCCCTTGAGCGCGTCAACCTTGTCGGTGTGCTCCCAGGGCAGGTCGATATCGGTTCTGCCGACATGACCGAGGGCGGCTACCTGACGATAAATCGGGCGGCGGAGGTCGAGCTCCTTGATTATCGAAGCCGGGCGGAGATCAAAGACCTCGTTCGCGGCGGCGGCTATCTCGGAATCGGGGATAATGCCGGTGCCGAAGCTGTCAACAAAAACGGAGACGGGCTCGTCAACGCCGATAGCGTAGGCGATTTCAACTTCGCACTTGTCTGCAAGACCTGCGGCGACAATATTCTTCGCCATGTATCTTGCGGCATATGCTGCGGAGCGGTCGACCTTTGTCGGGTCCTTGCCGGAGAATGCGCCGCCGCCGTGGCGTGAATATCCGCCGTAGGTGTCAACGATTATCTTTCTGCCGGTGAGGCCGCTGTCGCCCTGAGGACCGCCGGTGACAAAGCGTCCGGTTGGGTTGATGAATATCTTCGTCTTGTCGTCCATCATGTCTGCGGGAATGATCTCGCGGATAACATTCTTTTCGATGTCGCGGCGAAGCGTCTCGGTCTCGATATATGCGGCGTGCTGAGAGGATACGACAACAGCGTCGATTCTTACGGGAGTGCCGTCCTCGGCATACTCGACCGTGACCTGAGTTTTTCCGTCGGGTCTGAGATAGGGGAGAGTGCCGTCTGCGCGGACTTTCGTCAGCTGAGCGGCGAGCTTGTGGGCGAGCGAGATGGGCAGGGGCATAAGCTCTGGAGTCTCGCGGCACGCATAGCCGAACATCATTCCCTGGTCGCCCGCGCCCTGACGGTCAACGCCGAGGGCGATGTCGGGGGACTGCTTGTCTATAGTTGTAAGTATAGCGCAGGTGTGGCCGTCGAAGCCCTTTTCGGGGCTGTCATAGCCGATGTCGCAGATGACCTGGCGCGCTATCGAGGGGATGTCTATCTTCGCGCTCGTGGTTATCTCGCCCATTATCATGACCATGCCGGTCGTGCAGCAACACTCGCAGGCAACTCTGCCGTTCTTGTCCTCGGCGAGGATAGCGTCGAGGACTGCGTCGGAGATCTGGTCACAGATCTTATCGGGATGTCCGCCCGTTACGGATTCGGATGTGAAAAAGTAGTTTGCCATGTTTTTGTCCTCCTTCTGACAAATAAAAAAAGCGCTTGGCGAAACCGCTAAGCACTTCTGGGCGATACGGAATTTTTCCGCCGCCGGCCTTATCTTCCGGTCTGCACCGCAGGATTTAGCACCTTGAATAATCAGGTTGCCGGGCTTCACAGGGCCTGTTCCCTCAGCCGCTCTCAATAAGGAAATATTAAATTTCGACAGTTATTCTACTCTTTCGTATGCACTTTGTCAATAGCCTTTAAAAAACATTCGGTTTGAAAATATTGTAAGTATTGCTATCGGTTTGATTTTTGCCGATATATGCGGTATAATATGAGCCTGTCATGAACTGACGAAACGCAGACTATACTTTTATATATAATATTGCCTGCGCCGCGAAAAATAAAATCAAAAAACACTTGCATTGTCCGGCACTTTGTGCTAAAATATCTAAGCATTTGTTATCCGTCACAGCTTCGATGACGGGGTTTAATGCCGAAGCGGCATGGCCGCACCACATTAAAGCGGGCGCTCCTCTTTCATCTAATTTGTTACGAACGTCTGAAAATCAACGGAGGAATATAAAATGGACGCACTCAAAGTTATTGCACAGGATTCGCTTAAAACAGGCGACGAGATCCCCCAGATCAAGATCGGCGACACCGTAAAGGTTTCCGTTAAGATCCGCGAGGGCGAGAGAGAAAGAATTCAGGCTTTCGAAGGAACCGTTATTGCCCGCAAGGGGTCGGGCGTTTCCGAGACCTTCACCGTTCGCAGAGTTTCCTACGGTGTCGGCGTCGAGAGAGTCTTCCCGGTACATTCACCCAACGTTGCTAAGGTTGAGCTCATAAGAAGCGGTAAGGTTCGCAGAAGCAAGCTCTATTACCTCAGAGACAGAGTCGGTAAGGCCGCGAGAGTCAAGAGCCAGGTCAAATAATTGTGCGAATGAGGGTGTAACATTTATTTGTTACACCTTTTTCACTTAAAACGGGGTTTACGCGATGCGCAGAGTCGAGGAATATTGGTTCAAATTTGAATATCCTGCCGCACTCTCGCAGGAGGCGGACAGCGGAGAAGAGCTGCCCGAGCGGAATCAAAAGCTGTGGGGCATAGTATATGACGCAGTTGCCACGCTCGAGTCGGCGGTTATTATACTTATGCTGTTCTTTTCGCTGGTGTTCAGACCCGCTGCGGTTATCGGCGACTCAATGCTCCCGAATTTCAGCGGCGGCGACAGGGTCGCGTGCGTACATAGCTTTTCCGGCTACGAGCGCGGCGATGTTATAATAATATCCCACGCCACGCGCAAGGATGAGTCGATAATAAAGCGCGTTATCGCGGTCGGCGGCGACACGGTGGATATAGATTTCTATAAAGGCACCGTCAGCGTCAACGGTCAGGTGCTCGACGAGCCGTATGTGAACACTCCGACGAATCTGAGCTATGATATGACTTTTCCCGTGACCGTTCCCGAGGGCAAGCTCTTTGTTCTCGGAGATAACAGGAACGATTCCCTCGATTCGCGTTCGACTGATATCGGTTTTATAAACGAGAACAAGGTTCTCGGCAAGGTCGTTTTCAGGTTCTACCCGTTTGACAAGATTGAAATAATCAAAAACTGAGCCGCAAGGCTTGAGATTTGAAGGCGGACTGTTATGCAGGAAAATAATGAACTTCAAATGAATACGGAAGAGCAGGCTGACTTTAAAAAGCAGCCGAAGAATTCAAAGACGGTCAGCAATATCTATGATATAGTCTCCGTCGTTGTGTCGGCGGTCGCGGTGATTGCCATTGTTTTCACTTTTGTGACCCGCGTGCTCGTCGTCTCCGGCGCGTCGATGAACCCGACGCTCAACAACGGCGATACCGTGGCGATAAGCTCGCTCAAACGCTCGTTTGACTACGGCGACATAGTTATCGTTGCCCAGCCCAACGCCATGCACAAGACGCTGATAAAGCGCGTTATCGCAGTCGGCGGTCAGACGGTGGATATAGACAGCGAAAAGGGTATAGTCTATGTCGACGGCAAGGCGCTCGACGAAAAATATACGCTCGAGCCTACATATTCCCGCGGCAATATAGAATTTCCCGCAACCGTGCCCGAGGGTATGCTCTTTGTCATGGGCGACAACAGAAACGACTCGACGGACAGCCGCATGAGAGTTGTCGGATTTATCGACGAGAAATACATCATGGGCAAGGTCGTCGGCAGGATCATGCCGCTCGGTCAGTGGGATATCTACTATAATTTCAATCCGGATTCGGACAAATAACCTGTCCGCGCTATAATATGCAATCAAGACGCAGCTTCGGCTGCGTTTTTTGCTTGTAAAGACAAAGTTTTTTTGCTATACTCATTTAGTAAAGCCGAAAAGTATTTTTATATACGGCGCGCAAAATATTGGCGCATATAGTCCCAAGGAGGAAGAATTTTGGAAAACGGAGATCTTTATGTCCAGTGGTTCCCGGGTCATATGGCTCGGACGCGCAGACAGATAAAAGAGAGCTTGCCGCTCGTTGATGCGGTGGTCGAGATAGTTGACGCGCGCGTGCCCGTGAGCAGCCGAAATCCCGAATTGCCGGAGCTTATCGGACAAAAGCCGCTCATGGTCATTCTCAACAAATGCGACCTCGCCGACGAAAACGCGACGCGCCGCAGGATATCCGAACTCGGCAAGCAGGGCGTGACGGCGATAGCCGTTGACTGCCGCTCGGGTAAGGGCTTAAACGCCTTTGCGCCGACAGTCCGCCGTGTGCTCGCCGATAAAATCGAGGCGAACGCCCAGAAGGGCATGGCTGGCAAGCCGCTTCGCTTGATGGTAGTCGGTATACCCAACACAGGCAAGTCCTCGTTTATCAACCGCATGGCGGGCAAGAACAAGGCGAAAGTTGCGGACAAGCCCGGAGTTACGCGCCAGAACCAGTGGTTCAGCATCGGAAGCGGCATCGAGCTACTCGACACGCCCGGCGTGCTCTGGCCGAAGTTCGACGACCCGGACGTGGGTCTGCGCCTCGCGTTCATCGGCTCGGTCAAGGACACTATTCTTGACATCGAGCTCATCGCGGCGCGCTTCCTGACGATAATGAACGAGAACTATCCCGAGAGGATAAAAGAGAGATATAAGCTCGAATTTCCGCCGGAGAGCGAGGAATTTGAACGCCTTGAGATACTCGCGAGAAAGCGCGGAATGCTGATAAGCGGCGGCGAGCCGGATACGGAGCGCGCGGCGGTCATGCTCCTCGACGAGTACCGCGCGGGCAAATTAGGCAGAATAACGCTCGACTGATAAAAGGAGAAGGATACCATGAAAAAGACGACCATTCTCAGAGTTATAGCTCTTTTGGCGGCTCTGCTCATGCTCTGCGCCTGCCAAAAGGCGGTGCCCGCCGGCGGAGAGGCGGAAAACACCTCCGAGAGCACGACTGCGGATTCCCGCGAGCCCGTCAGCGTGAATATCCTCGCCGTGGGCGATAATCTTATTCACGGGGTCATATACAATCAGGCGCACGCCCGCTCGGCGACCGGCGGCTACGACTTCACCTATGCCTATAAAAATGTCGCTTCCACCGTTGCGGCGGCTGATATAAGCATAATCAATCAGGAGACGATAATCGACCCCGAGAAAGCACCGAGCACATATCCCTGCTTCAATTCCCCGACCGAGCTCGGCGACGAGATGGTGAAGATAGGCTTCGATGTTTTTAATATCGCGAACAACCACTCGCTCGACAAGGGCGAGAGCGGGCTGAAAAACGCTATAAAGTTCTGGAAGAGCAAGAATGTTGTCTTCTGCGGAGCTTATCTCGACGAAAAGGACTACAAAACAATTCCGACTAACACCGTCAAGGGTATAAAGTTTGCCTATGTCGGGCTGACCGAGCCCACGAACGGACTGAGCCTGCCCGAGGGCAGCAAGACGATACTTATGCTCGGCGCGGACGAGGACAGGATAGAAAAACGCGTCAAGGCGGCGTCTGAGATAAGCGATATGACGATAGTCAATGTCCACTGGGGCGAGGAATATACCCACACGCCGACGGATCGTCAGCATGAGCTGGCTCAAAAGCTCGCCGATTGGGGCGCGGATATAATTATAGGCACGCATCCCCATGTCATTCAGCCCGTTGAATACATAACCGCCGCGGACGGCAGAAAGGTGCTCGTCATCTATTCGCTCGGCAATTTTATTTCCGCGCAGGACAGAGGCTCGAGAATGCTCGGCGGCATGATGCATATAACCGTCACCAAGGACTATCAAAAGAACACGACCGAGGTCACAAAGGCGAAGTTCACGGGAACTGTCACCCACTATGACTCGGGCTTCTCGAATGTCAGAGTGTATAACCTCGCGGACTACACCGACGCGCTCGCATCGCGCCACGGAGTGCGCTCGACAACGCCGTCGTTCAGCCTCAATTATCTCAACTCGCTGCTCCACGATGTCGTCAGCGACGAATTTTTGGAGGGCTGAGATGACTGAAGAGATAGACCGCTATTACTATGAGAGAACCGCCGCGGAGCACGGCTTCGAGTGCGTCTGCGGAATAGACGAGGCGGGGCGCGGACCTCTTGCGGGTCCCGTCTTTGCCGCCGCCGTGATACTGCCCAAGGATTATATTATCGAGGGCTTGAACGATTCAAAAAAGCTCAGCGAGAAAAAGCGCGACCTGCTCTTTGACGAGATAAAGGAGCACGCCGTTTATGCCGTCGCGAGCGCGAGCGTTGAAGAAATCGACGAGATGAATATTCTCAACGCAACATTCCTCGCCATGCGCCGCGCCTTCGAGGCTCTGCCCGAGCGTCCGCAGGCGGCGTTTGTGGACGGAAACCGCCTGCCGGGTCTGCCCGTGCCGTCAAAGGCTATTATAAAGGGCGACTCTCTGAGCGCGTCAATAGCCGCGGCGTCGATAATGGCGAAGGTCAGCAGGGACAGATATATGCTTTCTCTCGATGAGCAATATCCCGAATACTGCTTTAAAAAGCACAAGGGCTACGGCACAAAGCTGCACTACGAAAAGATACGTGAGTTCGGCATATCTCCCGTCCACAGAAAGACGTTTTTGAAGAAACTGCCGGAGGGGTGGTAATATGCTCAGCGAAAAGGAAAAGCCCGGTCTATGGGGCGAGATATACGCGGCGCGCTTCATGCGCGAGAGCGGCTATGAGATAATAACCGCGAACTACCGCTGCCGCCTCGGTGAGATAGACATAATAGCTAAAAAGGACGGCTTTTTGGTGTTCACCGAGGTCAAGACCCGCTCGCCCGGCGCGATAGCTCCGGGGCGCGAAGCGGTCGGCAGCGCAAAGCAGGAGCGGATAATCGAGACCGCTTCGCTTTTTATGCAGAAAAATAACTACGATCTCCAGCCGCGCTTCGATGTGGCGGAGGTCACGGTAGGCAAGAAAAATGAGCCGATTTCATGCGAATATATAGAAAATGCGTTTGACAGCAGCTTCTGAGTAATATTCGGCGTCGGCGGAAATATTATTCTATGGGTGATTTTATGGATTTTTTTGATTTGCACTGCGATACTCTTACTGAGTGCATGGACGACGGAGACAGCCTTTTAAAGAATGAACGCGACATCGATTTTGAGCGCGGAAGCATCTTCGGGCGCTGGAATCAGGTGTTCGCAGTCTTTGTCCCCGACAGCATGGACGATTCGCTCGTCGAGGGGTATTTCGACTCGGCGTGTGATTTCTATTTTGACGAGCTCAAAAAGAAAGGCGACGTTTTCCCGATACTCTCTTCCGAGGACGTGCGCGGACATTCGCGCGGCGTTATGCTCGCCATGGAGAGCTCGCGCGGAGTCGGCAGCCTCGAGCGCCTCGAAAAGCTCTATGAGCGCGGACTGCGGCTCATAACCCTCACATGGAATCACAAAAACCGAGCCGCGGGCGGCTGCGACGAGGGCGGCGGCCTTACCGATTGGGGCAGGGAGCTTGTCTCGAAAATGGAGAAGTTGGGCATAGTCACCGACGTGTCGCATTTGAGCGACAGGAGCTTCTATGACCTGTGCGAATTCAGCGACGCGCCTTTTATCGCAAGCCATTCGGACGCGCGCGCCGTTCATAACGAGGTGCGCTCGCTGACCGACGAGCAGATAAAAATTATCATTGAACGCGGCGGACTGATAGGACTCAATTTCTATGACCGCTTCCTCGGCGGAAACGGCGGCAGAGAGGAGCTCCTGCGCCATACGGAGCATATGCTCTCGCTGGGCGCCGAGGACGTTATCAGCATAGGCTCGGACTATGACGGCTGCAGAATAAAGCCGGAGCTTCGCGGAATAGAGAAGATACCGAGCATCTGCGTCTATCTCGAGGAGCACGGAATACCCGAGGAGATATGCAAAAAAATATTTTTTGAAAACGCCGCGCACTTTTTTGAAAAGGTTTTACAACCAAGGCGCGTTATGCTATAATAAAATGTAATTTAACGCGAAGGATGGTCTCTATGCGATACACAAGTACAAGAGATAAAAATGTAGATGTCAGCTCATCCTGGGCGATTGCTCAGGGCATCTCCGCAGACGGCGGACTGTTTGTCCCCGTTGAGATTCCGAAGGTGAGCCTTGTCGATATCGCCGCCATGGCGAATATGTCCTATGTTGAGCGCGCAAAGCGTGTGCTCAGCCTGTATCTTACCGATTTCACCGCCGAAGAGCTTGCCTACTGCGTCGAGGGCGCATACGGCGACAACAAGTTCTCCTCTGAGGATATCGCTCCGATACACGAGCTCAAAGCGGGCGAAGAGATTCTTGAACTCTGGCGCGGTCCCACCTGCGCTTTCAAAGATATGGCGCTCCAGATGCTCCCGAGACTTATGACCGTCTCGGTCAAAAAGGCAGTCGGAACGCGCGAGACCGTTATTCTTGTCGCCACATCGGGTGACACGGGCAAGGCGGCTCTCGAGGGCTTCAAGGACGTTGAGGGCACGAAGATTCTCGTGTTCTATCCCGACGAGGGAGTCAGCCCCATGCAGAAGCTCCAGATGACCACGCAGGAGGGCTCAAACGTTGCCGTCTGCGCGATAAAGGGCAACTTTGACGACGCACAGACCGGAGTCAAGACGATATTCACCGACAAAGAGATAGGCAAGAAGCTCGCCGAGCACGGCATGGCTTTCTCCTCCGCGAACTCCATCAACTGGGGTCGCCTCGTGCCGCAGATCGTCTATTATTTCTCCGCCTACTGCGACATGATAAGAAACGGCAGAATCAAGGCGGGCGATAAGATTAACTTCGTTGTCCCGACCGGAAACTTCGGCAATATCCTCGCCGCCTACTATGCGCGCGAGATGGGTCTGCCGGTTGACCGCCTTATCTGCGCGTCGAACAAAAACCGCGTGCTCACCGATTTCTTCGACACCGGCGTTTACGACATCAACCGCAGCTTCTATACGACCTCGTCGCCGTCGATGGATATTCTCATTTCGAGCAACCTTGAACGCCTGCTCTTCATTGCGAGCGGCTATTCCGATGAGTTCGTGCGCGAGATGATGGGCGACCTCAAGCAGAAGGGCAAGTACACCATGCCCGAAAATGTAATGAGCGCAATAAACTCCGTTTTCTGCGCCGGCTGCTGCGACGATGAGGGCACGAAAGAGACAATTAAAAAGACATTTGAAGACTACGGCTATTTGTGCGACACGCACACGGCTGTCGGCATCAATGTCTATGAAAAATATGCAGAAAAAACGGGGGATAAGACTCCCACCGTTATCGACTCGACCGCAAACCCGTTCAAGTTCAGCCGCAGCGTGCTCGACGCAGTCGAACCCGGCGCATCCGAGGGACTTGACGAGTTCAGCATGGTCGGCGAGCTCGCCCGCGTGACAAAGACAAGCTGCCCCCCGCAGCTCGCCGATCTCAGGGACAAGCCCGTGAGATTCAGGGACGTCTGCGACAGGGACAGCATGGAGAAGGCTGTTTTCAGACTGCTCGGTATATGACGCGGGGCGTTCCCCGTGTTCAGCAGCCGCAGTGCTTCTTCGAGTTGTCGAGCTCAAATGTTGCGCACAGCGTGTCCTGGCATGAGCAGGCGCTCGTGTTGCCTATTTCAATGTGACCTGCGGTGCACTTGTAATCGTCCGCGTGATGGACGCAGTTGCAGGCGTTGCAGCGGATATCCTTGATGACCTTATCCATTTTCGATTACCTCCGAATGTTTTTGCGGCTCATGCCGCTGAAAGTATTTTGCCCGGCTCGAAGCCCGATTATTAAAAAGAAAAGGAGAGCACGATGTCACTTTTTGCAATTGCGGATACGCATCTTTCCCTGTCCGCGGACAAGCCTATGGATATATTCAACGGCTGGAGCGACTATGTGCAGCGCCTCGAAAAAAATTGGCGGGCTGTTGTCTCGGACGGCGACACGGTGGTTATCCCAGGCGATGTGTCGTGGGCGATGTCGCTCGAGGGTGCTCAGAAAGATTTTGCTTTTCTCGACTCGCTTCCCGGCAAAAAAATACTCATGAAAGGCAATCACGACTACTGGTGGAACACCACCCGGAAAATGGAAAATTTTTTCAAAGAAAAGGGCTTTGAAACGCTCTCTATAGTCCACAACAGCGCGGTGCCCGTCGGCAATATCTCCGTCTGCGGCACGCGCGGCTGGTTCTTCGACGCGGAGGAGGACGCGGACAAAAAAGTTCTTCTGCGCGAGGCGGGACGGCTCCGCACATCGATAGAAAGCGGAATTGCGCTCGGCGGCGAGCCGGTCGTGTTTCTCCACTATCCGCCGATAACGCAGGATAGAATATGCCCTGAAATATATGATGTCCTCGTCGAGTACAAAATAAAACGGTGCTTCTACGGGCATCTCCATTCTTTTGCAACAAAAAGCGCTTTCGAGGGCGAGCGCGACGGGATAAAGTTTTCTCTTATCTCCGGCGATCACCTCGAATTTTTGCCCAAACTTATTGAAAAACAGCCGTAATTTCTGCCCGTCGGCGGATTTTGCGGCTAAAACGAAGAAAAAATCCCTGTTTTGGCAGAAAATCTGAAAAATAGTGTAGAAATTTTAACATATCTCTGCTATAATCTTAGAGTTACCTGTATAATGGGAGGAAAAATGAATGAGTTTAAAATCATCAAACAAAACGGACACCAACGTCTATACGCTGGAGATCGAGATCGGCGCAGAGCCGTTCAAGGCTGCTGTTCTCAAGGCTTATAACAAGGCCAAGAACAAGATCGCACTTCCCGGTTTCCGCAAGGGCAAAGCTCCTCTTGCCATGATCGAGAGATTCTACGGCAAGGATGTCTTCTATGAAGATGCACTTGAGATAGCTTTCCCCGAGGCTGTTTCCGACGCTTATAAGGAAGCGGGCATCGAGCCTGTTGACAGCCCGAAGGATGTCAATGTTAAATCGATCGGCGAGGACGGCGTTCTCTTCGAGATGAAAGTCACCGTCAAGCCCGAGGATATCAAGGTCAAGGCTTACAAGGGTCTCGAAGCCGAGAAGGCTGAAGCCGCCGTCACCCCCGAGGAGGTTGATGCACGCATCGAGGCTATGAGAGAGCGCAACGCAAGAACCATCACCGTTGAGGATCGCGCAGCCGCCAAGGGCGACATCGCAGTCATCGACTTCGAGGGCTTTGTCGACGGCAAGGCTTTTGAGGGCGGCAAGGGTTCCAACTATGAGCTTGAGCTCGGTTCGGGTCAGTTCATCCCCGGCTTTGAGGATCAGGTCATCGGCCACAACGCAGGCGAGAGCTTCGACGTCAATGTCAAGTTCCCCGAGGAGTACACTCCCGAGCTTGCAGGCAAGGATGCCACTTTCAAGGTCACTCTTCACGAGATAAAGGTCAAGGAGCTTCCCGAGCTCGACGATGAGTTCGCGAAGGATCTTGATTACGATAACGTCGACGAGCTCAAGAAGGGCGTCGAGGCTGATATGCTTGAGCACAGACAGTCCGATGTCGAGAAGGAGTTCGAGGCAAAGCTCATGGAAGAGCTTGTTGCCAATGTCGAGGCTGAGATTCCCGAAGTCATGTTCGACACCCAGAAAGAGGAGAACATCAACAACTTCGCTCAGAGACTCGCTCAGCAGGGCATCGATGTTGACACCTATCTTTCATATATGGGCACCGACAAGGAAGCTTTCGAGAGCTCCATGCGCGAGCAGGCTGTTTCTCAGGTCAAGCTCGGTCTTGCTCTCGACAAGATAGCAGAGGACGAGAAGATCGAAGTCAGCGCCGAGGATATCGAGGAGGAGTTCAAGAAGCTCGCCGATATGTACGGCATGGAAGTCGAGAAGATCAAGAGCCTTATAGCCGAGGATCTGCTCAAGGCTGACCTGCTCAAAGAGAAGGTTGTCAAGTTTGTCGTTGACAACGCAAAGGCTCTCAAGCCCGGCAAGAAGGCTGCAGCGAAGAAGGCTCCGGCAAAGAAAGCCGCCGCGAAGAAGACCGACGACGCTGAGGCCGCCGAGAAGAAGCCCGCAGCGAAGAAGGCTCCCGCGAAGAAAGCCGCTGCAAAGAAGGACGAGGGCGAAGCCGAGAAGAAGGCTCCCGCCAAGAAGCCCGCGGCGAAGAAGACTGCCGCAAAGAAGGCCGACGATGCCGAGGCTGCTGAGAAGAAGCCCGCAAAGAAGGCTCCCGCGAAGAAGAAAGCGGAAGACGCTGAATAATCTTCGCCAAACGATACTATAATTAATCCGTACTGCTCCCGTCCGGCTTTTTCGCCGGGCGGGCGCAAGCATACGGCACCTGCATCGGACAACAAAGGAGGAAAAAGTAATGGCATTAGTACCTTACGTTATCGAACAGACCAGCAGAGGCGAGCGCTCATACGATATCTATTCCCGCCTGCTCAGCGACAGGATAATCGTCCTCTCCGACGAGATAAACGACGCAACGGCGAGCGTAGTGGTTGCGCAGCTTCTCTTCCTTGAGGGTCAGGACGCCGAAAAAGATATTAGCCTTTATATCAACAGCCCCGGCGGTTCAGTCACCGCAGGCTTCGCGATATACGACACCATGCAGTTCATCAAGTGCGATGTTTCGACCATCTGCATGGGCATAGCGGCATCGATGGGCGCGTTCCTGTTTGCCGCGGGCGCAAAGGGCAAACGCCTTGTGCTGCCCAACAGTGAAGTTATGATCCACCAGCCTCTCGGCGGTGCTCAGGGTCAGGCAACGGAGATAAAGATTGCCGCCGATCATATCCTCAAGACCAGAGAGAGAATCAACAGAATTTTAGCTGAGAATATGGGCAAACCGATTGAGTTTGTTGAGCGTGAGACCGAGCGCGACAATTTCCTCACAGCGGAGGAAGCCGTCGAGTACGGACTTGCAGATAAAATAATTTACAACAGATAAATCCGGAGGGCTGTTATGCCGCGTGATGATGATAAGAGGGAAAGGACAGTCCGCTGTTCTTTCTGCCAGAAAACACAGGATCAGGTCGAGAAGCTTATTGCCGGTCCGGGGGTATATATCTGCAACGAGTGTGTGGAGCAGTGCCTCAATATAATTGAGGCGGACGAAAAGCGTTCCCGCCGCAAGGGCGGTCAGCGCACGAGTGATAAGCCGCTCCCCAAGCCCCATGAGATCAAAGAGAAGCTCGACGAGTATGTTATAGGTCAGGACGAGGCGAAAAAAACGCTGAGCGTCGCGGTCTATAACCACTATAAGAGAATAAACAGCGCGAAGAACAGCGATGTTGAGATCCAGAAGAGCAATATCATTCTTCTCGGACCCACGGGTGTCGGCAAGACGATGCTTGCTCAGACCCTCGCGAAGATACTCGATGTTCCGTTCGCTATAGCGGACGCGACCACGCTCACCGAAGCCGGTTATGTCGGCGAGGATGTTGAAAATATCCTGCTCAGAATAATCCAGGCCGCGGATTACGACGTAGAGCGCGCCGAGCGCGGCATAATCTATGTCGATGAGATCGATAAGATAGCGAGAAAGTCGGAGAATCCGTCGATAACAAGAGATGTCAGCGGCGAAGGCGTTCAGCAGGCGCTGCTCAAGATAATCGAGGGCACGGTTGCCAATGTTCCCCCGCAGGGCGGCAGAAAGCATCCCCAGCAGGAGTTCATCCAGGTCGATACCTCGAATATCCTCTTCATCTGCGGCGGCGCATTCGACGGCATCGAGAAGATAATCGAGAAGAGAATGGGCGGCTCTGCGCTCGGTTTCAACGCCGATGTTTTCAAGCCCGAATCCCGTTACGTTTGCGCGACGGCCGACCGACAACAAAATTTTGTCGGCAAGTATTTCTTCTTCGCCGTTTTCGGTCTCGACGACCGCGCCGTTTTCGGTAATCTCTTTGACCTTTGAAGAAAGACGGAATTTTGCGCCTTTCTTTTCAAGCGCTTTTTGCAAAACCGCGCTTACTTTTTCGTCGGTTGCGCCCGCGATCTTCCCGAGCATTTCGACAACGACGACGTCGCTCCCGACCGACGAATAATAATCCGCCATTTCAAGTCCGATTACGCCACCGCCCATAATAAGCAGTGTTTTCGGGATTTCGACAAGGTTCAGCGCCTCGCGGTTGGTTATCGCAAGCCCGCTTTCAATCGCTTTGTCGACGCCCGGGATTTTCGGGATAAACGCGCTGCTTCCCGTTGCGATAAGCAAAAATTTTGAGTTGTATTCGACGTTTTCGGATTGTACGACGACGCCGTTCTCGTCGCGGCAAAGTATCTTCGCCTCCGACTTTACGACAGTAACTCCCGCGCCTTTTAGTTTCGCGCGCACACCCGTTACAAGACGTTTCACGACCTTGTTTTTTCTGTCGACGACGGCTTCTTGCGATACTTCGCCGTCGCCCGAAAACTTCACGCCGTAATTTTCGCCGTGCTTAAAATAATTCAGTACTTTCGCGCTGTTCAATAATGTTTTGCTGGGAACGCAGCCTTCGTTCAGGCAAACTCCGCCGAGTTCGTTTTTTTCAAACAATACGACGGACAATCCTTTTGACGCGGCGTATGCCGCGGCGTTGTATCCGGCAGGACCTCCACCGAGTACAGTCAAATCAAAATATTCCATAAACCCTCATAATTTTCGTAATATATCCATTGTACGGGATAAGCGACGAAAAGTCAATTTATTGACTTTACGAAAAAAATTCCTTTGCTGTCATATTGACTGTCATTTTGACTTTCGTTGAAAATTTTGCGCTTGACAACCGCTTTTTTTGGATATATCCTTATATTTATGAAAACAGCAGCGATAATACTGAACACTCCCGACGAAATCGGGGAAATTACAGAGTCCGACGTTATTTGCGCCGACAACGGGTTAAGCCGTATTCGCGTTACACCCGTTGCGGTCGTGGGCGACCTGGACAGCCTTGAAAACCGCAAGGACGGTTTGAACTACGTCGTCTTCCCGAAGGAAAAGGACGAGACCGACGGGCAACTTGCACTTCTTTACGCAAAAAGCGCAGGTTACGACGCCGTTACCATTTACGGCGCAACAGGCGGCGACATAGGTCAGATTCTCGGCAATATCGGCCTACTGAAATATGCAAAGGACATAAAAATCGACGCCCGTATTTCGGGCGTCGGATTCGATATTAAACTTCTTGAAGGAAAGGTTTCCGACACGGCTTTTGAAGGCCAGAAAATTTCGCTGTTTCCGTTTTTCGGGGACGCGCTGGTCACAAACAGCCGCGGGCTTTATTATCCGCTTGAAAACCTTCTTCTTTCCGCAGGCACAAACCGCGGTCTTTCCAACGTTGCGACGGCAAACGAAATCTCGTTCACCGTCGAAAGCGGAATTTTACTTATGATTAAATACTATTAAGCGGCTTTGCCGTCCGCGTTTTCGTCGGACGCGTCGCCACTTTCGATTTCGTCGGCGGATTCTTCCGTCGATTTTTCGTTTACAAGGCGCACGAAACTCTTACTGCTGAACAGCAACAGCGCAACGACGATAACGATTGCGACGTCTGCGAACGTGAACGTGTTGTACAAGAAACCCCACGCTGCCGCAGAATATCCCGAGGGAGCGTAAGACGCGAATGCGAAAATGCCCGAGAACACGTGCGAGAAATATCTCAGCGTACCCGCAAGAATTGCGCCGACCGTAAATGCGGCAGCGGGCTTTTTGATGATGTTGAGTTCCTTGAAAATTCCCGCAAGTCCCGTCATCGCAAAAGCGATCGGGTAATCCAGGAAGAACTGCGCGGGGTGGATAATCCACGGATCCTGTATAGCCTGCAACACGCCGTAAATCGCACCAACGATAATACCTTTTCTTATGCCGAACATATACGAAAACAGCATAAGCGGAAGCATCGACGCAAGGGTTACCGAGCCGCCCTGCGGCAACGCGAAAAACTTTACGTAAGAAAGCGCGAAAGAAAGAGCGACGGAAATTGCGCCAACGGGCTGCATATCCGCCAGGTGCGCGTGCCCCTGGG
>OLOV01001610.1_pt1 | contig 17331 bp, 13 predicted proteins | sample 1672931 | NCBI WGS metagenome assembly OLOV01 (sample SAMEA3136738, study PRJEB25190) | human gut metagenome | biome: human gut; feature: human-associated habitat; material: faeces | place: Austria | collected 2013
ATAACTCTCGTAATTATAGTTTCAGTACCTTATGAAATTACACTACTCTCAAACTGTGTCAAATACTCGGTGTTTCTGCTCCGGTTTCAGTACCTTATGAAATTACACTACTCTCAAACGGTAGGTGACGTAATGACCGATATTTCAAGGTTTCAGTACCTTATGAAATTACACTACTCTCAAACCGTTTGTGGAAATACTTTGATAGCTACTGGGTTTCAGTACCTTATGAAATTACACTACTCTCAAACTCTCTCGTTACAACTATCGCAAGCAACCCCGTTTCAGTACCTTATGAAATTACACTACTCTCAAACTGAAATTATAGTGTTTGTATTGTTGACAAGGTTTCAGTACCTTATGAAATTACACTACTCTCAAACATAAGAATGTGCTAATATATGCAAGAGGTGTTTCAGTACCTTATGAAATTACACTACTCTCAAACCGACTAAACAACAAGACAACAGAAAAGAAGTTTCAGTACCTTATGAAATTACACTACTCTCAAACTCTCGGCATTGATTATTGAGGAGGACTGAATGTTTCAGTACCTTATGAAATTACACTACTCTCAAACTTGTTGTGAAAGAGAGCAAGTAAAAGTTCCGTTTCAGTACCTTATGAAATTACACTACTCTCAAACTATTTGCTCCCCGTCTTTGGAAATACTTCGAGTTTCAGTACCTTATGAAATTACACTACTCTCAAACAACATTTCAGACATTTTACGCTTGTTTGAGTTTCAGTACCTTATGAAATTACACTACTCTCAAACAGATGACTTGTAGTTTCCATCAACATACAGGTTTCAGTACCTTATGAAATTACACTACTCTCAAACAAGCTCTGTTATCTGCGTCGATTGTAATTGTTTCAGTACCTTATGAAATTACACTACTCTCAAACTGTTATCTTAGAGACTTTAAGACATTGATAGTTTCAGTACCTTATGAAATTACACTACTCTCAAACCGGGTTTCGTCAATATGGGGGGGTGTCGTAGTTTCAGTACCTTATGAAATTACACTACTCTCAAACCGGTTATGGCTCTTATTGCAGATGAGGCATGTTTCAGTACCTTATGAAATTACACTACTCTCAAACACTCAAAGTTGAAAAAAGAGAACTTACAGGTTTCAGTACCTTATGAAATTACACTACTCTCAAACAATGCTGGGGTTGAGTCTCGTCTCGATGAGTTTCAGTACCTTATGAAATTACACTACTCTCAAACAAAGCCCCTGAGCGAGAAAAGCACAAAGAGTTTCAGTACCTTATGAAATTACACTACTCTCAAACAAAGTATTTAGTGAGGGTGCAAGCGAGCAGGTTTCAGTACCTTATGAAATTACACTACTCTCAAACAGCATCGATAGTGATTTCGTCGATAATTGTTTCAGTACCTTATGAAATTACACTACTCTCAAACATCTTTTTTAACTCACGTTGCGCGAACCAAGTTTCAGTACCTTATGAAATTACACTACTCTCAAACTTTTGGCTAGGTGATTTTGATGATTGATAGTTTCAGTACCTTATGAAATTACACTACTCTCAAACTCAAGAGCTCGTCAAACCGTCCGCCGTCTCGTTTCAGTACCTTATGAAATTACACTACTCTCAAACCGGTGCAAAACCATATATATCGAGCCAAAGGTTTCAGTACCTTATGAAATTACACTACTCTCAAACACGGCGTTTATAATAAAATTCATTTTAGGTGTTTCAGTACCTTATGAAATTACACTACTCTCAAACTGGTGCAATTCAGGCGTGCCCAAAGTAAAAGTTTCAGTACCTTATGAAATTACACTACTCTCAAACGGTGTTGGTGAGTGTTTCGGCAAGTCCCGCGTTTCAGTACCTTATGAAATTACACTACTCTCAAACTTTAGGAGTGTCAAAAAATGAAATTATTAGGTTTCAGTACCTTATGAAATTACACTACTCTCAAACTTACTTGTGTCGGTTGGTATTTTCGTTTGCGGTTTCAGTACCTTATGAAATTACACTACTCTCAAACCTTGAACTGTTCCAGCATGTCTTTTAACTGTTTCAGTACCTTATGAAATTACACTACTCTCAAACATCTATAATTACGAGAGCATCCGAAAAGTCGTTTCAGTACCTTATGAAATTACACTACTCTCAAACCGTTGAGCGAACCAAGTCGCAAGAGTTGTTGTTTCAGTACCTTATGAAATTACACTACTCTCAAACGATATACTCGGAGTGTCTGTACCCTTGTCTGTTTCAGTACCTTATGAAATTACACTACTCTCAAACAATGCAGGCGTTGAAAGCCGTTTAGATGAGTTTCAGTACCTTATGAAATTACACTACTCTCAAACGGAATGTCAATTTTTGGAGAACTTTTTGACGTTTCAGTACCTTATGAAATTACACTACTCTCAAACAACTTGATGAACTCAAAAGCAATTTAAACAGTTTCAGTACCTTATGAAATTACACTACTCTCAAACCCTTTACAAGACTAATCAGTGGGATGATTTGTTTCAGTACCTTATGAAATTACACTACTCTCAAACCGGCTGCCATTTTGCCCAAGTGAAAGGACGGTTTCAGTACCTTATGAAATTACACTACTCTCAAACCGTGTTGAGCTGTGTAAACACTGTAGTGAGTTTCAGTACCTTATGAAATTACACTACTCTCAAACGCGTCCGTAAGGCGGATTGCAGAATACCGCGTTTCAGTACCTTATGAAATTACACTACTCTCAAACTCTAGATTTGCAGTAACTTCAGCAGCTTGAGTTTCAGTACCTTATGAAATTACACTACTCTCAAACCGTCGCCGAAATGAGTATGTCGAAGCGGGCGTTTCAGTACCTTATGAAATTACACTACTCTCAAACCCGTATAATCAAAAGAAACGATATAGCTTTGTTTCAGTACCTTATGAAATTACACTACTCTCAAACCTGAATAATCAAAAGAAACGATATAACTTTGTTTCAGTACCTTATGAAATTACACTACTCTCAAACACTGGTCATAATATTGTGTCGCTATAACAGTTTCAGTACCTTATGAAATTACACTACTCTCAAACAGTAAGACAAGTAAACTTTCAGCGTAACATGTTTCAGTACCTTATGAAATTACACTACTCTCAAACAGCTGCGATACCTGGGAGCCGAGCCCTAACGTTTCAGTACCTTATGAAATTACACTACTCTCAAACTGTTCAGTAGGCGCGTGAGCTTTCTTTCGGGTTTCAGTACCTTATGAAATTACACTACTCTCAAACTATGAGGAGTCAAATTACACCATATTAAAGTTTCAGTACCTTATGAAATTACACTACTCTCAAACTCAAAATAATCAAATTTTGTCTTGTCTTTGGTTTCAGTACCTTATGAAATTACACTACTCTCAAACTATCGTGAATAGGCGAAACGGCAAAAGTTAGTTTCAGTACCTTATGAAATTACACTACTCTCAAACCTCAAATAAACTGCGCCACTACAATGCACAGGGTAATAACATAAGGTACATTTATTATACTATCTAAGTATCTCCGTCGTCAATGACGCAAAGGTCATTGTCGACAACATACAGTTTTTCGCCGTCGCAGAGCCTTTGCGGCTCCGAATTCTCAAGCATTAAAAAATTGATATGCTCAAGAGCTAAAGCCTTTAACAGCTCTGATATTTCATCCGGCGAAAAGTAAAGACAAATATTAGCGGCAACAAAAACCTTCGTCTTGAGATACTTTGCCGATAATTTCAAATAATTTACAAAGCATTCCAAGAGCGAAGAAGACTCCGCCGAAAACCTGAAGCCCATTAGCTTTATTATTGCTGAGGTGTCCGTTTCATCGGAATATTCACAATCGAAATCGCAAAACGCTTTAAGCTTATCGGCAAGCCTTGCTACCACTGCCTTTACCTCGGTTGTATCCTCGGCAAACTCGTCATTTGCGGTCTGCTGCATATAGCCGTCAAGCTTGCCGAGGAGCTTTCTGCTGTTCATATCAACAAAAATCGGTTCGGATATAAAGCATCCGTCCTTGGAAAACTCAAACGGTTTAAAATCCTCGGAAAAGACAAAATAATCTTCCTCGCACGAATTTAAGAATGACGACAGCACGCCTCTGTAAAGCTTTTTGTTTTCTATTACGAGAACCGGAAATATTCCCTCGCCTATTTTTATGCAATCATCAATATACGAAAACTTAGCCCTCACAATATCAACAGCCTTTCGTCCGAATCCACAACACTGCTGTGGCTTTTGCCGACAATCATTTCCATTTTGGCGAACTGCTTTTCGGTAACGGTAAGCAGTTGCACAAGACCCGACGGCGGTTTCTGCTTTTTTACCGAGTCGCAAATACCCGTTGCGACATTTTGGTTAAGCGCAATTTTTGAATAAACCGATTCCTGCATCATCATAAATCCGCTTTTAATCAAAAATTTACGAAATTTTGCATATTCGCGCCGTTCGCTCTTGGTAGTTGTCGGCAAATCAAAAAATACAATTACTCTCATAAATCTATAACTCATACTTCACTTCCGCAAGCTTCACAAGCGAAGCGTCATTTTGCTCTATTGCGGCAAATACGCTTTTTACATAGAGCTTTATTACATTCATAAGCGTATTAGCCTTGCCGTCCACTACGAATTCCTTATTCAGTAAGCCTATCAGAGTGCTCTTCTGCTCCTTGCCGAATTCCTTGGGCATCATGGATTTTACGCAAAAATCGACTATCGGGCGAAACGGCTCCATTAAATCGCAGCCCAAATTAAAAGGGTTAAACATATTATCGTGAAATATACCGAGCTGAGTCAAATAACCGTTGCAAACTACTTCACGGTTAACGCATGACAAAATCAAGCTGTAGCCGTAATTCAACGCGGCGTTTACGGGAACATCGTCATTTCTGCTGAAGCTCTTTCCGAAAAGGGCGTTGAAATACACCTTTGCGGCGTGCCCTTCGCGGTTTGTTTCATCGTTGAATTCAAGCTCATTTATGTACCCCTCAAGGAGCTTATACTGCTCAAGACCGTAATGTTTTAAAAGCAAAGCCTGATTTTTGATTTTTTCGGCAACTATACTTGTCCACACAAGTTTTTTGGCATCGTCTGCCCAGGATATCTGAGTTTTCAGCTTCTGACTGCAATCATGACAGCCGTAATACGAGACGAGCTCCGAGGACGGATTTCGTTTTTCATCGCAGAATATCACCTTGATTTTTCGTTCGGTTAATTGGCTGAGCAGCGCCGCAGTAACGGAGCTTGCCGTATTCTCGACTATCAGAACGGAAATCTCGTCGAGGTGGACACGCGTTGTTTTTTCGACATCGCGCACAGCCAAATAGCCCATGGAATAATCAAGCTTAGAGGGGTTTGTAACAACAACCACACGCCAGCCCATAACAACCCCCCTTATTTCAGCAGGTCGATTTCCTGCTCAAAAAGGCCCGTTACCGACTGATTGATTAGCTTTATGCTATGAACGTCTTTAATTTCGGATAACTTAGCATTGGTTACCATTACTCCTGCTTGTCCGCTTTCATCTATAAGCTTAAGGTCTCCCAACAACACATTGGCGTGAAGGATTTTCAAAATTTCATTTAAGACGTAGCATTGCTCCTCCGGTGAGCAGAGCACAAATTTTCCACGGCGTTTTTCGAGTTTTTTACCGATACCGCTGAATTTTACGCTCAAAACCGTATTTAGCATTTTGCCCGTTAAGATATCATAAAGCTCAATATTTTCTTCTGCCGAAATATTGTCTCTCGGAATAATCTCCCTGTCCTTATGCTTTGTCAGGTAATTTGTGATATTTCTTATATACTTTTCATATTTATACCCCAAAACAAGCTGCATTCCGGGCTTATATCCTATCTGATTTCCGGTTTTTTTGGTTATAAACATTCTGCAGCCGTCAAAGGATATGCAGGCGTCATATTTAACGCAGGGAATCAGAATTTTTACGTTTGAAGCTTCGGCTATATGGCTTGTAACAAAGCCCTGCATATCAGCTTCATATTCTTTCACCTCATACAGATTGACGGGGAACATCTGACGCACGGCTTTGCCCTTTTTGTCGGTATACTCCACATACGAAAAATATGCAGAGGTCGCTTTATCGTATCCGCCGTATTTTTCAATACAGCTTCTTGCGCCCGAAGCCTTCAGCGGAACCTGTCCGTTTCCTTTTTTCAAAGGATTGATTTTAAACAGTCCTCCTTGCTTTTTGCGCGGGAACCTTGTATAGCGAATGTTGTTCTTATTCATAAATCTGCGGACGGTATTCATACTGTCATTAACCGACCACGCGCCGGGTATATCGTGGCTGAAAAATTTTTCGGGATTTACGGTATATCCTTTATCGTTGTTTTGCAATCCTTTTATGAAATTCACCTTATTATGAGTGACCTTTACATTGTATGCATTGCCGACAACAATATTGAGGTAAGCATCCTTTGCGTGATGCAAATCGTTCACCTCACGGCACTTGAGCATATCGTTGCTTTGCCTGAAGGCGTGAACCAAAGCCGCTTTAACATAGACTATTTCGGTTTTCGGCTTCGGGTACAGCTGCTCCAATATATGCGCAACGGCCTTTGTAGACTGCTGAGTTTCGGTGAGCTGCCTTGACACAAACGCGGAGAGCTCATCATCGGTAAGCGGCGTTTTACGGGTAAGACGCTTATAGGTTTCCTCGCTTATCAGTCCGCTGCTACGAAGCATCTGCCAATACGGACTCATTTTGCTCTGTATAGCCGCATCAATGGGATAAACATTGGTTTTATTGTTATTTACTGTTTTATTGACAAGGACTTTGTTTGTAAGGCTGTCGTCCTTTATCTTCGACCGAGGATAAATATGGTCAATATCAAAGCGGCCGTTACCGTTCATCAGCTCGCCGAGGGATATTTCCTCACCCGTATACATACATTTGCCGAGCTGAATATAATAGAAATAAAGCTTGTCACTTCTGAGCTTTGACTCGTCTTCATCACTCAGCTTTTTACTCAGGGCATCGAAATACGGGCAGAATTTTTCGGCTTCCTTTTTACAGTTTTTGTATAATTCCATAAGCCTGTTTTTTCTTGAGTCCCTGTGTCTTTCTTCTCTGTTATCAATACCTCTTGCAACCTCTACGAATATCTTCTTCGGAGGCCTTCCCTGTATCTTTTCTATTTCCTTTGCAATCAACAACGCACGCAATATCGGCCGCTTAACCTTCGGAGAAACGTAAAGCGCGTCAACAGCCTTTCGCAGAGAATGCTGATCGCCTGTATAGCTGAGCTCATCAAGCTTGTCATTTAAATTCTTTTTTTCATCGCCGTCACAGCAGAAATCTTCGGAATATAAAATCTGCATCAAATTGTAATTCGTTTCCCAAAGAGCCGTGATGACATTCATAACCTCGCCGGTCTTTTTATATGTAAACTCGACATCGCACAAAAACTCCTTTGACAGGCGGCTCCAGCCGGTGTACTTAAGCTTGCATATTTTTTTGATGTCTTCATCCGTCAACTTTTCAGGGAAAAGCTTTTTCAGCCTTTTCTTGAGTAATTTTTTATCGTCGCCGAAAATTACCGATGACGCAATAATACTCTCCTTGTCATCAAAGGTCAGGCTCTCAAAATCCTTAAAATCAAAATAAGACTTCAATGAGGATTTTACGGTTGTATCTATTCCGCTCAATACGTCGTTATTATTATAACAGCCTCTTGCCTTGAGATAGTCCTTAATTTGCTTTACGGTAACCTTGCGGCGAGTCATAAACAAATCGTTATAAATTCCCTGCTTTAATTCGACGGGTATATCCTCGCCGTTCAGCTTGAGATTGTTTATCTCGTTGAGAACGGTAAATTTCGAATAAAGAAGAGAGCATTTGGGAATAACGTCACACTCCGGCAAATAGGTGCATTTACTTGTGAGGTTGTTTATGAATTTCTCAGCCGAAGAGTCAACATCAACAACGTCGTCAAAGTTCCACGGATATATTTTTACGCCGTCTTTTCTTTTAAGCCAGCTTTTTTGGGTATGAGTATTAAGCGGCCCGACATAATACGGAATGCGATACTCAAATATTTTGATAATTTTATCGTATACGGAAACACCGTTTTCATCGCACGATTTTAAAAACGTCAAATAATCCTTGGCATTATCCAAAATTGCTTTAAGCTCTTCCTCATTTACCTGCATCGGAACTACGCCGTTGCTCTTTGTCACCTGCTTCGGCATAAAGGTCTTATTCTCAATTTCGTCAAACATTTCCTTATACGACAAATCGGCGCAGCTTCCGAGCGTCTTTTTAAGATAAGCGCAAAAATTCTCGGAATTACAGGTCTTTTTAAGCTCGCCTGTTTTGCCGCCTTCCTTAATGTGACCGGAATACGCCACATAATTGTCTTTTTTGCCGTCGCTTATTTTAAATATCTCGTTATACTTTTCCGGTAAATAAGTTTTGACATATTTTTTTAGCGTTTTTAAATCATTTTTATGTTTTTCATATACGGCGACCTTTGCCTCGGAGATATACTTCTTGCCGTCCAAAATATCGGCGAGCACGGCCCAATCATATACAGCCTTTAAAATTTTGACAAGCTCAAAGCGATCGCCTAAAACGGACGCGTATATTTCTTCGTTTTCTTCATAGCCGCTTGCAAAAGATATATTGTTTTTCTCTACGGTTTTTAGTTCATCATCGCCAAACAAATCACACATTTTAACAGTCGAGCCGCTTAAAACCGCCATTACGGCGTAAGAAACGGGATCGGATTTTTTTGTTATACCGAAAAGCGAGGCAAGATTCTTCGTCTTTTCTATTTTACCCTGACGCCTGTCCTTTAATATAGCTTTAAATTGCTCAATATCGGAGCAATTAAGCTGTATCTCGTTATCACTGAGATAAGAGCGCATAGTTTCGTATGCCGAATTAAAGTCCTCAGCCGATGACAGGGAATCAAAGAGAAAATGCCCCCTGTTTTTGATAATATGGTGAAGAGCCAAAAAGACAAGTCTTACATCGTGCGGCTCTTTATTTTTAATAAGCTCGTATCTCAGGTGATATATCGTGGGATATTCCTTATGAAAATCCTTATCGGTATAATTTTCGTCTGCAAAAACAGCGTATTTATCGTCGCCGGACTTGTCCTCCGGCCACAAGTCGCTCTCGTGTAAACGTCTGAAAAAGGTGCAGTCCTTTTTACAAATTTCTTCATCAAAGAGCGCTTCCAGCAAGGCTAAGCGCTCCCTTTTTCGCTGAGTGCGTCTTCTTGCGCTTCTGAAGCCTCTGCGCTTCACCGAGGTCTCTCCCTCGTCAAAAAGATGTACGCCCCACATGGCGTTGCCCTTGAACTTCGGAATGACATAGTCCTTATCGGTTACCGCCCAGCCGACGGACTCGGTGCCGATGTCAAGTCCTAAATAATAATCATCCACATTCCGCAATTTGTTACCCATAAAAAAAGCTCCTTTAAAAAAATATATTGACAAAGCCTAAACAAGATGTTATGATGTAGACAATCTCAGTACCGAGATTACACTACGAGTTCAAATAAAAATTTATTCTAACCGTTGCTTTGGCAACATCACAGTGTGTGAGTTGAGACCTGCTTTTGCAGGTCTTTTTATTTTTCCCGGATTAAGCCTGAAATGTCATCACAACAGTGCCGCGCAAATTAAAAACTGCACTATTGTCATTTTATCATAAAAAATAACGGGTGTAAACCTCACATTGTGTCAGAACGCAACAAATGTCCGTATTTATGTACATATTAAAGACCGTCCCTGATTAGGAACGGTCTTTGCTTTATATTTTTTACGAACGTGACCGCACCGTTTGCAGAAAATCCGCTCCAAGGCAGAGCGTTAACAAGCAAAATCAGCGCGTTTTTTTGTTACATACCGTATCAAAGCTCGGATTAAAGGCGTAGAAATTTTTCTCGTTCATTTTGTCCGTCGCAATTCTGAGACCCTCGCCGAAGCGCTGATAATGTACCACCTCGCGCTCGCGCAGGAATTTTATAACATCTCTCACATCCGGATCGTCAACAAGTCTCAAAATATTGTCATAGGTAGTTCTTGCCTTTTGCTCGGCTGCCATATTCTCATGCAAATTTGTTATGACGTCTCCCTTTGAAGCTATGGCACCCGCATTGAACGGCACGCCGTTCGCCCCTGCCGGGTACACCCCCGTTGTATGATTTACAAAGTATGCGTCAAAGCCGCCTTGCTTAATTTGCTCTTGAGTAAGATTACGAGTAAGCTGATAAACAATAGCACCTATCATTTCGAGGTGACCGAGCTCCTCGGTACCGATGTCGGTGAGAAGTCCTTTAAGCTCCGGATACGGCATCGAAAAACGCTGAGAGAGGTAGCGAAGCGAAGCACCGAGCTCACCGTCGGGTCCGCCGTACTGCTCTAATACTATCTGAGCGTATTTGGGATTTGGATTTTTTATATTTACCGGATATTGCAGCATTTTTTCATACGAAAACATTATTTAACACACTCCTCTTGTTTTTCCCAAGGCCACGGCGATTTCAACCATTTTTCACCGTTGCCCTCCGAGGGATTCAGCGGGCCGTATTTCTTTGTAAATTCAGCTCTGACTTCATCGTAGGCTTTTTTGTATCCCATATACCGTGCTTCGGCCGCAGCATCCATGGGATGCGTATCGAGATAAAGATGCAGCTCCCAAAGCGAGAACTGAAGAGAGCCGAGCTTTAACAGCATAGCCTTTCTCATATTCATATACATCTTCCCCCTAAGAACGGCTTGTTAAGGTCTGAAAACACAGTACCGTTTTTATACCCGGTTTCGACATCGTACATTGTCGTATCGGTCTGAAACGGAACGTAAGCCATTGTAGTTACCGTATTTTCCGGAAAAGGCGATACGCCGAGATACTCGCTTGCCGTTTTCATGGGACAACAATTGTCTGCGTTTTCGGCCTTGATAGCTTTTTCACAGAAATCCAAAAATTCATTCAACAGATATTACTCCTTATAATTTATTTGTGCAGCCTTTCGATATCATATTATTCGGACGAGACATCAAAAGTGACAAAAAAACCGATCCTCCGCGGCTGAGCCGTTTCGGACCGGTTTATTTGGGAGCAAAGTTAAAAATCAGGCGTCGAGGCGAACGACCTTATTGTTTTTATCGCTGCTTTTCCAAGTATGTATAACCTTCGGATTTTCGAATATATCGTCAAGCCTCTTAAGGAACGGAACAATATCGCCGAAATCGAGCGCGCGGTGGTCAAATGCTATACATATAGGGAGCACCTTGCGCGCTTCAATGCTCTTATTGCCGAGGCTGTCTGTTATAACCATAGGCTTATCCTGAACGGCACCTACGCCGAACGCCGTAACCTGCGGCGGTATTATTTCAAGTAAGGCGGCGGCGCCGGACTGTTCGCGGTAAAGCGAGCCGAGATTTGAAATGGTGGTGGTTCCCTGCTCTATGTCACGCTTTGTAAGGCGTTCGGTTTCGGGAATTGCCTCATACTCTTTTTTTGCATCGCCCTTTAAGGTCTTGACCTTGTGCTTACCTGTTTTAGACCCGATAAGACGATATACAGCCTGCATAAATTTTCCTTTTTTGAGAGCAGTAAGGGTGTTATCCAATGAAACGTCAAACATAGCCTCATTAAGGTCGGTATTCTCGGCTCTTCTTGCAACGTCATTTACGGCGTCGGTCATTTCGTCGAGATTTTTACTTTCAAAACCGCGAAGATTTACGGTCATCATTTCACCGCTCGGAAGAATCATCGGCATAGAGACATTTATATCTTCAAATGTGTCGACTCTGCCGCGTACAAGCTTACGGTTAAACTCGATATGAGAATTCATAACGGGTGCTGCTTTAAGTCCTTCGGTGATGATTTTCATTATTACGGTATTGAGCGTTATTTTGCTGTCGCGGTTACGATCGAGATTTAATTTTTTATACTCGTGCATAAGCTTTGTAACGTCGGGCTCATACATATATGTTACGTGAGGAATTGTCTCCCAGCTTTCCGTGGTCATATTTGAAACTATTTTTCTCTGTATTCCGAAGTGGATTGTATTTGTTTTTTTCATGGTTGTGCGCTCCTTTTATGTTAATCGGTTTTTGGCTTTTTTAGATGCGTTGGTTTTCGCTTCCGTTGCCAAAATAATACAGAAAAGAGTGCGGTTGCGCTATACATTTTAGTTTTCAATTCGGTTTACAAGGGGGAAAAAATCGGTTGCGGGCACGCTGTTTCAACAAAAACGGGCAGTTGCCGTGAATTTAAGGCGAGAAAAACGAACCCCCTCGGATAATGCCGACGCATCTCCGAGGGGGCCTGGCGCACTGCTGTGCAAATGTTATTTTCAGGCAAGTGCCATATAAACACTCAGCCGAATTACGGCCTGTCTTTTAAAATGGAAATAACAAAAATGAGGTTTTACAAAGCCTGATTATACCTTTGCTATAATCTCAACTTCCACAAGAGCGTTTTTCGGAAGGTCACCGACACCGACGCAGGAACGTGCCGGTTTTGATGAAAAATACTCACCGTAAATTTCGTTAAACGCACCGAAATCGGATATGTTTTTAAGGAAGCAGGTTGTCTTAATTACGCTGTCAAAATCAGCTCCCGCCTCTTTCAAAATCGCAGCGATATTTTCGCAAACTCTTTTGGTCTGACCCTCAATTGTATCTTCTTCTATGTTGCCGTTTGCAGGGTTTATTGCTATCTGCCCCGAAGCAAAGAGAAATCCGTCAACGATTTTGCCCTGTGAATACGGTCCTATTGCGGCAGGTGCCGATGAAGTGTGAAGTGTTTTTATCATTTGTTTTTCCTCCTTAATATGACTTAATGATAAATCCGGCGTCGGTCAGTGCCTTCTTTATCTGAGCTATATGGTCAAAGTTTTTGGTTTCGAGAACAATGCGAAGATAACAGCCGTTAATATCGGAGCCCTCGGACGCACGCTCGTGATGAATTGAAATAACATTGCCGCCCTCTTTTGCAATTATGTCGGCAACGCCCTTTAACTGACCGGGCTTGTCAAGAAGCTCGATTGTAAGAGAATATGTTCTGCCCGATTTCAAAAGTCCGCGCTTAATAACTCTTGACAAAATGGTAACGTCGATATTACCGCCCGAAAGGAGGCAGCAAACCTTTTTGCCCTTGATATCTACTTTGTTAAACATAGCCGCTGCAACCGAAACGGCACCTGCGCCCTCGGTAATGAGCTTTTGCTGCTCAATAAGTGCAAGTATTGCCGCGGCTATTTCGTCATCGGAAACTGTTACAATACCGTCAACATATTTTTGACACATAGCGAAGGTGATGTCACCCGGCTCTTTAACGGCTATACCGTCGGCTATGGTTGAAACGGAATCAAGCTTTTCGATTTTACCGTCATCAATCGATTTCAGCATGCTCGGAGCACCGGAAGCCTGAACGCCGTATACCTTAACATTCGGATTGAGCTCTTTTATCGCAAAAGCAACGCCGGAAATAAGTCCGCCGCCGCCTATGGGAACAATAACAACGTCAACGTCGGGTATCTGATCGAGTATTTCAAGTCCTATGGTACCCTGACCCGCTATAACGTCCTCATCGTTAAACGGATGAATAAACGTATAGCCCTTTTCATCTTTAAGCTCAAGAGCTTTATTATATGCGTCGTCATAAACGCCCTCTACAAGACAAATATCCGCGCCGTATTTTCTGGTCGCCTCAACCTTTGATATGGGAGCACCGTCCGGCAGGCATATAAGTGATTTAATGCCGTTTTTGGTAGCTGCCAAAGCAACGCCCTGCGCGTGGTTACCTGCCGAGCAGGCAATTACGCCGCGTGCCTTTTCCTCTTCAGAGAGCTGAGATATTTTATATGCGGCACCTCTGACCTTAAACGAACCTGTAACCTGTAAATTTTCGGTCTTGAGATGTATTTCACTTTCGGGATTTATGTTCGGCGCCAAAATCATATCCGTTTTACGAATTATGTTTTTTAAAACAAATGAAGCGTGATAGACTTTGTCGAGTGTTAACATCTTTATCTCTTCTTTCAAAAAATAGTATATATTAGTATATCACGTTACGGTCAAAAATCAATAAAAAGGTTTTAACGCTCCGGCAAAAAAATAATCCCCGAAGACAAGGCTGAGCCAATGCTTCGGGGACATAAAAAGCTTAATTATTTCTGAGGTCCGTTAAAACCGTTTGCCTGCTGGAACTTATCTATTTTATCGATAACTCCGAGAATAACATCAAAGCCGTCACCGACGGTTTCGAGCTCAAAACGTTCGGGCATATCGTGCCAGGTGTGATAATAATAGGTAAGAGTGGGGTCCTGAGCCGCAAAGGTAACCGATTTCATACCTGCCTTTGTCATAGGAGTGCTGTCGCATCCGCCTACGGGGTTATGTATGCAGCCGTTTGTCTTGCTGACTATACCGAGCTCGTTAAAGGTATCCTTAAACATTTTTTCAAGGTCGGTATCAAAGCGGCAGAACTGCCAATCATCCTTAATAACAACTTCAAAGAAATCTTTATCGGCAACGGAGTCGATATTGATGTTCCATGTGTTTTCAAGTATCGGCTCTCCCTTATGCTCACGGGTAAATGCGATAGAACCGCGAAGTCCCGCTTCCTCGGAGCCGCAGTTGAAGTCGATTATACGGCAGTTCTTCGGCATCTTTTCGGGATGATCATGGAAGTATTTTGTAACGGCAAAGCTGAGGGCACAACCGGTGGCGTTATCCATAGCACCTCTTGAAGCGTTGCGCGGATTCGGATCAGCCCACATAACTACAAACATACAGCCTATTGCCGTAACAACAGGAAGGAAGTGCATAGCAAAAAGGAAGTTGGCAAAGGAGGCGGAATTGGCGATCTTTAAAGCCCAAACCTCACCGAAATACACCCCGCTTGAAATAACGGTCATGGCTATTGAAACGGCAGTGAGGAAAAGGAAGCATATAACGCCGAAGCCAACCTTGGCGAAGGTTGCAACAAGGCCCATGGCAGGCTTTGTCTTTTTAAACTTTGAAGCGTGAGCGGAATGTCTCCAGCACCAGCTTGTATCCGTGTGTCCCGAAAGAATTATGGTGTAGTCGTATTTCCCGTCGGGCGGTAAAAGCTCACCGTAAGTGTTCTGTGATATTTCCTGCTTAAAGAACATATCGAACCATGTCTTATAAAGAAAAACGCTTAAAATAAGCCAAACCCAGCATACAACCGAAGCAAGCGCCATACCGTACCAAACCGCGCTCAAATGCAGAGCCACATAAACAAGAGCGCTCATAATAAGTCCGAGATAACCTGCATACGGAATGCCGCCTATCGACGCTCTCGGAGATACGGCAAATTCCTCACGTACAGGCTCAATACCGATACTTCTGAGCTTATCTCCCATATAAGCCGCGTACTCTTTTTCGCCGTCGGAGCCGGGCAGACGTGAGCCGATTTTTTTGGCAGCGTGCTCGACTATTTCGAACGCTTCCTCGGCATACCTTCTGTTTTCTTCTTTCATATAATAAACCTCCCAAATAAAATACATAAATAAATATATTGCATTTATGCAATAAATGCAAGTGCAAAATTCAAAAAACAGCTAAAACCGGCGTAAAAAACACATGTTTTGGTGCAAAATGAATTTTGTGTTTAAAAGTGAACTGAAATTCACTTTTGCTAATTGACAATCGGCAAAATAATTGTTTAGTAAAAGATATGACGCGGCACAGATAAAAAACATTAAAATCTATGCCGCGTCGGTATTTAATTATGTTTTATTCAGTTCAATTTATTTATTGCGTCAATAAGGGCTTTTGAAGCGTTTTGATTTGTTATGAATGAAGCGGCTCTTAACGCCTCCTCCTTATCCGAGGCAAGCCCCGTTTTTATGTAACGTGTTATCTTTTCCTCGGTGTTAACAAACGACAGGAAATCGTCGGACGATGCCGTTACCATAACATTTTTTCCTCTCTCCGACATATCGCTGTCATTAGCGTAATCGTAGTAAGCTATGTCGAGGTCGGCATATTCGCTTTGGACACCGCCTATGCTTCCCTTGCTTGTATACTGCCATATATTATAAGGATATTTGAAATCCGTCACGGACGAAATATGATGTGCAAGCCAAATTTCGTATCCTCTGCTTTGAAAAGCGGCATAACCAAGATTATTATAGAAGAATGATTTGCTCGCATATACGCCTGGCTTATAGCCTGCATTTCTGACTGTTTCGCAAAAAGCTATCGCCAAAGAAGTACGCTCCGCTTTTGTAAGGCCGTCAGCTCTGCCCGTGCGGTTTGGAGCTCCCGAATACTCGGAATCGAAATATATGGGCAATTTAATATCGTAACCCTTAATTATATCAAGCGCTCTTTCCGCTTCCTCCACAGCTTCTTCGGTCGTAACAGCCTGGCTGAACACATAAATTCCGACGTCGATATTTTGAGACAATGCTCCTTCAATGTTTGCCGCTATTTGAGAATCCGTCATCAAATTGCCCGAAGAACCATAGCCGCGCACCGCTGCTCTGAGAATTACAAATTCCACACCCGACTGCTTAACACTTGCCCAATCTATTGTTCCCTGATGCTTTGAAAAATCCGCTCCGAAAAGCGATGCCTTTGCACCGTTTGCATTAAAGAAATATCTTTTGCCGTCTATATATTGGTTTCCGTACAGCGGTCTGCCGTCACTTCCTATATAATATGTATTGTCACCGTAATCATACCAACCCGTTTTACCGTCGGCGTAAACGAGATTATAGTCGGTGTACTTAGACTTATATATTCCGGTTTGAGCAATGCTCCCGACAAAAATATATTTGACGCCGTTGTAATCCGCCGTACCGTTATAATCCCATGTTATCCTGCCGCCGTTTACATAGTAGAGTGTTTTGCCATATAAAACCGCTCCGCTGAAATTCCAATTCAAAACGCCGTTTTCTACGTAGTACCAAGTATCATAGTATTTTGTAAGCCCCGTATAATTCCAGTTAAGGGCGCTTTTTTCGACATAAAACCATCTGCCGCAAAAATATGTAAGCCCCGTATAGTCGTTTTTAACCGCTCCGTTTTCGACATAATACCACTCGTCGCTGCCTAATAGTGCAAGTCCCGTATAATCCCAATTGAGCACACCGTTTTCCACATAATACTTCGTGCCGTAATAATCGGTAAGACCGGTAAAGTTCCAGTTAAGCTCACCGTTTTCGACATAGTACCATGTGCCGTAATAATTTGTGAGCCCTGTATAATTCCAATTAAGGGCGCTTTTTTCGACATAAAACCATCTGCCGCAAAAATATGTAAGCCCCGTATAGTCGTTTTTAACCGCTCCGTTTTCG
>OLOV01001611.1_pt1 | contig 17308 bp, 17 predicted proteins | sample 1672931 | NCBI WGS metagenome assembly OLOV01 (sample SAMEA3136738, study PRJEB25190) | human gut metagenome | biome: human gut; feature: human-associated habitat; material: faeces | place: Austria | collected 2013
GCTCGGCATCCGGCCGTTCATATTTCATTTCGGAAAATTTCATGGTAAAGCCCTCCTCATAGTATAATGAAAATCATTATAGCCCAATTCACTTTGTAAATCAACCGTTATTTTTCTATAAAATGGGGACAAATACACCAGAAGAAAGGAAAATACCCATTAGAATTGCTTAATGATTTTACATTCGATATTAGAATTACTTATGGAATTTATCATAAAATGATGCGGTAACCCTTTCCTAATACAAAAAACCGGCAGCAATCCATAAGGAAAGCTACCGGCTTTTCTGTTATTGATAAGCAGTGCTAATGGGATATTCGCCTTATTTTACCATACTGGCAACTTCAGCAGCGAAGTCATCCTCGCGCTTCTCGATGCCCTCGCCCTTTTCATAACGGACGAATTCGGCAACCTTGATGGTGCCGCCCAGCTCCTTGCCGGTCTTCTCAATGTATTCTGCGACATCAATTTCGCCGTCCTTAACAAAGGGCTGCTTGAGCAGGCAGACTTCCTTATAGAACTTGTTGATACGGCCATCGACCATCTTTTCCTTCACCTGATCGGGCTTGCCGGCCAGCTTGGGATCGTTCTCGATCTGGGCCAGGACGATCTCTTTCTCCTTGGCAACTACGTCCTCGGGAACGCACATGGGGCAGATATAGCTGGGGCTTACAGCCGCAATCTGCATGGCGATATCCTTGCCGAAGGTCTCAAAGTCCTTGTCGGCGGCCACGCCATCCAGCTCAAACTTGACCAGGACGCCAATACGGCCGCCGCCGTGGGTGTAGCTGACTACATTGCCCTCGTAGCGGGTAAAGCGACGGATCTTCAGGTTTTCGCCGATGGTGAGGATCTTATCCTTCAGGGCAGCATCAACGGTGACATCGGTGCCGGCCAGCTTGCAGTTCATCAGGGCCTCTACATCAGCGGGATTCTCATCAATAACAGTCTTGGCGCAGGCCTCAACAAAGCTGATGAATTCAGCGTTCTTGCCGACGAAGTCGGTCTCGGAGTTGATCTCGATCACAACGCCGACCTTCTTATCGTAGTCTACCATAGTGCAGACGATACCCTCGGCAGCAACACGGCCGGACTTCTTGGCAGCAGCGGCCAGGCCCTTTTCACGCAGGAACTCGATCGCCTTTTCTACATCGCCGTCGGAAGCGGTCAGGGCCTTTTTGCAGTCCATCATGCCGCAGCCGGTCTTTTCACGCAGGTCCTTAACATCTTGAGCAGTAAATGCCATTTTTGTTTCCTCCTGTATCTTTAATGGGTATTTATCACGTTTTCTCAAGAAAAGCCCGAAGGTGCTTCGGGCTTCTCCGTACTATTCTGATTATTCCTCGGTCTCGGCAGCCTCGGCTTCGGCCTCTGCCTCGGCAGCGCCCATAGCGCCCTGATGACCCTCGATGATGGCGTTGGCCATCGCAGAGGAGATCAGCTTAACGGCACGGATGGCGTCATCATTACCGGGGATGACATAGTCGATCTCATCGGGATCGCAGTTGGTATCAACGATAGCGATAACGGGGATGCCCAGCTTGTGTGCTTCGGCAACGGCGATCTTCTCCTTGCGGGGATCGACAACGAACATAGCGGCGGGCAGCTTGTTCATATCCTTGATGCCGCCGAGATATTTTTCGAGCTTCTCGATCTCGAGCTCCAGCTTAACGACTTCCTTCTTGGGCAGACGCTCGAAGGTGCCGTCGGCCTCCATCTTGCGCAGCTGCTCCAAACGACGGATGCGCTTGCGGATGGTTTCGAAGTTGGTGAGCATGCCGCCCAGCCAACGGGCGTTTACAAAGTAAGCACCGGCGCGCTCGGCTTCCTCACGGATGGAATCGCCGGCCTGCTTTTTGGTACCGACAAACAGTACGGTGCCGCCGTTTGCGGAAAGCTCACGAACGAAGTCATAAGCCTCCTCCAGCTTCTTAACGGTCTTCTGCAGGTCGATGATGTAGATACCGTTTCTCTCCGTGAAGATGTACTGTGCCATCTTCGGGTTCCATCTTCTGGTCTGGTGACCGAAGTGAACACCGGCCTCCAGCAGTTGCTTCATAGATACGACAGCCATTTTTTCATTTCTCCTTTTGTTTTTCCTCCACCCCGATCATCCCGCGCTGCCCGCCCGAAAAGGGGCACTTGGGGGCGCGATCCCCGGGTGTGTGGTTTTGATTCGGCGGGCAAAGCCCACGCTGAGGTATTATACCCGATTTCTCTTTGAATTGCAACAGTTTTTTGAAATTTTTTCCTGATTTATCCGTCAATTCTCCGTCAAATCCAGAAATGACTTTTGACGAAAACACCAACAGCGCCGCATGCTATTTCCGCAGCGGCATGCCGCCCCTGCGCCGCTTGACCCGGCAGTCGTCGGGCTTGGTATCCACCAGCACGATGTCCGGGCCGATGTGGCAGATGCACTTCCAGGGGATCACAAAATCGTCTCCCCGGCCCACCACGCCGAAGTACCGGCAGGGGCCGGGGACGACCAGGGCGCACACCGTCCCCTCGGGCACCTCCACCAGCACATCCTCCACAAAGCCCAGCCGCCGCCCGTCCTTGATGCAGATGACCTCCTTGCATTGCAGCTGGGTAAATTTCATGCTCATTGCCCCATCCCCCATTCCTTTTGGAACAGCGTATGCGGCACTCCCGGCAGAAATGACTACATCACGCTTTTGCGCATGGCTCCGATGGCGCCCTTTTCCAGGCGGGATACCTGAGCCTGGCTGATGCCCAGCACATTGGCCACCTCGATCTGGGTCTTTCCGTCGTAAAACCGCAGGGAGAGGATCTGCTTTTCCCGGTCGTTCAGCGCCCGGAAGGCATTGCGCAGGGCGATATGCTCCATCCAGCTGTGCTCGGTGTTGCGGTTGTCCATCACCTGATCCATTACCGTCAGCGGATCGCCCCCATCGGAATAAACCGGGTCAGACAGGCTCACCGGGGCGGATACCGCGTCCAGCGCCTGACTCACCTCCTCGATGGGCAGCGACAGCTCCTTTGCGACCTCCTCCAGACTTGGCTCCCGCCCCAGGGCAGCCGTCATGCTCTCCTTGCATTGCAGCACCCGGTAGGCCACGTCCCGGATGGAGCGGGAGACCCGGATGGCGGAATTGTCCCGCAGATACCGGCGCACCTCTCCGGCGATCATGGGCACGCCGTAGGTGGAAAAGCGCACGTTTTTTGTGGGGTCGAAGTTGGAAATGGCCTTCATCAGACCGATGCACCCCACCTGAAACAGATCGTCCGGACATTCGCCCCGCTTGTCAAAGCGCTGGATGACCGAGAGGACCAGCCGCAGATTTCCCTCGATCAGCCTTTGGCGGGCCCGCTCGTCCCCCTCCTTGGCCCGGCGAAGGAGAGCTTCCGTTTCTGTCTGAGTCAAAACCGTCAGACGGGATGTGTTCACGCCGCAGATATCTACCTTGCCCTGCATAGTGCTCCTCCTGATGAAAATATTGACATGGGGCAGCGCCGCCGTGACCCGCAGACGCAATTGCGCGGCGCTGCCATAGACAAGTATTTCCAATGCTGCCTCAATCATACATTTTCCGCCCTTCCCGCCGCCGCGCAGCGGGGCGCTTCGGCTTGGATATAATTCACAAAATTTCGGGGGCGTTTTCCCGGGTGCAAGGGGTGTCGGCAGATTTTCTCCGGGAATGCGGAACTTTTTCGGCGGGATCACGGCATGGACGGTGTATTTCTAACAGGTTGCGTTATGGGCTTGCCGGACCGCGGGAGCATCAAAAAAATTTGTTTTCCGGCCATGACGCGGCTCTGTGTAAACAGCCGGAATACCTGTTGATAACTATGAGTTTTCCACATTCTCCACAGAGTTTTCCACAGGAGTTGTCCACAGCGCTTTTCAAACTTTTTTGCCGGCCTCAATTGACATAAAATAGTTACAGTTTCTTCATTTTTGTTTCCATTTTTAACATTTTGTAATTTTTAACCATAGTGCTTCCTTTGTGCAAAAATTTCCCTCTTGACACGGCATCATCAGCGCAGGGCCGCACCCACCTTGCCGCCAACAGGGGAAGAACTTTTTTCAAAAAAGGGGTTGATTTTAGGCCACAGAGCCGCTATAATAAGTTGTCGTATGAATTTATATCGATAGGAGGTGGAAATCCATGCCCAACATCAAGTCCTCTAAGAAGGATGTCCTTTCTTCCAAGATTGCTTACGAGAACAACAAGGCCAATAAGTCTGCGCTGAAGACCTCCCTGAAGAAGTTCGACGCTGCTCTGGTCGGCGGTGACAAGACCGCGGCCGAGGCTGCCTACAAGACTGCCGTCAAGGCGGTTGACCAGGCTGTGAACAAGGGTCTCCTGCACAAGAACAACGCTGCCCGGAAGAAGAGCAGCATGACCCTGAAGCTGAACAAGCTGGCCTGATTTCTCTGAAAATATCTCCTTCCGAGCCTGGCTTGGAGGGAGTTTTTTCATTATACGGCGCTTTGCGCAAAACGGAGGTAACCAGTGGAATCGGAAATGAACGTGATCAGCTTTTACGAAAGCGGCCGCCAGACGCATTGGCTGGCGGAAATAGGAAAATCCGACTGGCGCGGGGGCGCGCTTCTATACACGCTTTTGCGCGACGGCACCTTTTTTGATGCCTGCGGCGCAGGGGCAAGGGCGCTGCTGCTGACCCAGGGAGACCGGCTGATCTCCTTTTGCACCTATGTAGAAAGGGACGATATTCCCTCCGATCTGAAGCCCTGGATGGGATTTGTCTATACCTTTCCCCAGTATCGGGGACATCGGTACATGCAGTTGCTGTTTGATGAGGTGACGCGCCTCGCAAGGCAGGAGCACGTCTCCAAAGTGTATATTTCAACAGGTGAGAAGGGGCTGTACGAAAAATACGGCTGCAAGTTCATCGGGGAAATGGCCAATAAAAGCGGCGTTCCTGCCCGCATTTACGCCAAGGAGATCCCCTCCGCCCAGGGAAACTCTGAATAAATCGTCTGCGCACCATCCCGGAACATCGATCAAAAGAGGTGAAGTTATGGCAAAGCTGTCCGATCCCATTACCATGCTGCGGGGCATCGGTCCGGCCAAGGCAAAGCTGTTTCAGGCGCTGAACATTTTCACGCTGGAGGATCTGATCTGCCATTTTCCCCGGGGCTACGAGGACCGCACCCGGCTGATCACCCTGGACGAGCTGGAAGCGGACAAGCCCGCCTGCTTCCGGGCCATGGTGATGAGCACCCCCCGGACCCACCACATCCGTCAGGGGCTCGACCTGACCAAGGTGACGGTGGCCGACCACTCCGGGCGGCTGAATCTGACCTTCTTCAATTCCCGCTTTGCCGCCGAGAACCTGGAATACGGCAGGGAGTACATTTTCTACGGCACCCTCACCGGGGATTTCACCGGCTACGGCATGACGAACCCGGTGTTTGAAAGCCCGGATTCCCCCGCCGTCACCACCCGGCGGGTGCTGCCCATCTACCCGCTCACCGCCGGGCTGACCAATCAGGCGGTGCTGAAGGCCGTGCGACAGGCCCTGGCCGTATGCGACCCGCCGGCGGAGGTACTCCCCCAGGCAGTGCGGGAGCAGTACGGCATTCTGGGGGCGGAGGACGCCTATCGTGCCATCCACGAGCCGGCCGACATGGACGAGGCCATGCAGGCAAGGAAACGGATGATCTTTGAGGAGTTCTTTGTCTTTTCCGCCGGGCTGAGCCTGATGCGCGCCGCCCGGGCGCAGAAGCGCACGCCGCCCTACCGGGATACGGATCTGACCGCCTTTTACCGCCAGCTGCCCTTCTCTCTGACGGGGGCGCAGCAGCGGGCCATTGATGAGATCCTGGCTGATTTCCAGAAGGGCACGCCCATGAACCGGCTGGTCCAGGGCGACGTGGGCAGCGGCAAGACCATGGTGGCTGCGGCGGCGGCCTGCTGCGCCGCCAGGAACGGCTGCCAGACCGCGCTGATGGCCCCCACCGAAATCCTGGCCGAGCAGCATTACGCTTCCCTGTCCCGGCTCTTTGCCCCCATGGGAATCTCCGTGGCGCTGCTCACCGGCTCCATGACGGCAAAGGAAAAGAAAGCGGTACGCGACGGCCTGCTGGACGGCTCCGTGCAGATCGCGGTGGGCACCCACGCGCTGATCTCCGAGAGCACCGTGTTTCACAATCTGGGACTGGTGATCACCGACGAGCAGCACCGCTTCGGCGTGGGACAGCGCAGCCGCCTGGGTGCCAAGGGGGACGACCCGCACCTGCTGGTCATGTCCGCCACGCCCATTCCCCGCACCCTGGCCCTGCTGATGTACGGCGACCTGGAGGTATCCGTTCTGGATGAGCTGCCGCCGGGGCGGCAGACGGTGGACACCTTCCTGGTGGGCGAAAGCTACCGTCCCCGCATCAATGCCTTCATCCGCAAGCAGGTGGCCGAGGGACACCAGTGCTTTGTGGTCTGCCCGGCGGTGGAGGAAAACGGGGAGCTGGGCATCAAGGCCGCCTCCGCCTGGGCGGACACATTGCAGCGCACCGTGTTTCCCGACCTGCGCATCGCTCTGCTCCACGGGCAGATGAAGGGCGCGGAAAAGGAGGCCGCCATGGCCGCCTTCGCCCGGCAGGAATCGGACGTGCTGGTGGCCACCACGGTGATCGAGGTGGGGGTGGACGTGCCCAATGCCACGCTGATGGTCATTGAGGACGCCGACCGCTTCGGCCTGAGCCAGCTGCACCAGCTGCGGGGCCGGGTGGGCCGGGGCAGCAGCAAGAGCTACTGCATCCTCACCACCCACAACCGCAACCCGGACACCATCCAGCGGCTCAAGGCCCTGTGCAAAACCACCGACGGCTTCCGCATTGCCGAGGAGGACCTGCGCCTGCGGGGTCCCGGCGACTTCTTCGGCTCCCGCCAGTCCGGCCTGCCCGCCTTCCGCATGGCGGACCTGAGCTTTGACCTGGGGCTTCTGAAGCAGGCTCAGGAGGCATCCGCCCAATGGATCGACCGCTGCGGCACCCAGGACACCCCCGAAGCCAACGCCCTGCGCCGCCGCGTCACCCAGCTCTTCACCCGCGCCGAGGGAACGATGAATTAGCCCCGCCCCCCTTACCTCCCCTGAAAGGGGAGGTGGCGCGCATGGCGCGCCGGAGGGGTCAGCCGCGGTACGCAGAATACCATTTCGGTAGTCTTGGGCGAATTCGTACAATTTGAAACGAACATGTTACGGATTCGCCTTGGATTTTATAATGCCGCAGGTTCCTGCCGCAACCCCTCAGTCAGCCCTTGCGGGCTGCCAGCTCCCCTTTCAGGGGAGCCAGGATGGGACAAAATTCCCTTGACAGGGGTTCTTTTTGCTGCTATAATTTTTTCCAATTTACAAATCAAAACTGAGCAGATCGGTTTTCCCCGGTCGGGTCACAGATGTGACAGTGGTTTACCACGGGACAGTCAATTTCCTGCTGCCCGGGGTTTTTTTATACCCCGAGGCGGCCACCAAACGGAGGTCTCCCATGACAAATTTACTATTGCGCCTGTTTGTTCCCAATGCTGCGGAGCGCTCCCCCGCCGTCCACGCTGCCGTGGGCAAGCTGGCCGGGCGCGTCGGGATCGCGTGCAACCTGCTGCTGGCCTGCCTGAAGATCGCTGTGGGGCTCCTGTCCGGCTCTGTGGCTCTGGCCGGCGACGGCATCAATAACCTGACGGACTGCGCCTCGTCGGCGGTCACGCTGCTTGGCTTCCGCATGGCCCAGCGCCCGGCAGACGGAGAGCACCCCTTCGGCCATGGACGGTACGAATACATCTCCGGCGTGGTCATTGCCGCGCTGGTGCTGCTGGCCGGGGTGGAGCTGGGCAAATCCTCCTTCAAGAAGATCCTGGCCCCCCAGGCGGTGCCCTTCAGCGCTCTGAGCATTGCCATTTTGCTGTTTTCCATCGTCCTGAAGCTGTGGATGGCGGTGTTTGACCGCCGCCTGAGCCGGATGATCCGCTCCGCCACTCTGGAGGCTGCCGCGCAGGACAGCCGCAACGATATCATCGCCACCGCCGCCGTGCTGCTGAGCACCCTTGCCGACGGGCTGCTGGGGATCCGACTGGACGGCTTCGTCGGTCTGGGTGTGGCCGCCTTCATTCTCTGGTCGGGCATCCGCCTTGCCCGGGATACCGCATCCCCCCTCATCGGCATGCAGGCGGATAAGCGGACGGTAAAGGCGCTGACGGACCTGATCCTGGCCCACCATCGGATCCTGGGCATCCACGATCTGCTGATCCATGACTACGGTCCCGGCCACGTATTCGCCACCGTCCACGCGGAGATGGATGCCAGCGAGCCGCCCCTGGACGCCCACGACCAGCTGGATCACATCGAACAGGAGGCCATGAAGCAGCTGGGCATCCATCTGGTCATCCACTACGATCCCATCCCCGAGGACGGAGAATGGGACGGCTACCGCCGTCTGGCGAAGGAATGCGCCGAGAGCATCGTCCCCAGCGCTACCATCCATGACCTGCGGATCTCGGATTACCAGGGCACACAGCGGCTGGCCTTCGATCTGGCAGTCCCCTACTCCCTGCCGGAATCCGACGCGGAGCTGACCGAGCGGCTCACCGCGGCGCTGCACGCACGCGGCTGCCATCTGCCCCTGACCCTGCGCATCGACCGCCGGGACACCTGCATTCCCCAGGAACAGTAATCAACCACAGCAAAGCGCCGGAGGGCTTCCATCCCTCCGGCGCTCAAGCTATGGCAACACCGCACAATTTGGCAAGAAGCCCCAGCCTGGATTTTTGGCTCAATTCAAAGTTTGGAAAACGAAGGAATACTGTATGTACCCGCAAGGGGTATGCCGCATCCGTAAGCCAGCTTACGCTGGCAACGGCTGCGCAATATTTCTCGTTTTTCATACTGAAGAAGTGGGGCAAAAAGACGGCTGCGGCTCGCAGACACAATCGCGCGGTGTTGCCACAATGAAAACACTGGTATTGCTGCGCCATGGAGAAAGCGAATGGAACCTGGAGAACCGCTTCACCGGCTGGACGGACGTGGATCTGACCCCCAAGGGGATCGAAGAGGCCAAGGCCGCCGGTCAGCTGATGAAGGCACAGGGCTTCCGTTTCGATCTGGCGTATACCTCCTATCTGAAGCGGGCGAATCACACCCTTGCCCTGGCATTGGGCGAAATGGGGGAGGAAAATATTCCCGTGGTACGCAGCTGGAAGCTGAACGAGCGGCACTACGGCGCGTTGCAGGGTCTGAACAAGGCCGAGACCGCAAAGAAATACGGCGAGGAGCATGTCCACATCTGGCGGCGCTCCTTCGATGTGCAGCCTCCCGCCTCATCGCCGCCCACGGCAATTCCCTGCGGGCCATGGTGATGTACTTCGACCATCTCAGCCAGGAGGCCATCACCGGGGTGAACATCCCCACCGGCGTCCCGCTGGTATATGAATTCGACGACTCCGGCAACGCCCTGCGCCACTACTACCTGGGCGACACCGCCGCCATCGAAGCCAAAATGAACGCCGTCGCCGCCCAGGGAAAGGCAAAATAAAGCATCCCTGACGGCGCGATGCGCACCCGGAAAAATGCAGCTGCCGGTTCTGGCCGGCAGCTGCGTTCGTTACTCATTATTCACTCATTTGCACCCGCGGCAGCCTTCACAGCAGCCGCGGCATTTTTTCTTTCTCGGGCGAAAAAGCAGCCACAGGAAATACCCGGCGATGGGCGCAAGCAGCGCATAGTCCGCAAGGCTCATACCAGCCACCCGCCGATCTGATATACCAGGAAGGCCGCCAGCCAGGCGACCGCGCACTGGGCGATCACCACCGCCACCGTCTTTGCCCGGGAGCCAAGCTCCCGCTTGATGGTGGCGACCGCCGCCACGCAGGGGGTATAAAGCAAGCAGAACGTCAGAAAGCTGGCGGCAGAGCGGGCGTCAAACAGCATGTGCAGCGCCTGCTGGAGCTGCTCGGTGCTGACGCCCAGAATCACCCCAAAGGTGCTGACCACCGCCTCCTTGGCTGTAAAGCCGGAGACCAGCGCCGTCACCATCCGCCAGTCCCCAAAGCCCAGCGGGGCAAACACCGGCGAGACCAGCTGCCCCAGCCTGGCCAGGATGCTGTCCGTGCTGTCGGCCACCACATTCAGCTTCAGATCGAAGGTTTGCAGGAACCAGATGATCACCGTGGCCATAAAGATCACGGTAAAGGCGCGGGTCAAAAAGTCCTCTGCCTTTTCCCACATCAGCAGCAGGACGCTCTTGGCCGAGGGAAAGCGATAGTTGGGCAGCTCCATCACAAAGGGGACGGGGTTGCCCCGGAACAGCGTGCTCTTGAGCAGCAGGGCCATCAGAATTCCCACCACCATACCGCCAAAGTACAGTGCGATCATCACCGGCAGCTCCCGACCGGGGAAAAAGGCGGCGGCAAACAGGGTATAAATGGGGATCTTGGCGGAGCAGCTCATAAACGGCGTGAGCAAGATGGTCATTTTCCGATCCCGGTTGCTGGACAGGGTGCGAGTGGCCATAATGGCCGGCACCGAGCAGCCGAAGCCGATGAGCATGGGCACAAAGCTGCGCCCGGACAGGCCGATCTTCCGCAGGAGCTTGTCCATCACAAAGGCCACCCGCGCCATATAGCCGGAATCCTCCAGAATGGACAGGAAGAAGAACAGGGTGACAATGATGGGCAAAAAGCTTAGTACGCTGCCCACCCCCGCAAAGATACCGTCGATGATCAGGCTGTGCACCACGGGATTGATGCCGTAGCTGGTCAGGCCCCGGTCGGCCAGCATGGTCAGGCCGTCCACTGCGTAGGCCATCACATCCGATAAAAAAGCGCCGATCACATTGAAGGTCAGGTAGAATACCAGCCCCATGATGGCGGCAAACAAAGGCAGCGCCAGATAGCGGTTGGTCAGCACCCGGTCGATTTTCACACTGCGGCGGTGCTCCCTGCTTTCGGATGCCTTGGTCACGCAGGTGTCGCAGACTCCCTCAATAAAGTTGTAGCGCATATCTGCCAGGGCCGCGTTGCGATCCAGGCCGGTATCGGACTCCATCTCGATGATGGAGTGCTCGATCAGCTCCTTTTCGTTCTGGTTCAGCTGGAGCAGCTCATAAAAGTCCTGCTCCCCCTCGATCAGTTTGGTCGCGGCAAAGCGGCGGGACAGCCGCGCCCGCTGGGCATGATCCTCGATGATGTGGCACACGGCATGGATGCAGCGGTGCACCGGGCCGTCCGGGCAAAAATCCTGCACCTTGGGGAGCACCCGGTTTTCAGCGGTGTTCAGCAGAATATCCACCAGCTCGGAGATGCCCTCATTCTTCGCCGCGCTGATGGGCACCACCGGGACGCCCAGAGCGTCGCTCAGCTTCTGCACATCGATGCTGCCGCCGTTGCCGGTCAGCTCATCCATCATGTTCAGGGCGATCACGGTGGGCACCCTCAGGGTCAGCAGTTGCAGGGTCAGGTAGAGATTGCGCTCAATGTTGGTGGCGTCCACAATGTTCAGAATGGCGTCGGGGTTGGATTTCAGAATGAAATCCCGGGTGACGATCTCCTCCTGGGTGTAGGGCCGGATGGAATAGATACCCGGCAGATCCACCACCTGATGCGCCGTCCCCCGGATGGTGCCCACCTTCTGGTCCACGGTGACGCCGGGAAAATTGCCCACATGCTGATTTGCCCCGGTGAGGGCATTGAACAGAGTGGTCTTTCCGCAGTTCTGGTTTCCCGCCAGTGCAAAAATCATACCTGCTCCTCCTTCAGGGTGATCCTGGCCGCATCCTCCCGGCGGATGGTCAGTTCATACCCCCGCACCTGAATCTGGATGGGGTCGCCCATGGGCGCGACCTTGCGCAGCGTCACTTTGGTGCCGGGGATCAGCCCCATATCCAGGAACCGAAGCCGCAGTGCTCCCTCGCCGCCCACCTGGGCAATGGTGCCGGACTGTCCAACCTTCAAATCGTCAATGGTCATAAGCAACGCTCCTTCTCTTTCTGGAGCCATTATAAAGCACAGACCTCATTTTCGCAACAGGAAAGTGCGCAATTAGCTATTGCTAACCATAATTTTCCAACTTTTTATCGCGTTTGTTTGTGATTTCTTTTCCTCGCTGAAATGCCCCCCGCAGGGATGTCCCTGCGGGGGCAGCTGTTTATCCGCCGTATTCGCTCAGCGGCTGCATGTCGAAGTCCAGTACCCGGTATTGGGCGATAAGGGCCTCCGCCGCCTCCTGGGTGATGGATTCGTAGCGGAAGAAGCTGTAATCATTGGGGTCGATGCGCTGTTCCCACTGCCCGGTCGCCAGGTTCATCCGCAGCTTGGTGTAAATTTGCGTCTTGGTGCTGTTTGTAAAATCAAAATACTGTGTTGGGCCGATGTCCATTTCATCGACGGTGTACACATCCTTAATGACGCCGTTTTCACACAGGTAGCTGCCGAACCAGAGCGCCACCTCCTGCACAGCGGGATCTTCGACGCTGGGCAGCATTTTGATGACCTGCCAGATCATCCCGGTGCTTTTATTTCGGATGATGGTCTCCGCCTGGCCGTCGCCGTCCCAGTCGCTGACGCAGTATTCCAGGTTGGCCGCATCGGTGTAATCCGCCAAAATGTGCCGCACATAGGCTTCAATGCTGCCTGCGTACTCCGCCGGGGGTGACCAGCGCACCCCGTCCCGGGTGCCAAAGCTCAGAATGAAGGAGCGCCGCTTGGTCTCCTGATCCGGCTCCGGCTGGGGAAAATCTGCCCGCATGGCCTCCGCTTCGTCCCGATCCACGGACTGGGGCGCGATGGTATAGTCAAAGCAGTCAGCGATCTGCTGGGCCAGCTCCCGGGTCATGGGTGGGGCTGGATCGTCGGGCGTACTGGACACCGGCAGCTGGTTCTCCGCGGAGATGTAGATCGTCCCGTCCGGCCGCTGGCAAAAAATGGCCAGGGCGTTGTCCCAGGTTGCCAGTACCACCTGCGTACCGTCCGCCGTGGTGTAATCCCACTGCTCCCAGGCATCCACATCCCCCACGACGAAGAAATAGGGGTAGAGATAGCCGTCATTGGCATAGACGAAGCTGACGATCCGCTCCTCCTGCTCCTCCGGCAGGCAGAAGGAAAACTCCGCTTTGAAGGAGCCCTCCGGGAAAAAGTACCCAGCCATCCGCCGGGTCTGCCCGCTGCGAACCAGGTGGGGAATCTGCAAAGCCTTATAGAGCATCCCCTCCTCCCAGTCGCTGAAATAAACCGGCCGGCCCAGGGGCTTTAAGTGGTATTTATCAAGGATTGCCTGGAAGGCATCCAGCATTTCAAAGGTATAGCAGTCGTAATTCTGGAAGAAATTCTCCGGCACGCCGGATTCGTTGAAATTGTTCACCTGGGCCAGCGCCCTGTCCTGGTCGTAGCCCTCCTTGAAGCTTTCCCACTCCCGCAGAGCCTGCTGCTCCGCCTGGCCCACGTGGGGGCTGAGCAGGCTCCGGGTCTCCTCCGTCTCGCAGTAGGGCGTGCCGTCGGCGTCATACTGCCAATCCTGAATGGTGATGGTTCGCACCCTCAGGTTCTGGAGCCGCAGCACATACAGCACCGTGCAGCCCGCCAGCAGCAGGGCCACGGCAATGATCGCCGCGATCAGCAGCATGCGTTTTCTGGGCATCTGTCTTTGCTTTCGGGCGGAATGGGCCGCCACGACATAGGCATCCCGGATGCCTCCGATCGTTTCCAATAAATCCATGGCGTTCATTGCAGTCCCTCCTTTTCCAGATGCGCCGCCAGCTTCTTCCGCAGGCGGAACAGGATGGTAGTCACCTTGCTCTGGGAATAGCCGAACCGTGCGCCGATGTCCTCAACGCTGTCCAGATACCAGTAGCGGCACACGAAGATATCCCGCCGGGTCTCCGGCAGGGCATCCAGGAAGCGGTTGATGGCGCGCAGCAGCTCCCGGCGCTCCACTTCTCCTTCCGGCGACTGGCCGCCAGTCAGGCATTCGTCCAGCTCCTCCAGGCTCAGCGCCGCCTCTCCCCCGCCCCGCTTCCGGGCGGCCCGGCGCTTCCACCGGTCCAGGGAGATATTGCGGGTGATTTTTCCCAGGAAGGCGGAAAGAATGCCGGGACGCTTGGGCGGCATGGCATTCCAGGCGGCGAGATAGGTGTCGTTCACGCACTCCTGGGCATCCTCCCGGCTGGAGAGGATATTGTCCGCAATGCGGTAGCAGTAATTCCCATACTTCGCCGCCGTCTGCGCAATGGCCGCTTCCGACCGGGCAAAGTAAAGGTCAATGATCTGGTTGTCCTCCATATGTCAGCTTCTCCTTTTTATTGCTTCTACCCATCCAGTAGAAATCGGGAGGAAAATATTGCAGGGCTGGGGAAATTTTTCCCGTGAGGTTTTTACCCCCTGAAAAACATGTCAAAATCATATCAAACCCCGCTTTGAAATGCAAGCAGGCGTGGCCGAGCGGTTGCATGCGCCGCGGATTTGCTTGTAGGGGCCGATGCAGCATCGGCCCCTGGGTTGTTTTGGTACGAAGCATATGGAACTTTTGCTGCTGTGCCCTTGCATTTGGGGACGGTATTTGCTATGATGGGACTGCCTGATTTCAGAAAATGGGAGGAGCCTCTCCATGTTTCAGCTGCTTCTAATCATTATTTACCTGTCCTTCATCAGCCTGGGGCTGCCGGATTCGCTGCTGGGGGCCGCTTGGCCCACCATGTATCCCCAGCTGGCGGTGCCCGTTTCCTACGCGGGGATCATCTCCCTGATTATCGCCGCCGGGACTGTGGTTTCCAGCCTGCAAAGCGACCGGCTGACCCGGCGGTTCGGCACCGGGCGGGTCACCGCCTTCAGCGTGGCCACCACAGCGGTGGCGCTGTTCGGCTTCTCCGTCAGCAGCCGGTTCTGGCAGTTGTGCCTGTGGGCGATCCCCTACGGGCTGGGAGCGGGCAGCGTGGATGCCTCGCTGAATAACTACGTGGCCCTGCACTACAAGAGCAAGCACATGAGCTGGCTGCACTGCATGTGGGGCGTGGGCGCCTCCGCCGGGCCGTACATCATGGGCTTTGTAATGACCCATGGCGGCAGCTGGAACGGCGGCTACCGCAGCATTGCCCTGGTCCAGATCGTGCTGACCGCCATCCTCTTTTGCAGCCTGCCCCTGTGGAAGGGCCGTCCCCAGGTCACGGACGACGCCGGGAACCAGGTGGAGGCCAAGCCCCTCTCCCTCCGGCAGGTGCTGAATATCCGAGGTGTGAAGCAGGTGCTGGTCTGCTTCTTCTGCTACTGCGCCCTGGAGCAGACCACCGGCCTGTGGGCCAGCAGCTACCTGACGCTGCACAAGGGCGTCAGCCCGGAGACGGCGGCGGGCTTTGCCAGCATGTTCTTTTTGGGCATCACCGCCGGGCGGGCGCTCAGCGGCTTTCTGACCATGCGGCTCAGCGACGTACAGATGATCCGTCTGGGCCAGGGGCTGATCGGCGGCGGCATTGTGATCATGCTTCTGCCCCTGGGGGCTGCCGCCTCCCTGGCGGGCTTTGTCATCATCGGTCTGGGCTGCGCGCCGGTGTACCCCTGCATCATCCATTCCACCCCGGCGCACTTCGGCGCGGACAAATCCCAGGCCATCATCGGCATTCAGATGGCCTGCGCCTACGTGGGCACCTGCCTGATGCCGCCGCTGTTCGGTCTGATCGCCAACCACATCAGCGTGGCGCTGCTTCCCTGGTATCTGATCGCGATCCTGGCGCTGATGATCGTCATGCACGAGCTGCTGATCCGGGCGGTGGCAGTGAAGGAAAGCCCCGCCCGCTGAGCTTTCGGCAATCAGGGCAGGAACCAATTCGCCAGAAAATCCGCTTTAATTTGCCAACAATCAATGCAAATATCCCCTTATTTCTGCAAATAGAATATTTTTCTGACCGGCTTGTATTTCGGTGCCGCATTTGCTATGATGGAGCCGCTTTATTCCAAAAATGAGGGGATCGTCTCCATGTTTCAGCTGCTTCTGATCGTTACTTACCTGGCCTTTATCAGCCTCGGCCTGCCGGACTCGCTGCTGGGCGCTGCCTGGCCCACCATGTATCCCCAGCTGGCGGTGCCCGTTTCCCACGCGGGCATCCTCTCCATGATCATCTCCGTGGGTACGGTGATCTCCAGCCTGCTGAGCGACTGGCAGACCCGCCGGTTCGGCACCGGGCGGGTCACCCTCTTCAGCGCCGTCATCACGGCGGTGGCAATGTTTGGCTTTTCTGTCAGCCGCCAGTTCTGGCAACTGTGCCTGTGGGCAATTCCCTACGGCCTAGGCGGAGGCGGCGTGGACGCTTCGCTGAATAATTACGTGGCCCTGCACTACAAGAGCAAGCACATGAACTGGCTGCACTGCATGTGGGGCGTGGGCGCTTTTGCGGGCCCCTACATCATGGGCCTTGTGATGACCCGCGGAGCCGGCTGGAGCGGCGGCTACCGCAGCGTTGCGCTGATTCAGGCCGTACTGGCCGCCATTGTGTTTTTCAGCCTGCCGCTGTGGAAGCGCCGCAGTCAGGATGGGGGCAGCACCGGGGGCCAAGCGGAACCAAAGGCTCTCTCCCTGCGGCAGATCGTGAGCATCCGGGGCGTAAAATATTCCCTGATCTGCATGTTCTGCTATTGCGCCCTGGAGCAGACCGCCGGGCTGTGGGCCGGGAGCTATCTGACGCTGTGCAAGGGCGTCAGCCCGGAGACGGCGGCACGCTTTGCCAGCGTGTACTTCCTGGGCATTACCATTGGCCGTGCCTTCTGCGGCTTCCTGGCCATGAAGCGCAGCGACGCGCAGCTGGTTCGCCTGGGCCAGGGACTGGTGGGCGGTGGCATCCTGATCATGCTGCTGCCTCTGGGCTCCGCCTCCCTGGTGGGCCTCATCATCTGCGGCCTGGGCTGCGCTCCCATCAACCCCTGCGTTGTCCACTCCACCCCGGCATATTTCGGGGCGGACAGGTCTCAGGCCATCATCGGCATCCTGATGGCCAGCGCCTATATGGGCTCCTGCCTGATGCCCCCCCTGTTCGGCCTGATCTCCAATCACGTCAGCGTCTCCGTGCTTCCCTGGTATCTGATTGCGATCCTGGCGCTGATGGTCCTCACCCACGAGCTGCTGATCCAGGTCGTAGGAAAGCATGTCCCTTCGTGCAGATAAGGTGAAGCGCGAAACCTTCATAAAAAAGCCAAAAGGGTCTGTTGCCTTAAAACTTGCAAAAATACTTCCTCCTATAAGTTAGAAACAGCGGTAGAAATCACGAAATAATCGTGGTTTCTACCGCTGAGTTATTAGGGCAACACCGCACAATTTGGCAAAAAGACGGCTGCGGCTCGCAGACACAATTGCG
>OLOV01001621.1_pt1 | contig 17267 bp, 18 predicted proteins | sample 1672931 | NCBI WGS metagenome assembly OLOV01 (sample SAMEA3136738, study PRJEB25190) | human gut metagenome | biome: human gut; feature: human-associated habitat; material: faeces | place: Austria | collected 2013
GTTTCTTTCCCGCGCTGCCGGAGGTGCGAGAGGGTTCACACCCTCTCGCGCTCTCCCATGGGGTCGTGAGTCGCAGCCGAGAGCTACAGAGCATTCCTCTCCTTTGAATGCAGCAAAAAGTCCATTGAGAACTTGCCTGATTTATTAGACAAGTTCTCAATGGACTTTTAAATAATCGGATTATATTGCATATATATGCGGTTCTGAACGAGGAAAGGCTCCCGCGAAGGGAGCCCTTCTTGTGTATCCTCTAAAACCCCACGGTAGGCGTGGGGTTCGGTGAAGCCTAAGGCGGAGAGGAAGACAGAAAAATTCCTTTTGTGTATAAGCAGTTGGCAGATCGTTTGAGCGCCCTCGAGGGCACCGATAGTATTATAGGGCTTTGCCCGCACGTGAAAAACCACCTGCTTGGCCGGTGGATGTTTATTCAGAAAACCAGCGTTTGCCGGAGAGACGTTATTCGGCGATATATTCAGATACGGTGATCGTGAGGTCGCTTTCGCCGGAGACGAGGACGCTGCCGGACGGGTCTGTGACGGTCACGGTGCGGCCGGCGGCGTCGGCGATACGGCCTTTACAGGTGAGGGTGGTGAGCGTGCTGTTTTCGGTGACGATCCATTCGGAGGTTTCGTCGATGGTCAGGGCGCACGCGCCGCTGCCGCCCTCGCCCGCGCAGGATTCATCGTCGAGAATCGCGCCGGTGAAGGAGGTGCCCTCGGTGAGGGAAAGCGTGAGGTTCGAAACGCTGTCCCAGAGCACGCGGCCGCTCATCTGCTGTTCGGCGGCGGTGAAGACGCAGTTCGCGCCGTTGCTGCCGGTGCTTCCCCAGCCGCGGCCATTGGCGTTGCCGGTGCAGCGCAGCAGGTACTCGCTGTCCGCGCTCGCCTGAAGCGTCACGTTCCGCAGGGTGAACTCGCTGTCGGTGTTGGTGGTGTAGAACAGGCCGCCGTTGTTGGAAATCAGCGTGCCGCCGGTCATGGTGAACGTGCCCTTGCCGACCTCGGAATCGCCGGACATGCTCTGATACAGGATTACCGTCCAGGTGTTGTCGTTCTGCTCAAGGTCGGGCAGGCTGCCGGTCAGGGTGCAGTTCGTCAGCGTGACGCTGTTTTTGCCTTCCAGACACAGCGCCTCGGAGCCGGTGGCGGTCAGCGTCGCGTCGGAAATTGAAATGTCCGCCGTGACGTATACCGCCGGGGAGCCGAAGCCGGACGCGGTGTAGCTGCCGCCGTTCACGACCATCGTTCCGCCGCCGCGGTCGGAGCGAATCGCGGCCGACGACGCGTCCTCGGTGGTCACGGTCAGGTTCTCGGCGTACAGCGTGCCGCCCGCCACGTGGATGCCGCCGGAGGTGCCCCTCCTCGTGGAAATCACGGTGTTCTTCACGGTCGCGACGCCGCTTCCGCAGGCGAACACGCCCGCGCCGCCCTCCGCGTCGGTGGAAATTTCGGTATTCTCCATCGTCAGCGTGCCGCCGGTGACCAGCGCCGCCGCGCCCACGCCGTAGAAGCTGGCGCTGTCTCCGCCGGTGGAATCGGCGCTCTCGCGAACGAGCTTCGAATCGGTCACCGTGACATTCCCGCCGGTGACGAGCAGCGCGTTTTCGTCCGTGCCGGTGGATGCAATCAGCCCCGCCGAAATCAGAACCAGAATGCCGATCACCAGCCATGTGAGCCTTCGTCTCAGCGTTTCGAGCATGCGTCCTCCTCCAATGCGTAGCCCACGCCGCGCGTGGCGCGAATTTCCACGGTCGAGCCGACGAATTGCAGCTTGCGGCGCACAAAGGACAGGTAGACCGCCAGATTGTTGTATTCCGCTTCGTTGTCAAAGTCCCACACGCGCTCCACAATCGTCTCACGCGGCAGCACCTGCCGCGGGTTGCGCAGAAACAGCTCCAACAGCTGATATTCCTTCGCGCCCAGCTTCACGCTCTGCCCCGTGCGCGCGCACAGCAGGGACACGCTTTCCTGCTGAAGCTCGATGCCGCCAAAGCACAGGCGCATCAGCGGCTTGTCGCTCTTTCGGCGCGTGATGGCGCGCAGGCAGGCGATGAGCTCCGGCGTCTGGAACGGCTTGGAAAGATAGTAGTCCACGCCGCCCTCCAGCCCGCGCACGCGGTCGTCCACATCGCCGCGGGCGGTCAGAATCAGAACCGGCGTAGAAACGCCCCGGCGCGCAAATGCTCGAGCACCGTAAAGCCGTCCATGCCGGGCGGCATCACGTCGAGAATCACCGCGTCATACTCGCCGGTTTTCGCGGCCTCCAGCCCGTCCGGCCCGGTGTATATGGGATCGACGGTGAACGCCTCCCGTGCAAGCGACGCGCAGATCGCCCGCGAAAGCGGCTTTTCGTCCTCTACCAGCAGAATTCGCATCTTCGCCCCTCCCGAAAACAGGGAACGCCGCGCGGAAGCGCTCCGTCGCGGCGTTCGATTTCAAGATTTCAAAAATGTCAGCCGATTTCGGCGCCGGGCTTGAATTCGCCGCCGTCCACGGTCAGAAGCTTCAGGTTGCCCTCGTCATCGGAGGCGCACAGCAGCATGCCCTCGGAAACGACGCCGCGCATCTTGCGCGGGGGCAGGTTCTTCACCAGCACGACGGTTCTCCCGGGCATATCCTCGGGATTGTACCACTTCGCGATGCCGGAAACCACCGTGCGGGTTTCGCCGCCGCCGATGTCCAGCGTGGACTTGAGCAGCTTGTCGCTCTTTTCCACCTTCTCGCAGGCGAGAATCTTCGCCGCGATCAGCCGGGTCCTGAAAAATTCGTCGATGGTCACATAGCCGTCGTCCGCCTTGGGCGCTTCGGGCGCTTTCTCCTCGGCCTTCTTCGCTTCTGGCTTCTTTTCCCCGGCCTTCGGCGCGTTCGCCTGCTTCTCGGCGGCGAGGGATTCCAGCTCCTTCTTCACGTCCACGCGCGGAAACAGCGCTTCGCCCTTGGTCACGATCGTGCCGGCGGGCAGCGCGCCGAACCTCTGAACGGATTCCCACGTCTTCAGCGCGTCGTCCTGCACGCCCAGCTGCGCGTAGATGCGCGCGGGGGTGTCCGGCATCACGGGCGCGAGCTGCACGGCTACGCCGCGCACGGACTCGGCCAGCACGTACATGACCGTCTGAAGCCTCGGCCTGCCCTCCTCGGTCTTGCCCAGCACCCACGGCTGCGTGAGGTCGATATAGCGGTTCAGTTCGCCGATCAGCTTCCAGATTTCCGTCAGCGCCAGCGAGAACTGAAGCGCGTTCATCTGCTTCTCCACCTGCGCCGGGAGCGCCTCGAACAGCTCGATGATGTGCCTGTCCACGTCCTCATACGCGCCGGGCCGGGGCACGCGGCCGCCGAAATACTTCTCGATCATCGCCACCGTGCGCGATACGAGGTTGCCCAGATCGTTGCACAGGTCGCTGTTCATGCGGTTCAGAAGCGCCTCGTTGGTGTAGTTGCCGTCCGCGCCGAAGGGCATTTCGCGCATCAGGTAATAGCGCAGAACGTCGGTCCCGTAGCGTCCCACGATGGGCGCGGGATATTCCACGTTGCCCTTGGACTTGCTCATCTTGTCGCCGCCGAACAGCAGCCAGCCGTGGCCGAACACCTGCTTGGGCAGCGGCAGACCCAGCGCGTGCAGCATGATGGGCCAGTAGATGGTGTGGAAGCGCACGATTTCCTTGCCCACCAGATGAATGTCCGCGGGCCAGTACTTCCTAAACAGGCTGTCGTCGTCCGACAGATAGCCCAGCGCGGAGATGTAGTTGCTCAGCGCGTCGATCCACACGTACACCACGTGGCCGGGATCGAAGTCCACCGGCACGCCCCACTTGAAGCTGGTACGGCTGACGCACAGATCCTGAAGGCCGGGGCGCAGGAAGTTGTTCAGCATCTCGTTGGCGCGCGACGGCGGCTGAATGAAGTCCGGATGGGTCTCGATGTAGTTGATGATCCAGTCCTGATACTTGCTCATTTTGAAGAAATAGCATTCCTCGCGGGACAGCTCCACGGGGCGGCCGCAGTCCGGGCAGACCTTCTGGCCGTCCTTCTCCTTGAGCTGCGTCACCGTCCAGAAGCTCTCGCACGGCGTGCAATAGTAGCCCTCGTACGCGCCTTTGTAAATGTCGCCCTGCTCGTAGAATTTCTTGAAGATCTTCTGAACGACCTTCTGGTGCCTTTCGTCGGTGGTGCGGATGAAGTCGTCGTACTGAATGTTCATCAGCTTCCACAGATCCTTGGTCTCGGCGACGATCTTGTCCACAAACTGCTTCGGCGTTACACCCGCTTCCTCGGCCTTGCGCTCGATCTTCTGACCGTGCTCGTCGGTTCCGGTGAGGAAATAGGTGTCGTAGCCGGTCATCTTCTTGAACCGGGTCATGCTGTCCGCCGCCACGGTCGTGTACGTGTGACCGATGGTCATGTTGCCGGACGGATAATAGATCGGCGTCGTGATATAAAACTTCGGTTTTTCCATGAATGCATCGCTCCCTTCCATGTAAAAACGCCCCTCGCCAAATGCGAGGGACGTAGATGCTACGCGGTACCACCCTGCTTTACCCGCCTTCGCGGGCCTCTGCGCCGACAACCATCGGCTGCGCCTGTAACGGGACGCCCCGCCGTACGCTCACTCGCGCTCGCGCACAGAGCCTCCGAAGCCATGTTCCCGCGCGCCGCGCCGCCGGCTTCCACCTGCCCCGGCTCTCTGAACGCGCAGCCCCCGCGGTACTCTCTCCGTCCTTGCCTTTTATGCTATTATAATCCCCCCAATCCCACCATGTCAACCCCAATCCCCAAATTTTCCCGAAATCTTCCGGAGGTATGAAACCGGAGAAGCCTGAGAACATAAAAGACTGCGATCTTCTGATGTGCTTACTTGGAATCAGTTTTCCGCGTCGCTTCGCTCCCCTGCGGTTTCGTTCCATGACGCGTTGCCCGGTTCCGACGAAGGCGCATGGCTTTGCTGATCGAAGCGGCGATTTCGATCATAGGCGCTTATTGCAAGGCAAAGGAGAATCCATCCTCCGACGAAGGAGATGCTTTTCATGGTCATCCCTCCGCTCATGTAACCGCTCTTCAGGGATGCTTCGATCTGGTAGTTGTAGCAGTCCCCGTTGATGTATTCTCTTCCAATATCGTCTTTCCACAAAATCTCGTCACGCGGAATATATTTTTCGCTGACATTGACGCATTTCCCGGGCAGGGGATACGCAATGCCGAAGATGATCAGGGCAATCGCTACGATGGCGCAGAGTACATAAAAGGCTTTCATGAAATCATCCTCCTGTAAGAACGGCGCATGACAACGATGCTGCCATGCGCCAAATCGTTCCATCAGCTCAGCGCGATAATCAGCATTATCCAGCAGTACACTGCGCCGATGATGCCAATAACGATGCCCGCGGTGCCAAGACCGGTTTTTCCGCCGCTGTTGACCGCCTGCGAACGTCCCACTGCGGAAAGCGCCACGCCGACTAACCCGGTAAGGCCCCACAGTCCGAGGAACAGAGAACCCAAAGAGACGACAAAGCCGGCAATACTCAGGCCGTTGCTCGTTTTCATGGTTTCCACCTCCTTCAAAAATATTCCGCTTCCGCTTTGTAGTTTTTATAGACTACAAAACGTAGTCTAATTGTATCATATAATTGAAGGCCGTGTCAAGCTATAATCAACTATATTTGTGAGGTGATGGTATGAAGCGGGAAATTCTGATCAGCCGAAAAAAGGGCGAGGATGGGCATAAGGTGGTTTCCGTTCGCATGCGCGAGGATACGCTGGCCAAGCTGGACGAGCTTTCCGCGCAGACCAATCGCTCCCGAAACGAGCTGATTAACCTTCTGCTGGAGGAAGCCCTGAAGGACGTAACCGTCGTCGACGAGACGTAGCGCCGCCGACGCGCTCATTTCGTTCCTCTGCGCATAAAAACCGAGCCGGACAAAGGATTAACAGTCGTAAGGAACCATAAGTCTTGCGGCTGGGGCAAAAAAACGGTGTGACCTTCATGGCCACGCCGTTTTTTTTGCGAATCCTACAAGGAGAGTATAATGTTGAAAGCGAATTTCTTAACCGTCATTTGCGATTATTTTTCAATTCCACAGGAATCCAAACCTCATAGTACCGATTCTTCTGACGGAGATCGTGGTCTGTCCAAAGGTGCAGGACTTCGATAGCGAGATCATATTTCTGCTTGTACTCAGAGGCAGGAAGCCACGAATCGAAGATCAGCTCAAACAGCTTCGGAAACTCCTCCCATGCAAGACCGCCACATTCCGTTTTGAACGCTGCGTATGTTCCTGCAGGAAGCGTTCTTGCTTCAACTTCAAGGGCCTTTACATCAGCTTTCTCACGGGCAATCATGTACTTGCCATCCTGCTAGATGCCATACCATACGCCATCGTAAGAAGTGCTGCCGGGCTGGTTCCAACCGCCCTCACAAAGCTGACCGGGCACGTCATCGCAATTATTCGCCCACATGGAGTGGCGCAGCTCCTCGCGGGTCTTATAACCCTGTCCCTCATACTGCCCGGATACACCGTACACGATGGTGTCTGCTAACTCAATAATTCTGAAATCCATTTCTTTTGCTCCTTTAATCATAATGTGAAAGGAAGCAGGTGAATACACCTTCAGCGAACCGCCGTCTTTACGATAAACAGACGGTGTAATGCCGTGCTGTTTTGCAAAAGCTCTTGAAAAAGCTGCGGCGCTGTCATAACCGTATTTTATGGCAATGTCGATGATCGGTGTCTTGCTATGCTGCAGATCCTGCGCCGCAAGTGTCAGCCGTCTGCGCCGTATGTACTCTGTCAGAGTCATGCCGGTCATATAGCTGAAGAAGCGGATGAAGCTGTCTGCAGTAACACAAGCGATCCCGGCAGCCGTATCAAGATCGAACTCTGCGCACAAGTTCGCCTCAATATATTCAATAGCGGAGTTCAGCTGCTTTAACATATTCATCTGTTTCACCTCCCGCATATAGTCTATCAAAAAAGCATTTTGGATGTCTGACTTTCCCTGGGCAAGAAAGATCGACTGCCCGTTCCTTTCGGAAACGGGCGGTCATCTTTTCGTTTGTTACCTCTGCACACCTGAATCCATCGGCTGTCGGTAATAAGTTTGAATTAGTTCCTTATCACTGTTAAGCCAAACCGTTATTGGCTTTGCCCGGCTCGGTGTATTATCAGCCGTTCAGCGCTTCGCGGACGCGGCGCAGGCTTTGATTCATTTTGTCGGTATCCACGCTGCCGTCGGGGCGGGTGGAGGTGCTTTCGACCACGGCGGAGCCGGAGAAGGCGGCTTCGCGGACGAGCTGGAAGAAGGCGTCGAAGCGCACGCAGCCGTCGCCGATATGCAGGACCGGCATGCGTCCGCCGGCGATATGCTCCATATCGGTGTCGTTCACGTGCAGGTGCTTCACGTGTCCCTCCGCGAACAGCCAGCGGTTTTCGGGCGCGCGCAGGCGCTCGTTTTCGCCCTTCAGCTGCGCCATTTTGGTGTCGTAGGTCACGGAGAGGTCAGGGCACAGCGCGCGCAGCGCCTTCAGGCGGTTGAGCGCGAGGTCGTTATTCCGCGCGACGTTTTCCACCGCCAGCGTCAGCCCCGCGTCCTTCGCCATGGCGTCCAGCGTGGGATACAGCGCCTTTGTCTCGTCAAACCGCTCGTCCTCGGGCGAGCCGCCCCAGAAGTGCAGAACCAGTAGCTTCGAGCCGATGGCCGCGGCGGTTCGGAGGTCGCGCTTCATGATGGAAAGCACCTCGTCCCGCGCCGCCATGCCCTCGGTGGAGAGCGCTTCGCCGATGCGCTTGTCCAGATGCATCGACGGAAAGCGCACGCCCGAATCGCGCAGCTCGGCGGCGATTTCCGCTTCCTGCCCTGCCCACGATTCATACATCATGAATTCCAGCCCGTCGCAGTCCAGAAGCGGCGCGATCCGGGGAATCAGATGAAAATTGCGCCCATTGGCGCGCGTGACAAACGCGCCCGTGGACGCGTACACGGGGATTTCCACTTACCTTCCTCCCGTCATGCCGCGCAGCGCTAGACGGAGAATCTCGTCTGTCTTTGCGGCCTGTCCGGCCACGGCGGAAACCGCCTTCGCGGCGTCGCTCGCCGGGTATCCCAGCGCCATCAGCGCTTCGATGGCCTCCGTTTCGGCGCTGTCGGCCGCCGGACGCACGGACACGGACGGCCCGGAGGAGGTCAGCTCCTCGTCGGTCACCTTGTCCTTCAGCTCCAGAACCAGCCGCTGCGCGGTCTTCTTGCCGATGCCCGGCGCGCGCGCCAGCGCCTGCGCGTCGCCCGTGACCAGCGCCACGGACAGATCGTGCACGCTCAGCGCGGAAAGCACGCCCAGCGCCGTGCGCGGGCCGATGCCGCTCACGCCGATCAGCCGCAGGAACATGCGCTTTTCCTCGCGCGTGCGAAAGCCGAACAGCTCCATCGCGTCCTCGCGCACGCTTAAATAGGTATACAGCTTCGCGCGTTCGCCCGTGGGCGGGCAGCTGGACAGCGTGGCCGCGCTCGCCGAAATCTCATAGCCCACGCCGCCCGCGTCGATTACGATGCTGTCGGCGTTTTTTTCGGATACCGTGCCCTCGATATGCGCGTACATTCGAACGCTCCTTACTGTATCTTGTAAAGGTTTTTCATGTTGGCGCTGTTGGCGTGAGTGATGGCCACGGCCAGCGCGTCGGCGGCGTCGTCGGGTTTGGCGATTTCGCGCATGTTCAGAAGCAGCCGTACCATGTTCTGCACCTGATGCTTGTCCGCCTTGCCGTAGCCGGTGACCGCCTGCTTGATCTGCATGGGCGTGTATTCGTATAAATTCTCCGTCCGCTGCGCCGCGGCCACCAGCGCCGCGCCGCGCGCCGCCGAGACCGCCATGCCGGTGGTGACGTTTTTTGAGAAGAACAGCTCCTCAAACGCCACGTCGTCCGGCGTGAACATGTCCATCAGCTGGTTCACGCCCGTGAAGATCGCGCGCAGGCGCGACGGCGTGGGCGTATGCGCGGCGGTGGTCAGCGCGCCGTACTGGATCAGCCGGTGCTTACTCCCGTCCGACTCGATCACGCCGTAGCCCATGATGGCGATGCCGGGGTCGATGCCAAGGATGATCATGTCAGCCCCCGCGCCTTTCCGAGCCCAGATAGATCGTCTCACCGTAGCCGATTAGCGAGGACAGGTTTTCGCGAATTACGCGCGGGAACAGGTCGGCCTTCTTCGCCTTCTCAATCGTCATCCATTCCATGCCGGTCTGATACGCGTCGCGCTCCACGGCTTCCTTCTGCGGCACGTCCTCCAGATAGCGGCACAGGAACACGAAGTACATCTTGTGCGAGCCGGTGCCCTCCCGGCCCTCGTTCACGCGCTCGAAAATGGCGCTCATGCGCATCGGCTCCACCGTGAGCCCGGTTTCCTCCATCACCTCGCGGCGCACGGCCTCGGTGAGCAGCTCGCCGTCGTGCTGTCCGCCGCCGGGCAGCGCGTAGTAAATGCCCAGCCGCGACACGCATCGGTTCAGAAGGATTTTGTCTCCATGCACAATCAGCGCCTTCGCAGAATTGCGAATCGCCAAAGGAATCAATCCCTTTCGTACGGGGCGCAGGGTATACGCCCCCAAAATCTTTTATTGCGTCAATTATACCGCGAAGAAAGGGGTTTTGTAAACCCCTCGCCGCCGTTTTTTGCCCGGCGGCGACCGAAAGAAGAAAGGGAACGCCTGCGGCAGAAGCTTCTGCCGCGCGGGCGTTTCAGAATGAAAGCAGACGGGTGTCGGCTTATCTCCGCCGCGCGAAACCGGCGGCTTCCAGATGGAGGGCGGAGAGAGGGTATCTTTGGTGCAATGGTTTTTATGCGCTGCCCCAGCTTTACCCCCGCCGCGTGAGGGTGTAGTCCAGCATTTCTCGCGCGAAGCCGATGGCTTCCAGATGCGCCGCGGCGGGAAGGTATTTATGATGCAATGGATTTTATGCGTTGCCCCAGCTTCATCCTCGGCGCATGAGGGTGTAGTCCAGCATTTCGCGCGTAAAGCCGGCGGCTTCCAGATGGGGCGCGGCGGTGGGAGGGTATTTTTTGATGAGCAGGCGGGAAAGCGCTGGGAAGATCGCGCCGCGGCGGAAGGCGTCGGCGAGGGCGCGGAGAGCTTCCGGGGCGGCGGGATCGTCGAAGACGCGGAGGGTTTCGCCCTGCTTTTCGGAGACCGCGACCACCGCGCCGTCCATGAGCGCGACGGCGGCGCCGGGGACGCGCAGGAACGCGCGGCCTTCCTCGTGGGCGAGATATGCGCCCCACGCCTGCATGGGGTCGGCGGCGGGGAGCCAGATACATTCGCCTGAGGGCTGCCGGAGCTGGGCGGTGATCGTGCTGTAGTCGGTTTCGCGCATGAACTGCGCGCCGCTCAGACCCTTCACGAAGTAGCCGCGGCGGGCCTTTCCGGCATATTCCATGTGCTTGAGCACGCCGAAGGCCGCGTTCCAGTCCGCGCCCGCCGTCTCGCGGCACACGATGCCGAAGCGGTCAAACAGGCGCTCTACCAGCGTTTCGGCGCTCGTCTGCGGAAGCGCGCCCACGCGCGACCAGCGCCCCGCGTCCATGACGCGCACGCGGCGGCGCACGGTTTTCTTCACGTTTCCGGACTCCGTCGCCAGCATTTCCCGCACCGGCAGGAAGCTGTCGGCGCGCACCAGCCCGCGCGCCAGCAGCGACTTCAGCGCGTCTCCGGCGTTGACGGGCAGGCGGCTCGCGAAGCTCGCGCCGCGCGCGGTCAGCGTTTGCAGGACGTCACGCTCCATGTCCGTCAGGTCGTCCGGCAGCGGTTCGTACTCGCCCTCGTCGTCCGGCAAATCAAACTGAACCCGAACCCGCTCGCCCGAAGCGGCGCGGGAAGCCCGCGTCCGTTCGCCGAAAATCGCGCGGCCGTCTCGTAAGCTGCTTTCGGGATGCGCGGAACCGCTTTGATCGAGAACCGCCGTGCCGCGCCTTTGCGCATAAAGCTCGAAGGCGGAAGCCGCCGATCCTCTGACGCGGGAAGCTGCGAGGGGGTCCGCCGGTACACCGTCGATTTCCGGCGCGGGAATCGAGCGGGAATCCGCCGTCTCGCCGGACTGTACGCGCCCGGCGGTTTCGCCGGAAAGCTGGGAACGCTCGCCGGAAAGGACGCGGACGGCGGTTTCGCCGGGAAGCTGGGAACCGTCGATGGAAACGCGGGCGCTTGATGGAGCCGCGCCGCACGGGCGGGCGGCGGCTTGGGCGCGGGTTTCGTTGGAAAGCTGGGAACGCTCGGCGGGAAGGACGCGGTAGGCGGCTTCGCCGCGGGCGAGGGCTTCATCGAGAAGTTGGGGGCGGTAGTTGGCGACGCGCGCGGGGAGAAGGTAGCCCTCCCATGCCGCGGCGGGGTAAGCGCAGCCGCGCAGGGAATCGAGCGCCTGCGCAAGCTGCGCCGCACTCGAGCCTGCGCCGCGCACGCGCTGAGACAGCATGCGCGCGAACGCCCGCGCGGGCTGGGTTTCCACGCGCTGGCGGTTCAGGGCGACGGTCATGCGCTGCGCGCTCTCGTACAGCTCCGCGTGGACGTACGCGCCGCCAAATTCGCGCAGGATTCCCTCGGAACACAGGGTATTCAGGACTTCCTGTGCGCGTACTTCGTCGACGGCGTAGCGCTCGGAAAGCGTCTCCGCCGTCTGTGCGCCGTGGAAGCGCGCGGTGCGGCGAACGACGCGCGAAAGCGCCGCCGCGTCGTTTTCCTCCAGCGCGAGACGGTATTCATCCTCGTTTTCGCGCGCGATCCACAATCCGGGCTCGATGTAGACGGCGCGCCCGGCGATTTCCAGCGCGTCCATCCATTCCGCGGGCGCGTCGGCTTCTCCGGCCAGCAGGTCTCCTTCGGAAAGCAGCCGCGCGTGCAGCTCGTCCGCACTGCGGGGCGCGCGCGCAGGGCGCGACGCCGACTTCACGGCTTCCTCCGTGGGCGCGAGCGTCAGAAGCGCTTCCTTTGAAAGGGTTACCGCCGCGGAGGGAATCGCGGTGTCGTACATCATTTCCGCTTCGACCTGCCTGCGCAGGTTCAGGCACAGGGGCGACGGCGCGTCCGTGTGCACCTCGTACACGCGCACCTGTCCGGCGCGGATGGCCGAGAGCAGCCGCGTAAGCGCGTTCAGGTCAAGATAGCCGCGATGACGGCAAGAACAATTATATCGGCAGCGCCCATAACACACTCCTCCCGTAAAGCTCAGGCGATCAAAAGTCCTATATTATACACGGCAAAGGCCGCGAGCCACGCCACGGCACACTGCATTAGCACGATGCCCGCGGTCTTTATCCCGGAGTTCAGCTCACGCCGGATGGTGGCGACGGCGGCAACGCAGGGTGTATACAGCAGCGTGAACGTGAGGAAGCTGACAGCGGAGGCCGCTGTGAAAACACCCGTCAGCGCGCCGCTGAGCTGGGCGACACTGGTGTTGAGCAGCACCGCCAGCGTGGACACCACGGCCTCCTTCGCCGTAAAGCCGGAGATAAGCGCCGTGACCATGCGCCAGTCGCCGAAGCCGAGGGGATGGAACAGCGGCTCAATAAGACGCCCGATGAGGGCAAGCAGACTGTCCGCACTGTCCGTGACCACGTTGAGGCGCGTGTCGAAGTTCTGCAGAAACCAGATAAGTATGGTGGCCATGAATATGACTGTGAACGCGCGCTGCAAAAAGTCACGCGCCTTCTCCCACAGCAGCAGGCCGACGCTCTTCGCCGATGGCATACGGTAATTCGGAAGCTCCATCACAAAGGGCACGGGATTGCCGCGGAAGGCCGTGCTTTTCAGAATAAGCGCGACTATTATGCCCACCGCCATGCCCATCACGTAAAGGCATATCATGGCAAGGCCGCTGTTTCGCGGGAAGAACGCCGCGGCAAACACCGCGTATATCGGGATCTTCGCGGAACAGCTCATATACGGCGTGAGCATAATGGTCATCTTCCTGTCTCTGTCCGACGAGACCGTGCGAGTTGCCATGATGGCCGGGACGGAGCAGCCGAAGCCGATGAGCATGGGCACGAAGCTGCGCCCGGAAAGGCCGATCTTCCGCAGGAGCTTATCCATCACGAAGGCGACACGCGCCATATAGCCCGTGTCCTCAAGTATGGAGAGGAAGAAGAACAGCACCACTATTACCGGCAGGAAGCTCAGCACACTGCCGACACCGGCGAATATCCCGTCTATCACAAGGCTGTGTACGACGGGATTTATCCCATAGGCCGTCAGCGCGCTGTCCACCACAGCCGTCAGCCAGTCTATCCCCGCGCCGAGAAGGTCCGACAGCCATGAGCCTATCACGTTGAAGGTCAGGAAAAAGACGAGGAACATCACGGCGAGGAACACGGGGATGGCCGTATATTTGCCCGTAAGCACACGGTCTATTTTCATGGAGCGGCGGTGCTCCCGGCTTTCATGGCATTTGACGACGGACGCGGCCACAACGCCCTCAATGAAGCTGTAGCGCATGTCGGCAAGGGCGGCGTTCCTGTCAAGGCCGGACTCCGTCTCCATCTGCACGATGCAGTGCTCCAGCAGCTCCTTCTCGTTTTCATCAAGGCCAAGCTCATCCTCAAGGCGGGTGTCGCCCTCAATGAGCTTGGCCGTGCAGAAGCGCGCAGATACGCCGAGCTTATCCGCATGGTCCTGTATGAGATGCACCACGGCGTGGATGCACCGGTGCACGGCGGAGCCGCTTCCGCAGAAGTCGTAAACCTTCGGAAGCGCCCTGTCGCGCGCGGTCTGCACGGCCTTATCCACAAGCTCGGATATCCCCTCGCCCTTGACGGCGGAAATGGGCACGACGGGCACGCCGAGGAGCTTGCTCATCAGCGCAACGTCTATACTGCCGCCGTTCGCGTTGACCTCGTCCATCATGTTCAGCGCAAGCACCGTCGGAACGCGCAGCTCCAGAAGCTGCAAGGTGAGATAGAGGTTGCGCTCAATATTCGTGGCGTCTACTATATTTATTATCCCGTCCGGCTTCTGGTTTATTATGAAGTCGCGCGTGACTATCTCCTCCTGCGTATACGGGCGCAGGGAGTATATGCCGGGCAGATCGACCACTGAGCAGTTCTTTTCGCCCTTTATCGCGCCGATTTTCTGATCCACCGTCACGCCGGGGAAGTTGCCCACATGCTGATTGGAGCCGGTGAGGGCATTGAAAAGCGTCGTCTTGCCGCAGTTCTGGTTTCCGGCCAGTGCAAATATCATTCGTCCGCGGCCCCCTTCAGCTCTATCTTTCTCGCGTCCTCCACGCGCAGCGTCAGCTCATAGCCGCGCACGCGGATCTCGACGGGGTCGCCCATTGGCGCTATCTTCTGCATGGTCACGCGCGTGCGCGGCGTCAGCCCCATGTCCAGCAGGCGGCAGCGCAGCGCGCCCTCGCCCCCGACAGCGGAGATGACCGCCGACTCGCCCACCTTAAGCTCATCCAGTGTCATATTCTGTCCGTTTCCGTCCTTTTATAGTTAGTCTTAGCTAACTTTGATGTTAGCATACACTAACCTGTTTGTCAACGAAATACTTCGCCATATAACACTATTGCAGCGGAGGGGCGGATATGCTCATCCCGCGCGCGGCGCGTCCTTCACGTACTGCACAACGTAATCAACGAAGCGGCGAGTGGCCGGGCCGGCCTTTTCCCCGGCGGCGATGGCGATGCCGATGGTGCGCTTGGCCTCCGGCACGAGCGGCAGGACCTGCATGTTGTCCGTCCGTCCCTTCAAAAGAAGCTCAGGCATGATGCTCATGCCGAGACCGTTTTCCACCATGGCGATGATGGCATAGTCGTCCTTGGTGTAGAAGCGCACGTTCGGCTTTATCCCCGCCGCCTCGAACACCATGCGCGCGTCATGGTCGGAGCTTTCAAGCAGGCTTATGAACGGCTCCGTCTCGCATTCGACTATCGGGAACTTGGGGTAGCTTGCAAAGCGGCTGCCGCGCGGCAGGATGGCAAGCAGCCTGTCCTCCTTAAGCGGAATGCACTCACAGCCGAGGGCGCTGGGCACGGTGACAAAGCCGACGTCTATGCTGCCGTCGCGTATCCACTGCTCCACATCGTGATAGTCGCCGTTTTTCAATATGAACTCCACCTTGGGGTAGTCGTGCTGGAAGCTTTTCAGCACCGCCGGAAGCCAGTGCACGGCGACGGAGGTGAACGCGCCGATGCGCACCGTGCCGGAGTCCAGCCCCCGTATGGAGGCGGCAGTCTGGTTGAGCTGCTCGGCGCTGCTGAGAAGGTTCCTCACGGCGGGCAGGAGCCGCTCCCCCTCCCCCGTCAGGCGCACCCCGGCGCGCGAGCGCGTTATCAGGGCGAAGCCCAGCTCCTTTTCCAGCGCGTCTATACCGTGGCTCACGGCGGACTGCGTGCAGCCGAGGCCCTCCGCCGCCTTTGTGAAGCTGCCGTTATCCACAACAGCCATAAGCATTTCATACTGCGCAAGAGTCATGACGCAAGTCTCCTTATCTTCGTTATATGAATAAATTTCATTTTAATATGAACATCATTAGGGGCGGTTATATTATACCGGAAATTTTTGATTTTTCAAGCCCATTGGCGGAAATGCCCCCTTGCGGGAAAAAATTTTTGCTTTATAATTGCGGAGTAATCAAGAAGAGAGAGGATCTTTAAAATGCTTAACGTCACGACTATCTGTATACTTATATCGGTCGTCGTATACCTCGTCGGTATGCTGGTGATCGGGTTTGTATATTCCAAGAACAGCACCTCCGAGGAGTTCTACCTTGGCGGAAGAAAGCTCGGCCCCATCGTCACCGCGATGAGCACCGAGGCATCCGACATGAGCGCGTATCTGCTTATGGGCGTGCCGGGTCTCGCCTTATTCTGCGGTGTCGCGGAAGCCGGGTGGACGGCGATCGGTCTTGCGCTGGGTACATACCTCAACTGGCTGCTCGTCGCAAAGCGCCTGCACCGCTACTCCATCAAGATAGACGCCATCACCGTGCCTGATTTCCTCGCCCGCCGCTTCCACGACAAGACCAAGCTCATTGAGACCATCGGCGCGCTTGTGATAATCATATTCTTCGTGCCCTACACCGCCTCGGGCTTCGCCGCGTGCGGCAAGCTGTTCAACAGCCTTTTCGGCTTTGACTACATGCCCGCGATGATAATCTCCGCGGCCGTTATCGTAGCCTACTGCGCCACCGGCGGCTTCATGGCCGCCTCCGTGACGAGTCTTATCCAGGGCTTTGTCATGACCATCGCGCTTATCATCGTGCTGGTATTCGGCATCAACGTCGCCGGCGGCTGGAGCGCCGTCGTTGAGAACGCAAAGGCCATCCCCGGCTACCTCAGCTTCTCGTCCAGCACGGACATAATCTCCGCCCAGCCCAAGAGCTACACCCCGCTTATGATAGTGTCCACGCTGGCATGGGCCCTCGGCTACTTCGGAATGCCCCATGTGCTGCTGCACTTCATGGCAGCAAAGGATGAGCACAAGCTCGGTTTCAGCCGCCGCTTCGCCACCGTGTGGGTCGTTGTCTCGCTGTCCGTGGCCGTTATCATCGGCCTTGTCGGCTGCACCATGGCCAAGACCGGCGCTATCGCACTTCCCGCAACGGAGGCCGAGGCCGAGAACATGATCGTCAACACCTCCGCCCTGCTTGCAACTAAGGGCATAGTTCCGGCGCTTATTGCCGGTATCATCATCGCCGGTATCCTCGCCGCGACGATGTCCACCGCCGACGCGCAGCTTCTTGCCGCCGCCTCCGGCGTGACGCACAACATCCTCACCGACGTTTTCGGCATCAAGCTCAGCGACAAAAAGACCATGACCATCGCGCGCATCACCGTTGTCGGCGTTGCCATACTCGGCATTCTCTTCGCCAGCAACCCCGCAAGCTCCATCTTCCGTGTCGTTTCCTTCGCATGGGCCGGCTTCGGCGCGACCTTCGGCCCCGTGATGCTCTTCGCGCTGTTCTGGAAGCGCTGCAACTACCAGGGCGCTATCGCTGGAATGATCTCCGGCGCGGTGACAGTGTTCATCTGGAAGTACCTCATCGCCCCTCTCGGCGGCGTGTTCGCAATATACGAGCTGCTGCCGTCCTTCATAGTGGCATGCATATTCATCGTTGTCGTCAGCCTGTGCACGGCTGCGCCTGAAAAGGAAATTCAGGATGAGTTCGACAGCGTGATGGCATAAGCCTCACACCACTCCTTGAAAAAGCTGCTCCGCACGGGGCAGCTTTTTATGAGGCTGTCGAAAAACCCGAAGGGTTTTTCCGACAAAAGGCTTGCAGTCTGCTGC
>OLOV01001623.1_pt1 | contig 17237 bp, 15 predicted proteins | sample 1672931 | NCBI WGS metagenome assembly OLOV01 (sample SAMEA3136738, study PRJEB25190) | human gut metagenome | biome: human gut; feature: human-associated habitat; material: faeces | place: Austria | collected 2013
ACCGACGCCGTATTCCTCCAGACCCTCTGCCCAGTTGGGATGACTTGTTTCAAACCGGTCTTGATAATCGTCAAGCAGGACAGATGCTATCAAATGATCTGCCGTAAACGAAAGCGTGCCGCTTAATTCTTTCACTTCTCCGCCGTTGCTTAGCTCCGCATGGAAGCCGTAGAAATCAGCCTCGGAAGTATTCTGAATATCCAATGCGGAAATTGTCCACTCGTTTCCCGCACCGAGGAAATCCGCGTCAAGCCTCCATATCGTTCGCTCGGCAAGCAATTGATTGAAGCACTCATCGGTGAGGTATTCCGATACGCCGTGATAATATTCTTCCAAAGCATCGTGCAAAACAGCTTCGTCGGTAAAAAGCTCAGAATTGTTTTGAAGCTTTGTCATCAGTTCATCATTTCTTCCGTCACTGTTAATCGTAAAGAATTCTGTCAGAAAACAATCTGCCAGCTCTTTATTCTTGGAATCGCTGTCCTTAAGCGAGCATCCCGTAAGCGCTGCGGCACTCAAGCCAACACATAAAAGCAGGATGAATATCCAATGTCTCCTCATTTTCGTCTCCCCCTTTTCAAATTTATACAATCATCTTGATCGTGGCTTCATCATTTCTTTTCTAATAAAATGGATCTCCGCTTGCAGTATTGTTCCAAATCATCCATTTTTGTGTCTTTTCATCACGCAAGAGGAAGAAATACTGCTCTACATCGCCATCCTTTAGGAATGTTTTTTGATGGTCGTATACCACATAGTATTCCGCACGAACCGCTATCAGATTATCTTCTAAATAAGAATCCGACCATCCGTTTTCTTCTGCGAGTTCGCTCCCTTTGTATTGCTGTTTTACTCTCTCCGTTGCATCTTGATCGACGAAAATTTCCTTGATTTGGAGTTCAAGCGTGTATTCTTTTTCCAGCTGATTTTTAAGTGCGCTTTGCACCGTTTCCGTTGGAGATGTCGATGTTTTTTGTATCCATGGATCGAATATACCTGCTTGATATGCCGCAAAGCCGCAAAGCAGGATTGCTCCCATGATTGCTGCAATCAAAAGCACCCGTTTTTTTAAGAAGCCCTTATGCATGCTACTGCTTTGAAGTGCGGCCTCCTGAAGAAATTGATCATCGATATTTGTAAAGCTGTCATACAGCGTTATTACCATTTTTTCTCTCATAAGAACACCCCCTCTCTTTTCAGTTCTGCCTTAAGTTTTTGGCGGAGTCGATACATGCGGTTTGCGACATCTGCCGGAGTCAGCCGATATATTTTCGCAATGGTTTTTAGAGATTCCCCGAACCAGTATCGCCGCAGGAAAATGATGCGATCCATTTGCGGAAGTTCTCCCAGCCACTTGTTAAGAGCCTCGGTCAGCATTCCTTTTTCGATTTCGCCTTCCACATGGGAAGAGGACGGAATGCATTCATCCAGTTCTTCAAAGATCTCCTCGATACCCGCATAGCGTTTTTTCCTGTGATTCTTTCTCCATAAATCAAGAGAAAGGTTACGCACCACTCTGCCAAGCCATCCTCTAAAGTAAACAGGTTCGTTGGGCGGGATGGAGTTCCATGCCTTTAAATACGTGTCGTTGACGCATTCTTCTGCATCTTCATGAATTTGCAAAATATTGTACGCAAGGCTTCGGCAAAACACTCCATATTTTATTTCGGTCTGCCTTATCGCATCTTCGTTGCGCCTAAAATACATCTCAATAATTTCCATATCGTTCATCCGCGAAAACTCCCCTCCATACTTTTCTCCAATCTTTGCAGGAAATGTGCGCCGGTCTCGAGTGTCCAGCAATCATCCCATTCACTCATGACCATGCGATTTGAAATCCCATAGAAGCTTGCTTCGGCAGAAACGGTACTTCCATCATTTCCAAAAGGTTTTCCTCCGAACTGACCGGAATCAGAATCTATTACAGCGGCATAGCCGTAAAATGTATATTCACATTCCGGAAAAACCGTCCATCCGCCCTTTGCGTCGGGATATTTTCGTCTTGGGCCTGTTGCTTCGTGCAAGGCCGATAATTTCTTTTTTATTGTCTTTACATCCACTCAAGGTCAGGAGTGCTGCGAAAAGTACGAATATGCTTACGATTGCGGTCTGCCGGTTACTCATTGTAGTCCCCCCTATTCTAAAAAACCTGCTTTCTGCCCTTCTATAAATAAAGACGCCAAAAAAGGCAAAGTGTAACAAAGTTTTTTGTTTTTATAAAGAAAAGACCACCGGATTAATTCGATGATCGTGTTCACCTAGGCTCGCGCGACATACTCCATGTTTTCCGCAATCTTCACAACCTCCCGCTCCGGAATTCCGGCATCAAACCGGAACTCTAGAATCATCGTTTCGGTTGGGTAAACGATTCTGGTATGATCTTCAAAGGCGATTCTTTTTCCGAGGTAATTGTGAATCCGAATATCAGAAATCTGCGAATGCTCCGTGTCATAAGACAGTTCCGAGCCTTGCGGATATTCCGTGATCAGCAAAGGTTCTTCACCCGTAGCTGCCTGAATCAAGAGACATTTTACCGGAATCTCTTCTGCCGAAACAATCTGATAGCCCTCTGGCAAATAGGTTGGATACCAGTAATCATTCCACGAGCCAATCATGTCCTGCTCTGCACGGTCATGAAAGTTAATAGAATGATTTTCTTCATTTTCAAACACCTGAAATACAAACTGGCGATAGGCATGCGAAGTCCCGATTGCAAGGGTATTGACCGAAAGAAAAATGAGAAGGAAAACCGCCGCCTTTTGCAAAATCTGCCGGCTTTTTCTCTTTTTCTGCCCTGCTGCATATTGCTTGTCGTAGAACTTTGCCGCTTCCAAAAGTTTCCCATCAAGCTCTGGGGAGAACTCTTTTCCTGCTTCGTTAAATTCTTCGTATTCTTTCTCAAACGCATCCTCTGTTTTTCGCGCTAAGGCTTTCATGATTTTTTGGTCCACAGTTTTCACCTCCTTTACTCATTTCTTTTTTTCATCTGTTTACGCAGTTTTTCGGTAATCCTGCTCAGCCGCATACGCACCAGGGACGGCGAAATTCCGATGACTGCTCCGATTTCCCTGCTGTTATAACGGCCTTCGTACTTGAGCGAGAGCAAAAGCCGCTCTTCCTCGCTGAGCTCTCTGTAAGCAGCTTCAATATCATCTATCGCATCTTCAGGAAAAGCTTCCGCATGAACAGCATCCTGCCCGATATTGTCTGCCTCCAAAAGATTTTCAAGCTCCTTCATTAAATCTTCCGCCTTCTGCGTGCTCCGCCAATAATCGGCTGCCGCATGCAGAATCATGCTGCGAAGGTAGACCCGCACCACCTTTTCATTTGGCAGATTCAAATTCTCGTAATTCTGAAAGAAGCGCAGCCAAAGCGTCTGCGATAAATCCTCTGCCGTCTCTATCTCTCCCGTCTTTCTAAGAAAACTGCCATATACCCAATGCCTGTTTTCAAGGTAAATTTCTTTCATGCTTTGTTTTTTACGCATTCCCCATACCTCTTACACATCACTTACTGTGTAAGAAGATTTTAGCAAATCAGCGCTTGCTGTGCAAGCATCAGATGTTCATTTCTTCTTGAAGGTCTTTACAAAGAAGTCTAATACACTGCTTCTCAATTCCTTTTACCCTTCCTACAATGTCTAGCCCTAAATTGTTGATTTTATGGGTTTTTCTTTAAATAGTTACCTCAAGACAAGAGCTAAAGGTGCAGAATTATCATTGCACATCTTGCGTTGATCCGTTGAAAGTGGGTATAGCAAATCGGTCTCACTCCCTGTTCCGCCGGTGCATTGCCCCTACTTTCCGTCTGATTCATTGACTAGCACCGCCCGCGCCCCCTGCGGGCGATGCAGGCTAGACTTTTTATCTCTTTGTCCCCCTTCTATCTGTTATCTGTCAAGGCACAAGTTGCGCTCGCCACACGATTTTCATGCAAGTTAATATAAAAAATTTCTTTCGATGTTTTCTTTGCAAAAGAGACATCTGCATTTTCCGCATCAAAGTCGTATAGGATACCGTCACCGCACACGACCATATGTTCAAGATTCCTTGCGCTTGCTAAAGAAAAGATTCCATTTCCTTGCGCCTCATAAGTGCCTTCATCCAAGATTGTGCTTGCCGGTACTTTGGATATGTAGATATAATATTGTCCGGACGATTCGAAGACATAATACACAAAAACATCACGAAACTCACCGGTATAGGTACCTACAATATCATATACAACTTCCTGTTGGTCATTGTAAAAAATGATGCTTAATATCAAAACCAACATTAATACAATAACGATTACCAATGCAACCCTTTTCATCATAATTACACCCGTTTAATAGTAAAATCCCTATTTGTAAGTTTTGTTGAGTTCCCACCACTCCATTCTTCCCAAGTATAAGTACCTGCATCATTATATTTCTTTTTATATATAATATATTGCTGGACATCATATGTCTTTGTAACTTTAGTTACTTTATACTTGACACCTGGTTTTGCATCATAAACTCCAAATTCAATTCCACACTTATCAGAATTACTAACCATTCCGAGTGAGAAAGAAACATTTACATACTTAAAAGGAGAAGAAAACGAAATCCCTTTTTCAACTGAAGGACCTCCCTCATCTGTATATGTCCAGCCTAGATAATATGTTTGATTACCAGAACCGCTCACACTCAATGAAGCCTCCAATACACCTCCCCCCGGTGTTCCGGAAACATCTACAGATTTTTTGGGTGACCACTCTGTTTTGTACTCGTCTATATCATTTAACGGAACTATCAGATTTTCTTCCTCGTTGCCAAAATACATACGATAATCCGCATCCGATCCTAATAATTTTTCCATTTCTTCTCGAATGAATTCATTCCGTTCACTATCAGTTAATGGAGCATACTCAAAAGATACCGTGTGTACTTCATCCATTTTTTCTTCTGCTGCCGCAGGTAATGTTGTGCTTGCCGTAACCAATACAAGCACTAGTATGATAGATAAAATCTTCTTCATTTTTCTTTCCTCGCTTTTCAAAATTTCACTTTTCATCTGTATTACTTAAAGCTTTCGCTTTTTCACTTCCACATCGGTCTCATCTCCTGTTCCTCCAGTGCATTGCCCCTATACTTCGTCTGATTCGCTGCCCTGCACCGCCCGCCCCCCTGCGGGCGATGCTGCGTTTTCCTCTTTTTCCCCTTCTATATGTAAAGACGGAAAAGCCGGCAAAGTGCAACAAGGGTTTTTATATTTTCAAATTTTTGCTCTGTTTTCTATGTTTTCTTATTTGCCGCTCCGTTTTTATACCTGCGAAATGGTACGAAAAAACCCTGTGATTGTAGTAATCACAGGGTTTCGCTGGTGCGGTTGACAGGACTCGAACCTGCATGTCTTGGGAACACAAGATCCTTAGTCTTGCGCGTCTGCCAATTCCGCCACAACCGCATATCAGATTGCTCCGCTTTCGCGGAACAATCATTATTATACACTATCTCTGCCTGAAATGCAATGATAAAATTTCGTAAAATCAAAGTTTTTCACTTCTTTTTACAAATTCCTCGCCAAATCAAGCGTTTTGACGCAGCGCATTGCCCTATTTCAGCATCACACTGTTGTTAAGCACCGGCACACTGTACAGGAATAATATGTCCTGTCGGTCAAATTCAACAAATTTCCCAACTCTTTCGCTCGGCAGATAACGCGTATCGACTAGGGTCACCTTGCGATAACATTCTGTGAAGAACGGCGCGATGCTGCTGCCAAAGGAATCCCGGAAAATGATGAGCTCCTTGTCCGTCGTGCTCGCCGGATTTTCGATGGTCAGCAGTGACTTCGCGCCGTCGAGGAACATATCGTAGCCTTCGCCATCCTCGCTCGCGGCGCTTGCGATGGTATAGACTCCTGTTGTGACATACCGCTCATCCTCGCTCGCGTAATCGGTCACGATACAGCCAGCCAAGGCTTCATTTGTCAGATAGATCAGTTCCTCCGGCTCCATCGCAAGATCGCTTTGGCGTCCGTAAGCTCCAATAAAGCTGTCATTTGCTACAGCCTTGTCGTACTCCGCCGTCAGCTCACAGCCCATCGCCTCCGCGATCCGCTGTGCCACCGGATAGATCTTTTCCTGCCGCCAGTGCGCGTCAGTCTTGTAATAGCTTTCCATATCCAAAAGGTCGTCAAGCTCGATATAGGAAGCAAAGTCCTCCGTATCCGCCTGCATGCGCGCGTATAGCTCGCTGTAATCGATGACATTCTGCCCCTCTGCCTCAAATGCCCAGGCGTTCTTGTCTGGTACGATCGCGAAATAAGTTTTTACGTCCTGATCCTTCAGATAAAGCTCGTAAATCTTCCGCAGCTTTTCGCCTGCTTTGTCCAGCGACTGCTCATCCATCGGATATTCCGACTTGATGATATAGCCGTTGTAATCATAGAAGCCCTTATCATCTGCCTTGACCTTAACGCCGGACGAACGGCAGCTCGTCAAAAGTGAAGCTGCCAGCAGCACTGCAAGGCACAGCATTGCGATCCGTTTTGCGGCTCGTTTCACGTCCGGTTTGATTCTTTTTTCTTTTTTCATCGGTTTTCTCCCTGTTTCGACAAAATATTCAATCTTTCGCGTGTCTTTCACGCTATCGCAAGATTCCGCCGTTACAGCCGGATTCTCAAAGGCGGATACCGAAAGCAGTTTCTCCGGCGCTATTCGATATTTTCTTCACAGTAAACCTTCGCGTCCTGATAAGCCTTTAGGGTTTTGCTCTTGAAGGTATCGATCAGATCCGCCGCGCCGAATGCGCTGACCACATAGCCGTTTACCTTGATGATAACAAATTTGTCCGGAAATCCGCAGACCCAGCGTCTGTTCTCGATGCTCTCCTTCATCGCCTTCGCGAACTTGTCCGCATTCTTGCTGTCCTTAAGCTGGAACGCGCCCGCTGTAAACGTATTGAGGTTCATCATGTGCGTCAACGATGCCGCATTTTTGAGCAGATCCGCGGAATCCTCCGGAACTGCAAGGGTCGATTCCAGTACGGCGCTGTCACTGACGTCAAACTTGCCCGGCGCGTCATCTTTCGCGTTTTCCTCGGAATAGTCTCCGCCGGAAGCAGGGAATTTATCATCCTCACTGTAGCTCTTCCAAACAGTGTTCAGAAGATTCAGCGGCGAGCTTGGCTTGTTTGCTTTGTCAGTGTCATGCTTATCTGCGGACGGTTTTGAAGTCGATGGCTTGCTTGCGGAAGGTTTTGAAGCAGCCGGCTTATCCGTACTCGCGGACGGTTTTTGTTCCGGCTTAGAAGCCTCATCCTCCTTCGTGGTATCGTCTTTCTGATGATCATCAGGTTTCTGCGCGCTGTCCTCCCCCGACGGATCCGCATCTTGATCTTCTTTGCCCGTATCAGCGCCGGCAGTGTCCCCTGCGCTTTCACTTCCCGCAGCGTTGTCTCCCGCTGCCGGATTGTCCGTATCAGGATCCTGTGGCTGATCGCTTGCTGTGCATGCCGCAAAGCTAAAAACCAGGCATACGGCAAGCAATAAACATAAAAACTTTTTCATTTGTGTTTTCCTCCGTAATCTCAAAAATAATTGTACCATAAGCTTAGTCGCATGGAAAGAGAAAAACCCTCACTTTTCTTTTAGGATAAAGACTCCCATAACAAAAGCCCAGATTTTCATGTACGCATAACACTCTTTTGCAAGGAGTTTTTGTCGTGATTCCGAAAATATCGGCCAGCGATATTTCCTAAATAAAAAATCGACAGCGCAAAGGGACTGATAAGCTTTCGTTTTTGCAGCTGTCGATTTTATTTCAGATTTGTTTTGCGGTTTGCGCAAAATGAAGTTATTCTTCTGCTTCTTTTACCGTTTCCGCTTGCTTTGCGGCATTTAAGGATTTTACTTTTTTTGCAAGTGTCAAGGAAAGAACAACCGCAATAACACAGCATATGCCAAAGAATATAAACATTCTGAAATAGCCTGCTTCTTCACCATAGTTGTCAAGCCAGCTTCCAATCATTGCGGGTACGAAAAGGTCCGGAAGATAGATGACCATGGAAGATAGTCCGATTGCAGTTGCTGTATAAGTAATCGGGATATCGATTTCATTGAGGATAGACCACATAACGCCATAGAGCATCATGGCAAAAGCAGATGCTAAAAGAGAAATTACAATGGCCGGAATGACACTTTCTTTTCCTGCCGGAATCTGCGTCGTGATAAAAAACAGAATCGCAAGCACGATGAACCCATATCCATAAAGTTTAAGGGTAGATTTTAAAAGCTTATCCGCAATGTAGCCACCTAGCGGCGATAAGAAGTAGAACACATAGCCCCTGATGATTCCTAAAAACGCGGAATCAGATACATCCATTCCGACTTGGGAAGTTAGATACGGTGTGAAATAAGATACATTACTGTAAATCGTGTACATGATAAACATGATGATAGATGCCCACCATAAATACGGATTACGAACGGCTTTCCCGATATCGCTGATTTTAAAACGATCTTCTTCTGCGAGTTGCCCTTCTTCTGTTTCGCTTTCTTTAAACGTAATCTGTACGAAAACCGCGGCAATTATAACCGCGACAGACATTCCAATGATGGTGCGAAACATCGCATCATGATTATCATCGGTAGAGGCATACAAACCCCAAAAGATGAAACTGCATACCAGACTAATAACTGAGCCAAGGGCGTAATACCAACCATAGGTACTTCCGGAATTATCCTTGCCCCCCAATAGGCGCAAGCCTTTGTTCAGCGCGGTCCAAAATACGAAGCTAGTGGTCACCGCAAATAGGAAGAATACAATCATAGCGGTGATATAGTTCATGGAAAAGGCCATGACAAAGCCCAAAATACCGGTGCCTACCAAAGATAACACCAACATCTTCTTCGCCGAAAACTTATCAGCCAAAATTCCACCCGGAATGTATAAAATCAGGCATCCGACTGCATAAGCAGACAGCAAAAAACCCGCCTGCGCGTTTGTCATTCCAAAAGCAGGAAGCAGTTTATCATAATAGACATACTTAATGTATGGCAACTCATAAATAACGCTTCCGGCAATGGAGAATGATATGACTGCGAGAAGAGTGTTAAAACTCAGTTTTTCTTTTTTCATGTTTTTTCTCCTTCAAACTTCATCAGGTATACCTTGCAATTCGTGCGTTCCCAAGATCTTTTTTTATGCTAATTTTACTATATAGGATATGATTATTTTAATAAATAGCCAAAAAATTTTTTTAGACCAGTCCAAAATGCATACTTCCACTATTTTGGACTTTGTTATATAATAATGGTACAAGTTCAGAAGTTCCCTGCTGGCGGTAGAATACACGCCGTATACATTTTTAAAGGAGAATACAATGAAAAAGATTACCCCTGACTTCTTTAAGGAATACGTTAATACAACGGATATGCAGTATAACGGCAACGACCTGTTTTCGTTTGTTCGCTATGACACCGTTTTTGAAGAGGACAAATATGTTTCCAATCTATGGCTTTTTGACATGAACACCAACACTGTCAAAGAACAGCTGACTTTCGACGATTCTGTCGGCATGCACCAGTGGCTCGATGAAGAAAACATTATCATCGCAACAGCTAGAACCGAAGCAGAAAAAGCCGCACAGGAAAAAGGAATCCCTTTAGTAATTTTTTATAAGTTTAATATTCTGAGCAAGGAATATACCAAGCTGTTTGAAGTATACAAGAATGTCTACAAATTTGAACGTATCGACGATGATCGCTATCTTCTGCTGGCCAGCGAAAATAAAATGCGTGATCGTTACCTGGAAGCCGCCGGCGGCGACTGGGATGAGTATATCAAGATTCAAGAAAAGGAAAGCAAATACTTTATCGCCGATGAAGTTCCGTTTTGGACGAATGACGGAGGATACTGTAATCAGGAGCGTGGCCGAGTCTATCTTTACGACAGCGGCGAGTTGAAGCAACTTACACAGGATGATATCAGCGTTTATGATATCAAATCCTACAAAAATCTGTACGGCCTCTTTTACGGCGTAGAATCCGGCGGCATGCAGCGAACTGAGGGCAAAGTCTATAAAATCAACTACAAAAACATGGAGATTACACCGATTGATGACTCAAACCATTACATCTACACCAAGATTCAACCGATTGATGAAACGCATATTTTGCTTGGTCGCAATGACCGAAGTTTTCATGGGGAATATCAAAATGAATACATTGACATTTTAGATATGAATACCGGCGAGTTTACACGAAACAACAAAACTACAGATATCCACTACTACGATAATGTGCTGACCGACATTACCTATCTCAGTGGCTGGTTAAACAAGATCTTGACAACGCCAAACGGTATCATCTATATCAGTACGCGCGGCGGCAGTTCCAAACTCTACTTCAGTCCATTCGGCGATGACAGTATGCAAGAACTGACACATCCGGATGGCAAAATTCTGGACTACTTCCTCTGTGGCGACAAAATTTACATGTCTGCGATACGTGGTCTCTCTGGAGGCGAATTCTATATTCTTGACCTTGTCACCGGTAAAGAAACGCAGGTTAGCAACTATAACGACCATTTAGAAAATGAATACAACTATCCGCAAATGGAAATCTGTAATTTCATAAATTCCGACGGTCTGGAAATTGAGGGTTGGCTGATGAAACCAGTCGATTTCGCTCCAGATAAAAAATATCCGGCGATCCTCTTCATCCATGGTGGTCCAGGCTCTGCTTATGGCCCGGTAGCAACTCACGAAATGTTTGCGATGTGCGCGGAAGGCTATGGTGTTTTTTACTGTAACCCAAGAGGTTCTGAAGGAAAGGGCGGTGCTTTCGCTGATATTCGCACGAAATGGGGTACTGTTGATTATCGGGATCTTATGGAATTTACCGATACAGTTCTCGCGCGTAATCCTTGGATTGACGTAAGCCGGGTCGGCATCACCGGTGGTTCTTACGGCGGCATCATCATCAACTGGATTATCGGCCATACGAACCGTTATAAAGCAGCCATTTCTGACCGCTGTGTTTCTAACCTGATTAGTGACTATGGCATGTCAGATATCGGTTTCCCATGCAATAAAGATACCTATGGAACAACCCCTTGGGAAAATCTTGAATATCTTTGGGATCAATCCGGACTGAAATACGCTCCGAATATCAAGACACCGGTTCTCTTTATCCATGGCGTGGATGACTACCGCTGCACTTATGACCATGCTCTTCAGCTGCACAGCGCGATTACCTACTTCGGCGGCATATCTAGAGTTTTCGCGGTCAAAGGCGAAACACATGAACTTTGCCGCAGCGGAAGTCCCAAAAACCGGGAACGCAGAATTCTCGAAATGCTTCATTGGTTCGAAAAATATCTGTAACAGGAAGGACGGGTGAAAAAAAATGAACAAAAACAGCATGGCATACAAATATCTTATGATCCTCATTGCAACCTGCACGACGGTCGTTTATTTTATCCCTTATGCATGCAATGATTTCTACAACCATTTTATCGACACCTATCATATTACATACGGCCAGGCCGGAGATCTTCTTACGTTCTTTGGCATCACCGCTGTCATCGGCTATTTTATCGGCGGGTGGGGTGGCGATAAATTTAATCCCAAAATGCTGGTGGTGTGGTCGGCGATTTTAACCGGTCTTGCCGGAACTGTGGTGGCGTTCTCTACCTCCTTTACGATTCTTAAAATCATGTACTTTCTCTTTGGCATCACCAGTACTTGCATGCACTGGAGCGCCTTTTTGAAGGTAATCAAAAATATTGGAGAAGATGACGAACAAGGTAAACTTTTTGGATTTTATAATTTTTCCTACGGTCTGTTCGGCATCGCTTGTACCTACCTGATTCTCGGTATGATGGAAACCGCATTGGCAAAATATGAATTCCGCGGCGGTATGATGATTTACTGCGTCATCTCCGTTGTCTTTGGTATTCTAACATGGATCTTTGTTCCATATGATGAAGAAAAGGCAAAAGCCAGAGAAGGGGCTGATGATAAAATTGACTTGAAGCTCATCGGCAAGGTTCTCAAAATGCCGATCACCTGGTACTTAGGTCTCTTTACGCTCGGTTACTTCCTTGTTCGTTCTACTGTGCCTTACCTGAATCCATATATGACCGATGCCTTTGGGGTATCCATTGGCATCGCTGCACTTGTCACTAACACACTGCGCAGCGGCATGAACCTCATCGCCGGACCAGTCGGAGGTTTCTTTATCGACCGCCTCAAAAGTTCTACAAAGGTTGTCATGGTCGGAGGCATTGGAACCCTGCTATTTACTATCGTGCTGATGTTGGTGCCGCAACAGCATAACATGATTATTCTGCTGATTACCGTCTGCATTATCCTGCTGCTGTTTTCTTATGTTAACTCAACTGCGCTTTACACACCGGTCACTGAAGCGAGGGTTCCGTTCAAATATGTCGGAACTGTTTTGGGCGTCGCATCTGCAATTGGTTATTCCTCGGATATTTGGCTGTATAACCTCTGTGGGACGTGGTTGGACAACAATGGCAACGCAGGCTATTCCTATATTTGGCTTCTGCAGGCTTTCGGCGCAATTATGATGATCGTCATGGGTCTGCTCCTCGCAGCCACTTACAAGAAAGTACGTAAAAATGGAAATCAAACTGAATCGTAACAATAATACCCCGATCTATTTACAAATCAAGAACGCGATTGCCCAGTTGATCCTCTCCGGACAACTTCCTGCTTCTTTTAAACTACCATCGGAGAGAAGCATAGCGGACGATCTCGGGGTTTCCCGCACAACGATGGTGAGAGCTTATCAGGAATTGATTGCAGAAGGTTTAGTTATCGTTTCTGCAAAACCGAAGGGTTATTTTGTCCGAGAAGCGGCAAAAAAGACACCGATGCGTATTTTTCATCCGCTTGCCAAGATGATACGCTACACTTATACTGACAAAGAAAACCTTTTTGACGACCTTTTCAGCCAATCCGGCACCTTAGATTTAATTTCTCTCGCGGGGATCAATGTCAATGTGGCTGAAGAAGAAGATATTACCTACCACTATAATGATTTTGTCAGTCTTGACGACAAGGAATCATTTCGTTTAAAAACAAATATCCGTCGCATTTTAAGCAAGCATGACATCTTTGTCGGAGAAAAAAATATTCAGCTTGTTGCGGAAACCACTCAAGCACTTGAATACATCTCTCAGCTTTATTTGAAGGAGGGAGACAACATCATTGTCGAAGAACCTGTGGTTGCAAGCACTGTCAATGTGTTTCGAAATCGCGGCATCAACGTAATCTGCGTAAGAATGACCGAAAACGGTATGGACCTTGATGACCTTGAAAAACTACTTCCGCTGTATCAGCCAAAGTTCATCTACACCATGCCGAATCTGCACAATCCCACCGGAACCGTTATGCCGTTGGAACACCGTATGCGGCTTCTAACTATTGCAGGTCATTGGGGTGTTCCGATTATTGAAGAAAACTCCGTTCGCGATTTTCGCTATGACGGCAAGGAACTCCCATCTTTGTATGCGTTGGATAACAACCAAATGGTCCTCTACATTGATACTTTTACCTTGACATTCCTCCCAGGCAACAAAATTGCCTATGTAGTAGGTCCTCCCGAGCCAATCGAAATGATTGGTAAATTAATCTCGACCGGACAAATGACTATATACAAGATGAGCCACGCTATGCTCAATTCTTTTATCGAAAGCGGCGCTTTTGAACGACGTGTGCAATTTTTACAGAGGTATTATAGACAAAAGAGAGACTATCTTTGCCGGCGACTGATACCGCTCGTCGAAAAGGGACTAATATTCCAAATTCCAGAGGGTGGCCTGTGCCTGTGGTGTAAACTTCCGGAAGACGTTAACGAAAAAAAGCTCTTCGCGCTCTGTAAGCAGCGTGGCGTACTTTACATGCCGGGCAGCGTTTTTTTCCCTTACGGTTACAGCGGAAGCGGCTATATTCGACTTTGTTTTTCTTCCGCAAGCGAGCAGCAGATTGACCGGGCAGTTGAAATTTTGAATGTTACTATGGAACTCAGCAAAGACAATATAGGGAGGAGGATTTGCGAAACCAATCCGCAGTTTCGTGAATAATCATGGACGCAATCACACAGAATCGACGCGAATTTCACAAATTTGCAGAAACGAGCTGGAATGAAATTCGAACAAGCGCGAGAATTGCCGAAATTCTGGAAACAGCCGGAGTTCAGACCATTCTCATGGGCAGAGATGCTGTTAACGTCGAAACTCTCCACTCGCCGATTGAACTCTCCATGCAGCAAAGACAACAAAACATGCGCCGAGCGCTGCAGCAGGGAGCTAAAAATGCTTTTGTTGAAAAAACAGATGGTTATCCAGGCGTGGCTGCAATTATCGATACCGAAAAATCCGGTCCAACCATTGCCCTTCGTTTTGATATCGACGGTTTGCCATACGAAGAAGCTTGTTTTCCCGATGACAGAGTCGTAATGGAAAACTTTCGTTCTGTAAACCCAAGCTGTGTTCATGCCTGTGGGCATGATGGGCACATTGCCATTGGGCTAGAGCTTGCACGACGTATCAGAAGTCACATTTCGAATTATCGCGGCATTATTAAATTACTTTTCCAGCCAGCGGAAGAAACGATCCTCGGTGCACAGTCCATGGTGGATAAAGGGCTTTTAAGTGATGTGGACTATTTTCTCGCGGTTCACCTCGCACTTTCTGCAGAGAGAGTTCCGCTGCCCTCTCACGCGATAGCCTGCGGTGTTTGCGACTTCATGAGCAATCATCGCTTGGATGTCACATTCCACCCCAACATTGTATCCTATGACGCTGCACAAGGAACGCACAGTACACTGCTCGCTGCTTGCAGCGCGGCACTGAATCTGCACTGCATCGCGTCACACGAAAAAGGTCTTTGCCGTATCAACGTAGGCCAACTCAAAGCAACTTCCTGCCCAAACAGTAATATTCCAAACTACACCATAAGTTTGGAATACCGCGGGCAATTTCGGGAAATCTCTGACTATCTTCAAAGAAGGATTGTGAATATTCTCAACGGCACTGCGAAAACTTATGGGCTGACCTATACCGTCATCGATCATGGGGAAGTTCCTGCCGGTCGCAGCGACTTTGCTATGATGGATTTTGTGCAGGCAGAGGCAACCCAAATTCCATGGTTTAAAAAGATTTACTATGAGGGAAATCTTGGTGGAACGGACGATGCTGCCGTCATGATGAATTACGTACAAAAAAACGGAGGTTTCGGTACTTACATCGGCATCGGTACCGATATCACTGCACCCTTACATAACCCCCGCTTTGACTTTGATGAAAGTTGCCTTCCGGCTGCTGCCACATTGCTAGAACGCCTAATTCAAAGGCTCGGTCAAAGCTAATCAGTATCATCAGTCCGGTCTATATCGGACTGCATAGCATCCAATCTGTATTTATTCGGCTTGCCGTTCTGTTGAAAAAATCTCCGCGTGATTTCTCACGCGGAGATTCTATGTTTGTTGTACACGCTTTTACTTCTTCACATCGGCGTCCAATGCCTTGTCAATAAGTTCCTCCAATGCCTTCTTTTGTTCCTCTCCGGTAACCGCGCCTACAATCGGATCGCCTACGATGCAGCCGTTTCTGTCAACTACATAGGTTGTCGGGAAAGCGTACACATTTGTGACGAATTTCCCTGCCTCGCTGTTTGAATCAAAATAAATGTTCTGATACGTCGCACCCTTCTTTTGCAGAACCGCCTTTGCCTCATCGATGGCTGTCTGGTTGCCATCCAGCGTAAAGGAATTCACGCCGATTACCGCACCGTCTTTTTTGGAGAATTCCTGATTCAGACTGTCCAAATCCGAAAGCTCGCCGACGCATGGACTGCAGGTTGTAAACCAAAAATTCACTACCGTAAAGGCATGCGCGGAGAACAGCTCGTCGCTTTTGACCTCGTTTCCGTCTAAATCCTTCCCTGTAAATGATGGGAATACCTGTTTTCCATCCGCATCTGCCGGCATGCTCATGCCACCGTCCATCAGTTTTTGGATTTCGTCTGGATATTGTTCTTCAATCGCGGTCAGCTTTTTTTCAATATCGCTGACTTTCTCTGCTCCCTCACGAAGCAGTTTCAGCTCATCCTCTGTAAACTGGTCGCTGATCGTCTCGATGGTCGCGAGTAGAAATTCCCCGTAGTTCTTACCGTCTTCCACCATCGCCATACCCTTATCAGCCTGCATAAAGACCTTTTCCCAAAGCTCACTGTTCTCTGTCAGGATCTCCGTCTCCTGTGCCATCAGGTCTTGATACATGGAAACCGCCTCCTCGGCATTCTTCGGCTTCCCATCCGATTTGCCTGCGTCTGTGCCGCACGCCGCCAGGGCCAGCATCATACATATCACGAGCAGCAGAGTTAAAAATTTCTTTGTGTTCATATTCGTTCCTCCTAGATTTTCATTCTGAACGTGTCGTTCATTCTAATTTTTAGCTTTCATTCTAAATTTTTTCGCGATGGGTTTCCCGCACCGCATACGCCCTTGCCGTCTCCGAAGCCGCAGCGAAAACGGATTGCTCCGGTCGGACAGACTTTGGCGCACATACCACAGCGGATACATTCCGCGTGATCAGGATTTTTTGTTACATCGACATCCATCTTGCATGCCTTTTCACATTTTCCGCAAGATACGCATTTCTCCTGTTCAACTTTCATGCCGACCAGCGACACCTTATTCATAAGCGCGTAAATCGCGCCCAGCGGGCACAGCCACTTGCAGAATGGGCGGTAAAAGATGACGCTCAGCACGAGGATACTCGTCAAAATGCCGAGTTTCCATGTAAACAGCTTGCCAAGTGCCGCGCGAATTCCGGTGTTGACGGCTGCCAACGGGATAGCTCCCTCAAGGACGCCCTGCGGACAAAGGTACTTGCAGAAGAACGGATCTCCCATTCCCACATCATTTACCAAGAGTGCCGGAAGCAGCACAACCATAACCAGCAGAACTGCGTATTTTAGATAGGTCAAAGGCTTAAGACGTTTCGTCGAGAGTTTTCTGACCGGTATTTTATGCAAAAGCTCCTGAAACCATCCAAACGGGCACAAAAACCCGCAGATAGCACGTCCGAGCAGCACCCCGAACAGGATCAAAATCCCCGTAATATAATAGGAAAAGCTGAATTTTGACGAGCCTGCGACCGCCTGAAAAGCTCCGATCGGACACGCGCCTCCCGCAGCCGGGCAGGAATAGCAGTTCAGTCCCGGCACGCACATGGTT
>OLOV01001625.1_pt1 | contig 17224 bp, 16 predicted proteins | sample 1672931 | NCBI WGS metagenome assembly OLOV01 (sample SAMEA3136738, study PRJEB25190) | human gut metagenome | biome: human gut; feature: human-associated habitat; material: faeces | place: Austria | collected 2013
CCGGCGGACATTGTTTCTGGCGTAGCAGTAGCTGCAACCGATCGTACAGCCGATCACCAGATTCATGTTCTGAATACAGTCTTTGATACAAACAGCCACCGCTGATGCCTCCTTACCGTTTTAAGATTTAGCCTTCTACCGCAGGCGCAACTTTCCCGAAGCCGTTCCAGGCGTACAGGCCCTTCTTGTCCTCATCGCCCAGGAACTTGTCCACCTGACAGATGTGCAGGATATGGTCGCCCACCTCCACCGACTGCTGCAAGGTAGCCACCATCGCCAGCCGGGTGTCCGCCGGAATCTGGATGTCGCTGCCCTCCACAGCCATCATCTCGATGTTGTTGGCGGCCACCTTATCGGTCTTGGCACCGGTAGATGCTCCGCAGGCCATTACTGCGCCTGCCAGACTCTCACAGGGAACAGTGACAATGACTTTGCCGGTCTCACGCACACGCTTGCCGGTGTGGGACTGTTTGCCAGTGGCGAAACCCACCATAGGCGGATTGAAGGAGAGGTAAGACACAAAGCAAATGGGAGCCAGGTTCGTAGAACCATCCTCCTTTTTAGAGCAGATCAGTGTCAGCGGATTGGGGGAGGTCAGAACAGTAGCCTCCATAATGTTCAGTTCTTTCATATCATTCAGACCTTTCTGAGAAATTTCAGTCGTTGACTGCATGGCCAACCAGTGATATATTTATTATACTTGACAGCAATTTTTGTTCAAGTACGCAAATTATTTGTACCTGGTATCAAAAAATATACTGCAAAAGACGAGGAAAGATCCAATCATGACTTATGAAGAATTCAAAGAAAAGGTTGGCAGTGTCATTCTAACTGATGATGGAAACTGCCCGGTCACGCCGGTGGTTCAAATGCTGCAGGGCAAATGGAAACTCCAAATTCTCTATGAACGATTCTCCAGCATTTTTGCCATCATCGCAAGTCTCCAATATATATTTTCCTGCTGGAATGTCCTCGCCGCCAATGTAAGCTCCAGATTTGAGAATCGCCGTTTTTCCAAACCCTCGATCGGAAAGTTCGTGTGCTATTGAAATCCGCACTCGCAGATAATTCCGCGACCAATCTGCGCTTCTCCCCGGCCGCGCAAAAAACCGCCGCAGCGAAAAGAGGGGCGGGCAAGAGGAAAGCGTCTGACTGATATTCCGTATGAGCACGGTCAGGAAACGCTGACCGCGCGTATTCCGCTCGCCGGGCGTGCGGGAAAAGCGTAGGCCGCGATGGATCCGCGCCTTGCCAAAGGGGCGTTCCGGGAGGACGGCGGGTGTTTCTGAAAGTTAAGAAATGACCAGTAATAGACAAGGACAATCTTGTACGCAAAATGTCAGCAATGTAAAATATTAATACAAGAGTGAAGCTGCGGAGAGCCGGACGGCATGCAGGTCGGCGTGAAGCGGGCATTCCCGGCCGGGAGGGCGGTTCATTTTCGTCCACGGCGGAGAGACGCGGCGGATGGCTTTTTTTCGGAAGACGACCCTGCGCGGAAGGTGTGGCGAAATTTGAGGCGTTATGGGGCGAGAGGGCTTTGTCATGGCGCGGCGGTACGTTTTCTGAATCGATACTGGGAAGGAGGTTCCTGAAAATGGCGGTTACATACCTGTCGGAAACAAAGGCGCAGAGGCGGCGAAAGCTTCGAAAAAAGATGTGGAGCATGCGCGTGCTGTATCTGATGATTATTGTCGGGGCAACGTATTTTTTCATCTTCCGGTACGCAACCATGTACGGCGTGCTCATAGCGTTCAAAAACTTCAAGGCGCGACAGGGAATCTGGGGAAGCGAATGGGTCGGCATGAAGAATTTTCACGCGGTGTTCAGTGGAAGGGACGTGATCCTCGTATTCCAGAACACCGTTCACATCAGCCTCATGAAGCTGCTGACGGGATTTCCTGCGCCGATTATTCTGGCAATCATGCTCAACGAGATTCAGCACGAGCGGTTCAAGAAGATCACTTCCTCGGTGCTTTACCTGCCGCATTTTCTGTCATGGGCGGTTTTCGGCGGCATTCTCTTCAGCCTGTTTTCCGCCACGACGGGCTCCATTCCGCGGTTTATGATGAACACCTTCAATGTGTCCATGCCGTCGCTGATAACGGATCCCCAATACGCGCGGGGCTTTCTGTACGCGACGAGCATCTGGAAAGAGGTCGGCTGGAACACGATCATTTACATGGCGGCGATCGCCGGTATCGACCAGCAGCTGTATGAATCCGTCGTCATCGACGGTGCGAACCACTTCCAGGAAATCTGGCACATTACGCTCCCATGCATCCGTACGACGATTGCCACGCTGCTGGTTCTCTCCGTCGGAGACATTATGAGCGCCGGATTTGACCAGATATTCAACCTGCACACCAATATGAACACGGCCAAGCAGGTCGTTGAGATCCTCGATACCTACGTCTACGAGACCGGCGTGAAGAACGGAAAGTTCGCCTATTCGGCGGTGGTGGGCATCACAAAATCTGTGATTAACGTCGTTTTGCTGGTTATTGCGAACGTGTCCGTTGGCAAGCTGACAGGAGAATCTCCGCTGTAACGATAAGGGAGGGTTTGAAAAATGCAGTATTCCCAGCGAAAAAGAAAGCGCGGCTTTCGCATCTACTATGCCTGCGTCATCGCGCTGTTCGTAATGTTGGCGATTATCATGGTTTTCCCGCTGTACAACGTGATCATGACTTCCATTGCGACGCAGACCGAGATCATTACCTCGCCCCTGATGCTCTTCCCGAGGAATCCCACGTGGAACAACTACCGTTTTCTGATGCTGGACGGGCAGATCGGTCAGTCCTATGTGGCCACGACAGCCACGACCTTTGTCGGAACGCTTCTGAGCATCGCCTTCACGCTGCTTCTGGCATACGGGCTTTCAAAGAGAGATCTTCCCGGAGGCAAGCTCGTCCATCGCATCCTGCTCATATCCATGTTCATAGACTCCGGGCTGATTCCCTATTACGTCATGGTGAAAAACCTGGGTCTGATGAACAGCTTCTGGTCGAGCATTATTCCAAGCCTCATCTCCCTGTGGAATTATCTGGTGATCCGCTCTTTCTTCCTGCAGCTTCCGCCGGATATGGAAGAGGCCGCGATGATCGACGGCGCGTCCTATGGAAGAGTCTTTCTTCAGATCGTGCTGCCCCTGTCGATACCCGTGGTGGCCACCTTTACGCTGTACTACGCGGTGGGCTACTGGAACAGCTGGTACAACTGCATGCTGTTTACCAACGACTCCCGGCTTCTTTTGCTTCAGCTGTACGTATATCGCTTTGTTCAGCAGGCGGGACTTGAATACAGCGGAACCGCGGCGGCTTTCCGCATTCAGACGGGCGAGATGACCATGAACATCGAAGGCATCAAGGCGGCAAGCTGCGTCGCCGCCGTCGTACCCATTCTGCTGGTATACCCGTTCCTGCAGAAGTATTTTGCCAAGGGCATAATGCTCGGAGCCATTAAAGGATGATTTGAAAACCGGCTTATTCCATTCTCCGTGCGGGAGAGAATCGACGTCGGTTGGAAAATAGAATACACAGAAAGGAAGTATGCTTCATGAAGAAAACGATGGCTGTTCTGCTGGCGCTGGCGATGCTGTTCGCAACGAGCTCCCTTGCGCTGGCCTCCGAGGAATACCCCGAACACATCCACATGGAAGTCGCCAACTGGGAAGCCAACACGAGCGGCACCCCGAAGCCCTGGGAGAAGCTGGAAAATGAAAAGTTCAATATGGACGTTACCTGGCGCGCCGAGGACTGGGGCAACTACCAAGACGTGATCGCCCTGTGGGGCGCTTCCGACGAGCTCCCCGACGTATTCTGCGGTTATATCGACGAAACGTGGTTCGGCGATTTCATTTCGCAGCAGCTGATCCGCGACATTCCCATGGAGACGCTGAAGCAGTATCCGAACCTGTACGCCGTATGGGAAATGGACGTGGCCTGTCAGGCGCTGTACAACTACTACGGCAAGGTCTACTACTTCCCGCGCAACGACGGCATCGACCACATGTACGAAGGCAGCTATACCAGCGGACAGGGCTTCCTGTACCGCAAGGACTGGGCTGAGAAGCTGGGCTTCGATGAGCCGACCAACATGGACGAGCTGCTGGAAATCCTGATCGCCTTCGCTCAGCAGGATCCCGACGGCAACGGCAAGAACGACACCTACGGACTGACCCGTTCCTTCGCCGGTCTTGAGGGTCTTTGGAGCTGGTTCAACTGTTTCCCGGATTATTGGGTAACCGGCGGCGACGGCAGCGTGATTCCCGGCTATCTGGACAGGGAGCGTATGCTGGACGGCCTGAACTGGCTGCGCAAGGCCTATCAGGGCGGCGGCGTGGACCCGGAGTGGCAGGGCGACGTGGACGGCTTTGTCAACGAAACCTTTGGCGCATACACCTACAACAACGACCCGTTCTGGCAGAACAACATCGTCAACACGAAGTTTGGCACCGCGCATCCGGAGCTGGGCAACCCGCTGGAGATCATCGGCAACTTCACCGCGCTTCCGGCGCATGAAGGCGTCGCCGCCACCACGCGTCCGTATTTCATGGACGGAATGTGTGTATTCTCCTATAAGTGCTCCGACGCGGTGATGGAGCGAGTGCTGGCGGTCATGGATTGGGCGCTGACGGAAGAGGGCGCGATTCAGACTTTCTACGGCGTCGAGGGCATCGACTACACCTGGAAAGAGGACGGAACCATCAACCAGATCAACGGCTGGACGAACTGCACCATCGGTTCCATGACCTCCTGGAACCCCTTCCCCTTCGATACGCGCTTCCTGGCGTTCCCCAACCTTCCGGAGGGCGTGAGCAACGAGGACATGCTCAACTGGAATCTGAGGTCGATCAAAATGGGCAACGAGGCGTCCCATAACCCGGCGATTACCTTCAATCTCACCGCGTCGCTGGTTGTCACCGAGGAGCGGGCGAACTTCGTGTTCGATCACACCGGCGGCCTTCTGAAGATCGTCACCGGCACGGATGAGGTCGAGACCATGTACGACGCGTTCATTCAGGACGCCTACGACTCCGGCCTTCAGGCTGTGATTGACGCTCAGAACAAAGCCATGATGAAATAACAAAACTGCGCAAAAGGGCCGTCTTGCAAGATTGCAGAATCGATTACGCCGCATCCCGCAGGCGGCGGATCGGTCTGCCTCCGCAAGGACGGCCCTTTTCTTCCCTGATGAGCGCCTTTCGGCGCGCAGACCGTTACGGAATGGCGCGCTCCGATCGCGGCGGGAACGCCGGCCCGCTCACACGCCTTCGCCGGAGGATAGAGAAGCCCCGTTTCCGGCGGGCAGGCAGCCGTCGTCCTCGGCGCAGCGATATTCCGTGGGAGAAAGCCCGATGACTTCCTTGAATATGCGGTTAAAGCTGCGTATGTTCTGGTATCCGGCTTCCAGCGCAATTTGAGAGACGGAGGTCTGCGTATTTCGGAGCATGCTTCGCGCGTACTCAATGCGAAGGCAGTTGAGAAAATCGCGGAAGGAAGAACCGGTAATCCTGTTGAACATCCTCGAGAGATAATGGTATTCATAGCCCAGCGCGGCCGAGATTTCCTGAAGAGAAATATTCTCCCGGTAATGGTCGGATACATAGCGGATAACCCGATAGGCCGGCGCGTGCTCGGGATACTCGCGGGGCTTCAGGCGCACGGACTTCAGCATGGCGTTGCAGGTGGCGTACAATACGCACTTCTGCTCGTAAACGGTATGCGGATCGCCGTCGACGAGGTATTTCTGTATCAGAAGCTCCGTAAGGCGGTCCGGCGCGAAGACATTCCGATCCACCGTGCTGTTTCCAATCTCCGCGATAAACGAAGAGACGAGGCTCCCGGTGAAATTGACGACCACCGTGCTGGCGACGGTTTTTGAGTTGTAGAAGTGAATTTGAAGCGGCAGAATCATGATGCAGTCCCCGGTTTGGGCAACGTAGGGAGAGCCGTCCACCACGACGTCCACGCTTCCGCGCAGAACGTATACCAGCTCGATTTCGCGATGGACATGGGGAATCGTATGAAAGGTATAGCTGTCGTATCGGAGAAAGGCGAGATTTCCATCGGGAATTTCATTTCGATAGATGTACATGGCGCTCCCCATGCCGGCGCGGAGACCGGCGCGAACAGGTCATGAAAGCTCTCCGCAGGATTGAACTTTCACGCGATTCTCCCTGTGAAGGTTAATTTCTGTCTACTATTATACAACTTGGTTTCTTGCGTGTCAATGGCCGCTATGCTATAATTATAATCGGTGCATACGCGGATAGGCCGCGTGTGCGATGGAAAAACGAAAACAGAAAAAGACAAGAAATGTCGACATTGGTCGAAGAGGGGATTTACTATGTGGAGCACGATTGCAACTTGGCAGTTTTCACTGCAGGCGGTTGAAAAGGCGGCGAGGATTCTGGAAGCGGGCGGCACCGCGCTGGACGCGGTGGAGCTGGGCATCCATACGGTAGAGAGCGATCCGCAGACGGACTGCGTCGGCCTGGGAGGCTTTCTGAACGCGGAGGGAATTCTTGAGCTGGACGCCGCGATCATGGACGGCGACACAATGAAGACGGGCGCGGTGGCCGCCGTGCACTGCTACGAGCATCCCGTATCCATCGCCCGCGCGGTCATGGAAAAAACGCGCCACTCCATTCTGGTGGGCGAGGGCGCGGAGCGGTTCGCGCGGGAAATGGGAATGGAGCCGACGGACATGGAGAATCTGATAACGGCGGCGGCGCGCAGGAGATGGGAAGAGGACAGGGCGCTTCGGGAGCCCACCGGGCACGATACCATCGGCATGGTCGCCATCGACGAAAAAGGCTCCATGGCCGTCGCCACGTCCACCAGCGGCGCAAGCCTGAAAACGCCGGGGCGCGTCGGGGATTCTCCGATTATCGGAAGCGGGTTTTACGTGGAGACCGGCGTAGGCGGCGCGGCGGGCACGGGTCTGGGCGAGGACATTATGCGCACCTGCTGCGCCTTCCGCTGCGTGCAGCTCATGGGCATGGGCTTTTCTCCGCGGACGGCCGTGGAGACGGTGGTGCGCACCGCCCACGAAACCATACGCCGTCACGGCGGAACGCCCGACTGCATCGCTCTTGTCTGTATGAACGCCAGGGGCGAGTGCGCCGGCGCGGCGAACCACAAGGGCTTCAGCTACGCCGTGTCCGATTCCACCGGAAAGCTGGACGTGATTTTTGTGGATCCCGTGGTGGATAAGGACGGGGAAGAGGAGGCGCAGCGGTGAAGGGAAATTTTCGCGTTCGGGAGCCGATCATCGCGCCTCAGCCCCCCGTCTGCTACTGCCGCCGAGCCGTCGGAAGCATCGGGCACCTGGACGGCAATCTTGACAAGCCGTTCTGGAAGGACGCGCCATGGATGGACGATTTTCACGACATCGAGGGCGACTCGCGGCCGCGTCCCGCCAAGCAGACCCGGGTAAAGCTGCTGTGGGACGACGAGGCGCTGTATATAGGGGCGCAACTGTCCGACGACACGATTTGGGCTACGGTGCGGAACCGCGACGAGCTGATCTATATCGACAACGATTTCGAGGTTTTTCTGGCTCCGCAGGATTCCTCGCACCGTTACTACGAACTGGAGATGAACGCGGCCAACGCCGTCTGGGATCTGCTGATGGAAAAGCCGCAGCGCGACTGCGTGCGGCGCATCATCGGCTGGGATATACATGGGCTTGAATCCGCTGTAAAAATCGACGGAAGGCTGAACGATCCCGCGGCGCAAAACACGGGATGGTCGCTGGAAATCAGGATCCCGTGGTTTTCCCTGCGCGAATGCGGAAAGGACGAGTGTTACCCCACGCGCTTCGCCCCGGAGCCGGGCGAAATCTGGAGAATGAACTTCTCCCGGGTGGAGTGGGATGTGGACGTTCGCGATGGCCGCTATGTAAAGCGCGCGGATAAAGCCACGGGCGAGCCGCTGCCGGAGCATAACTGGGTCTGGGCGCCCACCGGAGTGATCGACATACATATGCCGGAGATGTGGGGCTATCTGGTGTTCACCCGCGAGGGAGAGCGCTACCCGCTGCCCCGCGCCGACGCGGCGAAGCTGCTGCTGCGTAAACTCTATTACCGGGAGCACGCCCATTGCTGCCAGACCGGCCAATTCACCGCGGATGTCGCGCTGCTGCTGGGAGACGAAGCCGCGCAGTATAACCTGCGCGCCTATGTGACGCCCAGCATGTTCGAAGGCGCGTTGGATTTCGAGGGCGAAACATGGCGCATCCGTCAGGACGGGTATCTCTGGCAGGGGGATGAGTATTAGGGCGACGCCGCACAACTCGGCGGCGTGTCGGGCGACGTCTTTTCCGCCATCTGCGGCATGCAGATTCCTCGATTTACCTTCCGTAAACCTTCGAAATCTGTATTTGCATCTGACGAAAAATCCATTCGCCGGCCGACTACCTCATTTGTGCGGCACCGCCTTAGTTTTATTCCGCCGTCAGCCCCTCTGTGATCTGCTTGAAGAATAGGATAGCGGTTCATTTGTAAGTCGATCAGACTAAGAGCAGAGCTATAATTGCTCTGTAAGCATCCGGGTGCAAATGCACCCGTTATTGCACCCAGCAGGGTGCATCGTCCCTTGTATCACAGTTCACCAGATTAGCCAGCTATGATGACCCGCTCTTCACTACGGAAATGGAAGCGCGCACCAACGTGCACGTGAACTGGATTGAAGTATCCCCCGTGGCGGTTACCGAAAAGGTCAATCTGGCTCTGGCAGGCAATGAGCTACCGGACGCATTCTTCAAATGCGCGATTGATAACGATCTTCAGCAACGCTACGGAGAAGACGGAGTTTTTGTCCCGCTGAACGATTACCTGGAAACTTACATGCCGGCGTTTAACGCGACGTTGAACAAATACAGTGATCTGCGCACGTCTATCTCCATGCCGGATGGCACGATTTATGGCGTTCCGTATACCAACAGAATCCCTTCCGTGGGAGGCGGCCCGAATGGATGGTACAACAAAAAGTTCTTCGACGCGCTTGGAATGACGGAGCCGAAGACACTGGAAGAGTTCTACGACGCGATGGTTGAAATTCGCGACGGCGACGTGAACGGAAACGGAGAAGCGTATGAGATTCCGTTCCTCACTGACATTAAAGGCGCGGTTGAATATATTGGATTCATATGCATTCGGATGGCGACATTCGAATGCTTGCTGAGGATTTGGTGGAGGCGGGCGTGATGGTGCTGAATCTGCAGGATTTGGTCAACGGTGTGGATTGGATTCGCGATACCTATCGTGGAAAGCTGTGCATTGAGTTGGACATCGACCGGCAGAATATCACCGTATTTGGAACGCCCGCAGAGGTCGACGCGCTTATTCGCATGGAGGTGGAAAAGCTGTCTTGTCCCGATGGCGGACTGATGATGATTTTCGGCCTGTATCCGGGAACACCGCTCAAAAACGTAGAGGCACTGATGGATGCAATGGAAAGATACGCCGTGATGTAAACACAGAGACATGGGTCGCAACGGGGATGCCGCTGCGACCCATGCTGTTTCAGGAATTTTTCGCTTTGCGCAGCTCCTCGGCGACGGCGAGGTATTCTTCGTTGAGCCGGTCGGGCGAGTCTCCCTTTTTCGGGGCGGACAGGCGGGCGGCGATGCCGGCGAGCCGCATTTCGAGCGACGTGATGCGAAGCGCCCGCGCCTGCGCGTCCTGCCCGGCGGCGCGCTTTTCCTGCTCGGCCTGCCACGCGTCCACTGTGCCGTCAAAGGCGGTCAGGCGGCGATTCTCAAAGAAGATCAGCCGCGAGGCCACCTCGCGCACGAACATGCGGTCGTGGCTCACGAACAGAAGCGTGCCCTCATACAGGCGCAGCACGCGCTCCAGCGCTTCCAGACTGAAAATATGCAGATGGTTCGTCGGCTCGTCCAGGATCAGGAAATTCGCGTCCGAAACCAGCAGCGACGCAAGGCTCGTCTTGGCGCGTTCGCCGCCGGACAAGACCTTCACGGGCTTGAACACGTCGTCCGCGCGGATGTTCAGGTTCGCAAGCACCGTGCGCACGTCCGATTCCGGAAAGACGCTCGCGCGCATGACGTTTTCCAGCACCGTCTTCTCCGTGTCCAGCACCTCCTCGTGATCCTGCCCGAAGTAGCCGATTCGAACGCCCGGGCTGACCTTCACGCCGTCGCCCGCGAGGATTCTGCGAATGAGCGACGTCTTCCCGCAGCCGTTCGGGCCGATCAGCGCCGTGCGCGCGCCGGTGGGCAGCACGAACGACGCGTGCTCCAGAAGCGTATGCCCGCCCGGCGCGAGCCGAAGCCCCGCACAGCTTGCGGCCAGACGGCTGGTAACGCCGCCCGACGCGCCCAGATGGATGCGGATGGAGACCTCCTCGCGCGGGCGCTCCTTCTTCTCCAGCCGCTCCAGCCGCGACTCAAAGCCGCGCCGCACCTGGTGAATCTTGCCCTGCACGTTCGTCACCTCGCGCTTGTGCAGCCGCGCTTCGCTGTTGCCCATGCGCTTGGGCAGGCGCTGCTTCTGCGAGGCGTGCTCCACCTCGCGCTGAATCATCTTTTCAATGCGCGCCTTCTCCGCCTTGTATCCGGCGTACTCGTCGCGCGCGAATTGCAGCCGCCGCTCCTTCTCCCGCCGGTAGGCGGTGTAGCTGCCGGGATATTGCGTGATGCGCCCGTCCTCCAGCTCGCAGATGCGCGTGCACACCGCGTCCAGCAGCGCGCGGTCGTGCGACACCAGCACAATCGCGCCCGCGTAGGCCTTCAGCCGCTTTTCAAGCAGCTTCACGCCCGCCTCGTCCAAGTCCACCGTCGGCTCGTCCGCCAATAAAATCTGACGGCCGCCGGTCAGCGCGCCCGCGATGCGCCGCCGCGTGCGCTCGCCGCCGGACAGCCCGTCGCGCTTCTCGCGCGCGGCAAACTCGCTTTTTAAAAGCGCGTCCATGCGCTCGTCGTCCACGTCCGTGTCGCCCAGCTGCGAAAGCAGCGACACCGCGCCAAGTCTTCGCACCTCGCCCTCGTCGGGCACCAGCTCGCCCGCCAGCACGCGCAGAAGCGTGCTCTTCCCCGCGCCGTTCTCGCCCACCAGACCCACGCGTTCGCCGTCGTACAGCTCAAACCGGTCAATATCCAGCACCCGGCGCAGCGCGTAATCCACGCGCACGCCCGTCGCTTCCAGAAGCAGTTCACTCATACAAAAACCTCCCCGCAGCATACGGAGAGGCCTCTTGCGCGCATTTCGGGCAAAAGAAATACAACCTCTCCGAAACCGCACAAAATCCAGACGCGTGCATGCGCGCCTTCTCATGATTCATGCGTTTCCGATCAGTTGTTCAACATCTTGCCCGGCAGCCCGCCTTTCTTCAGTTACACTTATTCTAACACGGATTTCCCCGCCCGTCAAGCGCCTTTCGGAAGATTGACAAATCCGCTATTTATGCATATACAGAAATTCATGCGTTTCACAGTCGGACTCCGTTTCAATGAAGGCGAATGTCAGCTTGCAATCGATCATGATATAAGGCCCGCTGCCGAGGTATTCGTCAAACGCGGATTGAAAGTCCATGATCACGCGATCCCGCTCTTTGGAAGAGTCCATAATAAAAACTTTGGGATTGCCAATTTCCCGCAGGAAATCCTTCCCGTCGAGAACGAATTCTCCCTTTTGAATGAGAACAGGGTGAATCAATGAAGGACGCAGTAGTTCTCTTGCGCAGTGCGCAAACCTCCATATACAGCCGGAGCGCTTCTGCTCATGCTCTAATTCCCAGCAAACTCTTTCTTTGCGATTTGGCACAATAAATTCTTTGACGAAGTACGCTTCTTCTGCGCTCAATGAATAATCCATTTTCAGCGTCCTTTCGGATAAGAATGATCATGGGGGAGAGGGTATATGCCCGCGCAATACGCTTCCCAAAGCATCCTGTTTGTATTTTACCCCAAGCGCTTCTACGCTGTCAAGCAAACGTCCCTGCGCAGGCGCCTTTTGGAAGATTGACAAACCCGGCTCGAAACGCTACAATATTCTGGGTTAAACTGAAACTTGGAGGACAAGACCTTGAGCAGAATGGGAGACACCATCCGCGCGCAGCGCGTGAAATACGGCATGACGGAAAAGCAGCTGGCGAAGAAGACCGGCTGCGCGGAGAGCTTTATTAAGGATGTAGAGAGCGGCCGCCGCATTCCCTCGGACGACGTGGCGCGCAGGCTTTTGAAGGCCATGGGCGTGACCGACGCGCCGGGCACCGAGCTGGACGCCGCCGCCGAGCCGGAGATGCAGCCGCGCCCGAAGCCGAGACCCTACATCATTCCCGTGCCGGAAAACGAGCCCGCGCCTACCAAGAAGCAGCAGGAGGCGCAGCAGGCGTCCAACGATGCGTGGCTGGACGCGCTGGGCGGCGTGGTCAAGCGCGTGCCGGTGATCGACGAAAAGGGGCTGGCGATCGACCACGTGCTGTTCCCCATCGTGGGCGGCAAAATCGAGGGCGGCGCGCCGGATAAGGTGCTGATGTACCGCTGCCCGGACAACGCGCTTTCCGGCTTCCGCGTGTTCGCGGGCGACCTGCTTTTAGTCGTGCCGGAGAAGAACCCCGTGGACGACGCGCTGATGCTGCTGGCTGTGCGCGGAAAGCGCGTGGTGCGCAAGATTAAGAAGCTGGAGGGCTCCAAGCTCATGCTTCAGAGCTACGACCGCGAGCTGGCCACCGAAACCGTCATGTGGGCGGAAATCCAGATTCTGGGGCGCTGCGTGAAGCTGCACCGCTCGCTGTGAGGGAGAGATATGCTGCTTCATGAATTCGACCCGTCGCCGCGCGCCGTCATCAACCCGGACATGGTGGCGAAACGGGTGGAGAGCTTCCCGGACGTGACGATCTCCTGCTTCTCCCACCACCTGCTTGCGCACATACTGGACGCGCTGGGCGGCGAGGAATTTGCCCGCACGCACACCGCGGACGGCGACAATATCCTGTACCGCGTGAGGTATAAGGGCGAAGAATTCGCGCTGTTCAAGTCCGGCGTGGGCGAGCCGCGGTGCATCAACGACTATGAGGACATGCTCGCCATGGGAAGCCGCAACCTCATCCTGTTCGGCAACTGCGGCGTGCTCGACCCGGGCATCGAGGACTGCGGTATCATCATTCCCACCGGCGCGCTGCGCGACGAGGGCGCGAGCTTTCACTACGCGCCGCCGTCCGACGTGATCGACGTGAACCGCGCCTACGCGCCCCTGTTCCGCGAGGTGCTGAAGGAGCACGGCTGCCGCTTCGTGGAGGGACTCACGTGGACGACCGACGCGCCGTACCGCGAAACGCCCGAAAAGGTCGCCCGCCGCCGCGCGCAGGGCGCGATCACCGTGGAAATGGAGTGCGCCGGCATGCAGGCGCTGTGCGATTTCCGAAGGACGGGCTTTTTCCAGTTTCTGTACGCCGGGGACAATCTCGGCGGCGAGAACTGGGATCCGCGCAGCCTGAGCGGAGACGCGCGGCTGGACGACAAGCTCAAAATCGCCCTGCTCGCCTTCGAGCTGGGTTTAAAGATCAAGGAAGCCATGAAAAGCTGACGCTCAAAAGGTCGTTTGCCGAAAAAACCGGCGGGCGGCCTTTTTTTCGGATTCGACTTGCGTTCGGCGCGGTTCTATGCTATACTCTTGGTACATGCACCAATTCATGGAAGGAAAGTGATTCCCATCGCACTGACCAATGCCAGCCTGCCCGCCAAAAAGCGCATACTGACCGTCTGCGTGAAGCTGTTTCTGGAAAAGGGCTACCGGAAAACGACGCTGGGGGAAATCCTCAAAAAGGCCGACGTTTCGTGCAGCACCTTTCAGAACATCTTCCGCGCGAAGGACGGCGTTCTGACGGAGCTGGTGGAGTTCATGTTCTCCACGCAGTTCGCCATGGCGCGCACAAACGCCGGTGATGCGCTGCCGCCCGCCTATGTGTACGCGGCGGAAACGGCGCTTCAGCTCACGCTGACGGAGCTGAACGAGAACCTGCGCGAAATCTACATCGAGGCGTATACCCAGAAGGAAGCGTCCGAATACATCCTCAGGGAAACGGCGGCGGAGCTGCAGCGCATCTTCGGCGCGTACCTTCCGGATTTGACGGCGCGCGATTTCTACCACATGGAAATCGGCTCGGCGGGCGTCATGCGCGGCTACATGGCGCGCCCCTGCGACGAGGGCCTGACGCTGGAAAAGAAGATTCGCGCGTTCCTCACCGTGAGCCTGCGGGTCTACCGGGTTCCGCAGGAGGAAATCGAGCGGATCATCCGCTTCGTCGAGGGCATGAACGTCCGCGCGATGGCCGAGCGCGTGATGCATACGCTGTTTGAAGCGCTGGCCATGCGCTACGAATTTTCGCTGGCGGAGCCGGTTTTCGCCGTCGGCTGAAACAACAGGAAATAACAGGAGGGAAAACGATGAAAAAAACAGGGATTGTTCTTCTGATGGTCGCGGCGCTGTTTTGCGCGCTGCTTGCCATGTCGGCTTCGGCCGTGCAGGTGATGACCTGCAAGCAATGCGGGTCGACGAAGTTTTCGGACACGTATCGCTACGCGCCCTACATCAATCGTGACGGCACGGAGAGCAGCTATCACAAGCGCGTCTATACCTGCCTGAATTGCAAGGCGGATTACGATACCTTCATGGCGGGCGACCCGCCGCACTCCGGCGGCACGGCGACCTGTCAGGCGCGCGCGGTCTGCACCCTGTGCGGCTCCGCCTACGGCGAGTACGGCCACGTGCTTGAGCATCACGCGGCGCAGGCCGCCACCTGCACGAAGGACGGCTGGCAGGCATACGACAGCTGCACAAAGTGCGACTACACCACCAAGGTGACAATCTCCAAGCTCGCCCACGATCTGGAGCATCGCGGCGGACGGCCCGCCACCTGCATGGCGGAGGGCTGGAAGGAATACGACGCATGCAAAAACTGCGCCTACACCACCTATCAGCCCATCCCCAAGCTCGGCCACCTGTTCGAGCACCATCCGGGACAGGCGGCGACCTGCACGGAGGACGGCTGGACGGAATACGACGCCTGCGGAAGGTGCGACTACACCACCCGCGAGCCCATCCCCGCGCCCGGCCACGCGCTGAAGCGGCACGCCGCCCAGCCCGCCACCTGCACCGAGGTCGGCTGGTACGCCTACGAGACCTGCGAGAACTGCGCGTACACGACCTTCAAGCTCATTCCCGCCTTCGGCCACAGCTACGCAAAGCAGACCGTCGAGCCTACCTGCACCAAGGACGGTTACACGCTCTACACCTGCGCCGATTGCAGCGATACCTACACCACGGACGTCGTGAAGAAGCTGTATCACAGGTTCGGCGAGTGGTCTCCGAACGAAGACGATACCCACAGCGCGCATTGCCGCCGCAAGGGCTGCAAGTACGTCGCGAAGCTCGACTGCCAGAAATTTGAATTTCCGCTGGACGGCGAAAGCCTGATCCTCTGCCCCGTGTGCGGCAAGGAGGAAAACGGCGAGCGTCTGGAGCGCATCGCGAAAGCGTCCGCGAAGCTCGTCACCGGCAAGCATCCCAAGGGCGAGCTGATCGTCCGCACGGACGGAACCTTCCTCTCCGTGGCATATGAGTACGCCGGACAGGTCTCCGAAGCCGCGGCGCAGGTAAAAATCACCCTGCCCGCCGACGTTCTGAACGGCAGAAAGCCCGTTCTGGTCTCGCTGGACGGCGCGGAAACGGCGCTCTCCTTCGAAGCCGCGGGCGACAAAATCACCTTCACCCTCGACTTCGCGGAGGCGGAGGTTCCCGTGTTCCTGATTCGTCTGACGGACGAAGCGTAAATAAAAATCATTCATAAGGAGGATGTGAAAATGAAGAAAAACTGGGTTCTGTGGCTGGCTGCGGCGCTGCTCGTGTGCCTGCTGCCGGGCATGACGCGGGAAGCGTCGGCGGAGACCGGAGAAGTCGGGGAAATCATAAAGCGCACTTGCCGTGCCTGCAGGAAGTACACGCAGGTTCAGATCGTCAGGCACTACGCGAAGGGGGAGGGCTTCCAGTATTCCGAGGAGCACCATTGGACGGATTTCAAATGCCTGAGCTGCGGCCAAACCTTCATGATGAGAGACGATATTGTCGGCAAGCACAGGGGCGGCGACGAAACGCCCACCTGCACCACGGGCAAAACCTGCTCCCTGTGCGGCGGCGATTACGGCAAGCTGGGTCACGACTGGGGCGAGTGGACGCCCAACGGAAACGGCACCCACGCCCGCGCCTGCAAGCGCGACGGCTGCGACGCGACTGAAACGGAGAACTGCTCCGGCGACGGCAGCGCCAGCTGCGTTACCGAGGGAACGTGCACGAGCTGCGGCGGCGCGTACTACGGCGACCATTATTTCGAAAAGCCCTATAAATATGTCTACGACGAGAATACCCACTGGCGTCCCTGCAAGTACTGCGACGAAGGAAAAGCGGACGAGGCACCGCATGCCTACGTGCAGGGGACAGAGGACAGCTGCCTTATATCCAAGGCCACCTGCGTTTCCCCGGCCATCTACTACGAGAACTGTTCGACCTGCCGGCGCCCGGGAACGGAAACATATAAGCATCCGTGGGCCGGAGCCGATCTGAAAAACCACGACCTGAAGCACTTCGCCGCCAAAGCGCCCACCTGCACCGAAAATGGCTGGTATGAATACGACGAATGCCAGCGCGAGGGCTGCAAGTACACCACCAAGGTGGAGCTCCCTGCCAGCGGCCACAAGACAGTGAAACACGACGCGAAGCCCGCCACCTGCACCGAGGCCGGCTGGAAAGCCTACGAGACGTGCGAGAACTGCGACCACACCACCTACGCGGAGATTCCCGCCACCGGCCATAACTACGTAGAGCAGATCGTCGAGCCCACCTGCACCAAGGACGGCTGCACGCTCTATACCTGCACCAACTGCAACGACAGCTACACCACGAACCCCACGAAGAAGCTGTATCACTGGTTCGCCGAATGGTCTCCCAACGAAGACGATACCCACAGCGCGCACTGCCGCCGCAAGGGCTGCAAGTACGTCGCGAAGGTCGATTGCCAGAGGTTCGAATTCCCCGTTGAGGAGGAAAGCCTGATCTTCTGCCCCGTGTGCGGTGCGGTCGAAAACGGCGAGCGTCTGGAACGAATCGCCAAAGCGACGGCAAAGATCGTCACCGGCAAGCGCCCGAAGGGCGAGCTGATCGTCCGCACGGACGGAACCTTCCTCTCCGTGGCATATGAGT